>Ga0308157_10006844_pt1 | contig 13459 bp, 11 predicted proteins | sample PhyBR1_FD_201035 | JGI IMG/M metagenome (GOLD analysis project Ga0308157, IMG submission 201035) | Phyllosphere microbial communities from UC Gill Tract Community Farm, Albany, California, United States - DLSLB.R1 | ecosystem: Host-associated > Plants > Phyllosphere > Unclassified | place: USA...
GAGCATGACCGCTCGAAGAATTTGCTGACCTACCACGACCTCCTTCAGCGTTACATCGACCACGACCAAGCGGCAGAGTTTCAGCAGTCGGAAATCGCCCGAATCCAGTTCCCGCTCAAACTGGAGTCCGTGACGCAGGTCGATTCAGTGTCCAGTCCAGCGGTGCAGATCGCAGATGTCATGATTGGCGCGACCATCGAGGCAGCCAAGATGATCACGGGGCGACGTGAGGCTGGGATCGATGGCAATGCTGTGCTGGAAGCCTATGGGCCCGACCAGTTCATTCATCTGATCCCATCCGTCGACTTCGAAGCTCAGCGGAAATTTCGCGCTGGAACGCAGGCAGATCAGGTGATCGACTACTTCGCAAGGCACTTTCATAGCCCGGACGTGAAGCGGTGAGGCAGCACCGAAGGTTCCTGCTGGCAGCTCTTTCTACGCGAGTTCGGTCGCTTGCGCGGATCGCACGATCACTGGTGGGGCACGACGGATTCGTCGATGGCCGCCCTGAGCATTCGGTAGCTTTTGGAGGCGTAATGCTTACGGTGCTCACTTCGGCGGTCATGGACACCAAGTTAAGCAAGGTGACCACGGTTCTATGAACGGCCGTTCCGCAGCGGTTGCTGCCGGTCGTGGGTGAGGCCTCAGCGGCAGCGTTGGGGCCAAAAGCAGCCGTTGAGGCCAGCGGAGCTTTCTTGCGTCAGCCCACGCCACGAAAGACTTATGCGACTAAGTCGCAGATGCGCGCAGAGGTGACTGCTTCTCCGCTAGCATCATTTCATCAACTGTTGAGCCAACATGGCCAACGCTCCCAATACACCCACCACGGCCACCACTACGAAGTAGTCCAAGCAAGCCATCAATGTTGCCTGTTGCGTGACCATCTGCGCGAGCTGAGCCAATGCCAAAGCGTCTGCATTGGTGCCGGCTCCGTTTGAGGCCAAGGCCTGGCTGACCGCATGCAGCGTCTGGGTGTAGATAGGATTGCCGTTCTCTATGCGACTGGCAAGCGCGGTGTAGTGTTCGGTACTGCGCCACTGCAGCATCAACGTCGATGAAGCTACGCCGAACGCGGTTCCGAATTGGGCCAGCATGTTCTTCAGTTGCTGCGCATGCGACAGAACAGTGTCGTGGTGCTGCACGTCGCGGAAGGTATGCATCGCTGTGGTCGCCATCACGAACATCAGAAAGATGCCGTTGAAGGCCAGTGCGGGCAGGATATCGGTCCAGATGTGCACATCGCCAGTGAGCCGCGATAGCTGGATGCCAAATATGGCCAGCGAGACAAAGCCGGTCACCAGAAACTTCTTCGGGCCTGGCCACTTAGGCAATGCCCACATCATCACCAGCCAAGCCAGCAGCGCGCTGGACAGGCCCAGTGTCTGCACCTTCCCCACGACCTCCCATGGAACGCCCAGTCCTCGCTGGAACATCACCGGCAGGATGTAGTTGTTCGCCCCGAGAAGGACATAGCACAGCATGAACAAAGCGACGCCGACGATGTATCGCGGGTGTTTGAGAGATTGGAGGCCCAGGAGCGGTCGCTCGTGCCGGCGGATGGCGCGGAAGAAGTAAAACATCGCCAGCGCCCCGCATCCAATGATGCTGAGAAGCATCGTGGCATCGGTGAAGAAGTCGTACTGGCTCCGCTGGATGGCATACAGCACCAAGAAGCTGCCGCTGGCCAAGCTCATGAAGAGCACCGGATGGCTCTGGCTTCGCAGGTCGTCTGGTACCAGCTCTGTAGGCAAAGACAACATCGCGAAGACTGCGGCTGCGGCAGCGACCAGCATCAGTAGTACGAAGATGCCATTCCACTCATCGTGGGCGACCGACATCGATGCCAGGCCGGGGGCGAAAGCAATACCAGCGGCCAGGCCAGTCGCGAAATACTTGATGCCGGCAAACCGCTGAGGACTGGGTGGAATTAGGTTCACCAGCACCCGCCCTGTCGTCATGAAAGCAGCGCCCCCCAGACCCATGATGACGCGGCCGCTCATGAATGCGGGGTAAGAGTCGCTAGTGGCGCAGATGGCGCTTCCGAGAATGAACAGGCCGAGCGAGGCCAGAACAAAGTTCCTCCAACCTAGGCGCTCGACGAGCCAGCGCTGCTTCGAAATGGTCGAAATGGCCACGGCAGCGTAGGCCACAGTGGTCAGGCTGAACTCTTCAGGTGACGCTCCTATTTCGCCCATGATGGGCCCCGCGGCAAAGGCAATCATCCCGGACTGCAGGAACTCAAGCAGAGTCAGCAGGAAGATGGTGGACAGCAACGCGAACGGCGGTGCGGTTTGGGCTGCAGTAATGGGGGCGGAAGCCGTCTGGGAGGACATCCTCCAACTTTATGGATGCACCAATGGATTGATAAGATAGCAAATCGGCAAAGAATTGGTGCAACATTGCACCAATCAATCCATGGAAGACCTGAACGACCTCTATTACTTTGCGGCAGTGGTGCAGCACAACGGGTTCTCGGCTGCGGCGCGTGCGACAGGGGTTGAGAAGACGCGGCTGAGCCGTCGGGTGGCAGAACTGGAGCGGCGCCTGGGTGTACGACTGCTACAGCGCTCTACGCGCCGGTTGGCTCTTACCGAGGCCGGGCAACGGTTTCATGTCCTTTGCTCTGCAGCCGTTGAAGGCGCTGCTGCTGCATACGACAGCATCGCGGAGATGCAAACCGAGCCCGCAGGAACTGTTCGCCTGTGTTGCCCCGTAGTGATGGCGCAGAGCTACATCGCACCTATCCTGCCGGGCTACCTTTCTCAGCATCCGAAGGTGAAAGTGTTCCTGGAGGCCACCGACCGTGCGGTCAACCAGATTGAAGAGCGCTTCGACCTGGTGCTCCGAGCCCGCCCGCAAATGGACGGCGATGGAGGCATGGTGGTGAAGACCCTGGGCACGGCACGGCGCATTCTGGTGGCCAGTCCTGCATTTCTGCAGGTGAACGGAACGCCCAACAGCCTTGACGAATTAGCTCGCTATGACGTGGTGAGCCAGCTCAGCGACCAGCCAGACGGGGCCACCTTGTGGAGCCTCACCGACAACAACGGGAAGTCACTCGGGGTGAAGCTGAATCCTCGGTTGGTATCGAGTGACCTGCGCGTGCTGCACCAAGCAGCGTTGCACGGTATCGGCATCGCGCTCATGCCAACTCCTATCGTGGCTGATGCCCTGCGCAGTCGTACGCTCGTGCAGGTATTGCCCGAATGGACTGCGTCAGAGCATCTGATTCACCTCGTGTATCCCCCACCTCGGGGAATGCTTCCGTCGGTGCGCAGCCTCATCGACTACCTGGTTGCCCATCTACCGCCAGCCATCCAGGGAGCGCGCCCCTGAGGGCCACACTCATCCTCTGGTCGCGCCGCTGCGTTGACCCAACCGTTCCTGCAGGAACTCGATGAAACGCTGCACCTTGGCCGGTAGCAAGCGTGTCTCCGTCAGTGCGTAGACCGGCGTCGGCTTGCCCTCCCACTCTGGAAGAACCCGCTGCAGACGTCCTGCAGCCACATCTTCTGCCACGATTTCCACGGGCAGAAGAACGATGCCCATGTCCAGTGTGGCCAAGCGGCGGAACATCCCGACGCTGTTGACCAGGAATCGCCCGCCCACGTCCACCTGGACCGTTTCTCCTGCTCTGTGCAGTTCCCACTTCGCGGCCTTGGCAAACCCGAGGCATTCGTGCTGAGACAGCTCTGACGGATGCTGAGGGGCGCTGGATATTTTCAGGTAGCCCGGCGACGCATAGGCCTGTACCGACAAGCGAGCCAGCAGCCGGGCAATCAGATTCGAGTCGCTCTGTTCCCCCATGCGGATGGCCACATCAAAGGGCTCTGCGACCAAATCCACCCGCCTCGGCGTGAGGTCGAAATCGAAGGTGATGCCGGGGTAGCGGCGCGCGAATTCCGCCACCAGCGGGGCCATGTAAATGGTGGCGAAGTCGACCGGTAGCGACGCGCGCAGCACTCCGCTGGGCTGCGCAAGCATCTCGCCCAATTGCTCGTGCGCGATACGGGCCTCGTCCACGATGCGCCGGCTGCGCTCGTAGTACAGCTGCCCAGCTTCCGTAAGTTCCACCTTGCGCGTCGTGCGATGCAGCAGCCGCAGGCCAATGGCCTTCTCCAGGGCGCTGATGCGGCGCGACAGGGTTGAGTTCGGCACCCCCGTCACGTCGGCCGCCCCCCTGAAGCTGCGTGCGTGCGCCACCTCCACGAAGAGCGCCATGTCATTCAACAGCTCCATTCTGATTGCTCCATTTATGAATCAATGTTTGCCATTTTCATATATTTATCTCTTTGAAGGAATAATAAAAAATACCGATATCGCATTCACAGGAGAGATTCGATGTCCAAAGGAACTGCAGTTATCACCGGCGCCGCCAACGGTATCGGCCAAGCCTACGCACAGCGTCTGGCTGCCGACGGCTTCGACATTGCCGTCGCAGACGTGGTCGATGCATCCACAACCAAGGCCCTGATTGAAGCCACGGGTCGCAAGTTCTTCTCGGCTCTTGTGGACGTGACGTCACCCGAATCCACACTCCAGTTCGCGGCTGACGTCGCGGCCAACCTGCCACCCGTCGTGGCCTTGGTGAACAACGCAGGCATCTACCCCTGGAAGTCCTTTGCGGACACGGATTACGCACTGTGGCGCAAGGTGCTGGGGGTGAACCTCGACGGAGCGTTCCTGATGAGCAAAGCGTTCATCCCAGGCATGAAGGAGCGCAATCTCGGCCGCATCGTCAACGTGGCCAGCAGCACCCTTTGGCTGAACGTGCCCGACATGTCTGCCTACATCGCCAGCAAGGGCGGTGTCATTGGTCTCACCCGCGCCCTAGCCAGCGAGTTTGGCGCCTCGGGCATCACGGCCAACGTCATCGCTCCCGGCCTGACGAACACCAAGTCCATGCGCGGCACGAACGAGGAAATCTTCGAGTTCCTCCCGAAGCTGCAAGCCATTCCCCGAACGCTGGAACCCACTGACCTAGTCGGCGTGGTCTCGTTCCTGTGCTCTCCGGACTCCGCTTTCGTGACCGGTCAAACCATCGTCGCCGACGGTGGGCAAGCCCGCCTGTGATTCAGGCATCTCCGCATACCTCTCTTCCACTTTCCAAGGATTCGCAATGAGCCAACTTCTGACCCCCGTCCGCATCGGCCGCGTTGTCGCCCCCAACCGCGTTCTGATGGCCCCCATGACACGTTCCCGCGCAAGCGAAGACGGCGTTGTCGGCGACATGACGGTGACCTACTACGCCCAACGCGCTAGTGCAGGCCTTCTCATCACTGAAGGCGTGTTCCCATCCGCTTGGGGCAAGGGCTACGTGAACACCCCCGGCATCGAAACAGAAGAGCAGGTCGCAGCGTGGAAGAAAGTGACCGAAGCCGTGCACGCTCGCGGTGGCCGCATCTTCATGCAGCTCATGCACTGCGGCCGGGTCTCGCACCCTTCGCTGCTGAATGGACAGACGCCCGTCGCTCCTTCCGCTATCAAGCCCGAGGGACAGGCTTGGACGCCCGTCGGCCAGGTGGACTTTGAGACGCCTCGTGAACTGAGCCTGGAAGAGATTGCCGGCGTGGTCGATGACTACCGCCAAGCGACCCGTCGCGCCATCGAAGCAGGCTTTGACGGCGTAGAGCTGCACGCAGCTTCGGGCTATCTGCCTGAGCAGTTCCTGTCCTCTGGAAGCAACCAACGCACGGACCTGTACGGCGGCTCCGTTGAGAACCGTGCCCGCTTCGTTCTGGATGTACTGGATGCCATGGCCTCTGAGGCTGGGGCAGACCGCGTGGGCATCAAGATTTCTCCGGAGATGAACTACAACAGCATCACCGATGCGGCTCCTGAAGAGACCTACACGTACCTCGTGGGTCAACTGCGCGAATGGAATCTGGCTTACCTGCACGTCGCGCTGTTCGGCAATCCCGCCGTGGACTACCACGCACTCCTGCGCCCGCTGTTCAACGGCACGTACCTGATTGGCAGCGGCCTGACTCAAGAGAGCGCTGAGAAGCTGCTGCAGGACAAGAAGGCCGACGCCGCCGTGTTTGGCGCGCCATTCCTTGCAAACCCTGACCTGCCAGAGCGCTTCCGTGTGGGTGCCGAGCTCAACGCTCCGGACCGCAGCACGTTCTTCGCACCACCCACCGCCAAGGGCTACATCGACTACCCCGCGCTGGTACCCGCAGAAATTGACTGAAGTGGCGTAACGCCACAAGGAGAAATCATCATGACCACTATCGCTCGTATGCAACGCGCCAACCGGGGAACCCAGTTCCGCGCCTACCGCCTGCACGGTTCCGACCCCGCGCTGCTCGACCCCTTCATGGGCATCGACCATGCCTGGATGAGCGCACCCACGTTCCCGCCCCATCCGCATGCAGGGTTCTCTGCCGTGACCTACCTGTTCCTCGACTCGGAGACAGGCATTGCCAATCGCGACTCGCAAGGCAACAGGACACTGATTGAGCCCGGCGGCCTGCATTGGACGGCGGCCGGACGCGGAGTGGTTCATGAAGAGAACCCAGCAGTGCTCGGTAGTACGACGCATCTGCTGCAAATCTTCGTCAACCTGCCCAATGACCGCCAGAACGCTGCGCCGTTCGCCCTGACGTTGCGCCCACAGGACGTGCCGGTGGTGCAACGACCAGGTGCACGGGTACGGGTTCCGCTGGGTGCCTTTGGCGACGCTCGCTCGCCCCTGACGCCGCCCACCGAGGTCACGCTGCTGGACGTCACCTTGGAGCCCATGGCTGAAATTGAAGTGCCGGTGCCAGCCGGGCAACGCGCGTTCTTCATGCCGGTTTTCGGTAGCGCCGAAATCGATGGCAAGAGCTTTGGTCTGGACGACCTCGGTGCACCTGTCATGCCGACCGTTCCCGATGCCACCACCCACAAGCTGGTGGCCAAGGCCGACGGCGCGAAGGTGGCCGTGTTCATCGGAAAGCCGCTGCACCAACCCATTCTCTCGAATGGTCCCATGGCCTTTGCGACCAAGGAAAACCTTGCCGCTGCGGCTGCCGCCTATCACCGTGGAGAAATGGGAAGCCTGTAAAGGCCACCACGCACTTTCGGGGGCAAGTGACCCATCCGCCCCCAAACCAACTCAAAGGAGCTACACCATGTCTGAACAATTCACCGCCGAAAACACTGCTCTGCTGCTCATCGACCACCAGGTCGGCACCATGCAGCTCATCAAGAACATCGACAAGGAACTCGCTGCCAAGCAGTCGATTGCCTTGGCCAAGATGGCAAAGATTCTCAACATGCCGGTCGTCATCACGTCCAGCCAGGAAGACCGCGCACAGGGTCCCATCCTCCCTGAAATCGCACAAATCCTGCCCGAAGCGCATGAGGCACGCATCAAGCGTCCTGGCGTGGTCAACGCCTGGGCCTACCCCGACTTCAAGAAGGCTGTGCTGGCCACCGGCAAGAAGAACCTCATCATGGCTGGTGTGACCACCGACGTGTGTCTCATCTTCCCGGCCATCGATGCCGCCAAGGAAGGCTTTGGCGTGCAGGCCGTGATGGATGCATCGGGCTCGCCAAGCAACCTGTCCGAAGAGTTCTCGCGTCAGCGCATGCACGACGCCGGCGTCGTGCTCACCGCCACCAACACCCTGATGGCTGAAATCGCACAGGATTGGTCCACCCCGAATGGCCAACAGCTGATTACGCTGCTGTTCACCGACGTGTTCCCTGCACTCGGCGCAGGCATCACCCAAGGCTGATGGACTGCATGTGGGCTGGAGCCAGGAGTGCTCCAGCCCACATGCTGCGGTGCCAACTCTGAAGACTTTTCTGTATGCCGTTGAATGAATCGGACATCGTTGTGGTGGGAGGCTCCCTTGCGGGACTGACCCTCGCCCTCGCAAGTGCTGCACGTGGCGTGTCGGTTCAGGTGTTGGAGCGCTCAACGGAGAGAACGCAAGGCGGCGACAGCTTGAGCGTCGACCTGGCTGCCATTGAGAAGACTGTGGGTTATGACCCCCGTGCTCATCCCCGCCTGCCTGTTGTCCCTGCGTACAGAGACCGGCACCTCACTACATGGCCGGCTCTGTATGGCTGGCTGCGCGACAGGGTCAGAGAGACGCCCGGGATCTCTCTTCATGAGGGAAAGACCGTCGCATCCGTAAAGACCTTGGACGATAAGGCGGAGGTTGTCTTCGAGGATGGCTCGAAGATGCTGGCGAATGCCGTCATCGGCGCCGACGGTTACCACAGCGTTGTCCGTCGCGCGATTGCTCCAGATACACCTTATGCACGCTACGCAGGCTATCTCGTGTGGCGTGGCCTGGTGGACGAGAAAGCGCTGACGCGGCCAGTTTCGTGGCCATCCAACGGCGGACTGTGGATTGATTTCGTGCAAGGCTACCGCCTGGTGGCGGCCGTGTTGCCAGGGCGTGATGGCTCCATGGAAGTCGGGCACCGCCAAGTGACGTTCGCCTGGTTTGACGCACATCGCGATGAACTGCTACGTGCGACAAATCGGCTAACGCCAGATGGCTATCTGGTAGGCACATTGGGGCGCAGAAGCATCGGCCAGGACATTCGTTCCGAGCTCCTGTCCATGGTTCCCGGTCTCTGGCCCGATATCTGGGCAGAGGCAGTAGCACTCGGCGTGCAGTCGACTACCTCACTGAGCGGGGCTCCCATCGCGGAGTACCTGCCTGAAAAACTCGTTGCCGGACCACTTGCCATCGTGGGCGATGCTGCTCACGTCGTGTCACCCATGACCGGCAGCGGTTTCGCATCTGGTGTGGATGACGCGGCTGTACTTGCCCGCTCACTGGCGCAGCGACCCCAAGGCGGCCCTGTGTCTGTCGCCTTGCAGAACTATCAAGATGCGCGTTTGCCGTACGTCCGTGCGTTCGTCAAACACTCACGCAACCTTAGCGCGGAGTACGTCAACTACGCATCCAAGGTCGAAGTTGCCTGAAGCGCGACGGCGAGCTTCGACGATCAAGTCTTGGTTGTCCGTGCCGCACTTCGCGTTTGGCGATCATGCCATCGCCCTAAATGGCGGCCGCAGCGAAGATGACCTCGCTGCGGCGATCTCAGCGGCTCTCTGAGCCGCAGAAATGCACGGTCGATCTGGAGAGCTCTGTCAGGGCGTCGAGATGACACGCGTACAACCGGCCGATCGTCCCAACTTTTGGGCTGATCATCCCAATTTCTGGGCCGATCATCAGCTGCCCAACTGTCGGCTACCGTTGAGGCTGCGCCGGACCACGTCATGAGCTTCCTGCATGGCAGGAGACGCCACGCTCACTGGTCTATTGCGGGGAATTACGGGAGAAAACCGCAATTGCACTGCACGTAACCCGTTGATTTATCGCTGGTCAGCCAGTCGAGAGGTCTCCTCTGGCTTGTCGCATGATTGCCAGAGCCCGCATCGCCGACGCCAAAGTTGAAGGCCTTGCTGTGCCTTCGCGCATCAGTCGAGCATGCAACTGAACGTTGAGTTGAGGGGCACGCACAAACGGAGGTTCGAAGTCCTCCACGACTACTCGGCTTGCAGGTTGGTCGTCTTGATTCATCAGGTTGGTCCTGGCCGCTCAGGCTTTTTCCCGCTGCCGTTGCCGCAGCCTCTTCACATAGGTCGAATCGACGACCTTATCTGGGCCAAGTCCTAGCGCACAACTCACCAGAATGGCAGTGCTGCGGTCTGTGAGTTCGAAGTCACTGGGCAAGAAGCCGTGGTTCCGCGCGCTCGATTCTTCCAGTGCAACGAAGAAGGCCCGAAAGGTGTCAGCGAGTCCGGCGCGATTTCCCTCTGTTCCAGCCTCCGTCACAGAATCGTGCGGCAAAGGGGCGGCTTGCTCTGCATCATCGGCGATGGCTTGAACCAAGTCACCCAACGACGGCCAGTATTTGAGGTCGAACTGTCCAGTGATGGCCTCCAGCTTCTCCTTCACCCAATGCTCGTAGCTGTAGTTCCTCACCGCTGCAGCATGGATCGCGTCCACGGGATGGTAGAGGGTGTCGCAGGAGAAACCTGAATGATTCTTCAGCTCGGTGCGTTCTTCGAGCAGCGCCGCAAGCGCAGTCGCCGCCTCAACGATTTCACGGTTGACTGCGATCAGCCTTGACTTTCCCTTGCGAGCCTCCTGATTCGCATCCGGGCTCCAGAAGGCAGCAACGCTCTGCAACTGGTCGAAGAACACCTTCAATGCTGGTGGACGGTCGCTGAGCTTGCTGTGGAGCTCCTCATAGGCGTCTTCCAACTCTAGGACACGCGCCAAGAGGCGATCGATGACCTCGACCTCACTCGGGAGAATCGACTTCTCGATCTTGTCGATTCGATCTTTTTTCAGCAATGCCTCGCAGATTTCGCGGGCGGCTTTGGAGGAAGAAGTGCGTGTTGCCATGTCGGATCCTGATGTTTCCACAAGAGTACGGAACCCGCTCATTCCTGTCGGTACCCGAACGTGCGAATTTTTTAGGAGCTTCAGGTACCTCGCCGGGGTGGCATCTCTGGCTGCAACGTTTGACTGACCGGACAGCGCCGAACTTGCTGAGTCTTCCCTCAGATTTCGCGCCCCGGTAGCACCGTTGACAAGGATGTCTACGCGCCCATGCTCCATACGGGGCTCTTGAGATCATATTTTCTGCCTGTCGACCAAAGCGGCTCTGGCTCTATGATCTGCAGTTCCGACTCGCTGCAGATGAAGATGCTGCCGGATGCACAGCAGAGCGCCATGCATGGACCGCTTGCTGTTTCGGTGGGCCAATGCAGGATCTTCCGCACGACTTCTGTGCGCGCACTGCCAGCCTGACCTCTGGGTGGAAAGAAGAGAGAGATTGACTCGACTTCGGTGTCGAGTTCGGCGATGAGCTTCAGACCGCTCAGACTCGGCTGCACCAGCAGAGTCGCTCCGAGCGATTGAGCGACAGAACTGCCGTCGTCAAAACACACAGTCATGACGCATGACCAACTCCATGGCACGGCGCTCCACCCGCTATCTGAGCCTATTGCAAGTCGATCATCTGGCACGAATCCGGTATCGGTCTGGTCGACCGCCAAGCTCTTCTGCATCTTCTATAACTGTCCATCTGAGTAAAGACGAGTGAACAATCAACGCCAATGTGGAAGATCGTCCGTGGTGTAATTGACATCATAAGTCAATTATGGCGGATGCCTGCAGCCTCGCCACGCCATGCCCTAGACCCCGCTCTGGTCGCTCTGGGAACAGCCATCCGCGCCGCGCGCTTGGAAAGAGGTATCTCGCAGGAGGAACTGGCTCATAGGTCTGCGATTGACCGCTCGTACATGAGCTCCATCGAGCGTGGATTCCAGAATCCAGGCATCGTCTCCGTTCTTCGGATTGCGTCCGCAATGAACACGACAGCCAGTCAGTTGTTTGCAGCCGCTGGTTTATGAGACACCAACAACTCCATCCAAAACTGCGACATGAAAGAGATCGGTTCGGAAGTTACGGGACCAACAACTGGGACAGTGAACCGCTGCTGGTTATGCCCTCGGACACTCGAAGGCGAAAACGTCACCGGCGAGCATGTGATTCCGAGTGCCATCGGTGGCCACAAGGAAGTCTTCAAGTTCATCTGTCGAACATGCAACAGCAACCGCGGCTCCAACTGGGAGGCCGAAGTCGCTCGCCAGTTTCTGTGGTTCTCAAGCACGGCGGCCGTGAAACGAGGCCGTGGAGGGAAGCACCCCGATCTCAAGGTCCAAACGGCGAGTGGTGAGAAGCTGCGACTGCAGTCCGACACTGTCTTGGTTCCAGACGAGCCCGTGGTAGACGTCCGCGATTTGGGAGACAAACTCCAGATCACAATCCGGACCAACAACACAAAAACAGCTGAGAATCTGATCAACAAGGTCGCACGAGACCATCCCAGTTTTGACGTACAAAAGGCTCTGCGCGAGATGTCGTCGGAGGACAGCTATCTCGACAGCCCGCTCGCGCTCTCGTTTAGATACGGTGGTCCAGATGCTGGGCGCTCGATGGTGAAGTCATGCTTGGCGCTGTTGTCAGACGCCGGCGCCAGGCCAGAAGATTGCCGCCGGGCCTTGAAGTACCTCGAAGATCCGAGTCCTGATGCTCCACCCCCCTTCTGGATCTTTTTCAATGAAGATCTGGTCACGGATAGACCTCAGGATCACCTGTTCCACTGCGTGTCTGTAGTTGGGCAGCCGGAGCACGGGCGAATACTGGGATACGTCGAGTATTTCAACTTTGCTCGCATCCTTGTGCAAATCGGCGAGGGCTACCAGGGTGAAGCGTTTCAAGCGACATACGCCGTCGATCCCGTTGACGCTCGAGAGCTCGAAATCAACGTCGACTTCGCCCGTGTCCCGCAGAAGCTGGAGGACATCAGGATGCCCAAAGAGCCTCCGCAGATGTACCTTGACGCGTTCCAGGTCACTGGACGAATTGTCGACAGGATCAGCAGAGGTCGAGTCAGGCTGCACGCCATCTCCAATGCCGCCAACGGAGCATTGCTCGCTGTAGGCCTCGACCCCGCCACCGAGGAAGTACCTGAAGAACTGAAGGATCAGTGGCTGAGCGCGTTTCTTGAATTCTTGAAGCCCTACATCAGGTCTCAGTTGAGAAGATCGCCACACTAGCCTGGGTACCAGCGACGTCTTTAGTTCAACATCGCAAAGAAGGGGACGGATTCATGCGAACGGCGGTCGGCTCATCTGCGCAGTTGCCTGAACGAGAACAATGCACCGTTCCTTCGCACGCGTTATCGCGTTGTAGAGCAGGCGCCTTTTCTGATCATCACTCCCTCCAACTGCTGCTGGCCAAAGAACAATGACGTTGTCGAACTCTCGGTTCTTGGCTCCGTGAACGGTCATTCCCTTCCATCCACGCACCTCGCTTCTTCGAGATTGGCGACGCTGGGAGAAGGACTGCTCAATCGATTTGACGATCTCATCCTTTGAGAACTGCAGCTTCGCTCGGGTCCGACGTTGAATCTCTAGCCATTCAGCCACGTCCCTGGCAATTCTTGCGTCGCCCGCAGCAGCGAGGACGGCGATGATGGAAGGACCATCGCTCTGGTCCGCAAGCTTGATCGTGGCCAGGTACTCTGCCGCAGCTTTGGCTTCTGACTGTTCCCATGCGATGTTGTAGGGACCGGCCCCCTTCTTTGTCTTGTTCGCAGCAGCCCAGGCCAAGGCGCCCTTGGCAAACGCACCGAAGGTCGGCGTGATGATCGCGACGCTCTTGCCTCCGCCGTACCAGCTCAGATTGGAATTGAGCCACGCACCGGCCAATGGCGCAGTGGATGTCTGCGCAACGACGAAAAGCTTGTTCGACTTGGGTGCTTCACCAGCGCGAATTGCGCTCGCTGCATTTGACCGTGCCTCGATTCCACGTACAGCAAGAAGTTGATAACTTCTGGAGTACGGAGGAACGAAATGAGAGATGGCAATGCGCCCAAGCGGCAATACACAGACGAGTTCAAGATCGAAGCAGTCAGGCTGTCCGATTCG
>Ga0308157_10006846_pt1 | contig 13454 bp, 5 predicted proteins | sample PhyBR1_FD_201035 | JGI IMG/M metagenome (GOLD analysis project Ga0308157, IMG submission 201035) | Phyllosphere microbial communities from UC Gill Tract Community Farm, Albany, California, United States - DLSLB.R1 | ecosystem: Host-associated > Plants > Phyllosphere > Unclassified | place: USA...
GAAGTTCCTCTTATACCTGGAGCAGCAAATACAAGTTCTGTTTTTAAGTACGATATTCCCGTACCGATACTCCAGTTATTATTCAGGTAATGACTGTACCCAAGACCGACTGAAAATCCTTCAGAATATTTTGCCATGGGAAATGAATCATCACCCTGATGCTGGATTAAATGTCCTGCACCTTCAATCTGCCATTCCTGCGCTTGCGCTGCATTCACAAAAAGGAATGCAGCCAAGCAGCTAAAGAATGTATTTATGCTATTATCTTTCACTGTTTAAATTTATTGTTTAACAACTATCTTAACCGTTTCCTGTCTGCCTTCAATCTGCAGAACCAGCATATAGATTCCTTCCGAAATACCTGCAGGAAGCTTTACAGATGATACGTTCTCGTTTAATTTCACAGATTGTAAAAGTTTGCCAGATGTGGTATAAAGTGCAGCAGTGGCTCCTTTGAATGCCGACGCCGGATAATCAAACACCACCTCTAACTGCTCGTTTACACGTACCGGATTAGGATAAACATTAATTTTAAAATTATTTGTTCTTGTTATTTCAGAAGCACAGGTATGTATAACATCCCCATTTTCGGTTGTAAGAATTGCACTGTATAAAGCGTTTTCATCTAATACATCCTGCTTTGAATTTCCTGCAGAATAAACCTGCTCTGTACCAATTAACACATCGTTTCTGTACCATTCATATTTTACAAAACGATACCCACCGTTTGTCTGCGGATTATTATTAATTAATAACGTATTGTCAAATTTCTGCACTACAATATCATCAAATGCAAACGGACGTTCTACGATGATCTGGTATCTTTGAATACTGGTCCCGTCTTCTGAAACCACTTCTACTGTATTTCTGTACACACCTGGTTTTGGAATACCGATAATAAAATCACGCGCAGGTGAAACTGTTGCTCCGTATTCTGCCTCAATTTGTACTGGCACTTCGTTAGTTGTGTCATTACAGTCCATCATATAGTAGATTACCGCATCCGGATCTGTATAAACAACACCGTTAATAACAATCTGCTGTATAGAAGCATCTTTGCTTTCAATAGTCAGCCTACGTTCCACAGAAACCGCCGGAAGGTAGTTGCTGTTACCTTGCTGCTGAGCTGTTATTAAAACAGAACCTGAATGTATTATTTCTACCCATCCTTCAGGCGATACCGTTGCAGCAGGTGTAGATTGATCATACGTATATGTATAAGTTACAGGAAGCCCTGAAGAAGCTACCGCGCTTAATTGAAAATTCTCTGCATCTTCTAACTGAACTACTTCCAATTCATTGAATAGAATGTCTTGATTCGCCTTTTCAATAACAAGTTCTGCTGTAAGCGTTACCGGTTCACAGTTTACTGCAGATGCAGGTGGGGTAACAACAGCAGTAACTGTATAGGTACCTGCATTCACCGCACCGTTAGCTTCTTCGGCCTGCGGTGTAATGTTATACGATACAGCCGCGCCTGCAGGTAGGTTATCTACCATTAATTTGTGAATAGTACCGTCATAAACTGTTTTAAGGTCATTCAGCAAGATATCAGCTAAAGGTGATTCTTCTACGATTACGGTCTGCTGCTGTACAAATGTATTTCCGTTACCATCGTTATACGTCCAATTAACTGTATAAGTACCTTGTTGTCTATAAGCCAATGCATCTGTTGTAGTTGCAGTTAAAGTTCCCGAACAATTATCTACAGCAGTTGGTACAGGAATATCTGTTGCAATTACAGCACATTCTCTTGTAATCGTTGGTAAGCTTGCCACTACTGGTACAGGTTTTGTAATATCATCAACAATTATTGTTTGTTGCTGTGTAGCCGTGTTACCATTACCGTCGTTGTATGTCCAATTAACCGTATAAGTACCCTGTTGTGTGTAAACCAATGCATCTGTAGTAGTTGCAGTTAAGGTTCCCGAACAATTATCCACAGCCGTTGGTACTGGAATATCTGTCGCAATTACAGCACATTCTCTTGTAATCGTTGGTAAACTTGCCACTACTGGTACAGGTTTTGTAAAGTCGTCCACAACGATTGTTTGTTGTTGCGTAGTAACATTTCCGTTACCGTCATTATACGTCCAGTTGATCGTATATGTACCCTGCACTGCGTAAATCAATGGATCTGTTGTAGTCGCCGAAATCATTCCTACGCAATTATCGTTTGCATTTGGTACAGGAATATCTGTTGCCGTTACCAAACATTCTCTGGTAATGGTTGGTAAACTTGCGATTGTTGGAACAGGTGCTGTTACATCATCTACAACGATGGTTTGTTGCTGTGTTGTAGTGTTACCGTTACCGTCGTCATACGTCCAATTAATAGTGTACGTACCCTGCACCGCGTAAATCAATGCATCGGTTGTAGTTGCTGTGATGATTCCCGAACAATTGTCTGTTGCCGTTGGTACAGGAACATCTGTTGCCGTTACCAAACATTCTCTTGTGATCGTTGGTAAACTTGCCATTACTGGTACCGGTTTAGTAATATCATCCACAACAATTGTTTGTTGTTGCGTAGTAACATTTCCGTTACCGTCGTTATACGTCCAGTTAATGGTATATGTACCCTGCACTGTGTAAATTAATGCATCAGTAGTAGTTGCAGTGATGACACCCACACAATTGTCTGTTGCCGTTGGTACAGGAATATCTGTTGCCGTTACCGCACATTCTCTTGTGATCGTCGGTAAAATCGCTACTGCTGGTACCGGTTTTGTAACATCGTCAACAATGATCGTCTGTTGCTGTGTAGCCGTGTTACCGTTACCGTCATTATACGTCCAGTTAATGGTATATGTACCCTGCACTGTGTTAATTAATGCATCAGTAGTAGTTGCAGTGATGATACCCGCACAATTGTCTGTTGCCGTTGGTACAGGAATATCTGTTGCCGATACCGCGCATTCTCTTGTGATCGTCGGTAAACTTGCTATTACAGGTACCGGTTTTGTAACATCGTCCACAACGATGGTTTGTTGCTGTGTTGTAGTGTTACCGTTACCGTCGTTATACGTCCAATTAATAGTGTACGTACCCTGCTGGGTATAAACCAATGCATCGGTTGTAGTTGCTGTGATGATTCCCAAACAATTATCTGTTGCCGTTGGTACAGGAACATCTGTTGCCGTTACCCCACATTCTTTGGTAATCGTTGGTAAGCTTGCCACTACTGGTACCGGTTTTTTAATATCATCAACAATTATTGTTTGTTGTTGCGTAGTAAGATTTCCGTTACCATCATTATACATCCAGTTGATGGTATAACTACCTTGCTCGCTGTAAGTCAATGCATCGGTTGTCGTTGCAGTGATGACACCCACACAATTGTCTGTTGCAGTTGGTACAGGAATATCTGTTGCCGTTACCGCGCATTCTCTTGTAATCGTTGGTAAACTTGCCATTACTGGTACCGGTTTAGTAATATCATCTACAACAATTGTTTGTTGTTGCGTAGTAACATTTCCGTTACCGTCATTATACGTCCAGTTAATGGTATATGTACCCTGCACTGTGTAAATTAATGCATCAGTAGTAGTTGCAGTGATGACACCCACACAATTGTCTGTTGCCGTTGGTACAGGAATATCTGTTGCCGTTAACGCACATTCTCTTGTGATCGTCGGTAAAATCGCTACTGCTGGTACCGGTTTTGTAACATCGTCAACAATGATCGTCTGTTGCTGTGTAGCCGTGTTACCGTTACCGTCATTATACGTCCAGTTGATCGTATATGTACCTTGCTCGGTGTAAACCAATGGTTCTGTTGTAGTCGCCGAAATCATTCCTACGCAATTATCGTTTGCATTTGGTACAGGAATATCTGTTGCCGATACCGCGCATTCTCTTGTGATCGTAGGTAAACTTGCTATTACTGGTACCGGTTTTGTAACATCGTCCACAACGATGGTTTGTTGCTGTGTTGTAGTGTTACCGTTACCGTCGTTATACGTCCAATTAATAGTGTACGTACCCTGCTGGGTATAAACCAATGGATCTGTTGTAGTCGCCGAAATCATTCCTACGCAATTATCGTTTGCCGTTGGTACCGGAATATCTGCAGCTGTTACCAAACATTCTCTGGTAATGGTTGGTAAACTTGCGATTATTGGAACAGGTGCTGTTACATCATCTACAACGATGGTTTGTTGTTGTGTTGTAGTGTTACCGTTACCGTCATCGTAAGTCCAGTTGATAGTATAACTACCTTGATCGCTGTAAGTCAATGCATCGGTTGTAGTTGCAGTTAAGGTTCCTGCGCAATTATCGTTTGCCGTTGGTACCGGAATGTCTGCAGCTGTTACCGCACATTCTTTAGTAATGGTTGGTAAAATCGATACTGCCGGTATCGGTTTGGTAATATCTTTTACAATAACTGTTTGTAATTGTGATGATCTATTCCCGTTTCTATCGTTGTATGTCCAAGTAATCGTATATGTACCTTGTTCCGTATATATTAATTCATCGGTGGTGGTTGCCATTACAGTTCCTACACAATTATCGTTTGCCGTTGGTACCGGAATGTCTGCAGCTGTTACCGCACATTCTTTAGTAATCGTTGGTAAACTTACTTTATTAGGTGCAGGAGCAGTTGTATCAGGTGTTGTATTTACAAAAACCTGTTTTTCTATCTGGCAACTATTAGCATCAATAACCTTCACAACATACACACCTGCAGTTAAACCGGTTATTACATTAGTAACAGCCCCATTATTCCACAGATAGGTATAAGGTGCGGTACCTCCTGTAACATTTATCGCTGCGTTACCGTCATAATGGCCTGGGCAACTTACATTTGATGCCGATGTAGTAGCTGCTAAAGCTGAAGGCTGCGTAATGGTAAAGCTCTGAGTAACTTTACAACTATTGGCATCGGTAACCGTTACGGTATAAGTACCTGCTGCTAAACCTGTAGCTGCAGCGGCTGTACCGCCACTCGGTGACCATGAATAGGTATAATTTCCTGTTCCTCCTGTTACTGTAACTGCAGCCGAACCATTCGATCCACCGTTACAAGATACATTGGTTTGAGTATCCTTAGAAGCTGCTAAAGCTGAAGGCTGCGTAATGGTAAAGCTCTGAGTCGCTTGACAACTATTGGCATCGGCAACCGTTACGGTATAAGTACCTGCTGCTAAGCCTGTAGCTGCAGCGGCTGTACCGCCACTCGGTGACCATGAATAGGTATAATTTCCTGTTCCTCCTGTTACTGTAACTGCAGCCGAACCATTTGATCCACCGTTACAAGATACATTGGTTTGAGTATCCTTAGAAGCTACTAAAGCTGAAGGCTGCGTAATGGTAAAGGTCTGAGTCGCTTGACAACTATTGGCATCGGTAACCGTTACGGTATAAGTACCTGCTGCTAAACCTGTAGCTGCAGCTGCCGTACCGCCACTCGGTGACCATGAATAGGTATAATTTCCTGTTCCACCTGTTACTGTAACTGCACCCGAACCATTCGATCCACCGTTACAAGATACATTGGTTTGACTATCCTTAGAAGCTACTAAAGCTGAAGGCTGCGTAATGGTAAAGGTCTGAGTAGCTTGACAACTATTGGCATCGGTAACCGTTACGGTATAAGTACCTGCTGCTAAACCTGTAGCTGCAGCGGCTGTACCACCTGACGGTGCCCATGAATAGGTATAATTTCCTGTTCCTCCTGTTACTGTAACTGCAGCCGAACCATTCGATCCACCGTTACAAGATACATTGGTTTGAGTATCCTTAGAAGCTGCTAAAGCTGAAGGCTGCGTAATGGTAAAGCTCTGAGTCGCTTGACAACTATTGGCATCGGCAACCGTTACGGTATAAGTACCTGCTGCTAAGCCTGTAGCTGCAGCGGCTGTACCGCCACTCGGTGACCATGAATAGGTATAATTTCCTGTTCCTCCTGTTACTGTAACTGCAGCCGAACCATTTGATCCACCGTTACAAGATACATTGGTTTGAGTATCCTTAGAAGCTACTAAAGCTGAAGGCTGCGTAATGGTAAAGGTCTGAGTCGCTTGACAACTATTGGCATCGGTAACCGTTACGGTATAAGTACCTGCTGCTAAACCTGTAGCTGCAGCTGCCGTACCGCCACTCGGTGACCATGAATAGGTATAATTTCCTGTTCCACCTGTTACTGTAACTGCAGCCGAACCATTCGATCCACCGTTACAAGATACATTGGTTTGAGTATCATTAGAAGCTACTAAAGCTGCAGGTTGCGTTATAGTAACGGTTTGTGTTGCTGTTTGGTTATTGCTATCGGTTACGGTAACTGTATAGGTACCTGCTGCAAGACCTGTCAAGGTTGCTGTTGTAGCAGCGTTACTCCATAGGTAGGTGTAAGGAGGGCTAGCGCCCGCTCCCGTAACCGTAGCAGCACCTGTAGTGCCGCCATTGCACGCAATGTTAGTACTGCTGCTTATGGTAGCCGTTAACGGTGCTAGTGTTGTAAAATTAGCATTATATATGGTTGAATAAGCCGTACCGTTATAACTTACAAAATATAACGTATAGGGAGTGGATGGAGCAAGCCCCGTAAGATTATATGTTACAGATGCATTAGCCGCCATTGCAGCCGTGCCACTATTTGCAACCACTGTAGTTCCATAATTTGTACCGGCCTGAATTTGTGCGGCAGTTGGCGCTGCAGCTCCTTGCGGAACTACAACATAGTATCCTGTAGTTGCTGCTGGAGAAGAAGAAGTAAACACACCCGAATTAGTGGTAATATTACTTATTGCACCACTTGCCTGGGCTACTTCATTAATAATTTCTTCAAGGTCTGCTATTCCGCCTGCAGCATAGTATAATGAAAATTCATCGCTTGCGCCCACAGGAAGGTCATTAAACCTTACATACATAGCATAAGAATTGTCACTTGTTTCAGATACAACGCTGTTAAGCGGATCTGTATTAATGGCATTTGTAAAATCACAGCACCAGTTTATACTGGTGTGAGCACGCGGATGGGTAGTATAAAACAATACGCCCTCAACCCCAGATTCTATTTTAAGGGCTTTAGCCTGAACACTGGTAGATGGGATAGCTGCAAATGCACCGTCTACAAGGTTGCCCCTTGTTTTAGTAGGTCCATCATTATTGCCCACATAATCATCACGTGTGCCCAGCCATGTTCTTACGTTTGTTGCTGTTGCAGTGCCCACATTGGTAACTTTACATTTTACCTGTATAAAACTTGAGTTTTGGCCCAGGGTATAAGTATATTCAACCTTAAGGGTTGACGCCCCAATGGTAATATTACCCGTAGAAATTATTTTACCATATCCCATATTGGTACCTGTACTCACATATTGCGAATAATTCATTACTTGCCCGGTCAGCACAGGGTTTTGTACTAAAGTACCGTTAATGTTCCACTCGTTGGTACCGCTTCCGCCGGTAGCAAAAGCATTATCTAGTGGGTAAGAAGAATAGGTTAATTTTCTCCATAAATTTAAAGTTTGATTGTAATAAAATGGCTGCTGCATGTTTCCTGAAGAGTTTATAGAACTCTCTGTGCCATTACCTATCCGTACTTTATTATTGTTTAAAACAGTTTGCGCAGTAACAGCCTGTAAGCCAAAAGTCATCAATACTAAAAAGACTATCAGCCTTCCTGCAATGGATGTAAGTATTTTGTTCTTCATAATTATCGGGTTGGTTGCGTGTCTTTAATAATCCAATTAACACCCTGTTTTTCAAGTAGTACCGCGGCTTTAAATTCTTTGGCTTCGGTGGTATTTTGGTCATAATTGTATACAAACTCAATACGGGCATCATTCCCGGTCACATTAAAAGTCCAAAAAAGAAAATAGGCATCTGGGTGCTGGTCTTTTATCTGGTCTTTAGATAAAAAAGACACTTTTTTTCCGTTGTGGCTAGGATGGATATTATCAAATGATACTTTATGCTGCATTATATACAGTGGTACATCTTTAGGGTACAGTTTGTCTAGAAATTTTAAATTGATACACTGTTGTACAATTTTTTCTTCGTCTGTTAATGACTGGGCTCTGACAATTCCTGCACAGCATAATGCCAGAAGCAAAAAATAGATTTTTTTCATTAAGGTAAATTTAATATTTGTTACATTGAAATTAATTTAGAATCTTAAAAAACATAATTCCCCCCAGATAGTGATAGTTGCAGTTGCATAGTAAAAATCTGTCGGGCTATTCTTAGACAATACTGCATCGGTTGAAAATTGTAAGTTGTCTGAGTTTGAGAATTAAGAACAGTTAAAAATAGAAACCACAGTAAGTGTACTATTTTTTTATATTCATAATAGTTTTTGTTTTAAATTAAAAAATCAGTGCTTAATTGTTAAGTTCCTTTTTTAACATTAGAGAACAAATAAGCTTGAATAGACTTTGAAGTTTGAAGCAGTACGCGTACTTGCTACCAACATTTTCTTGAGAAGCGTATTTATTTTTTCATAGGTGCCTTTTTAGTTAAGATATTATTTAGCAATTGTTATACTGAAAGTCGAAAAAATTTCCCATACAAACCCAGTAACATGTTTATGCTACAAATGTGGAAACTTTGAAAACATTAACAAAGCTCATCTAAGGTAGTTTAAGTGTAGTATGTTAAAATATTTACTACCCGCTTGGGTAGTAAAAACATAAAATGTTAATTATCAAATACTTAATAAAATACTCATAAACCGTGATTTATTTTTAATCCTTTCTCAATAAAAAAAATGTTTTATTGACAATAATTCAAATAAATAGGTATTTTTGCATAAAATAACATTTTATGCAAAAAATTATTACACTATTGCTCTTGTTTTCTACACTTTCCATCTTTGGAAATAATATTTCTTTAAAAAAATTAAATCAGGAAATAGAACTTTCAAAAAATTTAGGAAATCACGAGGCATCTATTAAATTAGTATGTAATTTTTTAGCACAGCCAAATATAACTTCGGCAGAAAAATATGAAGCCTACGTATTAAAATCGGCTATATATAGAAGGCTTTATAAATACGAACATGCACTGCATTTTCTTGACCTGGCTCTTAAAGAAGGTATTAAAGGGAATAACAGGGCTACTGCAGAACAGGAAATAAAGGCTGAAAGGTCATTTATCTACTTCGATAAGCAGGCATTCGATACGTCGGAAAAACTTACAAGCGAATTGGAGGCAACAGGCTACAGAAACCTTGAGCCAAAATACCTTTTATTTCTTTATACTCAGAAAGGGTATTTTCTATTAAAGAGAAAAGAGTATGCTGCGTCAGAAGAAATTCTAAACAAGGCATTCAATTTAAGTAAAAGACATTTTCCTGAAGAGTTGCCTATTATATTCGGAAAACAAATAGAACTATATCATCAAACAGGAAATGTAGACAAAAGGGATTTAACCTACAAAGCCGGAATTCAGTCTGCAAGACAGGCACACAACATCAAATACGAATTCTATTTAGAGGAAGTAATGAAAAACGTATTCAGTAGCAGTAAAGACTATAAGAATGCCTTTTTTCACCAGCAAAAATGTGATTCGCTGTTTTCTCTTTACAACTCCAACATAAACAGCAGTAAAGTGGAGCTCTTGGAACAGCAGTTGAAAACACAGGAATATAGTTATAGCTCGCAAAAAAAGTACTATATGCTGCTAACTATTGCTGTATTTGCACTGCTTTTATTATTACTTCTTTTTATAACCTATAAACTTTATAAAAATACCAAGCTTAAGAACAAGTTTATAACAGAGGAAAATGAGAGAATACAGAAAGAGATAAAATACCACCTGCAAATTTCAGAACAAACTCAATCTTCAAATAAAAACAAGCTAGATGGGTTTCATTTTACCGAACGCCAGCTGCAGATCATCGACTTACTAAAGAAAGGCAAAAGCAATAAGGAAATAGCAGCAGAGCTTTTTATTTCCGACAATACGGTTAAATACCATCTAAAAATTATTTATAACGTACTAAACATAAAACAGCGCAACGAACTTTTAATTATGTATGCTTAATTTATAATGTTACTACGTTTAAATAAAGGTGCTATCTACACACAATTCTAACTATTTCCCAGCTATAGCAAGTGTCCCAAACTAAAAAATTAATGCTGTATCATAAATTACTGTACTTGTACTGATCCAGATATCTTAAAGTTAATTTTCAATTGCTGATCTATTGTGTAAGTAATTAATAAGTGTTCATCCATTTGGGTTTACTTTCGCACTCAATATTATATTGTTTGATAATTAATAATCTGTCGTAGCCTTTGGTTGTATATGCTTACCGCATTCAGTGAGCGTTAACATAAAACCTCACCCTACGGGTGTACAAGCACCCTCAAATTTTATTACTTAGGTAGTGATAAGCTCAATACCTGCTTTATCTGCTTTGTATTTGATCAAAGTCATCAGTTCATAATAATTCCAGTTACGCAAGACAAACTGTTCTTCTTTTGCTATTACTGTATTTTCCTGCATATCCATCAGAACAAGTGTTGCAGCCTGATGCTTTACACAAAAATCAATCAGCCTTCTGCTGTACTCATGTAGGCGGTTAGTTATATAATTAGCTTCTTTATCTTTAAATTTGGTTAAAGCTTTTAACTTTCGTTCCTTACCTTTCCCACTCCTGCAGTACGTTACCGCTAGTTGCGTTCGGGCATATGCTGCCTGAATTGCCAGCCTTCTGTGTAAAAACTCTTCCTTATTACCAATCTGCAACTTGTTCTTACCTATTTTCACGGAGATGGGATGCTCTAAAGAAAGCGAAGCTTCTGCAACAACTTCAGGTTTCAGGTAGTGCTTATCTTTTGTGATTTCAAAAGCCGCCAGCCAAAAGATTTTCCCCTTATCAAGTTTTATCCGGGAAGTGCAAAGCTTCACTTCATCACTCATTAACTTTTGTAATAATTTGTGTTTATCGGTAAAATCATTTCCAAGATAGGTTTTAAACGGTATCGTAAACAGACGAAAACAGTAAGCCTTTTTATCTTCGTTATAATGTAGGCGTTTGAAACCTTCCGTTCCAAATAGGAAACCCGAATTAGGTTTAAAATTATCCAAAGAACGTGTACCGCTTGCATATTGCATATAGTTCTTTTTAAACTTGTTTTTCAGTTCATGGTTAAGATAATTTAGTATATTCGTGGGAATATCGCCTTTATAACGGTCACTAGCCACCCTGTACGTACAATTAGAGTGTGAGAACTGCAGAATTCCATCAACATTTTTTTTCTCGTCGACTAATTTATACTTGATTCCTTCAGAAAGATAAAAAAAATCTTTAATCATTGCCTGGACATACAGATGACTAATGATAAGGTTTGCTGCCCGCACGCACCTGTCCTGCCATGTGTACAGTTTCTGCCAGACTTCTTTTTTTTCCTCTGCTGTGGGCAGGTCAATCTTTATCTGTATTTTTCGGGTCAGTATAACTGTAGTCTTTTCCATAATTATCGTTTTAAATTGGCTGCATCTTATTTTGCTGATTAAATTTATAAGCTGTCATAAATTCTTCATGGACTTCCTTTTGTGAAAGGTTAAGTTCTTGGGCAATGGCTGTAAAAGAGCAATTCATTTCACACCGCAGTTTTAATACCTGCAATTGTCTTGGGCTTAATTCTACTACTTCATTACAGCCTGTCTTTTTATTTGTATTTAAAACTTTGTCTTTTCTAGTAACAATTCTTTTTATATCATCAATTGCCCGCTTTATCTCGTTAACGGTTTCAGTAGTGCCCATTCCCATAACCTGCCCTATACTCTTATACTGAAAACCATATTTTAAACATAGGTCGATTAAATGTCGCCTTTCCGGAGTTATAAGTGGTAAAGCACTGCTAACCAGATTGAACATTTTTTGTAATGACTCGTGATCCTTCGTGTTTTCAGCTGCATCCTCAGGATCGTAACCCGCCAGATAATCTTGATAATTTTCATAACTTTCGAACGAGTGAACATTGGTCTTAAAAAACTTGTCCCTTGGTTTTGCATGGTGCGAATAACAACTTCTTTTCATGACAACCTTCAAAAACAACAGTATATGCAAAGGGTTTTCGATCTTTTCACGATAATCCCATAATTTTAAAAAAGTATCCTGTACCAGATTCTCAACAACAAAATCATCGTCAAGATACTGTCTGCCTACCCAAAAAATAAGTCTTTTGTATTGGGCATGAATTTTTTCTAAAGCAGCAGGGTCGCTGTTTTTTAATAATTCAAAATTTCTTTCTTGCATAATGGGGTGATTTTTAATTATACTCTTTTTTTAGTCGAACTAGGTTTCAGTCTCTTTCGATTCTCAATCTCCATTAATCTTAACTGGTACCTATCTGTTTTTCTCTGTACTTTTTAAAGATAAAAAGCACCAAAAACCTTTCTTTTTTATCTTGCCTCAGTTCAAAAACGGTTGAACTTTTCCTCGTTCACTAGCTGATCGAAAAGTATTCATACTTAGCTATTTTATAATAATGTATTCATGAACCTTAGGTTTCGCTCCGCTCCCCAATCATCTTACGCTCTCTTCGTCGGCTCAACTATCGTTTTGCGAACTAATGGCGCTATGATCCTACTCACTAGTCTATTTCGTTTTTTAATCAAAACCTAATTTATCGATTCAAGTTGTCATGCTGCACCTGATGCAGCATCGCATCTAGTTTTCCGCACAGTTTGTCATCTTGATAATGAAATTAATTGAAAGATCTCTATTTTATTCTCAATCACAAATCCAATCCTACAATTTACTACAATCCTAAACTGAGCATTCACAAAGCAGTGAGCGTCGATTCGATGAAAATAGCGTTAAATCAAATACGACCGTAGGGAGCGATTATTTGATTTCGCTATTAAATCGCTAATCGACCACGAGTAGTGGCGCTCAGGAGTTTTGTTTCTTTTACGTCCAAAAGAAAAAACATCCTTAAATCTGTCTTCAATGATTACTTCCTTTGTACTTTTCACGCACGAAAAGTACCAAAAGTGCTTTTTTTTATCTTGCCTCAGTTCAAAAACGGTTGAACTACTCCTCGTTCACTATCTGATCGAAAAGTATTCATACTTAGCTATTTTATAATAATGTATTCATGAACCTTAGGTTTCGCTCCGCTCCCCGATCTGCTCACGCTCCATGCAGTGTTTCGACGCTCGATCAAAACCTCATACCGCTTGATTTATAGTCCTATTCTCTTTCAAATCAAAAGCCCAATGCTGAACCATTCCCGATTTAAAAACGACATTATTTTTGAGCAGCCTGTCCCGCTCACTAGCGGGAAGTGTCAACTCTTTGAAGAAAAGGAATAAATCAAATACGACCGTAGGGAGCAATTATTTGATCTGCTTTTTGAAAAGTTTGTTGACCGTTGAAAAAATAAAGTCTTGATCTTTTGTAACTTTTACATCAAGGTAAAAGTTAAAGAAAAATTACAGAGCTGAATGTTCTTCAAATATTTAAATCTCTCTTCAATAAACTCATCCTTCTT
>Ga0308157_10006847_pt1 | contig 13453 bp, 7 predicted proteins | sample PhyBR1_FD_201035 | JGI IMG/M metagenome (GOLD analysis project Ga0308157, IMG submission 201035) | Phyllosphere microbial communities from UC Gill Tract Community Farm, Albany, California, United States - DLSLB.R1 | ecosystem: Host-associated > Plants > Phyllosphere > Unclassified | place: USA...
GAAGCGATAATTAAACCTTCTAAAATATGTGCTCTTTCTTCGGCTTTACGCAATTCAAACTGAGTTCTACGAACTACTACATCGTGACGGTGCTCAATAAAATAATGAATCATATCTTTCAGATTCAACATTTGTGGGCGACCTTTCACAAGTGCAATATTATTTACACTAAAAGAAGATTGTAACTGTGTATATTTATAAAGCGTATTCAAAACCACATTTGGTGTTGCATCACGTTTTAAGATATATACTATTCGCATACCAGTTCTATCCGATTCATCACGAATATTGGCAATACCTTCAATTTTCTTCTCGTTTACCAAATCAGCTGTACGCTTAATCATGTCAGCTTTATTGACTTGGTACGGAATTTCGGTAACAATAATAGATTCTCTTCCGTCTACTTCTTCAAAACCAACTTTGGCACGCATTACGATACGGCCTCTACCTGTTTTAAAAGCTTCACGAACTCCTTCGTAACCATATATTACACCTCCAGTTGGAAAATCAGGAGCTTTAATATGATTCATCAACTCATCTATTTCAATATCATTATTATCAAGATAAGCTAAAGTACCATTGATAACTTCAGTTAAATTATGTGGCGGCATATTTGTTGCCATACCAACCGCAATCCCTGTAGCTCCATTTACTAATAAAGTTGGAACTCTAGTCGGCATTACTTTGGGCTCATATAAAGTATCGTCAAAATTCAATTGAAAATCAACTGTTTCTTTTTCAATATCAGCCATGATTTCTTCCGAAATCTTTTTCATTCTGGCTTCTGTATAACGCATTGCTGCTGGACTATCACCATCTACAGATCCAAAGTTACCTTGTCCATCAACTAATAAATAACGCATACTCCACTCTTGAGCCATACGCACCATTGCATCATAAACTGAGGTATCTCCGTGAGGGTGATACTTTCCTAAAACTTCCCCGACTATTCTTGCAGATTTTTTGTGGGCAGATCTTGAAGTAACTCCTAAATCATACATTCCGTAAAGTACTCTTCTATGTACAGGTTTTAAACCATCTCTTACATCAGGAAGCGCTCTTGACACAATTACCGACATCGAATAATCGATGTAAGCTGATTTCATTTCATCTTCAATGTTAATAGGAATTAACTTTTCTCCTTCAGACATAAATATATTCTTAAATTAAAATTATTTTGTTTTAAAAAATCCCGCTAATATAAGCTTTCTCAATATTTTTTCACTAATGAATTAACATAAATTTATTCGATTTATTAACAAATAAACTTTGTGTTTCGGTTAATAAATTAAGTTGATTTAAAGACTTTTTTCTCCGATTTTTTTGTCACTTAGCATTAATATAATTAATAGGTATGATTTTTGCTTTTAAACATCATGTTTACTAAATTTACATTTAACAATATTTAATATTATGGATGATAATTTTTCACCTAGAGTAAAGGACGTTATTACTTATAGCAAAGAAGAGGCTTTACGCCTTGGACATGACTTCATAGGTACTGAACATTTGATGCTTGGCATTCTGAGGGATGGTAATGGTAAAGCTATTCACATCCTGAACAACCTGTCAATTGACTTAGATCATTTGAGAAGAAAGGTTGAGATACTAAGCCCGGCTAGCCCTAGCATTGATGTCAGTGTAGAAAAGAAAAATTTACATCTGACGCGTCAAGCTGAACGAGCTTTGAAGACTACTTTTTTAGAAGCAAAAGTTTTCCAGAGTTCGTCTATTAGCACAGCACATTTACTGTTGTGTATCTTAAGAAATGAAAATGATCCAACAACCAAGCTATTGAATAAACTTAAAATAGATTATGATATAGCTAAAGAACAATACATCAATATGACTCCAAACGAAGAAGAATTTTTAGAAAACTTGCCAAAAAACGAATCATATAATGATGATTCAGGACAAGATGACAGTCTCAAAGAAGGAAGTTTTAATAATCCCGCCAATAAGTCAAACAAAAAATCTAAGACTCCAGTTCTTGATAATTTTGGTAGAGATTTGACCGAAATGGCCGAAGAAGGAAAACTAGATCCTGTTGTTGGACGTGAAAAAGAAATCGAGCGTGTTTCTCAAATTTTGAGTCGTCGCAAAAAAAACAATCCCCTATTAATAGGTGAACCTGGCGTGGGTAAATCAGCTATTGCCGAAGGTCTTGCTTTGCGTATTATTCAAAAGAAAGTGTCTCGTATATTATTCAACAAACGTGTTGTAACGTTAGATTTAGCCAGTTTAGTTGCTGGCACTAAATACAGAGGACAGTTTGAAGAACGTATGAAAGCCGTAATGAATGAGTTAGAAAAAAATGATGATATCATTCTTTTCATAGACGAAATTCACACGATTGTTGGCGCTGGCGGAGCAACTGGTTCGCTTGATGCATCAAATATGTTTAAACCTGCTTTATCAAGAGGTGAAATTCAATGTATTGGAGCAACAACTTTGGACGAATACAGACAATATATCGAGAAAGACGGTGCTTTAGAAAGACGTTTTCAAAAAGTAATTGTAGAGCCAACTTCTGTTGACGAAACTGTTGCTATTTTGAATAATATCAAGAACAAATACGAAGACCATCACAATGTAATTTACACCCCAGAAGCTATTGAAGCTTGTGTAAAATTAACAAACAGATATATGTCTGAGCGTTTCTTACCGGACAAAGCTATTGATGCATTGGACGAAGCTGGATCTCGTGTTCACATCACAAATATTGATGTTCCTAAACAAATTTTAGATTTGGAACGTCAATTAGAAGAAGTTCGTGAATTGAAAAATTTGGTTGTCAAAAAACAAAAATATGAAGAAGCAGCCAAACTTCGCGATGATGAGAAAAAGATAGAAAAAGACTTAGCCATTGCGCAAGAACAATGGGAAGAAGATTCTAAAAGTAACAGAATTGTTGTTACCGAAGATAATGTAGCCGATGTTGTATCAATGATGACTGGAATTCCTGTAAACAGAATTGCACAAACAGAAAGCAACAAACTGGCTAAATTACCTGAGTTAATTCAAGATAAAGTAATTGGACAAAACGATGCTGTTTTAAAAATCGCAAGATCTATCCAGAGAAACCGTGCCGGATTGAAAGATCCTAATAAACCAATTGGTTCATTCATTTTCTTAGGACAAACTGGTGTTGGTAAAACACAATTAGCAAAAGTTCTTGCCAAAGAATTATTCGATTCTGAAGATGCATTAGTTAGAATTGACATGAGTGAATACATGGAGAAATTTGCGATCTCCAGATTAGTTGGAGCGCCTCCGGGATACGTTGGATACGAAGAAGGTGGACAATTAACTGAAAAAGTTCGTAGAAAACCATATTGTGTTGTTTTACTTGATGAGATCGAAAAAGCACATCCAGATGTATTCAACATGATGCTTCAAGTGCTTGATGATGGATTTTTGACTGATAGTTTAGGTCGTAAAATCGATTTCAAGAATACAATTATCATTATGACTTCGAATGTTGGAGCGCGTCAATTGAAAGATTTCGGTCAAGGTGTTGGATTTGGTACTGCAGCTAGAGTAGCTCAAGCTGATGATAATTCGAAAAGTATTATCGAGAATGCTTTAAAGAAAACTTTTGCTCCTGAGTTCTTAAACAGAATTGATGATGTAATTGTATTTAATACTTTAGAAAAAGAGCATATCAATTTAATTATCGAAATCGAATTACGAAAATTATATTCTCGTATCAATGAATTAGGATATAAATTGAAATTATCTGACGAAGCCAAAGCATTTATTGCTGATAAAGGATTTGATAAACAATTTGGAGCAAGACCTTTGAAAAGAGCCATCCAAAAGTACATTGAAGACGCTCTTGCAGAGGAAATAATCACTTCAAAAATCTCATCGGGCGACGAGATATTCATGGATATTGAAGAAGGTTCACAAGAATTAACGATAAAAGTTCATAAAGCTGAAGAACCTACAAATCAATAATTTAAATAACAACTCACTTAATAAACCCGTTACGTTTTAATAACATAACGGGTTTATTCTTTATAGGATAATATCGTATTTTTTAAAAACTAATATCTATTTTTGATATTTCTAAAAATGTTCATCAAAATTAATTTATGATACAAAATAAAGTCATACTGGGCAGCGAAGAATGGTGTTCATTTCCCGAATTAGGAATTCCAACTATTAAAGCTCGCGTCGATTCTGGCGCAAAAACATCAGCTTTGCACGCTATCAATATTGCACCCTTTATAAAAAATGATGCAAATTGGGTAAAGTTTGACATTAATCCCATTCAAAATAATACAAAAACAGTTATTCATTGCGAAGCTCCTTTGGTTGGGAAACGTATCGTAAAAAGCTCTAGCGGTTTTAGAGAGCACCGATATGTCATTCAAACTAGTATTTCTATTGGAGAAACTAAATGGCCTATCGAAATGACATTGACCAATCGGGATTCGATGGGTTTCAGAATGCTTTTAGGAAGAGAAGCCATGAGCGGAAGAATTCTTGTTGACCCAGAACAAAAGTATCTTTTGGGGCAGCCAACACTTGAAATCCTTCAGGAATTGTATGTAAACTCAGAGAAAGCAAGTTCTGGTTTAAGAATTGGACTTTTAGCTAGCAATCCTGAATTATACAGTAACAAAAGAATTATGGAAGCCGGCGAAATGCGAGGTCATGAAATGCATTTTCTCAACATCAAAGAATGTTACATGAAACTCGACGCCAAAACCCCTGAAATTCATTATCGTGGCGGAAAAATACTAAATAAATTTGACGCCATTATTCCGAGAATACGTCCTAGTATAACCTTTTACGGTTGTGCTTTAACACGTCAGTTTGAAGCCTTAAAAGTGTTTTCTTTAAATTCATCAACAGCTATTACGCAATCGAGAGATAAATTATACTCTTTACAATTATTGCTTAATCATGGGGTTGATATTCCGACAACGGGATTTGCAAATTCACCTTTGGATACAGATAATTTAATCAAAATGGTTGGTGGCACTCCACTTATTGTAAAATTATTAGAAGGAACACAAGGAAAAGGAGTTGTTTTAGCGGAAACTAAAAAAGCTGCAGAAAGCGTTATTAATGCTTTTAAAAGTTTAAATGCAAATATATTAGTTCAGGAATTCATCAAAGAAGCTAATGGAAAAGACATCCGTTGTTTTGTAATTGATGGAAAAGTAGTCGCTGCTATTCAAAGAGAAGCAATGCCGGGAGAATTTAGAGCCAATATTCATTTGGGAGGAACGGCATCAGTCATTAAAGTTACCGCAGAAGAAAAAAGAATTGCTATTAAAGCCGCTAAAGCAATGGATTTAAAAGTAGCTGGTGTGGACATAATTCGTTCTTCAAAAGGACCATTGTTACTTGAGGTAAACTCTTCGCCAGGCCTCGAAGGTATCGAAGGAGCAACCAATAAAGATATTGCCGGAGAAATGATCAAAGCAATCGAGAAAAATTTCAAGATTAAGTAACTTTAGATTGCATTATTTAAGTAACCGATGGCAGATCCAAAAAACTATTTATTTTTTTAAATCTTAATACTCGGTACTTAATACTTATAGAAAAATGAATCCTTACTTAGATATTATCATTAGGAGCGCTGCTGTATATTTATTCATGGTAATTGCTTTGAGAATTTTTGGTAAAAAAGAATTATCGCAGCTAAATACTGCTGATGTAATTTTGATTTTACTGATTAGTAATTCGGTGCAAAATGCTATGGTTGGTAATAATACGACTCTTTGGGGTGGTTTGGCTGCAGCGACGGTTCTTTTTGCTATTAATTTTATAATCAAAAAACTGATTTTTAAATATCGAAAGTTTGGTGAATTCATGCTTGAAAAACCAGAGATCTTGATTCATGATGGTACTTTAGATTTCAAAACATTGGGAAAATTAAACATAACATCCGAAGAATTAAAAGAAGCGATGCGTGAACATGGTATTGAATATTTTAAAGATGTAAAATTGGCGATGCTTGAAATCGATGGAAACATTAGTATTATTACAGGAGACAAAGATTTAAAACAAACTCATTACAAACGTAGAAAAAACCATAAAGATTTGTTTCGAGGGAATTAGATTTCCAAATTCATTAGCAGTATTTTAGATTGCGATTTAGAATATAAAAGAATTAATCCTAAGTTGTTTTATTGCATTTTTAATCGGTTGTACATAGTTCAATTACCTCCATTTCTTTTTTATGAATATCTTATAAAACGTAAATTTGATAATTAGCCCCGATATGGGAACGGCATCCTTTTTCTCGCTGCTGCCAGCGAGAAAAAGATATAGTGTACAGCGGGTGGAATGTTGATTTATACTGAAAAGTTCTGCTTCTAAAAATAATTTCCATTCTTTAAGACATAAAAAAACCATTCAGATGACTGAATGGTTTTTATTATATTATGAAATTTTATTTTATAAAAATATTTTTAGAATCCAATAGACTATTGACGCTAATAAGGCAGAAACTGGAATAGTTAGTACCCAAGCCCAAAGCAAACTTACCGTTACTCCCCAACGAACAGCAGAAATACGTTTCGTTAATCCAACCCCAATAATAGAACCTGTAATTGTGTGAGTTGTACTTACTGGCACTTTAAAGTGTTCTGTGAAATAAAGTGTCAAAGCTCCGGCTGTTTCGGCGGCAACTCCTTCAAAAGAAGTTACTTTGGTGATTTTGGAACCCATTGTTTTTACAATTTTCCAACCACCACTTAATGTTCCAACGGCAATAGCAGTGTAACATGCTAAAGGAATCCATTCTGGCATTACCCCTTTTATACCTTTATCATCATCTGGAAGCACTACTTGCAACCAATCAGGCAAATGCATAATATCAACACCACTAGTTTTAATATAAACCGCAACCGCTGCTGCAATAATTCCCATAACTTTTTGAGAATCATTTCCTCCATGCCCTAAACTAAATGCCGCAGAAGATAATAATTGCATTTTTTTCAAAACGGCATCTGCTTTATTTAAATTTAAACTACTAAATACCAAAGCAAATGTTGAGATAGATAATATGATAAAGGATACCAAAAACCATTTAATGTTATGAGATTCAAATACAACACTCCAAAAAACAGAATTTTCAAAACGTGGTTTTTCAATTTTTTCAAATGGAACCATTTGAGTATAAACAAACCAAACCGAAAGTATCATTAATGCAATTGTAAACAATTTAGGCACAATACTTTTTCTAGAAGCATTCAACAACCAGATAGAAATTAAATAAGACATTATTACACCTAACAAGGGAGCCAGAACGATAAATGCAATAATAATAACAACACCTGTTGGCATTCCACCATCTTTCCCGGCTTTGTACCAACTCACGATATCATACCAGTGCTTAGTGTGTTGTACTCCGTCCTGAACAATTGTATAATCTGAAAATCCATGAATAGTGATTGCGTGTGCAATAGCCGCACCAGCGAAACCACCAATTAAAGTGTGTGAAGAACTGGAAGGAATTCCTTGCCACCAAGTAATTAAGTTCCAAATAATAGCGGCAATAACACCGGCAAGAATTACAACTAAATCAATTTGACTGGCATCAGCTGTTTTTGCAACAGTATTGGCTACACCTAAACCAAATACCCAATACGCTAAAAAGTTAAAAAAAGCTGCCCAAAGTACCGCTTGAAAAGGCGACAAAACCTTGGTTGCAACAACAGTAGCAATAGCATTAGCAGCATCATGGAAACCATTGATGTAATCAAAAATTAATGCTAAAACTATAATAATTAATAGTAAAGTCATATCAATATCTTCAGAATGAATAGATTAAATTAAGAATGTTTTACTGTGATAGATTCTAAAACACTGGCAACACTCTTACATTTATCAGTTGCTGATTCTAAAACTGATAATACTTCTTTATATTTAATGATATTTTTAGCGTCTGTTTCGTTTTCGAAGATTTCAAAAACTGCTTTATTATAAACCATATCCGATTTGTTTTCCAACTTGTTGATTTTTGCACAAGCGTTGGTAATCGTTTTCATGTTGCTCAAGTTTTTCAATTCTTTTACAGCAACATCGATATGCTGACAGGCTTCAAGATTGATTTCTGTCATTTTGCGGATTGATTTTGTAATTTTATCCACTTGATACAAACGCATCCTTGTAGCAGCACCGTGAAGATAATCAGCAACATAGTCAATTGAAGTAATCAAAGAGTGGATATCCTCTCTATCAAAAGGAGTGATAAAGTTTTTACTCAATTCTAAATTGGTCTTACGAGTAATGTCCTCTCCCTTTTGTTCCAACTCGTCAATTTTTATAAAAATAACTTCTCTTTCTTTTAAAGGAAGATTAACAGCTTCATGTAAATTTGAAGCTAATTCAATTAAATTACTAGAGGCTTCTTCGAAAAGAGGAAAGAATTTTTTGTCCTTTGGAACTAAAAATTGAAAGATACTATTTAATGACATTTGTTTTTGTTTTTTTATAGTGCAAAATTACTTCATTATTCTTCGTCAATGTTAAGCCAGTGTTAACAAATCGTTTTCTATTTGAAAAGACTTTAGAAAATTTACAGTTTTTTCTATATCAAAATGCAATATTCTATCTTCATTTACCAAAGGGACTTCTTCCCTATAGGATTTTAAAAACATTTCTATAAAATCACTTGACTGTAAAGGCCTTCTATATTCAATGGCTTGCGAAGCATTCATTAATTCTATTGCCAAAATTCGTTCCAAATTATCCATTACACGTAAACATTTTGTAGCTCCGTTAGCTCCCATGCTCACATGATCTTCTTGTCCATTGCTCGACACAATACTATCCACACTCGATGGAGTCGCCAACTGTTTATTTTGACTAGCAATACTTGCAGCAGTATACTGTGGAATCATAAATCCCGAATTCAATCCTGGATTATCTACCAAAAATGCTGGAAGATTACGCAATCCTGAAATCAATTGATAGGTTCTACGTTCAGAAATACTTCCTAATTCTGCCAAAGCAATAGCCATAAAATCTAAAGCTAATGCTAAAGGCTGTCCATGAAAATTTCCACCAGAAATAATCTGGTCGCTTTCTATAAATATATTAGGATTATCAGTCACCGAATTAATTTCGGTTTTGAATACTTTTTTCACATAATCAAAAGCATCTTTTGAAGCACCATGAACTTGTGGAATGCAACGGAAAGAATAAGGATCTTGAACATGCGTTTTAGGCTGTTCAATAATTTCACTTCCATCAAGGAAATCTTTTACTCTTTTGGCGGTAGCGATTTGACCATTATGAGGTCGGATATAATGGATCAATTCATTAAAAGGTTCTATTCTTCCGTCAAATCCTTCTAAAGAAACTGTTCCTATGAGATCCGCAAAAAAAGAAAGTTTATTAGTTTTCATTACAATATGAGCTCCGTAAGCACTCATGAATTGCGTTCCGTTTAACAATGCCAAACCTTCTTTGGATTGCAAAACAATTGATTCCCATCCAATATGCTTCAAAACTTCTTTTGAATTTACTTTTTTTCCTTCAAACCAAACTTCGCCTTCTCCCAATAATGGCAATGATAAATGTGCCAATGGAGCTAAATCTCCTGAAGCTCCCAAAGATCCTTGGGTATATATTACTGGCAGAATATCATTATTATAAAAACCAACCAAACGCTCCACTGTTTGTAACTGAATCCCTGAATGACCATAACTCAATGATTGAATTTTGAGTAGCAGCATTAATTTCACAATTTCATTCGGCACTTCTTCACCTGTACCACAAGCATGCGATTTCACAAGGTTTTCCTGAAGCTTAGATAAATTTTCGTTTGAAATTTTCACATTACAAAGAGAACCAAAACCTGTATTTATCCCATAAATTGGCTCTGAATGTGAAGCCATTTTGGCATCCAAAAAATCTCTGCATTTTTGAATATTATTTTTAACTGAATCCGAAAGTTTTAGAATTTTATTGTAAGATACTATCTCTTCTAAAACTTCAAAAGAAAGCAAGTCGGTACTTATATAATGTGTATTCTCCATTTGGTTTGATTATAATTGTCAAAATTCCACAAATCAACATTAAAAAGCAATGTTTTTTGATAATAATTTAAAAAATGAATTATAGCAAAGACCATAGGGTACATCGCCTAATTCTCTTTCAAAGTAGATCATTTTACAAATAATTTTGTCGTTAGAACTCCATTTTACACTCAAATTGCCCCTTACCTCCTTCCCGAATGATTATAAAAACATTGCTTTGATTTATACAAAAACAAGCATAATCCTCAAAAAACAACATAATAAATTATTCAATATCAAATTTGGACAGCTCTGAAAAATTAATTGTTAAAATATTCGCAAAAACAATCACTATCGCTTTATCTTTTTATAAAAAACAGTACTTTTGGGAAATCAAAATGAAAAAATTTAACAGTACATATCACTCTTCGATTACAACTCAAATTTGGGTTGCTCTTGCTGTTACAACTACATCTACTACAACTACTACCCCTTAGGGGTATACATTCAACATATAATCCGGTTTGCTATACTTTTTTTGATAAAGAAAGAAAGTCATGGGTGCATAGAAACCATTTTGCAATCAAAATAAAAAAACATCAAAATCACTGATTTTCAGCTATCAAATCTTAAAACAGTGATTCAAATTTACATAAAACAAATACAAACTTGTTATGAGAGTATTAAAATTTGGCGGAACTTCGGTAGCCAATGCAGAAAACATAAAATTAGTTTTAGATATAGTTCTTAATAAAGCACAAGAAGAAAAACTTGTTGTTGTAGTGTCCGCTTTAAGCAAAGTAACCGACTTACTACAAGCCGCAGCTTCAAAAGCAGCTACAAATGATGAAAGCTTTAAAGAGATTGTTACAGACATTGAGAAAAAACATTTAGACGCTCTTAAACAACTTATTCCTGTAAGCGAACAAAGTGGTTTATTAAGTCATATTAAAAGAATAATTAATCACCTTGAAACATTGCTTGACGGATGTTTCCTTTTGGGAGAATTATCTCCAAGAACTCTAGACACTATTCTAAGTTTTGGCGAATTACTATCTTCATACATCATTGGAGAAGCATTAAAACAAAAATTAAAAAACAGCACTTATAAAGATAGTCGCGAATTGATTAAAACTAACAATCAATTTGGTAAAGCTGCCGTAAACTTTGATGTTACCAATCAACTTATAATTGACCACTTCAAATCAAATGATGCTTTAGTAACTGTAATGCCAGGTTTCATAGCGCTTTCAATGGACGGAATCATCACTACTTTAGGGCGTGGTGGATCTGATTATACTGCAGCAATTATAGCTGGCGCTTTGAACGCAACTGAATTGGAAATATGGACCGATGTAAACGGAATCTTTACTGCCAATCCAAAAATCGTAAAACAAGCCAGACCTATTGCTACAATATCATATCAGGAAGCGATGGAATTGTCTCATTTTGGAGCTAAAGTTTTGTATCCACCGACTATTCAGCCAGTTTTGCAAAAAAACATTCCAATAGTAATCAAAAACACTTTCGAGACAAAAGCCGAGGGAACTTTAATTTCTAATAATGTAACTGACCATACAAATCCTGTAAAAGGGATTACTCATATCGACAATATTACTTTGATCACTCTTGAAGGCTCGGGAATGATTGGAGTTGCTGGTTCTTCAAAACGTTTGTTTGAAGTTTTATCTAATGAAAGTATTAACGTCATTTTTATTACTCAAGCATCATCGGAACACTCTATTTGTATTGGTATTTTAAATTCAGATGCCGAAACTGCTGAAACTGCTATCAACAAAGCATTCCAAGTAGAAATTGCTCAAAACAAAGTTGACCCTTGTATCGTTGAACAAAACCTATGCATTATCGCTTTGGTTGGTGAAAACATGAAAAACCACCAAGGTTTGAGCGGAAGAATGTTTAGCACTCTTGGAAAAAACAACGTCAACATTCGTGCGATTGCTCAAGGTGCATCGGAAAGAAACATCTCTGTTGTTATCAATGAAAGAGACGTTAAAAAAGCATTGAATACCTTACATGAAAATTTCTTTGAAGAAAACACTAAACAATTAAACTTGTTTGTAATGGGTGTTGGAAATGTGGGTGAAAAATTCATCGAACAAATCCACCAACAAAAAAAATTTTTAAGAGAAAATCTAAAAATAAACCTTAGAGTTATTGCAGTTTCAAATTCCAGAAAAATGCATTTTGACGAGGATGGAATTTCTCTAAAACACTGGCAATCGCTTTTGGAAAATGGAGAAGCTGCAAACAAAGAAGAATTTATAGCTAAAGTAAAAGCGCTTAATTTACGTAACAGTATTTTTGTTGATATTACTGCCAATGCTGAAGTGTCCAAAACTTACGAGCAATATTTAAATCAAAATGTTGCCGTTGTAACTTGTAATAAAATTGCTTGTTCATCGGCTTATGATAATTATAAAAAACTAAAAAGTTTATCGCGTCAATTTAATGCGCCTTTCCTTTTTGAAACAAATGTTGGGGCTGGATTACCAATCATTGATACAGTAAAAAACTTAATCGCTTCGGGTGATAAAGTTCATAAAATCCAAGCCGTTTTATCAGGAAGTCTGAACTTTATTTTCAATAATTTTGATGAAAATAATACTTTTCATGACATCGTAAAAGAAGCTGGTATTCAGGGATTTACAGAGCCAGATCCAAAAATAGATTTAAGTGGAATTGACGTAGCGAGAAAGATTCTTATTTTGATTCGCGAAAGCGGTTATCAAATGGAAATTGAAGATATTGAAAACAAATCTTTCCTTCCAAAAGATTGCATGGGAACTACAAATAACGAAGCATTTTTTGCCTCATTAAAAGAACATGCAAGACACTTTGAATCAATTTTAGTGGAAGCAAACGAAAAAGAAAGCCGATTAAAATTCGTCGCCCAATTTGAAAACGGAAAAGCAAGTGTAGGTTTGCAATTCATTCCAAAAGATCATCCGTTTTATAATCTTGAAGGAAAAGACAATATCGTTTTATTCTACACAGATCGTTATGTAGACCAGCCTTTATTGATTAAAGGTGCTGGCGCAGGTGCTGCGGTTACAGCTTCGGGAATATTTGCAGATGTAATTCGAATAGGAAATATATAATTTAGTTGATAGTTATGGGTTTATGGTTGATTGCGAAAATTAACTAACAACTAAAAGCTATCAACAAACAACAAAAATTTATGAACGAAATAAAACTATTTTGCCCCGCTACAATTGCGAACCTTTCGTGTGGTTTTGATGTACTCGGACTTTGTTTAGATACTCAAGGTGACGAAATGATTGTCCGTAAATCAGATGTAAAAGGTGTTCGCATTACCAAAATAGTCGGTGCCGATTTACCAATGGAAACCGAAAACAATGTTTCTGGAGTTGCCGCTTTGGCGATGTTGGAAGAAGTAGAAACAGAATTCGGTTTTGAAATCGAAATCTACAAAAACATCAAAG
>Ga0308157_10006849_pt1 | contig 13452 bp, 10 predicted proteins | sample PhyBR1_FD_201035 | JGI IMG/M metagenome (GOLD analysis project Ga0308157, IMG submission 201035) | Phyllosphere microbial communities from UC Gill Tract Community Farm, Albany, California, United States - DLSLB.R1 | ecosystem: Host-associated > Plants > Phyllosphere > Unclassified | place: USA...
AAAAAATTTGGAAAATGGATCCAAATACCCAAAAAATGATTGATTATATCAATGTTTATTCTGGAGATTCAAAAATAAAAGCCATCAATGAATTAGAATGGATTAATGGAAAAATTTTTACTAACGTTTGGCAAAAAGATGCTATTGCAGTGGTAAATCCAAACAGCGGAGCTGTAGAAGGAATTTTAAATATGTCTGATTTACGTAAATTACTAAAAGTAACACCCGATGATGTTTTAAACGGAATTGCATACAACCCAAAAACAAAAACTATTTTTGTAACTGGTAAAAATTGGGACAAAATGTTTGAAATTACAGTATTTGAATAAACTTTTTTTCAAAATACAGATTTCACAAATTTCACGAATTACTTGGTGATAATTTGTGAAATTTTGTGTTTTTATTACACCCTAATATTTTTATATGATCACTTTAATTATCAACATAAAAGAGCTTCTTCAGGTTCGCGACAATTCAGTTTTAAAAGTCTCTGGAGCAGAAATGGCTGTTTTACCAATTATTAAGAATGCTTTTTTACTACTTAAAGACGATTTAATCGCAGATTTTGGAGAAATGAAAAACCTTCCCCAAATCAAAGCTGATAAGACCATTGATGCGACTGGAAAAATAGTTTTACCATCTTGGTGCGATAGTCACACGCACATTGTATATGCTGGCAATCGGGAACAAGAATTTGTCGATCGCATCAACGGAATGTCTTATGAAGAAATCGCCAATCGCGGTGGCGGAATTTTAAATTCAGCTAAAAAGCTAAACGAAACATCAGAAGAAGAACTCTACAACCAATCAAAAACAAGACTTGAGGAAATTATACAATTAGGAACCGGAGCAGTTGAAATTAAATCCGGCTATGGACTAACTGTTGAAGGCGAACTAAAAATGCTTCGTGTTATTCAACAATTGTCGCAAAATTATCCGATAACAATTAAAGCAACTTTTCTTGGCGCACATGCCTTCCCTACTGCTTTTAAAGAAAATAAAAAAGGATATATTGATTGCATAATCGACGAAATGCTACCGCAAATTGCCAAAGATAAATTGGCTGATTTTATTGATGTGTTTTGCGAAACTGGATATTTTTCTGTTGAAGACACTGAAAAAATAATTGCGGCTGGAGTACAATTTGGTTTAAAACCAAAAATTCACGTCAACCAATTCAATTCTATAGGTGGTATCCAAGCAGGTGTAAAATACAATGCGCTTTCTGTAGATCATTTGGAAATCATGACTCCTGAAGACATAGAAGCTTTAAAAAATACTGAAACAATGCCCGTAGCTTTACCTTCTTGTTCTTATTTTATCAGTATTCCTTACAGTCCTGCACGCGAAATGATTTCAGCAGGACTTCCATTAGCACTTGCAACAGATTTTAATCCTGGTACTACACCATCTGGAAACATGAATTTTGTTGTGGCAACTGCCTGTATTAAAATGAAAATGACACCTGAAGAAGCCATAAATGCAGCCACTATTAATGGCGCTTATGCGATGGAAATTTCCCAAACTCACGGAAGTATTACTAAAGGAAAAAAAGCCAATTTGATTATCACTAAAGAAATCCCTTCTTTTTACCAGTTACCTTATGCTTTTGGAAGCAACTTAATTGACAAGGTAATTCTTGACGGTCACAAAATGAATTAAACAGTTTATGACGACCCAAAACAAATTTACAAAAACCATAAACAATAGTTCTACCATTGGAACTCCAACAGTTTTAAACAAAAAAAGCGCGATACTCATTTGAGTATCGCGCTTTCTTACAATTATTTTTATATTATTTCAAAGTAAAATTAGTACTTGAAACCAATTGATCTTTATCAAAAACATTTACTGAATATTGTCCTTTAGCAAAATCTTTTCCTGCTAAATCTTGAGATACCTGAACTGTTTTGTTCTCGTATTTTACACTCGAAACAAAACTATATGTCAATACTTTATCTCCAAAAGTAGCTGTTTTAGCTTCACCTAAAACATTGTTTTTACTATCTATTACTTGTACATAATAGTCTTTGTCTCCAGATTTTGCAATTGAATTTTCAGCAATTGTAAAACTAATTTTTAGAACATCAGCTCTACTGGCTTTATCTGTAGCGATTTCTTTACCAGAACTTTTCAATTTATAAGCTGCTGTTTGCAAATTCAAAATTGATAATTTAGAACCTTTTTCAACAGTTTTAGATAATTCATCATTTTGACCAACTAAAACTTCATTGAATTTTTGCGCCTGACCCAAAACAACAACTGTACTATCACGTTGATTCGTTAAAGTAACGTTTTGTTTTTTCAGACCTTCATTTTCTGCCATCAATTCTTTCATGTGGTTTTGCATAGATCTAACTTGATTTCTAAATTTAGATACATCTCCGTTAGATTTTTTAAGCTCTTCCATCAAGTTTACTACTTTGTCTCTTTCTTGTAGTAATTCTTCTGACATTGATGTATTTTCTGCTATTGCAGCATCATAAGTAGCCTTAAGATTTTGTAAATCTTTCATTACAGATTCTTTTTCCGAACCAACTTTTACAACTTCGGTTTGGGCGGCATCAACGTCGGATGACATTTTAAAAATATAAACTAAACTTCCCACTAATAAAATAGCCAAAACAGCGATTACTGCTTTTAGACTTGAATTGTTTTTTTGATTTTCCATGTTAAAATATAATTGTTTTTACAAATTTAATAATATATATAACGCAACTTAACTCAATTATATTATTTTTGGGAAATAAATAATATATATTTTAGGGAATTCTTTTTTATGGAAAAGCTTATTACATTCAGTATTAACGATCTGGCAAAAGTAACGAATCACAGAAGTGGTGAAATAAAATTTGGCGAGAAAATGCTTATCATTCCAAAAGACACAGATCCCTTCGATTTTATAAAAAAAAGTGATGCCAAATTCGTACTATTTGGAATTCCCGAAGATATTGGAGTTCGAGCAAATTATGGAAGACCTGGAGCTGCTTCCGGATGGCAAAGTGCTATAAAAGGTATAGCAAATATTCAGCATAATCGTTTTTCAAAAGGGAATCAAATTATTGTATTAGGTTACCTTGATGTTAAGAAAGAAATGATAGAGGTTGAAAACCTTGATTTCAATGACATCGACGACCGTTCTAAACTAAGTCAATTAGTAGAAAAAATCGACAAAGAAGTTTCTCATATTATATGTAAAATAATTCAGGCCGGAAAAGTTCCTATTGTTATTGGTGGCGGTCATAATAATTCATATGGAAATATAAAAGGTGCAGCATTGGCAAAAGGCAAGGCTATCAATGCAGTCAATTTTGATGCACACTCAGATTTCAGGATCCTCGAAGGCCGTCATAGTGGCAATGGATTTTCATATGCATTTGAAGAAGGCTTTTTAAAAAAATATTTCATTTTTGGCCTTCACGAAAATTATACTTCAAAAAACGTTTTAGACATAATAAAAAAAATTGAAGACAGAGTTCGGTACAACACTTACGACAGCGTTAATATCAGAAAAGAAAAAAATTTTTCTGATGAAATGGTAAATGCTCTTGATTTTATTAAAAATGATCCTTTTGGAATTGAAATCGATTTGGATGCAATTCCCGATATTGCAAGTAGTGCAATGACTCTAAGCGGTTTTTCGATTGAAGAACTTCGCCAATTTGTTTCTTTCTTTGCCAGAAATAAAAATGCTACCTATATACACATCTGTGAAGGCGCGCCTGATTTAGGTGAAGATAAAAACAATCATTTGATAGGTAAACTTATTGGTTATCTTGTTACCGACTTTATGAAATCACATAATTCAATTCAGGTATAAACTGAATAAAATTAAGCTCTTAAATCAAAATAATTTTCATCCGAAATAATAACACTATCTTTGCGGCCTTATCTATGTACTTAATACATGATAATTTAATATCCAAAATATGTTATTCGAAGATTTATCACTTTCAAAAAGTATACAAAAAGCCGTATTTGAAGAAGGCTATACAGAAGCTACACCTATTCAGGAACAATCCATACCAATTGTATTGGCAGGAAAAGATTTAGTAGGCTGTGCGCAGACTGGAACCGGAAAAACTGCCGCTTTTGCAATTCCAATTATTCATCAATTGCATCGAATTGTAGGTTCTTCCAAAAAAGCAAAAGTAATTCGCGCACTAGTTGTAACTCCAACAAGAGAATTAGCCGTTCAAATTGGACAAAGTTTTGATACTTACGGAAAGTACACAAATCTGACACAATTAACACTATTTGGTGGTGTTTCTCAAAATCCACAAGTTGACACTTTAAAAAGCGGTGTAGATATTGTGATTGCAACTCCGGGAAGATTATTAGACTTGCACAAACAAGGTTTTATTGATTTAAATCATTTACACACTTTGGTACTAGATGAAGCCGACCAAATGCTGGATATGGGTTTTGTTAATGATGTAAAAAAAATTGTAAAACTGACACCAAAAAACAGACAAACTCTTTTCTTTTCGGCTACCATGCCAATTGCCATAAGAGAATTAGCCGAAATGTTTCTTACCGATCCAGAAACTGTAACGGTTTCACCTGTTTCATCAACTGCAGAAACGGTAGAACAACGCGTCTATTTTGTTGAAAAAGGAGAAAAAAGAAATCTACTTTATCATCTAATTAACAATGAAAATTTATCAAATGTCTTAGTTTTTTCGAGAACAAAACATGGCGCTGACAATGTGGTAAAAGCATTGAGAAAGAAAAACATCCCTGCCGAAGCCATTCACGGTGATAAATCTCAAAACGCAAGACAACGAGTTCTCGATGCTTTTAAAAATAAAGAAGTTGGAGTTCTTGTAGCAACAGATATAGCCGCTCGTGGTATTGACATTGATCAACTGCCTTATGTAGTTAACTTTGATTTACCGAATATCCCTGAGACATATGTTCACCGTATTGGAAGAACTGGTCGTGCAGGAAATGGTGGAATTGCAATTTCGTTTTGTGGCAAAGATGAAAAAGACTACTGGAAAGACATTCAAAAATTAATAAAAGTAGATGTAAAAATCATAAATGATCATCCTTATCCTTGGCATTCCGGCAGCCCTGAAGCTACTGAAAAACCAAAAAATTCAAACCGAAGTGGCGCTGCACATAAATCTAGAAAATCGAGCGCATCCAAACAAAATAAAAAACGATGGTATTAAACTTTTAATATCAATTTTATAAAATTAGAAAGCATCTTTTAAGTCAAACTAAAAGATGTTTTTTTTTGTGCAAATTTCTATTAAACAATAGTTTTAGCTTTCAAAATAAGGCAATTCATAACCTTAAACAATTGCGCTGAATCGAATGGTTTTACAATAATATCATTCATACCTGCCATAATTGCTTCGTCTGTAATTTCATTTTTATCAAAAGCCGTTAAAGCAATGATTGGCGTATCAATGCCTTTTGATCGTATTTGTCTCGTTGTTTCAAAGCCGTTTATCAATGGCATGTTTATATCCATCAAAATAATATCAAATTCTTCTTCTAGTAAGATATCCAAAGCCATAAAGCCATCATCAACTACTTTGCAAGAATAATTATTCTTTTCTATTGTCTTTTTCGTAATTAATTGATTGATACGATTGTCTTCAACTATTAGCACTTTGTACATTTCATTAGAGGTTAAATCCACTTGGATATTATTTATTATTTCATTAGTTCCGGAAACGCTGGACTTAAAATCGATGCAAAAAGTAAAAACTGTTCCTTTACCCAATTCACTTTCAACAATAATATCACTTCCAAAAAGACCTAATAATCGTTTCACTATAGATAATCCTAAACCTGTCCCCTGATAATCGACTTCTTTTCTTCCAACTTGAACAAATTTATCAAAGATCTTATCCTGGTCCGATGGAGAAATACCAATACCATTATCTTGTATTTTAATTTCAATAGTATGTGTCTCCTCCTCTACCGCTAATTGTTTAGCAATTATATTGACCTCTCCATTTTTAGTAAACTTCAAAGCATTGCTGACCAAATTCATCAAGATTTGAGCAAAACGGAGTTTATCGCCAATCAAGTTTTCTGGAATCAATGGATCAATATCAACGTGAATGTTATTATTATTTTTTTTAGCAATAAAAGACAACGAATTTTTTATCATACTAAATTCATCGGTCAAATTAAACGTCATATTGTCCAGAACGATTTTATTTTCTTCGATTTTGTTAATTTGTAAAATATCATTGACCAACGATAACAAATAACGAGCAGAAAATTTTAATGAAGTTAAATGAGGACTTTTAGCGAGTTCTTTATGTTCTTCTAACAATAAATCAGCTATTCCTACAACTCCATAAAGAGGCGTTCTTAATTCATGACTTATTGTCGAAACAAATTGTGTTTTTAACATAGCAGACTCTTCTGCTTTTTTCTTGGCAATTTTTAATTCTTCATTTGCAAGCAATAAATCTGCATTTGATTTTAATTTAAAATTGTTGTTCCTAATTAATGAATTTAAAAAAAGTAATAAAACAAAAGTGGTAATTATAAAAAGTAATACAATAATCCTTGATTTTTTTAAGCTTTGAAATTGTAAATCCTTTTCATTTTCTATTTTATCGATCGTACGTTTGTACTCGTCAAGTTGAAGATTTATTCCTTGTACATTGGCCTTTGCTAATTTTTCTTCAGCATAAATCTCTTCATTAAGATTTGTGTATTGCTCTAAATTCTCATAGGCTCTTTTATAATCTTTCTGCTTTAATAAAAATTTAGAATACTCTAAATAGGAATATGACAAATCCGATTTTTCATTTAGCTTTATTCCAAGCCGAATAGCTTCTTTAAAATAAAAATCAGCTTTTTCCTTGTTGTTATTATAGCTATGATACATGCCGTTAAGCATATTCACTACCACTACAACAAAATTATTTTTATGTTTTTTATAATATAGATTAATAGTTTTTAAACTCTCCTCTCCTTCTTCGAACTTTTGAATATCAAAAAGAGCCCAAGTCAGATTAAGGTTTGTAAAAGCCAGTTGAGAGGAATCAGAAATCTTTTTGCTGTATTCGATTGCTTTCCGGTAATAAAAAATTCCTTTTTTGTAATTCTTTTTTTCAAAACAAAACATATTTCCAAGGTTGTTATTAACCCTTTGCTTTATGCTGTCGTTTTCAGTTAAATTAGCGTATGCCAAAGCTTTATTGTAGTAGAAAATAGCTTTATCAAATTCAACCAATGAATTAAAATTTGCCGCGACATTATTATAATTTTCGGCAATAAGAGCATTATCTTTTATAGCAATAGATTTACGTAAAGCTAATCTTGAAATTAATAAAGATTTTTCGAAATCACCAGCCTCACGAAGTTTTGTAGCTGAAGTTATTAATTGATTAATTTCTTTTTTAGAAGGCAACTGATTTTGCCCATTTAAAGTTGTATTTAAAAAATTAAATGATAAGATTAATAATAAAACTATCCTTATAAGGGGCATAATAGAAGTTTTTTTCTTCAAATATAAGTTAAAACAAAGATATTCTGCATGTTTATGTTAATAATATTTTAAAATCTCATTAAGTAAACAAACCAAAAAAGCAGTCACATTTTGAGAAAAAAGTAACTGCTTTCGTTGTATATAATAGATTATGAAATGAAACTTATTTCATTTCATTAATTTCTTCTTTGTCATCTTCCCATTTACCAACAACAGATGTTGCTAAAGCGTTTCCTAAAACATTTGTAGCCGTTCTAAACATATCACAAAAATGATCGATTGGTAATATTAAAGCAATACCTTCAATTGGAATTTTAAACATTCCACAACTAGCAGCAACAACCACTAAACTTGCTCTAGGAACTCCTGCTATCCCTTTACTGGTAAGCATTAAAACCAAAAGCATCGTAAATTGTGTTGGATAATCAAGATGAATACCATATGCCTGCGCTATAAAAACACTAGCAAATGTCATGTACATCATACTTCCATCGAGATTAAAGGAATATCCCAAAGGCAACATAAAAGACACAATTTTATCTTTTACCCCAAATCGTTCCAATTCTTCAGTAAGTTTTGGAAAAACTGCTTCAGAACTTGTAGTTCCAAAAGCAACAATTAATGGGCTCATAATATGTTGCAGTAATGTTTTAATTCTTTTCCCTAGAAATATAAAACCTACTGCGATTAATACCACCCAAAGCGTTCCAATTCCTATTAAAAATGAACCGAAGAATTTAAAATATGTAATCGCTAATTCCTGAAAATCGCGCACCGCAAATACGCCCGCAATTGCTCCAAAAACACCTAACGGAGCAAATTTCATTACGTAATTTACCATTTTTAGAACAACATGAGAAGTTCTGTCTAAAAAATCAATTACTGGTTTTGCTGTATCTCCAAGTGATGCTGCTGCCAATCCAAAGAAAATAGAAAAAATTACAATTTGTAGAATTTCATTGGTTGCCATTGCTTCAAAAATACTTTTGGGAACTATATGTTCTACAAAGTTTTCAAAAGACAAACTTTGAGTTTTAGCAGTAACATCCGAAACGCTGGCCAAATCAATATCTGATAAATTTAAACCAACACCGGGTTTTAATAAATTAACAAACAACATTCCAATGAGCAACGAAATAAATGAAGCCGTAAAAAACCAACCTAAAGCTTTCCCTCCAATTCTACCAACCGCTTTAATATCACCCAATTTTGCTATTCCAACGACCAAAGTGGTAAAAACTAATGGGGCGATAATCATTTGTACCAACCTAATAAAAATTGTAGCCAACATTTTGATTTTGTTGCTAAATTCCTGAGCCGTTTCTACTGCTGTTGAATTATGAATAATAACTCCCAATATCGCTCCTAAAAGCATCGCAATAAGTATTTGACCGGTTAGCCCTTTAAAAAAAGATGCCTTATTAGTTTGTGTTATATTCATTTATTTAATTTTCAAGATTTAATTACAATATTTATTGCTCAAAATGCCAAATAATTTTTCTTTTTTTAAATCATCTCACTTTTGATAAACATTGAGATTCATCAATTACAAATAAGTTTTATTCAAAAGAAAAAAATCAGCCAGCACAATTGCAGCCATAGCTTCTACGATAGGAACAGCACGCGGAACAACGCAAGGATCGTGACGCCCTTTTCCAGTCATTTCGGTAATATTTCCTTTATTGTCTAAAGATTCTTGTTTTTGCATTAAAGTAGCAACTGGTTTGAACGCCACACGGAAATAAATATCCATTCCGTTGCTTATTCCTCCCTGAATTCCTCCCGAACGGTTGGTTTGTGTGGTTCCATCAGGATTGTATAAATCATTATGCTCGCTTCCTTTCATTTTTACACCTTCAAAACCGCTTCCAAATTCAAAACCTTTTACAGCATTTATCGACAACATCGCTTTTCCTAATTCGGCATGCAATTTATCAAAAACTGGTTCTCCAAGACCGATCGGCACATTTTGAATCACACAAGAAACAGTTCCTCCAACAGTATCACCTTCCTTACGAATTTGACGAATATACTCTTCCATTTCAGCAGCTGCTTCTTCGTCTGGACAACGTACTGGATTGCTTTCTATTTTAGAAAAATCCAATTCCTGATAAGGTTTATCCATAAAAATTGGGCCTACAGAAGAAACATAAGCATTAAATTTTATTTCAGGCAACATTTGTTTTGCAATAGCGCCAGCCACTACTCTACTGGCGGTTTCACGTGCAGAACTACGCCCACCACCTCTGTAATCTCTTACACCATATTTTTTTTCATAAACATAATCGGCATGACTTGGTCTGTAATTATCTTTAATATGGGAATAATCGTCCGATTTTTGATTGGTATTTGGAATAATGAAACCGATTGGTGTTCCTGTCGTTTTTCCTTCAAAAATTCCAGATAAAAACTGTACATCATCTGGTTCTTTTCTTTGAGTAACTATCGCTGATTGACCTGGTTTTCTTCTTGACATTTCAAACTGAATTGCCTCTAAGTCTAATTGAATTCCTGAAGGGCAACCATCAATAATTCCGCCTAATGCTTCTCCATGTGATTCACCAAAAGTGGTTATTCTATATAGTGTTCCGTAACTATTTCCTGCCATTGTATAAAAATTTTACGCAAATGTAAGTTTTATGACTTAAACTAAAAATTATAAATTAGTAATATTTCACATTAAACACATCTAAATCATTATAAATAGTACGATTTTTAAACTAAGTAAATAATAAACTGTTAAAAAATTACATTAAACTTCGATCAAATCAACTGTAAATAATAAAATTTTAAAATAGCTTATACTTCACAATTAAAGTTATAAAGGCAGTACAAAAAAAACATCTTTTGTCGGCTACAAAAGATGTTCTTAAAAATTATTTGTATTTATTTATAGCCTTGAGATATAATGCCTCATAAATTGGCAAAATGTTTTTTATATCAAATTTCTCTGCAACATGCAACGCATTTCTTTTGAATTCACTAAGAACGGCATCATCCTTTAATATTTTTAAAGCATTTTTGGCCATTTCGTCAATATTACCAACATTACTCAAATACCCTGATACACCCTCTTCATTTACTTCAGGCAAACCACCAGAATTACTCGATATTACTGGGACACCACAAGCCATTGCTTCTAGTGCAGCTAAACCAAAACTTTCGGTTTCTGAAGGCAAAAGAAACAAATCAGTAAGACATAAAATTCGATCAATCTCGTTACTGTTACCAAAAAAGATCACTTTATCCTCAATCCCATATTTTCTACATAATTTTTCGGCTTTTTCTTTTTCGGGCCCATCACCTACCATCATCAATTTGGCTGGAATTTCTTTTTGAACTTTATAGAATATTTTGACAATATCCGGAATACGTTTTACTTTTCTGAAATTACTGATGTGAGTGATAATCCGTTCATTAGGTTGTGCCATAACGGAACGACTACATGGAACAGTAGAATCATAATTATTTTTCTCTAATTCAATGAAATTTGGAATAACCTGAATTTTATTTTTAATATTAAATAATTTCAGAGTATCCTTTTTCAAGCTTTCAGAAACCGAAGTCACATAATCAGATTTATTAATACTAAAAGTAACTGCAGGCTTATAAAAAGGATGGTTACCAACCAAAGTAATATCGGTTCCGTGCAAAGTTGTCACCATCGGGATATCAATTCCTTCGTCTTTCAGCATTTGTTTTGCCATGTAACCTGCATAAGCGTGCGGAATAGCATAATGAACATGCAATAGATCAATATTGTGCAATTTTACCATATCCACCAGTTTGCTAGATAAAGCCAATTCATAAGGTTGAAAATGAAAGAGGGGATATTCCGGAACGATTACTTCATGATAATGTACATTTGGATTCAATAATGCCAAACGTACGGGCTGACTATATGTTATAAAATGAATTTCGTGTCCTCTTCTTGCTAATTCCAACCCTAATTCAGTTGCAACAACGCCACTTCCTCCAAAAGTTGGATAACAAACTATTGCTATTTTCATATGTGTTTTTGATGTTTTTTATTAATCATAATTAATTAAAAAGATAATTATCAATGTAATATAACATCGACAATATCTCCAATTTTATATGATTTTAAGTGTAACGAAAGTAATGAGAATAGACCGGTTTTATTATGAAATAAAAGTTAAATTTTAACATTTATAAAATCATTATAAAATAAAATATAGTGGAATAAAAGTCTACTCCCAAAGTTTCTTTTGATGAGGAGCTCTCTTTTTATTGATCCATTTATTCAATTTGTAACATAAAAAAGCAGAACCGCTACCGACTAAAGCACCTGCTAGCACATCTGTTGGATAATGAACTCCTAAATACATTCTGGAATATCCAACTGCACCCGCCCACAAAAAGGATGGAGCTATGACATACCATTTTGGATAAGTCATACTTAATGAAGTTGCAGTTGCAAAAGCAGATGATGTATGAGCTGACGGAAAAGAATAGCTAGATTCTTCTTCAACATTTTCGATATCAGGATATGTAACGTAAGGTCTGTCTCTTTTGATGCTTACTTTTAAAGCATAAGAAATAAATGCAGAAGCAGCTAAACTCTCACCAACAAAAATCGCTTTCTTTTTTGTTACACTATCCTTTTCTATCATTCCAACTGCGTACATAACAATTGGAGTTCCAAGACTAATCGGCATAGCGCTATTGGTAACTCCTTTCATTAGAGATTCCAAATTGGTATTTCTATTGAGATTTATATCTCTTAAAATTTCAATATCTGAATTTTGCGCATTTGAAATTGAAAAACAAAATAGAAATGTAAAAAAGAAAATAATTTTAGCCATCTTTTGATTTTTATTATAGTTAAAAAAATCTACTATGCCAGCTGTCTACCGCAGGAACCTCCCACGATTCATTGAATTCCTCAATATTATTAACCAAATTATTAAAGACGATTGTGTTTTCAGTAACCGCTTTGTCTTTAACCATTTTTTTAAAATCAATTAAAGTTTTATGTGCAATGTGCTCTCCGAGCTTGAACGTAACATTCATTTTATCCAGTAAATCGACGTCGTATTTTTTTTCCAGACTTTGTATAAATTCTACTGAAGAATCAATAGAACATCCAGTTGCCGCCTGAACTTCCTGATTTACGGCTATGATTATAAAACGATTATATTTTAATAGATAAGAAGATTCAAGGCTAGTTCCGTGAGCAGCCCATTCATTAAGGAATGATTGCAAATCAGTTTCAATTTCAGAAAACTCCGCATCCGAAAATTTTCTATTCGATTGATAAATCCAAATTCTAGATTCTCCGGGTAAATTTTCAAAAGGAACGTACATTTTTTTTGATTTAAATTTTTAAATAAGATTTGAAATTACAAATCCTCGGCATTAGCGATCAATTCAGCAATATCCATTACTTTAACATCGCTTTCTCTTTCTTTATTTTTAACTCCATCAGTTAACATAGTATTACAAAATGGACAACCGGCAGCAATAATATGAGGCTTTGTTTCAAGAGCATCTTCAGTCCTTTCTACATTAATTTCTTTATTACCAGGTTCTGCATCCTTAAACATTTGTGCTCCTCCAGCCCCACAACATAAACCATTTGCTTTGGAACGTTTCATTTCGATTAATTCAGCATCCAATTTTTGAATTAGTTCTCTCGGGGCTTCATAAATATTATTTGCTCTTCCTAAATAACAAGGATCATGAAAAGTAATTTTTTTCCCTTTAAATTGTCCACCTTCAATAGTTAATCTGCCTGAATCTAATAATGATTTAAGAAATTCTGTATGATGAACCACTTCATAAAGACCACCTAATTCAGGGTATTCATTTTTTAAAGTATTAAAACAATGCGGGCAAGCGGTAACAATTTTTTTTACTTCATAAGCATTTAGCACTTCGATGTTCATCATGGCCTGCATTTGAAACAAAAACTCATTTCCAGCTCTTTTTGCCGGATCACCAGTACAACTTTCTTCGGTACCAAG
>Ga0308157_10006850_pt1 | contig 13452 bp, 6 predicted proteins | sample PhyBR1_FD_201035 | JGI IMG/M metagenome (GOLD analysis project Ga0308157, IMG submission 201035) | Phyllosphere microbial communities from UC Gill Tract Community Farm, Albany, California, United States - DLSLB.R1 | ecosystem: Host-associated > Plants > Phyllosphere > Unclassified | place: USA...
AAACTGCAAAACAGCAGTTGCAGAAGTTAAAGTTGTAAACGGTTTAGTTGCCGTAAAAGATGATTTCGGAACAAAATCTTCAGGATCAACATCGGCAACAATCGGAAATGTAAAAACAAACGACACTTTAGACGGAGCATTTGTTACCTCTGGAAATACAGCTGTTACAGCAGATTCATCAGGGCCATTAAGCGTTGATGTAAATGGAGACGTAACTCTAGCGGCAAACACGCCAAGCGGAACTTACAGCATTACTTATGAAATCTGTGAGAAAGGTGCGAATCCTTCAAACTGCAAAACAGCAGTTGCAGAAGTTAAAGTTGTAAACGGTTTAGTTGCCGTAAAAGATGATTTCGGAACAAAATCTTCAGGATCAACATCGGCAACTATCGGAAATGTTAAATCAAACGATACTCTTGACGGAGCATTTGTTACGTCTGGAAATACAGTTGTGACTGTTGGCAGCAATGGGCCATTAAGCGTTGATGCAAACGGAGACGTAACTCTTGCTGCAAACACGCCAAGTGGAACTTACAGCATTACTTATGAAATATGTGAGAAAGGTGCGAATCCTTCAAACTGCAAGACAGCAGTTGCAGAAGTTAAAGTTGTAAATACAATAGACGCAGTAATAGATACTATTAATCCAATTAATGGAAATATTGGTGGAACAACAGTATCTCTAATAGAAAATGATAGATTAAATGGAAACCAAGCAGCAATTGGAAATAACTCTGGAGAAGTTGCAATAAATATTGTTGGCACTTTGCCATCAGGATTGACATTAAATGCAAATGGAACTATTATTGTTGCGCCAAACACTCCAAAAGGGAATTATGATGTAGAGTATAGAATTTGCGAAATAGGTGCAGTTCCTGCTAATTGCGATTCAGTAACTATTACCGTACCGGTTACAGCAGGAAATCTTGTGGCAAATGAAGACATAATTCCGTCAGTTTTAGGATCGAATGTTCCTCAGACATTAGGAAAAAATGTTTTTGAGAATGACACAAAAAATTCACAGCCGTTAAACCCTTCAGATGTTACGCTTAAAACTACAGCGACGGATCCAAAAGGATATCTGACTGTGGATACAGATGGAAACATTGTTTTAGGCGCAAATCCTCCAGCGGGAGATTACGAGCTGACTTATGAAATCTGCGAGAAATTAAATCCAGATAACTGCAGTTCAAATGCGGTGAAAGTAACAGTCGGAACGCCAGTAATCGATGCAGTTGAAGATGTAATAGCTTCAATAAATGGAAATATCGGAGGAAGAACAATTTCATTAACTGCAAATGATAAATTAAACGGAAGCCCAATCGTAGTTGGAACAGCAGCAGGGGAAGTTAAGTTTGAAATCGTGGGAACGCTTCCGGCAGGGCTTACTTTAAATTCAGATTACACTATTACTGTTGCGCCAAATACGCCAGCAGCAGATTATAATCTAGAATATAAAATTTGTGAAAACACAAATCCAACAAATTGTGATTCGGTAACTATTACCGTGCCGGTTACAGCAGGAAATCTTGTGGCAAACCAAGACGTAATTCCGTCAGTTTTAGGATCGAATGTTCCTCAGACATTGGGCAAAAATGTTTTTGAGAATGACACAAAAAATTCACAGCCGTTAAACCCTTCAGATGTTACGCTGAAAACTACAGCAGCAGATCCAAAAGGATATCTGACTGTGGATACAGATGGAAACATTGTTTTAGGAGCAAATCCTCCAGCGGGAGATTATGAGCTGACTTATGAAATCTGCGAGAAATTAAATCTGGACAACTGCAGTTCAAACACTGTGAAGGTAACAGTTGGATTGCCTGTAATTGATGCAGTTGAAGACGTGATCGCTTCTATAAACGGAAACATTGGCGGAAAAACAATTGCATTAACGGCAAATGATAAATTAAACGGAAACCCAATCACAGTTGGAACAGCAGCAGGAGAAGTTAAGTTTGAAATTATCGGAACGCTTCCAACAGGATTGACGCTTAATTCAGATTACACGATAAGCGTTGCGCCAAATACGCCAAAAGGAGATTATAAGGTAGAATATAAAATCTGCGAAAAAACGAATCCGCTAAACTGTGATTCAGTAACTATAACTGTACCGGTAACAGCAGGAAACCTTGTGGCAAATGCAGATGAAATCCCATCAGTTTTAGGATCAGATGTTCCTCAGGCATTAGGGAAAAATGTATTTGACAATGACACTAAAAACGCGCAGCCATTAGATCCGGCAGATGTTACGCTGAAAACTACAGCGGCAGATCCAAAAGGATATCTGACTGTAGATGCAGACGGAAAAATTATTTTAGGAGCAAATCCTCCGGCAGGAGATTATGAACTGACATATGAAATCTGCGAGAAATTAAATCTGGACAACTGCAGTTCAAACACTGTGAAGGTAACAGTTGGATTGCCTGTAATTGATGCAGTTGAAGACGTGATCGCTTCAATAAACGGAAATATTGGCGGAAAAACGATTTCATTAACAGCAAACGATAAATTAAACGGAAATCCAATCACAGTTGGAACGTCAGCAGGAGAAGTTAAGTTTGAAATTGTCGGAACGCTTCCAGCAGGACTTACATTAAATTCAGATTACACTATTACTGTTGCGCCAAATACGCCAGCAGCAGATTATAGTGTAGAATATAAAATCTGTGAAAATACAAATCCAACAAATTGTGATTCGGTAATTACAGTAATAAAAGTTACAGGAGGAAATCTTGTAGCAAACAAAGATTTAGTGCCATCAGCAGTTGGGGTAAATATTCCACAAACAGTAATCAATGTTTTTGAGAATGATACTAAAGATGGAAATAAATTAGTGCCATCAGATGTTGATTTGAAAGTAACTCAAGCAGATCCAAAAGGATATTTAACTGTAGATACAGACGGAAATGTTGTGCTAGCACCTAATGCACCTACAGGAGAATATGAATTGACATACACAATATGTGAAAAGTTAAATCCAAATAACTGTGACTCAAATGTTGTAAAAGTTAGCGTAACTGAACCAAAAATGAATGTAACAGTAAATAGTTATTGTTCAAACAATGTTCCTTATGTTAATTATACAGCTGCACCAGAAAATTTCACGGCACATAATTCATTAACTGTTAGATGGATTGATAGCAACAATAATGTTGTCGCAACACAAACCAATCTGCCATTAAGTGGAAATATTTTATGGCCAGGAGCAGAGATTGACAGTAACCAAAATGGAATAGATTGGCCAGGATGGATTTTAAATAACGGAATATGGGCAGAAGGAGCAGACGGATTTGAAGCTACCAGAAATGGAGTAAAAATGGAGTTTTCTTTAAATCCGACTGTTGTAGTTTCTGTTGCCTATCCGCCAGCAGCACCAGATTGTAATGCACGTCCAACATTTAGCATAAAAGCAAATAATGATGAGGCGGGACCAGTAAATGCAAAGAAAGGGGTAAATGCTAACATTAATATTTTTGAAAATGATTTATTAAATGGAGCAAAATTAAAGGCTTCAGATGTTATCTTATCAGTTCCAGTTGTACATCCAAATATTTCATTGAATGCAGATGGTTCAATCAACATTGCAGCAAATACTGCAGATGGAGTTTACGAATTGACTTATCAGATTTGTGAAGCTGCAAATGCATCAAATTGTAGTCAAGCAGTAATTAAGATTACAGTTGACAATGTTGTAGATCCAACTCCGCCAACAGAAAATAAAATTACTCTGAACAGCGATAATGATATTAGTGCCGATGGTATTAATGGTTCGTTAGAATTTGTAAATGTTTTAGATAATGATTTGATAAACGGACAGCCAATAAATCCTGCAGATGTTACAGTTAAACCTGTAACAGAAAGTCCATATTTTGAATGGAATGCTGATGGAACGGTAAATGTTAAGCCAAACACACCAGGTGGAAATTATCCGTTGACTTATCAGGTTTGCGAAAAAGCTAATGGAACAAATTGCTCAACAGCCGTATTAAATGTTTTTGTTGAAGTGCCAGCTATTTCGGTTATCAAAACAGCAGTTTTCAATGACGAAAATAAGAGCGGTTTTGCAAATGCAGGAGAAACAATTACATACAAATTTACTGTAACCAATACAGGAAATGTACCTCTTGTTGGAATCACAATAAACGATCCATTGCCAGGAGTAGTAGTTTCAGGTCAAGCTATTAATTTGGGTGTAAAGGAATCTAACGAAACTAATTTCACTGCGGTTTACAAAATCACTCAAGAAGATATTAATCGAGGAAGTGTGAGTAATCAGGCAACTGTGAAAGGAAGTAGTGTAAGAGGAGTTGTTGTTGAAGATCAGTCAGACGATGCAAGCAATAGCGGAGACAGTCCAACAGTCTTAGACTTAAACGGATGTTCTATTAAAGTAATGAATGCTTTCTCTCCAAACGGAGACAACAAGAATGCAAGATTCTACATCAGAGGAATAGAATGTTACCCAGAAAATACAGTTGAAATTTATAACCGTTGGGGAGTTTTGGTTTTCAATATAGATCAGTATAACAATAATGATAGAGTTTTTGTTGGATATTCTAACGGACGTTCTACGATAAAGCAAACAGATGGTCTTCCAGTTGGAACGTATTTCTATGTCTTAAAATATAAAGACAGCGCTCAAAAATCTCACCAAGAATCAGGATACTTATACCTTAATAAATAAAATGGAATACGGCTTAGTTAATCCTAAGCCGTTCTAAAACTTAATAAATGAAAAAATTAATTTTAGTTTTTATGTTTTTTTCGATTGTATCAAATGCGCAGCAAGACGCGCAGTACACACAGTACATGTACAACACAATCGAAGTCAATCCAGCGTATGCAGGTTCACGTGGAGCTTTAAGCGTTTTTGGTTTATATCGTACACAATGGATTGGGTTAGATGGAGCGCCAGAAACGAGCACTTTTTCGGTTAATACACCTTTAAAAAATAGCGATTTAGGACTTGGAGTTTCTTTGGTAAATGATAAAATCGGCCCAACTGTAGAAAATACTTTATCAGCAGATTTGTCTTATACAATTCCGACTTCAGAATCATGGAATTTATCTTTCGGTATAAAAGGAACAGCCAATCTTTTTAATATCGATATTAATAAATTGAGTTATGAAGATCAGGACGATCCGCAATTTCAGAATCTAAAAAATAAATTTTCACCAAACGTTGGAGCTGGGATTTATTACCATTCAGACAGAGCTTACATCGGATTATCGGTTCCTAATTTTATAGAAACAAATCGTTATGATTCAGATGATGTTGCTATTTTCAAAGAGAAAATCAATTACTATTTAATAGCTGGTTATGTATTTAATTTGGATCGTCTAGAATACATAAAATTCAAACCAGCATTAATGACCAAAATGGTTGAAGGAGCACCGCTTCAGGTTGATGTTTCAGGTAATTTCATGTTCAATGATAAATTCGTTTTAGGACTTGCTTATCGTTGGAGTGCATCTGTGAGTGCAATGGCAGGATTTCAAGTGACAAAAGGAATGTATATAGGTTATGGTTACGATCATGAAACTACACAATTAAGAAAATACAATTCTGGATCTCACGAGATTTTCCTAAGATTCGAATTCTTCAATAATTACAATAAAATGATATCCCCAAGATTCTTTTAATACAACCTATGAAAGCTATAAAATTAATTTTGATCTTTTTACTGTCTAGTTTTATTTCAAATGTGAATGCACAAAACCCATTTACAAACATGAACATAAAATATGCAGATAAAAAATACGAAGAGTACGCTTACGCCGATGCAATAAAAGTTTATGAGACTTTGGTAACTGATCAGACTACCGATCAAGGAATAATTCAGCGTTTGGCAAATTCATATTATTTTAATGGAGAACTTAAAAGCGCATTAAAATGGTACGAACAATTATTTATAATAAACGAAAACCAAGAGGCTGAATATCTGTATCGATATGCACAATCTTTAAAATCAGCTGGAGATTATCGCAAGTCTGATGAGATTTTGCAAAAATTCAATCAAAAGGCAACTGCAGAAAAAAGAGCAGATTTAATAAGAAGTGACAAAAATTATTTAGAAGATATCAAAGAAAACTCAGGCCGATTTCAAATAGCCGATGCTGGAGTCAATTCCAGATATTCAGATTACGGAAGTGTAGTTTACAATAACAAAATTGTTTTTACTTCTGCACGCGATACAGGCGGAGTGGTGAAAGCCAATTTTCAATGGACAAACAGATCGTTTTCGAGACTGTATAGTGCCGATTTACTTCCGGACGGAAGCGTTGGAAAGCCTGAACTTTTAGTAAAAAGGAAAAAAGACAATTTCAATGAGTCAAGTCCGATTTTTACAAAAGATGGGCGTACAATGTATTTTACCCGAAATAATTTTACAGACGGTAAAAGAAGAAGTAACGATAAAAACGTAACACTTCTTAAATTATATAAAGCTGAGCTTATCGATAACACATGGCAAAATGTAAAAGAACTTCCGTTCAACAGCGACCAATATAGTACTGCGCATCCAGCTCTAAGTGTAGACGAAAAAACATTGTATTTTGCATCAGATATGCCAGGAACGTTAGGTCAGTCCGATATTTACAAAGTGGCAATCAATCAAGACGGAACTTTTGGTACACCAGAAAATCTCGGATCAGGAATTAATACAGAAGGAAGAGAAACTTTTCCTTTCATTTCTGGAGATAACGAATTGTATTTTGCTTCTGACGGACGTCCAGGTTTAGGCGGATTAGATATTTTTGCTTCTCGTATAAAAACAAACGGAAGTTATGATGACGTTTTAAATGTTGGTGAACCAGTAAACAGTAAGCAAGACGATTTCGCTTTTAGCATTGACAGCAAAACTAGAAGCGGTTATTTTTCTTCAAACAGAGAAAACGGACTTGGTTTGGATGACATTTACAGATTTACAGAAACAAGAAGATTAATTTGCGAACAAAATTTATCAGGAACAGTTACCGATGCAGAATCAAATGAAATCTTAGCCAACACTTCTCTAACTCTGTTTAATGAAAAATTCGATCCAGTTGGAACAATCACTACAGACGAAAAAGGAAATTACATATTTCCTGATTTAAGATGTGGAAAAAAATACACCGTTAGAACTGCTAAAACAGATTACAATGCTAAAGAAGTTGCAGTAACAATCCTTAAGGAAAAAGGAGAAACGACTCAAATGATTGCATTAAACAAAGTTTTTAAACCTCTTGCAGCAAAAACTGTAGCCATCAAAAAAAAGACAATCAGTCCAGTAAAAGTAGGTTCTATAAGAGTAGGTGTAGATATTGCAAAATTGTTAAATCTGCCTATGAATTTCTTTGATTTAGGTAAAGTAACCATCAAGAAAACATCAGAACCGCAATTGATGAAAGTGGTCAATCTTTTAAACGAATATCCAACAATGAAATTAGATATTCGTTCGCATACCGACAGCCGTTCTTCTTCAGAAAGCAATCAGATTCTTTCAGAAAAAAGAGCACAGTCAACTAAAAACTGGCTTATTCAAAAAGGAATCAGCGAAGATAGATTAACTGCAAAAGGTTATGGCGAAACGCAATTAGTAAACAAATGTGCAGATGGAGTAAAATGTACAGAAAAACAGCATATGCAAAATAGACGAAGCGAGTTTATTATTGTATCGATGTAAAATTACTTCTATATAAATTACAAAACCCCTTTTCTAAATTTTAGAAAAGGGGTTTTGGGTTATAAATAATCCCTACGGGATAATGGTTCGGGGTGTGATTAATTTCTTTTTCTACCAATCAGTCACTCCTATCGGAGTGGTTTTTCACCCATTGTATATAATTCGAAACTCACTCCGCTAGGAGTGATTGATTGGTAGAACGCAAATGATTATCCGAGTTCATCATGTCCTGTAGGGACATTTCATCGGTTAATAAAAATCAATCAATAAATATGAAATTTATATTTTATTGTCTATGCATTAAATCAGAAAAGGTTTTTTTGTTTATTCTGTAATTATATTAGAATTTCTATTAAGTAAATAGTCAATTTCACTTAAAAAATCAAATTCATCTTGAGGTATTAATTGAAGAACAGTTTCCAGAATTAAACCTATATTGATAGATTGACGTTTGTCAGTTTCAGGAATTTTATGGGCATCTTGCTCCAAAGCCAAAATACATAATTTCAGCATATCGGTAATTACGCAGCCGAGTTCTAAATAATTTTGAAACTTAATCTCAGCAATATTAGTTTTGTCATTTGTAGGTTTTAATGTTCGAAAATATAAAGAAGCTAATTTTTTAAGATCTAAATTTTTGATTTTGTTTGATTCCATATAACGAGGTGTTTATTTTAAAAAACAGATGTTTAATTATTCTGAATTATTTCATGTAAGATGCTTTTTCTTTTTATTATATCCAACATACGATCGTATGTTATCTAAAAAAAACTTACAAATAAGATTAAAAGCAAATCTATTGAAGTGAAAAAAAAAAGATAACAAGACATATATGTCGTGTTAATATCTTTCTGAAATTTTACAATCTATACGGGGTAATGTGGGTTTATATTTCGCTCCTCTGGAGCTCTTCTCCTTTTGTATAATTTTTCAGCTATAAATATTATGCTCCGCTGGAGCATTGCTTTAATTGTCATAAAAAAAGAAAACTCCGTTAGGAATTGTTGGTTGGTAGTCCCAGCGGGACGAAATATTTATAGAATATAATTAAATCCATCTAAGAGCCCCAGCGGGGTGACATGTCGCTCCTCTGGAGCTTTTTCTTTTACCGTAATTTTTTAGCTATAAATATTATGCTCCTCTGGAGCATTGCTTTAATTGTCATAAAAAAGAAAACCCCGTTAGGAGTTGTTGGTTGGTAGTCCCAGCGGGACGAAATATTTATAGAATATAATTAAATTCATCTAAGAGCCCCAGCGGGGTGACATTTTTTGTACCATAATTTTCGGCTATAAATATTATGCTCCGCTGGAGCATTTGAGAGATTAAAAAAATGAAAAAAAAACGCTAGGGGTTTCTGGCTGGTAAAAGTTAAAAAATCTAAATTTCTTCAAAAAACAATTCTAAACAAATTCATTCTTTGCACTATAATTTTTAAAATCTAAATTTTCATGTATTATGTTTAAAATGAATTGGTTATGATTTTAAAAAATCGATTTCGTTGCAGATTGTGTTTGTTTTTGTTTTAACTTTATAAATCTAAAATTTTTCATTATGACTGTAGATCAAATACTTAAAGCAAAAGGAAGAAATGTTTATTCTATTTTCTCCAATTTAACGGTTTATGATGCGTTAAAAGTGATGGGAGAAAAAAACATTGGGGCAATTTTAGTTATGGACGATAATATTTTAAAAGGAATATTATCTGAAAGAGATTACGCCCGAAAAATTGTATTGAAAGATAAATCTTCTAAAGAAACTTTTGTTCATGAGATTATGGAAAGTCATGTTTTTACAGTAAAACTTTCAGATAATCTTGAAGATTGTATGGAACTTATGAGCGAAAAAAGAATAAGACACTTGCCTGTTTTAGAAGACGGAAATGTGGTTGGAGTTATTTCAATCAGCGATGTAGTGAAGGCAATTATAGAAATTCAAAAAGATACAATCAACCATTTGAATTCTTATATTTCTCAATAAAGCACACCTAAAAACGATAAAAATTCAAACGAGTCCAATTTCTATTGGACTTTTTCTATTTATTCGAATAAATTTTAGGAAAAGAAAACGCTAAAAAGACGCCATTTTAAAACAAGACTTATATCTTTGTAAGCTAGAATAAAAGCTAAAAACAATGAACAAAGAGAGTAAAAGAAGAGAAGCGTTACTGTATCACGCAGAACCAACTCCAGGAAAAATTCAGGTAGTTCCAACAAAAAAATATGCAACCCAGAGAGATTTATCATTGGCCTATTCGCCAGGAGTTGCAGAACCATGTTTAGAAATCGCAGCAAACAAAGAAGACGTTTATAAATATACAGCAAAAGGAAATTTAGTAGCCGTAATTTCAAACGGTACGGCTGTTTTAGGACTTGGAAATATTGGCCCAGAAGCAGGAAAACCTGTAATGGAAGGAAAAGGTTTATTGTTTAAAATTTTCTCAGACATTGATGTTTTTGATATCGAAATTGATACAGAAAATGTTGAAGAATTCATTCAAACTGTAAAAAATATTGCTCCAACTTTTGGAGGTATCAATCTTGAAGATATCAAAGCTCCAGAATCTTTTGAAATAGAAAGAAGATTAATCGAGGAATTGGATATTCCAGTAATGCACGACGACCAGCACGGAACAGCAATTATCTCTTCTGCAGCTTTAATCAATGCACTTGAATTGGCAGGTAAAAAAGCAGAAGACGTAAAAGTAGTAGTTTCAGGAGCAGGATCTGCGGCGATTGCGTGTACAGATTTATATGTTTTACTTGGAGTAAAAGTTGAAAATGTTTTAATGTACAACAGTAAAGGACTTTTAACAAAAGACAATCCTGCACTTTCAGATTTACAATTAAAATATGCTGTTGATGGTGCTAAAATTCCTTTAAAAGAAGCAGTAAAAGGAGCTGATGTTTTCATCGGATTATCTTCTGGAGATATTCTTTCGCCAGAAATGTTATTGACAATGTCTAACAATCCGATTGTTTTTGCAATGGCAAATCCAAATCCAGAAATCGATTATAATTTAGCTACAGAAACTCGTAAAGATGTTATTATGGCTACTGGGCGTTCAGATTTTCCTAATCAGGTAAATAACGTATTAGGTTTCCCTTATATTTTTAGAGGAGCGCTAGACGTAAGAGCGACAAAAATTAATGAAGAAATGAAAATGGCGGCTGTAAAAGCCTTAGCTATTTTGGCAAAAGAACCAGTTCCAGAACAAGTTAATGTAGCCTACGGTGCAACAAAACTTGGTTTCGGACAAGAATATATCATTCCTAAACCTTTTGATCCTAGATTAATTACTGTTGTAGCGCCTGCAGTAGCAAGAGCAGCAATGGAATCTGGAGTGGCAAAAAATCCTATTACAGATTGGGCAGCTTATGAAGATCATCTTCGTGAGCGTATGGGTAATGATAACAAAATGGTACGTTTGATTACAAACCGTGCAAAATTAGATCCGAAGAAAATTGTTTTTGCAGAAGCAGATCAATTAAACGTTTTAAAAGCAGCTCAAATTGTTTACGAAGACGGAATTGGATTCCCTATTTTGTTAGGAAACAAAGAAGTGATTTTAGAATTGAAACAAGAATTAGGTTTCGATGCTGATCTTGAAATCATTGACCCTAAAACAGATGAAGAAGCTGAAAGACGTAACAGATTTGCAAAATCATTCTGGGAAGCAAGAGATCGAAGAGGAGTTTCTAAATTGGATGCAGAAAAATTCATGCGCGAAAGAAACTATTTTGCTGCAATGATGGTGAATGAAGGAGAAGCTGATGCGCTGGTTACAGGGCATTCTAGAAGTTATCCTACTGTTGTGAAACCAATGATGCAGTTAATTCCAAAAGCACAAAATGCTTCACTTATTGCAACAGCAAACATGATGCTTACATCTCGCGGGCCAATGTTCTTGTCAGACACTGCAATAAACATTAATCCATCTGCACAAGATTTGATTAATATTGCTATTATGACTGCAAAAACAGCAAGAATGTTCGGGATAGAGCCAGTTATAGCGATGGTTTCGTTCTCAAACTTTGGTTCTTCAACAAGTGAGAGTGCATCAAAAGTTAGAGAAGCAGTGGCTTACCTTCATAAAAATCATCCTGAATTAATTGTTGATGGTGAAATTCAAGCAGATTTTGCTTTAAATCCAGAAATGCTTCAAGAGAAATTTCCATTCTCTAAATTAGCAGGAAAAAAAGTAAATACATTGGTTTTCCCTAATTTAGAATCAGCAAATATCACTTATAAATTATTAAAAGAATTGTACAAAGTGAATTCAATTGGACCTATCATGATGGGTATGGGCAAACCAGTTCACATTTTCCAATTAGGTGCTAGCGTTGAAGAAATGGTTAATATGGCTGCAATCGCTGTTATTGATGCACAGGAAAAACAAAGCAAAAAGAATAAAATAGTACAATAAACGTTCTTACAAGGATTGAACAAATTTGTCGTAGTTTTATTGCATTTTTGTTATATTTGATACTAATAAACTATATTTATGATAGCACAGTTGCAGGGGAGATTAGTAGAAAAGAATCCTACAGAGGTTATAATTGATTGTGGCGGAGTTGGTTATCAGGTGAATATATCACTTCATACCTTCTCTTTAATTTCAAATTCTGAAAATATAAAATTGTATACGCATCTTCAAATTAAAGAAGATGCGCATACTTTATATGGTTTTGTTGAAAAATCAGAACGCGAAATTTTTAGAATGCTGATTTCTGTTTCGGGAATCGGAGCTGGAATTGCAAGAACAATGCTTTCGTCTATAGAACCAAAGCAAATTATAAATGCCATCGCATCTGGAGATGTGGGCATAATCCAGTCGATAAAAGGCATTGGAAACAAAACAGCACAAAGAGTTATATTGGATTTAAAGGAAAAAGTTGTTAAATTGTATAATATTGATGAAGTTTTTGCTGTTCAAAACAATAGAAATCGAGATGAAGCGTTATCTGCTCTAGAAGTTCTAGGTTTTGTGCGAAAAGCTTCTGAAAAAGTGGTGGAAAAGATTGTAAAAGAAGATCCAGAAGCTACCGCTGAAACAATTATCAAAAAGGCTTTAAAAAGCTTATAAATTTCATTTTATATAAAACAATTCTATGCGTAAAATTTGTATTTTGTTGCTAGTATTACTCTGCGGTAATGTTTTGCGCGCACAGGTTACACCGGTAACTCAAGATACAACTAAAACTCAATATTCAGTAGGTAAGATAGATATCGAAGATCCTCCAAGTGTACTTTCTGCATATAAGTACGATCCTATTACAGATCGCTATATTTACACTACTTCGGTAGATGGTTTCTCTATCAATTACCCTTTAATTTTAACTCCAAAAGAATACGAAGATTTAGTTCTAAAAGAATCGCGACGAAATTATTTTAGAAAAAAATCAGATGCCATTGATGGCAAAAAAGCTGGAGCCGAAGCAGCCAAAAAAGATTTATTGCCAAGATATTATATTAATTCGAGTTTGTTCGAAAGTATTTTTGGAAGTAATACTATAGATGTAAAACCCACAGGATCAGTAGAAATGGACTTGGGTATGCGTTACACCAAACAAGACAACCCTTCATTTTCACCAAGAAACAGATCTTCTCTTACTTTTGATTTTGATCAAAGAATCAGTATGAGTTTGATGGGGAAAATTGGAACCCGTCTTGAAGTAAATGCTAATTACGATACACAATCTACGTTTGCTTTTCAGAACTTATTTAAACTGGCTTACACACCTTCAGAAGATGATATCGTTCAGAAAGTTGAGGTAGGTAATGT
>Ga0308157_10006851_pt1 | contig 13452 bp, 10 predicted proteins | sample PhyBR1_FD_201035 | JGI IMG/M metagenome (GOLD analysis project Ga0308157, IMG submission 201035) | Phyllosphere microbial communities from UC Gill Tract Community Farm, Albany, California, United States - DLSLB.R1 | ecosystem: Host-associated > Plants > Phyllosphere > Unclassified | place: USA...
ACCGTTACGTCTGGACGCTGGATAACAAAACCGTTTCTGAAAGCGATAAGATACTGATAAAAAAGGGCGAAAATGTTAGGATAATCCTTTACAACAACAGTATGATGCGCCATCCTATGCACCTTCACGGCCATGACTTCAGGGTAATTAACCGGCAGGGAGAATATGCCCCAATGAAGAACATTATCGACATCATGCCCATGGAGCGGGATACCCTTGAATTTGCAGCAACAGAGCCAGGAGGCGACTGGTTTTTCCACTGCCATATTCTCTACCATATGATGAGCGGTATGGGAAGGGTATTCAGTTATGAGAATTCTCCGCCTAATCCAGAAATTCCGGACCCCAAGCTGGCACAGCGCAAACTTTTCAGTGATGACAGGGCATTTCATCCAATGGCACGGATCGGGATTGAAACAAACGGAAGTGATGGTGAGGTTATGCTCGCCAATACCCGTTACCGCTTTACCACTGAATGGCGGATTGGGTTTGACAAGGAAATGGGCTATGAAAGTGAAAGTCATTTTGGAAGATATATCGGGCGAAACCAATGGCTATTGCCCTATGTCGGATGGGATTTTAGAAAAAGAACGGTTGATCCCTTGGACAAGAATGTTTTCGGGCAATCACTTTCGCCGGGAAACAATCTTTTCGGGCAGGGAAATACCAAAAATTTCAGGCAGGTATTTCATTTGGGAGTTCAATATACCCTACCGCTGCTGATCGTTGCAGATGCTTCCCTCGATCACAAGGGGAATGTCAGGTTTCAGCTGATGAGGGAAGATATCCCTGTTTCCAAAAGACTGCGCTTCCAGTTTATGGTCAATACCGATAAGGAATATATGGCTGGATTCAGGTACATCGTTACGAAGTACTTTGGGCTTTCAACACATTACGACAGTGATATGGGCTATGGCGCCGGATTGACATTAAGCTACTAACAAATCAAAAACATGGAACACACCTATAAAATAACCGGAATGAGCTGTCAGGGCTGTCGGAGCAAAGTTGAAAATGTGCTGAATGCGATTGATGGCGTTTCTGCACAGGTAACCCTTGAACCTGCTGAAGCCGTCATAACTATGCAAGAACATGTCCCCATGGAAAAGCTGCAGGAGGCTCTTTCTGCCGCCGGACATTATGGTATTGAAATGGCAGTTCAGAAAAAACATGTTCTAAATTCGTCAGAACATCATAATCAGGATCATTCAGCCAATGAGCAAAGTCCCGCGGCTCAAAATGATGATAAAAATGAAGAGGGAGGCCTGTTTTATTGTCCTATGCACTGTGAAGGTCAGAAGACTTATGATAAGCCAGGTCATTGCCCTGTATGCGGGATGGACCTGATAAAACATCCTGCCAAGAAACAGGCATCTCAGTTTACCTGCCCCATGCATCCCGAGATTATCAGGGACAAACCAGGATCATGTCCGCTCTGCGGAATGGACCTGGTACCTACAGGGACAAACCTTGAAGAAGAAGATAAAACTTATAATACCCTGCTCAAAAAGTTCAAGATAGCAGCAGGTTTTACCATACCCATTTTTGTTATTGCCATGACGGAAATGATTCCCAGCAATCCTTTGTTTGATCTATTGGAGCTTAAATACTGGAACTGGGTTCAGTTTTTTCTTTCTATTCCGGTGATCTTTTATGCAACCTGGATGTTCTTTCAGCGTGCATGGCAATCCATCATTACCTGGAAACTGAACATGTTTACATTGATTGGGATTGGTGCCGGGGTAGCCTGGGGCTTCAGTATTGTTGCCCTTCTATTCCCTGGAGTTTTTCCTGATCAGTTTAAAACACATCATGGTACCGTTTTTGTTTATTTTGAGGCGGCGACCGTGATCCTGACATTGGTATTGCTTGGCCAGCTTTTGGAAGCCAGGGCACATGGCAAAACCAACAGCGCCATTAAGGAGCTGCTGAAGCTAGCCCCGAATACAGCAACAAAAGTGGTTGGGGATAAGGAAATATCAGTATCTATTGATGACATCCATAAAGGAGATCTGTTGAGGGTAAAGCCAGGTGAAAAAATTCCGGTGGATGGTAGTATTAAGACCGGGGAAGCTATTATTGATGAATCCATGATTTCAGGTGAACCCGTTCCCGTGGAGAAGAATATTGGGGAAAAGGTAAGTTCGGGCACTATCAATGGAAATAAAACCTTTGTGATGCTTGCCGAGAAGGTGGGTTCAGAAACGCTTTTGGCGCAGATTATCGAAATGGTAAATTCGGCCAGCCGCTCAAAAGCGCCCATCCAAAAAATGGCGGATAAAATCTCAGGTTATTTCGTGCCTGTTGTGGTATTGATTTCTATTGTAACGTTCGTGGTATGGGCTGTATACGGCCCCGATCCAGCCTACGTTTATGCTTTTGTAAATGCAATCGCGGTATTGATTATTGCATGTCCATGTGCGCTGGGCCTCGCCACCCCAATGTCGGTAATGGTCGGAGTAGGTAAGGGTGCTCAGTCTGGTATACTGATCAAGAATGCCGAGTCCCTTGAGAAAATGAATGCGATTGATGTAGTGGTCATCGATAAGACTGGTACGGTAACCGAAGGTAAACCTTCGGTAGAAAAGGTGGTCAGTGCAGATCCGAATCTTACAGAGCGGGATGTTCTTGAAAAAATTGTGGCTTTGAACAACAGCAGCGAACATCCATTAGCTCAGGCAACCCTGCGTTATGGGCAGGAAAACAAGATTGATATTAAACCCGTATCAAACTTTGAGGCGATCACGGGAAAGGGAGTAATGGGCAGTTTGGAGGCTGAAAAACTGGCTTTAGGGAACCAAAAATTAATGGAACATATTAAAGCGACAATTGATCCTGAATTAGAGGGACAGGTTAGGACCGCTCAAAAGCAGGGTAAAACCGTTTCTTATTTAGCTGTAGGAAATAGAGCTGTCGGATTTGTTGTGATTTCTGATAAGATCAAGCCTTCCAGTGCAGATGCAATCCGAAAACTCCAAAATGAGGGAATCGAGGTCATCATGTTTACAGGTGATAATGAGGATACAGCAAGGGCAGTAAGCGAAACCTTGAGATTGGACGGTTTTAAGGCTCAGATGCTGCCGGAGGATAAGCTCAATGAAATAAGAAAACTACAGAATGAAGGCAAAAAGGTAGCCATGGCAGGCGATGGCATCAATGATGCACCTGCACTTTCTCAGGCTGATATCGGCATTGCGATGGGCACGGGAACGGATGTAGCCATCCAGAGCGCAGCCATCACACTCGTAAAGGGTGATTTAAATGGGATCGCAAAAGCGAGGTTATTGAGTCACAAGGTTATGGCCAATATAAAAGGAAACCTGTTTTTTGCCCTGGGATACAATATATTGGGCATTCCGGTAGCAGCAGGTGTTTTATATCCTTTTTTTGGGATTTTACTATCTCCCATGATCGCTGCACTCGCGATGAGCTTTAGCTCAGTTTCTGTGATCTTGAATTCCCTGAGATTGAGAAAAGCAAAAATCGACTGATGCTTTTTTCAGGCCGTAAAGAAAAAAAGATAGATGCTGTAACTAACGGATGTTATTGAGTAATTAGTTGACATGCCAAAAATATTTTATTGTTTTTATCAAAATATTTACAAAATAAGATGCGCATTAAGGCGGTATTTTGAAATAGCTATTCTATGTGGGTTTTGAGTTGCAGCGGAGCACTGAAAGTAAAACAGGTTTGCTCTTCGTCGGATGTTACCGTCAAAGTTCCGTTGTGGGCTTTTGCTATTTCAGAGGCAATATATAATCCCAGTCCAAGGCCATTCTGGCTTGATCGTTCATCTTTTCTATAGAATGGATGGAAAAGGTGAGCCATTGCCTCTTTTGGGATCGGTATGCCGTTATTCGTAACAGAAATTTCCCATAAGTTTTCTTTTACGACTGCTTTGAATAATATAGGAGTTTCAGCCGAACCATGCGTAATTGCATTCGCAAGCAAATTAGAGATTAACTGAGAGATTCTTGATGGATCACATTCTACAGTTTCAATGATCTCAAAATTAGACTCAATCTGTCTATCGGGCCAAGCTACCTTTAATTCATCACTGATCTGGTTTAACAGTTTTTCCAGCTCAACAACAATTGGAGTTATCGGAATGCCTCCTCCTAAACGGCCCCGTGCAAGGTCCATAATGTTGTTGATCATTTCATACATTCTTTTTGCGCCGGACTGTATAATATTGACGAGCCTTTCATCACGTTCGTTAATCTCTGTTCTTGCAAGGATCTGAGCTGCACTCATGATGCCACCAAGAGGGTTACGAAGGTCATGGCCTAATACAGCGATAAACTGTTCCCTGATCTGGGCGTTTTTCTGTTCGATGTTTAACTTGGCTTCGGCGAGCTGTTTAGCAATCTGGAGATTTTCCTCATACAGCCTTCTGTCTGATGCCTTAAATAAGGTAAAGCGCATGAAAAGAGGTTGGTTATTGTCTCCTTTTCTTTCATAACCGTTGAGGTAGATAGGTATTTTTCCATTACCTGTATTAGCAAGTTCGACAGCGACTTCATCGAAATACCCCTGCATACGCAGCAAGGGCCAAAGGTGCGTCTCAAAATAAATCTTACCACCAACCGCCAGAAGATCAGAAAATCGTTTGCCCTGAAATTGATCAGGGGTGCTATTTAGCCATTCTGCTGTGCGGTTGTTAACACTGAAAATTTTTCCTTCTCCATCAGTTATCACAAAACCGCAGAGTGAGGTTTCAAAGAAATCTTCAAAATCTATTGCCAATGGTGATAAATTGTGGAGCTGATTATTATCCATGGAGATAGTTGCGAATGGTAGCAATGGTTTCTTCCGGAGCACTCAGATTGGGACAATGGCCTGTGGCATTCATGACAATAAGTTTACTATTTTGCATAATCCCATGCATATAATGACCAACTTCTACAGGCGCAATCACATCATTACTACATTGAAGAATTAGTGAAGGTACTTTGGTCAGTTCAAGTATGTCTCGTTTATCGGTTAAAAAAGTCGTACGCGCAAAATGCTTAGCGATTTCAGGATCTGTTTTACAGAAACTATTGGATAGTTCATCCCCAAGTTCCTTCCTGTCCTGATTGCCCATAATGACTGGCGCCATTGCCATGGACCAGCCAAGGTGGTTGTTGTCCAGTGATTCGAGTAATTCGTCAATCTCAGATCTGTTGAAGCCGCCGATATACCCATTATCATTGATATAAGATGGGGAAGGGCTAACCAGAATCACGCTTTTGAACATTTCAGGAGCGATATCTGCTGCGATAAGGCCCATCATTGCACTAGCAGAATGCCCAACGAAAACCATATTTTTGATAGCCAGTTCTTTTCCAATCTCCACAATATCCTGGGCATAACCTTCAAGGCTATCGTATTTTTTATAGGAATAGGCAGAGATATCAGAGTTCCCAGCACCAACGTGATCAAAGAGAACAATTTTATAATCAGCCTCGAAAGCGGGATAAATAAAACGCCACATATTCTGATCACAGCCAAAGCCATGAGCAAACATCATTACATTCTCGCCATCTCCTTTAACGACTACATTATTTCTTTTAAGTATACTCATTTCTCAAATCTTTGTAAAGATAATGTTTATTAAGCCAACCGGATAATTGTTTGCAAGGTATTCAGTAAGGGAGTAGAACTGAACAAGGGTAATCTTTTCGATTCAAACCGAATAAAAAGCTCTATTTCAATGGTGGGCCTTATGTGTTAGATGTAGACGCTTGAACCGCTTGTAAGCGGAAAGCATAATAGCGATCAAAACAGATTATTGATCCGAAATCTATAATATGGGATTGTCATAAAAATAAAGGATGCTCAATAGCATCATACCTGGATTTCAAATATGCAGTAATTTCAGATTGGTGTTGTTTTTTTGAAATATTTATCGTAATATTGCGATATAAAATTATGGGACTTACAAGATCAGAAATATTCACCGACGAGCAGAACCAGCTTTCCACATTGCTGAAAGCAATTGCGCATCCTGCCCGCATCGCCATCCTGCAAAGGATTCTTATATCCAATACCTGTATCTGCGGGGATCTGGTGGAGGAACTGGGCTTAGCCCAGGCAACCATTTCGCAACACCTTAAGGAACTTAAAACAGCCGGGATCATTCAGGGAACGATCGAAGGCGTGAGTGTCTGCTATTGTATCAACCCTAAAACCTGGAAATTATTGGAAGAACAGTTGAGTACATTCTTTGGCTCGTACAAAGGCGAAACTACCTGCTGTTAACCTTTTTTTATTTATATCAATCGTTAAATTGCAATATTATGAACAATGCAGAATTGACCAACTGGCAAACATTTAAAGCCACATTAGAACAACATCCAGATTTAACCTTACAGTTCCAGTATGCGGAAGGTAAGTGGGTAGATGCTTCATACCATATTACCGAAATCAAACAGGCACCGATCGTATCTGTGGATTGCGGAGGAAAAATGAATACCTGGACAGAAATTATCGTACAGCTTTGGGAGCCATCCGTACAGGACAGCGAAAGGGCCATGCAGGTTAGCAAAGCGTTGTCAATTGTAAGTCTGGTAGAAAAATCATTACCGCTCAATCCCCTGGGAACTGTTAAGATAGAGTTTGGAAACTCACAGTTTGATACCAGACAGATGTATCCCGGCGAATTTTTGATCGAGGGCGATAACCTGATCGTTAACCTGATCCCTGATTTTACGCAGTGTAAAGCAATCGAACGTGGTGGAAGTTGTGGAACAACAGCAACTGGCGAAGAATGCTGCGCACCAGCGGTGAAAGAAGAAAAACCAAAATTACAGATGGTAAACCTTGCTGGGGCGGGACAGTCCTGTGAACCCGGTTCGGGCTGCTGCTAATCAGCGTATGGAAATTATAGAATTACTCCCCTTGCATTGGGAAGAGGTAAAAACCATTTATCTACAAGGTATCGCCACTAAGCAGGCTACCTTTCAGACCGATGCCCCGGCATGGCAAGAATGGGACAAAGGCCACCTGGCTGGTCTCCGCTATGTCGCTATCATTGATGGCAACGTGGCAGGCTGGGCAGCTTTAACCCCTGTTTCAGGCAGATGTGTCTATGCAGGGGTAACAGAAGTGAGCGTCTATATACATGAAGGCTATCGTAGTAAAGGGATAGGTAGGGCGCTATTGCAAAAGCTGGTCACAGAAAGTGAGGCCAGTAACATCTGGACGTTGCAATCAGGCATCTTTCCTGAAAATACGGCCAGTATCGCCCTCCACGAAAAGCTCGGTTTTAGAAAAATCGGTTATCGCGAAAAGATCGGCAAGATGGACGGGGTATGGCGGGATACAGTGCTGATGGAGCGAAGAAGTAAAATAACAGGACAAGAATAAAAACATGAAAAAAATATTAGTACTCTGTACAGGAAACAGCTGCAGAAGCCAGCTGGCAGAAGGTTATTTAAGGCATTTTGCCGGAAACAATGCAGAGATCTACAGCGCAGGGATTGAAACACATGGCGTAAATCCAAAAGCTATCGCAGTCATGGCTGAAGATCATATCGATATTTCGGGGCATACCTCGAACAATGTGGATGAATATGCCGGAATTGATTTTGATGCAGTGATCACCGTTTGCGATAATGCGAATGAAGCCTGCCCTTTCTTTCCGGGCAAGGTAGACCGCTTCCACCAGAATTTCCCTGACCCTGCAAAGGCAACAGGAACCCCCGAAGAAGTGATGGACGAATTCAGAAGGGTCCGCGAGCTGATCAAAGCCTATTCAGCAGATTTTGTAAACCAGTATATAAAGAGATAAACCATGAGTGCAAACAATTGTACCCCCGTTGCAGAACGAAAAAAACTGGGATTTCTTGACCGTTACCTGACCCTATGGATCTTTATGGCAATGGCAATCGGGGTTGGTGTCGGCTATTTTATCCCATCATCTTCCGGCTTTATCAATTCCTTTTCCAGCGGTACAACCAACATCCCATTGGCCATCGGCCTGATTCTGATGATGTACCCGCCACTTGCCAAAGTAAAATATGAAAAGATGGGCGAAGTATTTAAGGATACCAAAGTGTTGAGCGTTTCCCTGGTACTGAACTGGGTAATCGGCCCTTTGTTGATGTTCTTTCTGGCCATTACTTTTTTAAGAGACTATCCTGAATATATGGTTGGCCTGATCCTGATCGGTCTTGCCCGTTGTATCGCCATGGTGGTGGTATGGAACGAACTGGCAGAAGGTAACCGCGAATATGCCGCTGGCCTGATCGCATTGAACAGCATTTTCCAGGTATTGTTATACAGCGTGTTTGCCTATATATTCATTACCATATTGCCGCCTTTCTTTGGCCTGAAAAGCCTTGAAGTAAATATAACCATCAATAAAATCGCAAAAAGCGTGGGCATTTATTTAGGATTGCCATTTGCAATGGGTGTTATCAGCAGATATGCACTGATCAAACTCAAAGGTGAAGACTGGTTCCAGAACAGGTTTATACCATTTATATCTCCTATAACCCTGATCGCTTTGCTGTTTACCATTGTCATTATGTTCAGCCTGAAAGGTAACCTGATCGTACAGATACCAATGGACGTGGTTCGTATTGCCATACCGCTGGTGATCTATTTCTCTATCATGTTCATCGTCAGCTTTTTTGCAGGCAGGTATTTCGGGGCAGATTATTCTAGAAGTACCTCTATTGCCTTTACTGCCACTGGGAACAATTTTGAACTGGCGATCGCCGTTGCCATTGGTGTGTTTGGAATCAATTCGGGACAGGCCTTTGCCGGGGTAATTGGGCCTTTGGTGGAAGTTCCTGCATTGATTGCCCTGGTGAACCTGGCCTTCTGGTTCAGGAAAAGATATTATACCACAACAGAGGCTACTAACTAACAAACAATTCTAAACACCTTTTCAGATATGAAAATTGCATTATTTTCTGACGTCCATGCCAATTTCCCCGCTTTTGAAGCCATGCTGCAAGATATGGACAGCCAAAAGCCCGATGCCGTATATTGCCTGGGGGATCTTGTAGGCTACCATATCTATCCCAATGAAGTCATTGATGAAATCCGCAGACGAGGGATTGCAACCTTAAAAGGCAACCATGACGAAAAAGTTGAAAATATCATTAGCACTCCTGAAAGTTTAAATGAACCGGGCAAAAAATATGCTTATCACCTGATTCGTGAGGATAACAGGGAATATCTGATAACACTTCCGGCACATATCAGGTTAGAATATAAACTGAACGGTGAAAAACTAAACCTTGTTTTCGCACACGGCAGTACAAGGAGCATAGATGAATATATCCTGATAGACACAGATGCAGACTATGTTTTGGAAATGCTTAAAGAAGCTGAGGCAGATCTGCTTTTTGTCGGGCACTCGCACAAACCCTATCATAGAATCCTGGAAATGCCCGATGGACGGTTCAAACATGTGATCAACCTGGGATCCGCCGGAAAGCCTAAAGACGGTGACCCAAGGGGTTGTTACGTCATAGTCCACTTAAATGAAGGCAGTTCCTCAACCGATAAAAATAGTATCGAAATTGAATTCAGACGTGTTGAATACGATGTGCAAGTATCCGCCACAGCCATTATAAACAGCCCCCTGCCCGATGAGTTTGCTGATGCTTTGAGGCTTGCAAAATAATCCCAATCAATTGGACAATCAAATTTGAGGGTACCATGCTCTTATTCTTTATTTACATGCTTTGCAACCGGTAATATCAGATATTAACCGCGCGGGTGTCAGTAAATTTTATACTTTTACACCGTGAAATTCATTGCCCTGGTTTTATCTCTCATCATATTTACGCTAACCGCGGTACCATGCTGTGCTTTAGCGCGAGAAGATAGCCATGCACTTAAAACCGATAAAGCGGAAAAACATGCCTGCAGTGAACATAATGATAATTGCTGCAAAGGCTGTTCACCGTTTTATGTCTGCGGTAACTGTATCGGCTTTACCATCACTACACGTACAACGATTGTTTTTGCGGTCCAGCTCTTACCTGTTCAGCACAATACGGCTTATATTCCACTTGAACTCCAGGCTATTTCTATTTCCATCTGGCAGCCGCCCAAACTTTCGTAGTTTATTTTCCTATTGTCCTAAACGGACATATTTATCGAAATCATTATTTAAAGATCATTATGAAAAGAACGATTGTGGCCTTGGCTATACTGTTGACTACAGTTACCGCCTTTGCCCAAAATACTTATAAAGCCGTCATCAAAGACGCAAAGACAAATCAGGTACTTCCAGGAGCTACATTAAAAGTGCTTGGAACGACCATTGGCACTAAATCAGATAGTGCAGGTACTGCTAGTATTAGTGGAATACCTTCAGGTAAACAGATCATTCAGTTTAGTTATGTAGGCTACCAGACTAAAACAGATACGCTGACCTTTCCCCTTATTGAAACCAATGTTTTGATTGTTTTACTTACTGCCGCTGAAGAAGACGAGGACCTGGAGGATGTAGTGATATCAGCTACAAGGAGCAGCCGTACCATTGATAATATTCCTACACGGGTCGAGGTCATCGCAGGGGAAGAACTGGATGAAAAGGGAAATATGAAACCTGGCGACATCCGCATGATGCTGGCAGAAAGTACCGGAATCCAGACCCAGCAGACTTCTGCGACCAGCGGAAACTCCAGTATCCGCATACAGGGACTGGACGGAAAATATACCCAGATCATTAGAGATGGCTTTCCGTTATACTCTGGTTTTTCAGGTGGTTTAGGCCTGCTTCAGATTGCGCCATTGGATCTGCAGCAGGTAGAAGTGATCAAAGGTTCATCGTCCACTCTTTACGGAGGTGGAGCAATTGCTGGACTAGTAAATCTGGTTTCTAAAAAACCGACGGAAGCGCGTCAGCTTAATTTCCTTTTGAACGGTACTTCTGCTTTGGGACTGGATGCCAGTGGTTTTTATGGACAGAAATTTGATAAAATAGGTATCACCGTTTATGGTGCATATAACAAAGGGACTGCCTATGATCCTTCTGATGTTGGCTTAACGGCCATCCCCAAGTTTGACCGTTTCACCCTGAACCCCAAGTTATTTTTTTATTTCAATGATGCGACCATGCTTTCGGCAGGAATCAACGCTACAACTGAAAAACGGATTGGCGGCGACCTGGAATATGTGAAGGGAAATGGCAGTGCTGCCCATTCTTATTTTGAGGAGAATAAAACCGGGCGTTACAGTTCTCAGGTTGAATTGGGTCATAAACTGAGTGAAAAGGAAAAGCTGGTTATCCGCAATTCGGTGAGCTATTATGACCGGAGTATCGGATTGCCAAATTACCTGTTTTCAGGCGTTCAGGTATCAACCTACAGTGAGGCCAACTATAGCCGCAACGGAGAAAAAGCAGACTGGGTGTTGGGTGTGAACTTTTTGACCGACAATTTTAAGGAAGATCAGAACAGTAACAATGCACTCAGAAGTTACAATTATAATACCATTGGAGCATTTGCACAGAACACTTGGAACCTATCTAAAAAAATTAGTCTTGAATCAGGAGTAAGGGGAGATTACCACAATGAATACGGATTTTTCTTCTTACCAAGAATTTCCGGATTGTGGAAGATCAATGAACATTTTTCTACCCGCTTAGGCGGTGGCTTAGGTTATAAGGCACCAACTGTATTTACCGAAGATGCCGAGCGGATCCAGTTCAGAAATGTAGCGCCTTTAGATGTGGCCAATACAAAGGCGGAACGCTCTTATGGCGCAAACTATGATGTTAACTATCGTACCTCGTTGTTTGAAGGAGCGGTTGGATTCAGCATCAATCAGATGTTTTTTTATACCCGTATCAATAACCCGATATTGTTGACGGCCTCTAATGGTAGCAATCTCACCTATGTACAACCGAAAGGCAATTTAGATACAAGGGGAATGGAAACTAATGCAAAAGTAACCTATGGTGATTTTAAACTTTTCATAGGTTATACATTGGCGGATGTAAACCAGCATACAGCAAGTGCCAGCACGGGTTATCCGCTGGTTTCAAAACACAGGTTAAATAATGTACTGATGTATGAGATTGAAGATAAGTGGAAGATCGGTGCAGAGGCATACTATTTCAGCAAACAGTTGCTAAATGATGGTGCCACTGGTAAAAGCTATTGGACCGCCGGTCTGATGGCAGAAAAGCTTTGGGAACGGTTTTCAATTTTTGTGAATTTTGAGAATTTAACGGACACCAGGCAGACCAGCTTTGATTCTATCTATACAGGAAGCATTACAAGTCCTGTTTTCAGGGACATCTATGCTCCTGTCGATGGGTTTGTGATAAACGGAGGGATAAAATTCAAACTTTAAACCTGGGGTAATTGACCTTTCTGTGTAGTTAATTCACATTTTAGCCGGGCCAGGGATTTGATATTTAAAAAATCCCTGGCCCGGCTGATTTGAAACTTTCATCGCGGTTAAAAGATAAGTCCCATAAGGAGCGTCCTTCTGGCTGGTTAGGGCAGTTGTGTAAGGTTCAGGGTTACCCCCTTGACTTGTATCATCAATAAATGAAAACTTCCTTCCCTTTTTACCCAGATTATATGAAGTTTTTTGGTTTGGGCAAAGGAGGTTTCCGGTTGCTTGTTCAAGTGGTGGAACTTTTGAAGGATGGGTGAAAAACTGTAGGCTATGATTATTTTAATTACAAAGTATTAAATTTTTTCAAACCAGGACTAAAAAATTTTGTTCTTAAATAAATTTATATCTTTGGTAAAATTTTGAAAGTGAAAATATCCAGTTTGTTTCTCTGCTTCATTATCGTAATACTCAGCTGCATTCCATGCGCTGACGTATTGGCCATGGGTAAGTTGCACGGTGGATCATCAACTGAAAAAAGCATAACAACACATTCTACAGAAAAAGAACGCAGTGATTTCTGTTCACCGTTCTGCGTTTGCTCGTGCTGTAATACCACTTCTGAAGTTATTTCTTCAACACCTCTTGTGGTAATCTCAAAACCAATAAGCTCAGAGTATAATGAAGCTTACAGGGGTGAGGTTATCTCTTTACCATTATCTGTTTGGCAGCCGCCTAAATTAAGTTAAAAATCGATCTTCATTTCGATGCTGTGTTTTTGCCCGTAATCCATACGAGGCTACGCTGTGCATTGATCTGGCTTTTTTATTTTTTACTTAATTAAACAAATAATGCTGAAAAAAATTATTCAGTTTTCAATAACGAACAAGCTTGTAATAGCCCTGTTCACTTTGGGGCTGATCGCATGGGGCGTATATTCCCTGAGACAACTTCCCATTGATGCCGTTCCCGATATCACCAATAATCAGGTTCAGGTCATAACCCTTAGCCCATCCCTTGCTACCCAGGAGGTAGAAAGGCTTATTTCCTATCCTGTAGAACAGACCATGTCCACCATACCTGAAATAGAGCAGGTACGCTCCATTTCAAGGTTCGGACTATCGGTTGTAACCATCGTATTCCATGATGATGTTGACA
>Ga0308157_10006853_pt1 | contig 13447 bp, 14 predicted proteins | sample PhyBR1_FD_201035 | JGI IMG/M metagenome (GOLD analysis project Ga0308157, IMG submission 201035) | Phyllosphere microbial communities from UC Gill Tract Community Farm, Albany, California, United States - DLSLB.R1 | ecosystem: Host-associated > Plants > Phyllosphere > Unclassified | place: USA...
TGGTTGGGCATTACTTTTTCGGAGAGCGATTGAAATTGACTTCTTTGGTCTGGATAGGATTTATTCTGATCGGAATCGTCGGGCTGAAGTGGAGCGAATCTTAAGTCAATGACAGAAAGCCAAATGGAGGGAATCGATATGAATCCAAAAGAACAACAGGGCGCAGGAAGTGTTCAACGACTGTTAGCTACCTTTCAGGTAATCACGGATACGCATGTTCGAGACGAGGCAGGTCATATCCACAACCGGCATTTTGAAGAAGCGTTGCAGGATATTTCTTCGTACTGCGAAAGAAGCTTGGGGATTATGCATGCCGGAGACGTGACGGATCGCGGATTGGCAGGCGAATATGCCGAGTTCCGTCGAATTTGGAACGGACGTCCGGCAGGGCTGCCTGGATTATACGTGACGCTCGGCAATCATGATATCGGGGCTGTGTTGTGGGAAGAAAGCGGAACGCCTGTCGATCTGAGTGCTCTACCCGACTTTGAGGTGGAGGATGCGTTGGACGGTCGTTTACCGGATCGGGCAGAGGCGGTAGGCGGGCAAGCTGTTTCCGAAAACAATGCGATCGACGTAGGCGAAGTGGAAGCGGTAAACAGCGAACAGCAGGCCGCACAACCGCTAAACGCGGCGGAATCTCTGGCTGAAGCAGCCGCCGAGATGGGATTGGATCTGGCGGGCATGGCCGAGCGTCTGGGCGGTTCCGATGCGACTTCGGGCCGAGCGAGAGAGCTGTGGGAGCGTCGCATGCGCCGTTTTGCCGATGGGACAGGGGAAGCAGCCCCTTACCACGATCATTGGATCGGCGGGTATCACTTTATTTTCTTGGGTAGCGAGAGCCCGCATCCGAAAGATTGCGATCTGTCCGAAGCCCAATTGACCTGGTTGCAGGATCGATTGGCTGAAGAGGCTGCGTCGGATCGACCGATCTTCATCTTCTTGCATCAGCCGGTTCGCGATACCGTAGCTGGTTCCATGAGCGAGCAGGGATGGTATGGGGTAAATCAGGATGCAGCTTTGAAGGAAGTGCTGTCCGGTTATCCGCAAGCCATTCTGTTCACCGGACACACGCATTGGCAGTTGGAAGCCGAGCGGACGATGTACGATGGACAAGGCGTGATGCCGTCCATGTTCAACGCCTCATCAGTCGCTTACCTCTGGACGGACCAAGACGAGCATCTGACCGGAAGCGAAGGCTTGCAGGTCGAGATTTACGAGGACCGGGTTGCGGTTCGCGGTCGGGACTTCGTCACGCGTTCCTGGATCGCCGATGCGGAATACACGGTGAACCTTCCGGCTTCCGTATCCCAGCCTTAATCTGTGTCGTGAATATATGAAGCATCTGCCGAAATTATTCGGTAGGTGCTTTTTTTCCCTGCTTAAAAAGAGGTCGGCAGGTATAATAGAGAGAAATTGGCAGATGCGTGTTAGAAGGGTATCTGAGCGGGAAGGTGGAGGATCGGCGATGCAAAGGAAATCTTTTATGCAGGGGAACGTGAAAAGCATCGCGCTTATAACGGATATTCATGGCAACGCTTCGGCTCTGAACGCTGTTTTTGACGAGTTGGACCGAAGAGGAATCAAGCAAATGTACTGCCTGGGAGATGTTGTCGGAATCGGACCGGATTCGAATGAAGCGATGGAGCTATTGATGAGTCGTCCCCATATCCATTGCGTCAGCGGAAATCATGAAGACGCCGTGCTGGCCGCCTATGAGGGAAAAGCTGCTCCTGCGGGACATGAAGGCGAGCGTGAGCATCATGCTTGGTTGGCGGCGCGTTTGAATCCTGCGTATGCAAAGGTGATGGCAGCTTGGCCGAGGCGGCTGGAAGTCGAGATCGAGGGACGAAAGCTGCTGTTCACCCATTACCATACGGATCGGCAGGGAGTCTTTTTGCCGATTGATGCTTCACCGTCCCTTGAGGGATTGGAGTCGCTGTATCGGGATACGCCGTATGATCTGATCGCATTCGGCCATCATCATACCGTGCATGAATTTTGCTCGGATCGGCGCATCTACTTCAACCCCGGAGCGCTGGGCTGCGGAGGCGCGATTGCTCGCTTCGGACTGATCGAGATCGATCATGCCGAGATACGCGTTGAAACGGTAAGCGTACCTTACGATAACTCAGCCTTTCTGCGCGCTTATCATGAACTTGGCGTGCCGGATGCAGAGTTCATTTTGCGGATTTTTCATCACTAAGGGTTTTCTCATTCCGTTAAAAATCTCAATCCCCTGATTTAGAGCGCTAAACGTCCTATCGATCCGTTATAAATCAGCGTCTCCAGGTTAAGCTTGCCCGGTAAGATCGAACGAACCGATGCGCGTAACCACTCCTTTCAAACACTCGTTCTTTTTATAAAGGTGAGAAAAGGGAGGTTGTATCATGTTTTGGATCTTCGTCATATTGGTGTTCGTCGCGATCGAGATCTCGATTATTGAATCCAGGTTGAAAAGAAAAGCCGAAGCGGACGAACAGATTGCGCATAAACTGGATCAGATTTTGAAAGAGCTTAAACGTTTATAAGGTTGCGCTTGATACTTATATCGAACCAAGGAGCGATTTTAATGTCCGTGCAAAAAGAAGCCAAGCAGGTCGTAACCGTATCTCCCGCACAATCTTTTCAGCTGGAGGAATTACGTCGAATCGCGATTGAAGCGTTCGCGGAAGACTTTCGCCGTTACGGAATGATGCCGGAGAGAATCGAGACGATGGAATGGCACGAAGAAGGTCTGGCCGACAGGAGTTATCTCGCGATCGAAGCGCAGCAAGAAATTGCGGGCGGAGCCCGGATATTCGACTTGGGCGATGGAACGTTTCGATTGGGCTCGCTGTTTATCGATCCTGCGCTGCATGGCCGGGGCATCGGTAAACAGGCGATGGAGGCTATTGAGCGTTATTATCCGCAGGCTCGGACGTGGTCGCTTGATACGCCTGCCGGAAGCACGCGCAATCACCGATTTTATGCCCATGCCGGATATGTAAAAGTAGGAGAAAGCTATCCCGTGAAGGACTCGGACTTTTGTCTGTTCGATTACGCAAAGCCGGAACTCCTCATCGAGATTCGGGATGCGGAACTGTTCGCTGACCGGAACCCTGATAACGTCGCGGACGAACATAGCTTTGCCCTGCGGCAAGCGGCTCGGGCCGTGCTAACGGACGGAGCAGGTCGGATGGCGCTGATGCATGTCGCCAAAGACGGCTACCATAAACTGCCGGGCGGCGGAATCGAACCGGGCGAAGATGTCTATTCGGCGCTCCGCCGCGAAATGCGCGAAGAGTCCGGTGCGGAGATCGAAGTAACGGGAACGATCGGCATGACGGCCGAGTATATCGCGGAATATAAGCTGAAGCAGTTTTCGTACGCTTATTCGGCCGTGCTTGTCGGTTTGCCGGGCGAGTCCGCCTTTACCGAAGAAGAGCAGGCGGGCGGATTCGCGGCAATGTGGGTAAAGCCGGAGGAAGCGCTGCGTCTGATGGAGAATGATCAACCCGAGAGTTATTCGGGGCATTTTATCCGCTGCCGTGATCTGGCGATTCTTCGTGCTTGCCTGAACTAATCCGAAGCGGGCCGGATGGGTGGTCGTATGCTGAAAAAAAGGAGCGTTTGCACATGAATAAATTCGCGACAATCGCGATCGGCGGCATATTGCTGCTTGCAGGAATCCTATTGTATCTGGGCGTACATATCGCAGCGGTGCTGCATATGCCCGATGTTCACGGTTGGCAGACCCCGCCAGGCCATTACGGAAGCGCCTTGAAGGACAGCGGAGGATACTGGATGTTTTGGACGGCCATCATTCTGATCGGCTTGGGGGTGCTGGTTCTTGTCGCTGCCCTATTCGATCGGTTCAACGGTATTTGGCGAAGCAATATGAACGATATCCGCCAACGCGATCAAGAATTCGATACACGCCGTGCAGAATCCGAGCAGCAAATAGTGGAAGGAGAACCAAAGTGAGCATGTCCCCGTACCCAGACGCAGTATATCGCGGAATCGGCATTGACGGCTGCTTTGGAGGCTGGGCAGTCGTCGTGCTCGAAGCGTTGCCCGAAGAAGGACCATTACACATCCGCCGGGCGGCCGTTTACCCGACGCTATCGACATTATGGGAAGACCTGTCGCCGAATCCGTTATCCGATCGTATCCTGATCGATATCCCGATCGGACTGGCCGAAGGCGCAGACGGAGTTCAGAACCGCGTTGCAGACCGAAATTGTGACCGGGACTGCCGAAAGCTGCTGCCCAAGCGCCGCAAGTCCAGCGTGTTTCCGGTTCCGGCTCGTCAAGCTTTGCGCGCGGAAGATCCGTCATACGCCAATGCGCAAGCGACAGGGCGCAAGCTAAGCCGGCAGACGATCAACATTTTGCCCAAGATCCGGGAAACGGACGACTTTTTAGCCGCAAGATTGAAAAAGGATCTGCCCGTCTCCGGTTTTATCGAGGAATCGCACCCGGAGCTTGTTTTTCTAAGATTGAACGACAGTGCCGACGAAGCGCCCTTATACGGGAAAAAGGAAGCCGAAGGACAGCGCGAGCGGTCGGGAATCTTGCGCGTAGCCGGATTGCCGCACACGGAAACGGAGAAGCTGTTCACTCTTTTTGCGAGAAAGCAGGCGGCCAAAGACGATCTGCTCGATGCGGCGGCGTTGGCGGTTGCGGCGCATCGCGTCGTATCGGGACGCTCGGCGGTCAAGTACGTCACTGAAGGCGAGCGTCGGCAGTTCGATTACGAAGGCAGGGTGGAAATGAACATTGCTTACGTTTGAGAGCGGAATTTTGCATAGAAGTCGGGCGGGATTTCCGAATGCCGGAAATCACCGTCTTCTTTTTTGTGTACATATACCATTAGGTGCGCGGACGTTCGCGAATCCGCGCCGCATGAACCGGAACAAGGAGGAGACGCATATGACCGCATGGTACGAAGAAAGCTTCGGCGAAGATTATTTGAGGGTGTACAACTATCGGGACGAGCAGGGGGCGGCGCACGAGGTGCACGAGATGATCTTCTGGTTGAAGCTCGAATCCGGCACGAAGGTGCTGGATCTCTGCTGCGGGATGGGGCGTCATTCGCTGTCGCTGGCGGAAAAAGGCTATGAAGTCACGGGCATGGATCTGTCGGACGTGCTGCTGGACGAAGCGAAACAAGCGGACGGCTCGGAAAACGTGAATTGGGTTCAGGGAGACATGCGCGAGCTGCCTTTGGCGGACGAGGAGTTCGGGGCTGTCGTCAATTTGTTCACGTCGTTCGGGTACTTCAAAGAGGATGCTGAGCATATCCGTGTATTGAAAGAGATCCGCCGCGTGCTGCGTCCGGGAGGCCGTTTCATTATCGACTTCATGAACCCGCCGCATGTGAAGCGTCATCTGAAGCCTTACAGCGAGCGCGAGGAAGACGGTTTGAAGATCGAAGAGCGCCGCACGATCGAAGACGGCTTCGTCAAAAAGCATATCACGATCATTCCGCAAAGCGAGGATGGCGGAGAAGTGCGCGAATACGACGAGCGGGTCAAGTTATACACGCTCGAAACGTTCACGAAAATGCTTGAAGAAGCAGGATTGGAATTGGATGAAGTACGCGGGAGTTACGACGAAAAGCGTTATGAAAAAGACTCCCCGCGCATGATTTTTGTCGGGAAAAGGTTATGAGCAGGCAAGCATCGGGTATATAGACCTATTGCAACAGGTTAGTATTCATCATGCCCGAAGAGGTGCTACTTATGGCAAACGAACAGAATGGGAAACAAGAAATAGATCGGCTTCACCGGGAATACGAGAATTGCGTGACCGAGCAGGATCGCCTTCGCCTGCTGCTTGAACAAGAAAGCGAAGCAAGAAAAGAAGCGGAGCGGGCGCTGAAAAACAAAGCGAATTTCGTCGCGTTTCTCAGTCATGAGATTCGCAATCCCGCCAACGGCATCATTGCCATGACCGATTTGTTGAGCGACACGAATTTGACGGCGGAGCAGAAAAGCTATCTGGAAATTATTCAGACCAGCAATGAATCGTTAATGACGCTGATCAACGGCATCCTCGATATGAGCCGTTTGGAAGCGGGAAAAATGACGGTCGCAAGCAATCCGTTCGACGTGATCAATACGGTAGAGGATTTAGTATACATGCTTGCTCCGCAAGCTTTTCAAAAAGGCGTCGAAGTCGTTTTGGACGTCGAATCCGAAATTCCGCTGTTCGTGATCGGCGATGTTTTCAAAGTGCGTCAAATTTTGCTTAACCTGATGCAAAACGCGATCAAATTCACGCATGAAGGACAAATCGCGTTCGAATTGAGACGCATGCCGTCGTTGTACGAAGACCGGATCAATGTAGGTTTCGCCATACGCGATACCGGGATCGGCATGTCCGAAGATCAGGTTGCCCGTATCTTCGACGTGTACGCCCAAGTCCATGAGAATGCCGAACACGATTACGGAGGCAGCGGGCTGGGTCTAAGCATAACGAAAAATTTGATCGAGCTGCTGGGCGGACGAATCGAAGTATCCAGCCGTAAAGACGAAGGCACGTCCGTCGAAATCGTGCTGTCGTTCGATCGCTATACGGATATTCCTTCGATTCCTTTCGAAAACGATGTGCTGAACGGCATAAAGCTGTTGCTTTTGGAACGGCAGGACAAATCGCGGGAAGTCATTTCAAGCATGCTTCAAGATTGGGGAGCGTCCGTGGAATCTCAAAAAGAAGCGGATGAGGGGTTGGAAAAACGCATCCGCAGCGAGCAATTCGATATGATACTGGCGGACCGCTCCACGATAAGCGAGAATGAAAATTTTGATCGTTTATTCGAGATCAAAGGCTTGAACATCTTTTTGCTTGCGCGTCTCGGCGAAAAAGTGGAGGATGAAGAAAGAAGCCGCTTCCGTTCGATCATTACGAAGCCGATTCGAAAACTGCATCTTCTGAACGCGATTTTGGCCATGGACAAGAACGTTCAGGATTGAAAGGGATGACGCAAAGCCCAATGAGCAAATCGAGAATAACCCGATACGAAACATTCAGCCGCGTGCGTCTGGAAATGGCGTTCCCGCTGCGCTGGGTGAACAGTTACGTGCTGCAAGGCGAAGACGGTTGGACGATCGTCGATCCGGGACCGCGTTCGGCCGAGAACGAAGCCGCCTGGGACGGAGCTTTCGAAGAGTTGGGCATTCTTCCGTCAGATATTGCTTCGATCGTGCTGACCCACCATCATCCGGACCATTACGGACTATCCGGTTGGCTGCAGCAGCAAAGCGGAGCCCAAGTCTGGATGTCAAAAGCGGCGAGCGAGGCGGCTTGGCGCAATTGGGGCGGCGTACAGCAAGAACCGGGCACGGCCGGTTTTGCCGAAGCTTCGATCGCGCTGTGCCGCTTGCACGGTATGGAGCCTGGACATTTGGCGCAGCTGCCTGAACATTTGGCCGGATTTTTGCCGCAAGTAGATCCGCAGCCCGAGATTTCCGTTATCGAATCCGGCTTGCCGATCCGTTTCGGCGGAAAGTTGTGGCATCCGATCGAGACAGGCGGTCATGCGGAGGGACATATCTCTTTTTATGAAGAAGCGACGGGGACGATTTTGTGCGGAGATGCCGTACTGCCCCGTATCTCGCCGAACATTTCATACAGTCCCGGAGGCGACGGGCACCCGCTGCGTTCGTATCTGGACGGATTGCGTACGCTTGGAGCCTTGCGCGTAACGAAAGCCTTTCCGGGGCACCGAGATCCGTTTGAACGCTTTTCGGAACGGACGCGTCAACTGCTGGAGCATCACGAGCAGCGGTTGGGTCGTATGGAAGAGCTGTTACGGGCCGAACCGAAAAGCGCCTACGAAATCTGCGTTTCGCTATTCGGCGATTCGCTCGGCATTCATCAACTGCGCTTTGCCTTGTCGGAGACGATCGCGCATCTGGTAGAGTTGGAAGATCGGGGCAGAGCCGCCAGATACGAAGGACAAGAAGTACGTTTCGTTTTGAACGAAAAGAAATAGTCGGCGAAAAAAGCTTTCAAGACCTTATCCGGGGTTTTGGAAGCTTTTTATCTGCGTCAGCTTTTAATTAGCAGAACAAGGGCTTTTTTCGTAAGTCAAAAGTCTTTAAAAATAAAAATTGAAATATCGAGCTTTGCTTGGTTAGCCCTTACGGACCATGTTTATATTAAGAGAGTCGACAACTAGATTTGGCTCAAAACGATTACGGGAAACTTAAAACAGAACTTCAAATGGATAAAAATTCAATATCGCTTCGCTATCGGGCCTGCCGATCACGGCCGAAGGATCAGGCTCGAAAAACAATTTTCGAAAAAATTTAAAATCATGTGATCCAAACTTCCGAACCCTGCGTTTCACCCAATGTAAGCGAGAGACGCAAGAACAGACAACAAAACAGAAGAAGACCCAGCCACACCAACAAGATACAAACACACAACTGGAGGGATTAAGATGTTTAAAATGTTCAATGTGAAGAATCTCGATTCGAAGAAGTTCAATGCCAAGAAGATCATGGTACCGGTACTCGGCCTGGCTTTGGTTGTTCCGACAGTGGCGGGGGCCGCTCCGGTAAACGCAGCAAGCGCGGCACCGACGAACATCTCGGCAACGGCAGCTACGATGACGACGATGAAAGCATCGACGACGACGCCGGCGGTCGAACTGAGATCGGCACTTGACCATCTGCTCTCCGAACATTATCAACTCGCAGTCGATTCGATGATCAAAGCTTACGAAGGTTCGCCTGACGCGGCAGCCGCGTTCGCAGCACTGAATCAAAACGCCAACGATATGCTGCCGGCGATCGAATCGCTGTACGGCAAAGAAGGCGCAGCCGAATTCGGCCGCATCTTCAGCGCCCACAACAAAGCGACCGACGATCTGGTAAAAGCGCAAAAAGCCGGCAATACGGCAGGCGTTCAATCGGCCGAAGCCAACATCGAGAAATTCGTCAAAGAATTCTCGGCCTTCCTCGGAACGGCAACGGGCGGCAAACTGCCGCAGGCGACGGCGGAGAAAGTCATTCGCCTCCATGAAGATCAAGTTCAACAAGCTTTCGATAAATATGTAGCAGGCGATTTCACGGGCGCTTACACGGCTTACCGTACAGGCCTGAACACGATGTTCACGATCAGTGAAGCGCTCTCGACGGCAATCGTGACGCAAATGCCGGAGAAATTCGAGAACACCAAGTCCGACACGCCTGCAGGCGATCTGAGATCGGCGCTGAACTACTTGTTCGCGGAACACTTCGCTCTGGCCACGCTGCAAATGCAGGAGCAATACGACGGCATGACTGCGAGCAGCAATGCGTTGGTAACGGCTGAAGCCGGCAATACCAAAGACTTCAAAGCGGCAATCGCTTCGGTCTACGGCAATGCGGGAGCGGATCAGTTCGAGAAACTTTGGACGACTGACCACATCAACGTGCAAGCGCAGTACGTAGCGGCAGTGAAGAGCGGAGACCAAGCCGCAATCACGGCAGCCAAAGCCCAAATCACGAAATTCACCAAAGAAATGGCGGCATTCCTGAGCGCGGCGACCGAAAAACGCATTCCTGAAGCCGGAGCGCTCGAAGGTTTGACGGCTCATGAAAACCAAGTTCAACAAGTACTGGACCAATACGCGGCTAAAAACTACACCGGTTCGTACAAAACCGAGCGCGAAGGCTATGCCCTGATGTTCGACGTGGGCAAACTGCTGAGCGGCGCGATCGTTGACCAGTTCAACGCGAAATTCCAAGAACCGGCAGCACCGGCTCCGACCACTCCTGCACCGACGACGCCTGCTAACCCTAGCATGATGACCGTCAAAATGCAGATCGGAAGCCCGAACCTGACGCTGAACGGCAAAACGACCAAAATGGATACGATGCCGCGCGTTTGGAACAATACCACTTATGTACCGCTGCGCTTCCTGAGCGAAGGCATCGGCGCCCAAGTAAAATGGAATAAAAAAGCGAACGAAGTTACGGTCATGGCCGGCAACGACACGCTGAAATTCTGGTTGGGCAAAGACTTCATGGAAGTCAACGGTAAGAGACAAGCCGTAGGCGCCAAAGTATTCGCGGACGAAAACGGCCGTACGGTCGTACCGCTTCGCTTCATCACGGGCCTGCTGGGCTGGGACTTCAACGTCAACAGCAGCAACTGGATGATCACGCTGACGAAATCGATGTAATCCGTCTCCCCGAAATAGAGCCAAAACAAGAATAACGCCACAAAAAGCTATAATTCGCCGCGATGCCTGCTTGTTTTGCAGGCATCGCGGTTTTATGTCGTTTCCGTATTTTTCAGCGTCTTCCGTTCCTTTTGACGCTGTTCGTTACGGCTGGTACGCTAACGATAGAAACGATTCATATCCATCAGAAGAAAGGGGCGATCTCGATGCTCGAGAAGAAATCCGACCTTTATGAAGACTGGTATGATTATGACGATTATTACGACGATGTACTTCGCGGATACGTAGGGCCTAGAGATGACGGATTCGAAGAAGTCAGCAACCGGGAGGACGAAGAGGCCGAAAAAAATTCGGTTTGAAGTCGAAGAAATTCAGGACTCCAGACTTGATTAAAGCAGGACGTAAGGAGGAATTCCCGCATTCTGGGGGTTCCTCCTTTTTGATTTAGGCAACAAACGGGTATAAATATCCAATGAAACGTTTTTCAACCTTTTTTTGGCGAAAATGTGACAGGAGATGCAGCCTGGATTTGAATCAAGCGATCGGGCACGAAAAGGAGGAGAATTATGGGTTTCAAACCTCAAAACGAACTGGAGCGAGTTCTCTCTGCCGCGGTGGAAGATCCCTCGCGAAGAAGGGAGTTTTACGAGGAGCTTCAGCGCTCGGAGCTGTACACTCTGCATATGGGCGGTGACGTATCGGCGGAACAAGGGGTTCTGCAGGAGAAAACGACCGTGAGATTACCCAGTGTGGAGATCGAAGGAAAATCTTATTTGCCGGTGTTCAGTTCTTTGCCGATGCTTCAGCGCTTTATTGACCGGGAAATGCGTTATCTGTCCATCAACGCGATCGACTTATTCGGGTTGGTGCGGGGATCGGACGTCTGGTTGAATCCCGGCGGGGAATTCGCCAAAGAATTTCCGGCTTCCGAGATCGACTCGATTCTGGACGGCAGCATTTTCGCGGCTCCGCAAAGCTATACCGTCGATCAAGAGACTCGAGTCATGCTCGGACGCCCGACCCAAGAACCGGATGAATTGCTAAATGAGTTGGCAGAGGTTTTTTGCGCGCTGCCGAATGTGAAGTTGGCTTATAATGTCCATTATTACAATCCGGAGACCGGCGATCCGCCGCATACGTTGATTGCGGTGGAGGCAGACGGGGATTGGAACGAAGTGGTTCGGGCTGCCGGAGGCCGGGCTTCTTCGGCCCGGGTGCCCGATCCGCCTGTCGACTTTCTTCGGCTCGACGGAACGAGCGGGCTTGAAACGTATTTTGAATCCGACTGTACGCCTTTTTATCGAAAACGCAGACGCAAAGGCTTGTTTGCCAAATAGAAAAAGAAGCCGGATCAGGTTCATCCGGCTTCTTTGCGTCGGCCGTTTAGTCGTCGCCCGGTTCCTTCGGCAGTTCGATCTCGACTTCCCGTTCGCTTTGCTTGTTGTGGGCAATGCGGCTGCTGGCAGCCGAAGCAATCGCTCCGACGATGTCATCCAGGAAAGTATGCACGGGACCGAGGCTTTTGTCGTTCAATCGTTCCAGCACGCCCGGTTTCAACTTATCCACGTAACCGAAATTGGTCAACCCGATACTGCCGTAGACATTCACGATGGAGAGGGCCAAAATTTCATCGACACCGTACAGCCCTTCGTCGTTTTTGATCATTTCTTGCAGCGGAGAAAGCAGCTTGCCTTCTTCCGCGAGCACGTCGAGCTGGATGCCGGTCAGCACGGCGTTTTGGACTTCGCGTTTTTCAAGCACTTTTTCCACATTATGCACGCATTCTTCCATCGTCAGGTCGGGATAATATTTTTTCTGCAAAAAGAGAACGAGTTCGGCGATTTCTTCGATCTTGATGCCGCGTTTTTCCAGCCAACTTCTTGTCGCTTCGGCGACTTTTCGGCTGTTGAGCGAGTAAGCCTGACGTTCGAGCATGCCCATTTTTTCTTCTTTCGGAGTGGGGCTTTCTGGAGTTTGCATAAGATTCACCTCAGGTTCATGAAATATACCTAACAACTAACATCTGTACATATTCGGTGTCCCTGAATCAAAATTCTCGCAAAAAAGCGAATGGCCGTGCGTTTGGCGTCCCAGTTTGCTAAAATGAGGGGAACAAAGCGCCAAGTATGAGGTTGACAAGGTACTAAGCGGTCAACGTCATATTGCGGATACGGGAGGACAACGAAGTGAGTAGGAATGACAGAAAGCCGGACGAGATTCGCCCGGTCAAGCTTGAGATCAATACGAACAAATATGCCGAAGGTTCGGTGATGATCGAAGTCGGCGATACGAAAGTCATTTGCAATGCGACCGTCGAGGAAAAGGTTCCTCCTTTTATGAAAGGACAAGGACGCGGTTGGGTAACGGCCGAGTATTCGATGCTGCCTCGTGCCACGCATACGCGCAACGTCCGCGAATCGGCTAAAGGCAAGCTTGGCGGGCGCACGATGGAGATCCAGCGCCTCATCGCCCGTGCCTTGCGTTCGGTCGTCGATCTGCAAGCGCTCGGCGAGCGGACGATCACCGTCGACTGCGACGTTATCCAGGCCGATGGCGGTACGCGCACGACGTCGATTACCGGAGCATTCGTCGCGATGTGCCTGGCCGTGAACAAGCTGGAAGAGCAAGGCAAACTCAAGCGCTACCCGATTACCGACTTCCTGGCTTCGGTTAGCGTAGGCGTCGTCGAAGACGAGGCGCTGCTGGATCTGCGTTACGACGAAGACAGCACCGCCGCGGTCGATATGAACGTGGTCATGACCGGATCGGGCGAATTCGTCGAGCTGCAAGGCACGGGCGAGGATCGTCCGTTCAGCCGCGCTGAATTGAATCAAATGCTGGAATTGGGCGAGATCGGCGTGAAGCAAATGATCGCTGTTCAGAAGCAGGTTCTGGGTGCAGGCGCGTTGAAGATCGGCAACCATGAGATCGGGGGATTGGCATGATCGAAGGAATGAGCGGCGACAACAAGCAGATCGTCGTGGTGGCGACCCGCAATATGGGGAAGGTCCGGGAATTCCGGCATGCCCTGGCTCCGTTCGGCAAAGAGGTCCACAGCCTGCACGAATATCCGGACGCTCCGGAAGTGGTGGAGGACGGCAGTACCTTTTCGGAAAATGCGTTCAAAAAGGCCAAGGAAATCGGAGATTTCCTGAACCTGCCCGTGTTAGCGGACGATTCCGGTCTGTGCGTCGACCTGCTGGACGACGCGCCCGGCATCTATTCTGCTCGCTACGCCGGCGAACACGGTGATGATTCGGCTAACAACGCCAAGCTTCTTAATGAGCT
>Ga0308157_10006855_pt1 | contig 13444 bp, 12 predicted proteins | sample PhyBR1_FD_201035 | JGI IMG/M metagenome (GOLD analysis project Ga0308157, IMG submission 201035) | Phyllosphere microbial communities from UC Gill Tract Community Farm, Albany, California, United States - DLSLB.R1 | ecosystem: Host-associated > Plants > Phyllosphere > Unclassified | place: USA...
GGCTGGCCGACGCCATGCAGGTGCTGTCGATCGGCTTCAGTGCGCCGTCGATCGCCAAGACCTTCGGCATCACCGTGCCGCAGGCATTGCAGAGCGGCACGTTTTTCTTCATCGGCATGTTGATCGGGGCATTCGTGTTCGGCCGGATGGCAGACCGCATCGGGCGGCGTCCGGTCCTGATGATCGCGGTGGTCATCGACGCTTGCGCCGGCGTGGCCTCGGCCTTCGCGCCAGAATTCACGTGGTTGCTGTTCCTGCGCTTCCTGACCGGTATCGGCGTGGGCGGTACGCTGCCTGTGGACTACACGATGATGGCCGAATTCCTGCCCAGCGACCGGCGCGGACGCTGGCTGGTGTTGCTGGAATCGTTCTGGGCCGTGGGCACGATTTTCCTGGCGCTGCTGGCCCTGGCCGCAGCCTCCTGGGGCGATGACGCGTGGCGTGTGATTTTCTTCGTGACCGGGCTGCCTGCCCTGATCGGCGTGGTGCTGCGCTTCTATATTCCCGAGTCGCCGATGTTCCTGAACCGCAACGGTAAATCGGATCAGGCGCGCAAGGTGCTGGAACGCGTGGCCCGCGTCAACCGCCGCGACGTGGATATGCCTCACCTGCAGCCCGAAACGCCGGGGCACAAGTCCATGTTCGCCCTGTTCTCGGCCGGTTACCGGCGCCGCAGCATCGGCCTGTTCCTGGCATGGGCGCTGATCTCCATCGCGTACTACGGCGTCTTCGTCTATCTGCCCGTCAAGCTCAGCACTGAAGGCTTCGCCTTCATGCGCGGCCAGGAATTCCTGGTGCTGCTGGCGTTGGTGCAGTTGCCCGGCTTCGCGCTGTCGGCTTATGGCGTGGAACGCTGGGGCCGCAAGCCCACGCTGGTCGGCTTCCTGATCCTGAGCGCCGTGGGGTGCATGCTGTACAGCCTGGGCACGTCGCCCGCCGTGGTGATCGGTTCGACCTTGTTGATGAGCTTCTCGTTGCTGGGCACTTGGGGCGCCTTGTACGCATTCACGCCCGAGGTCTACCCGACCGACCTGCGCGCAAGCGGCATGGGCATGGCGGGCGCCGTGGCGCGTTTCGGCGGGCTATTTGCGCCGGCCATCATCGCGCCCATCATGAGCAGCCACTTCACGCTGTCGCTGGTCGTGCTGTCCAGCATGCTGGTGGCAGGCGCAATCTCCATCTGGTCGGTGGACGTGGAATCACGCAACCGCGCGCTGGAATGATCGGGGCTTGAATGATCGCCTGGCTGACTGCCAGGCTGATTGACTGACGGCGACGAACAGGCTTTATGCCTGTTCGTCGCCGTTCAGCATTTTGGTCAACAGGAAATCCAGCGCCAGGCGCTCGGCGGGGTTCAAGTTGCCGTAGGTGCTTTCGGTAATCTGCTTGGCAAACGGCTCCATCTGGGCAACCAGTTCCTGCCCGATAGGCGTCAGATTGATAACGACTTTGCGGCGGTCGATGGGGTCGTGGTCTACCTGGACCAGTTCGCGCTGCTTCAACCGGTCTACCACGCCGCGCACGGTGGCCTGATCGATAACCGTTGCCTTGACCAGATCCGCCAGCGAACTCGCGCCATTGTCCCGCACGGAACACAACACCACGAATTGAGCGGCGGTGAGTTGCGAATCGGGTATGTATTGCTGGAATAGTGCGGTATGCCGCTGATAGACACGCCGCAGCAGGTGACCTATCTGATCAGAAAACAAATAGCCATCCTTCGTGGACGAGGACTTGCCTTTCATAGTGCGCATAAGCCTATCTGAAGTACTGCGATGAATATCATGACTTTTGTCAACGGTACACGGTTTGAGCGTTGGCGGGTTTCGTTTGAACCGGAAGTCAGTCCGCCAGCAGCTTCACCGTTTGCGGATTGAACGCACTGAATGCGCCGCCGCAGCGGGTATAGGCGGCCGCGCGCTGCGGCACGCCCGTTGCGCGAATCGCCAATTGATCCCGCGCCTGCCGAACTTCCACAAACCGCTCGCCCTCGACGGTGCCGTCCGGCAGGAAATAAAGCTGGACCCGCAACAGCGTTGATTCGCCGTTCATCCGTCCAGGCTGGCGGAAAGCGGGAACCTGCAACGTGGCCGTATGCCACGTCTGCGGGGTGTCCAACGTTTGCCAACGCAACGTCAACGGTTGGCCCAGGTCGGCAAAAGCCCCGCCCGCCGGGTACGGGTAGTCATGGCACGACGCGGGAAGCGGCATGACCGGCGCTAGCGCGCGTTCGCCGATATCCAGCGTCTGCCCATTGATCTCCAAACGAGCGATGCCATTCGGCATGTAGTTCTGTGTCTTGAAAAGAACCAGCCCTGTCTGCTTCTTGCCGTCCAGCTGTTGCTCTGTCATTCCGGCCAGACGTTGCAGCGCGGGCGCCACTTCCACATGATCGGGATAGTGGAAATAGAAATATCGAACCATCGTCGCTTCTTTTTTTCCCAACGCGGGAAAGAGCGGCGTCAGATCCGGGTAGGGAAGGCGCTTCAACGGTAGCGAAGCCCCCGCGTCGCCCGATGCAAGGCGATAGGTGTACTGCTGGATCTTGTCATTCAACCGCGCGCCATCGTACGGAAATGCAGAGGGCGCGTTGGCGCCGGTTGTCGGTGTGGGGTAGCGGATAAAAGCCGCGAAGTGCTCCGGCTTGCTGGCCGCAAGCGGCAGGTTCGGGCCGGCGCCGGAAGACGTGCTGGCCGAGGGCTTGGTATCGATCCACAGGTCATTGCCGCTTAGATTGACGTGTGTCTCTCCAATGGGAGGATGGGCCGCGCTGAACGAATCGTACTTGCCCCGTTCGATGGAATCGCTGACCGGGTAGATCAACAACGCCAGCAGCGCAGGCACGAAAAGCAGCGCATGCACGCGTCCCGGCACTTGCCCCCGATCACGCACCATATAAGCGATCCACGTGATCGCAAGCAGAATCGCCAGCGGCACGCCCACCCAGATCGCACCGGTAAGCAGGGCCACGATTCCCCAGCCCAGGTTCGGGGTAGCCACCGCGATGATGCCAAGCGCGGCAAGCCAACCCGCCAAAGCGACCGAGAGGATGATGCCGAAAAGGTAGTGCCGGTAGGTTTTTGTCGTCATCGCGCCGGGAGCGGAATATCTTTTGGGCTTGCGCAATATTGCGGTACTGGAACTGTACCTGACACTGCGCCCTTGATGAATGGGTTATCAAGGGCCCGAAATCGCTCGCCCGCGTCGTCCAAGCCCCGCGCCGCTTCCGGCCGCGTCGGCCAGCCGTCGCTACGCCTCTTGCGCGGCGCGGACCGCGTCTAACGCCGCCTGAACACCGTGGATGGGTCGGTGCTTGCTTTCCACCCCCTCCGCAGCTTCCGCCATCCACGGATGGGCGTAGGCGACGACATCAAAGCCTTGGGCATACGCCTCATCCGCGTGTTGCGCACATGCCGCCAGGCATGCCGCTTGTTTGCCTTCCTGGTAGAGCGCCCAGACGCCGGGAATCAATTGAACCGTCACACTGGCGCCGGTGGCGGCCGCATGGTGTTCGAAGAGCGCCCGGTTCGGTGCAATGCTTGCTTCGACCGCACAGAGCACGGCAAGGTTGCTTCCGGCGTGCGACGCCGCTTTAGCCAGGGCCGCATCGGCCCGGATGATGGGAACCGATGCGGCTTCCATGGTGTCGACCGCGGGACCCAGCGTCGCGCACGTCACGATTACCGCGTCGGCCCCGGCCATCAGCTCCCGCAGCGCTTCGTGGACCAGGCCGTGCGCGCCGCCGCCTGGCGTCGACGGCTGCACCATGGCCTGCCGAAGGTCCTCGCGCGTCGCATGGCGAATCTGGTCCGATGACCAACCGGCTTTCACCGCCGCGTGCCCAAAGACCGCTTCGTTACTTTCCATCGTGTGCAAAAACGAGATTTTCATGCGTCCAATCCTGTCGAAGTAATGTTCGAAACGGATTGTTCTATTGGCGCTGTGTCGCAACAAGGCCATTGGCCATACTGGTATCGACAGTTCTCGCTCTGTGCTGATCGCGTGGCAATCGTGCTCGGGAAAGATCGCAGAGAGGCCATGAAAAAGGCAGCTCGCAATGCGGGTTGCGGGCTTTGAACAAGAGCATAAGGGAGTCGAGCGCCGTTCGAAATATGCGGCGGAAATCGGCTAGAAGCTGCCGGTGGGGCAGACAAAAGCGGACGCTCAACGCCAATGTTAACCGGCAAAAATGCGAGCATTTTTGTCCGCGTTGGAGCTTCACTTAGACCTCGGCCGCGAGTAGTGTGCGGGCGAGCATTTTCGAAAGCCGCTCTCTCAGCTCTTCATTTGTTTTGTAGAAAACAATCTGTTTTGATCGAATATCGAACGGGACATCGGTTTCGCTGTGAGCCAAAAGAATAACCGGCTTACCCAGGGCATGGGCGATGCCTAGCTCGTAAAAGACATTCGGATTTCTACCGCTGATGTTTGCAATAACAACCCTTGCACTCACAATTAAGCCGAGAAGTTGTGGAAAAATGTCGCCCTGGCTGGCCTTTTCATCCCCTCGAACGACATTGAAGCCAACTTCCAAACCTACTGCCGCAGTTGTTTCAAACTCGTCCCGCAGGTCGTCATGGAATGGGGTAAGCACGAAGATCAAATTGGATTTGATCTTTATGCTGCTTGCATTTATTCCATGTGATTCAAGAAATTTTGAAGGTGCGACCTCATGTCTTAGTGGGATACTTTCATGCTCAGTTCCTTGACCAGAGAGGACGAGATGATTTAGCTCTTTCCAGCGCATCTCAGATGATGAAAATTTAGCATTTAACTCCATTAGCTGTCGCTCTAGATGCGCACGGAAGTCATCAAGCCTTGCATGCTCCAGCTTTAACTCTGCCTCTTTGAGTCGCATATACTGGCGAAACATCAGGTAGCCCACTGTGGCTATCACATAGATCCCGGCAAAAATTGAGCCGGCAATAATTAGTGTATCGCTTATCATAGTATTATTTTACGAACTGGATTGCCAGGTAAAAAGTTGATCCAGTCATGGCAGCGTTTAGTGGAAAAGCCCACAAAAATCCTTTGCCAAAACTGTTCTTAACCGCGCTCTCACAAACCCTCCAAAGTAATGTGGAGAATAGCCCAATAATTAGATAAACAATCATAAGGCCAACCAAGACCTCCGCTGACGAGGCCGGGTTCATTGCTGCCTTTATGAACAAGCCAACAACAAGAAAGGAAACATCCATTGGCAACGTTGCCAAAGCCTTAAGGTAATCGATCCTGTCTGGCGTGTGGTAGATGTATAGCTTGTAAAGCTGCTTTAGCACTATCAGTAGCACGGCAATAGCTAGCGGCCAATTTATTATACTTATTAGCGTCATTTGGTCATCTTGTCCTGGCTCTTATTTTGCGGGCAAAAAATAGCTAAGCTGGCTGTTTGAAAAGGTCTAACTGCATGTGTCCCGCAAACCTTGAAAAACAAACTAGATCATGCGGGATATTATGGATCAGTACTCCAGAAAGTGGCTTGCAGCCCAGAATTTCGGCATGTGTTCTGTACAAAAATACAGTACTAAATTCATGCATGAAACCCACCCCCCTCCTGTGTTACGCGCCACTCCGTTGATGGATCAGGTCCGTGAACGAATTTATTACAAACACTATAACCCTGCGCACCGCTCACGCCTATGCGCAACGGGAGCGAAAGTTCGTGAAATAGCACGGCTTGCGGCATCCGCGAGACATGGGGCAAGTGGAAATTGAGCGCTTTCCGGGCATGTTGCCCCGGCACTTACAGCCCGGCTGAATGACGGCTTTTGAGTGTTCATCCGGAGGACTGCTCAAGGTCGTTCTCGGCCTTTCAGCAAGGACGGGTCGCGGCCAGAAGCAGCCGGTCGCTGCAGATGAAAGCGATCCTCAACGTTTGAATTAAATTCTCCCGATTTGTGTCTTCGGCTTGAATCCATTGTTAGACGTCACGATTAAGAAATTCCTGAACGCGGGCTGTTGGAGTCGAAGAAGCGCTAAGACTTCTTTCAAATTCAAAGATGAAGGTCATCCACTTTGAATAAGTTGCATCGTCAAATTGGTCGGCAGTCGTGCTTTCAGCGGCTTCTATTGAAGAGAGTACCTCTCTGACTTTCCCGATGACTTCCTCGTCGGGAAGACTGGATTCCGCTTCAGTGAAAGGATCCTTGGAGTAATTATTAAAAACCTTGGCTTGTTTTAATTGTCGAGACAAATAGTAGCAAACTGACCTAGCCTTGGCGGATGAAAGACCAGAAAGTTCTTTTTGAACGATATTCATTTAGTCAATCCTGATGATGTCAAACGCGGATTGAGGAAGATCACTAACTATGCATTCATAAGATAGTGGGTTCGCTTTATCCTTAATTTCTACTTTCTTATAGGACGCGATGGCATTTTCTCGTGGAATAACACCCAGCAGTGGGCGGAACTGGTGGGGCAGCGCTAGATCGCTAATCTGTATAATGTCCTGCAAATCTTCGTCCGTGATTACACCTCTGGCCCTCATGGCTTCAGCCCCCTTCTTTATGCCAAGACGATTGAGAGGAATCTTGATCGCGTGACGATCTGAGCCAACAATCTCACTCTTCAACGTATTATAGATTTCGAGTGGAGACGAGCTTGGAGGAACAGTAAAGTGCGGCGAATTATAGTTAGAGCCAAAGTATGGCGTACACCATAGATAATGCCTTCCGCCATAAAATTGCGCGTTCACATTGTAAGCAAGTTCCGTCATTGTGGAGTAGAGGACGGGATTGGTTATTTTGTTTAGATCCATTGCTCAGCCTTCAGCTTGATATTATTTCGTATGGCCAAAATGCATCCCGCAAAGCCTGCGTAATATTCTATAGGTGCGGGTTTTTTTGGACATTTGCTTCTCCTAAATCTGGCTTTCATTCTGGGTTGTCATCCTGCTGCTGATCAAGCATCCACGTATAAAAAAGCGCGCAGCCCAGCAAAACTTAACTGGGTAGACTATAGACCGAAGGCAGGGATGGGGTACTCCAAAAGCATGTTTCGGGCTGCGGTCAAGTCGCATTTTGAATAATTCACTATTTTAGAGGCCAGGGCCCACTGTCGGTCTAGGGCCCAGCGCAGGCCCGATCGGTGTTTGGATTCGCCACAACCACTGGCGGCCGTTTTGGGTCAGGTGCGGTCTGTCGTCAAGGACGGCTCCCCACCGATTCTGTTGAAGAACTCCTCCATATGCCGTTCGCCCACGTTCCTGAGGGTGGTTCACCCCTTGCTCCGGATGAGATCGTTGAGCCTGGGTCGATCTGCGAGGTCAAATTTCCGATCTCGGCGCGACGACGCGCTGACATCGAGTTTTTCAACAGGATGGGCCAGGAGCGGCCAGTCGCTAATAGCTGCCTTGACGCCGTAAGCTCTCAGAACAATGGTGCCAGATTGAGATTTCGCCGCGAAATTGCAGTCCGACACCATTGATCGAAAGCCCTATACAACGGGAGCAGGGTAAAAACCTTGCCGACCGCCTGGCGCAGTCCCATAAAACTGGGCAACGCTCAGGGCAGGGCATAAATCTAGCGGCACCTCTCCATTTTCGATAATTACAATCTGCCCTCGGCCTCTCCAATCTGCGAGCCAACCGTACATCTTGCCCAATACGGTTCTGGTCGGCACAGTGTTGTCGTCTGACGACTTCGAATCGGCGTATGCCTTCAAAGGTGAGTCCACGACAGCAACTCCCAAATGCGGGTGCCCCTCCTTCAACGCGAGCTCCATTACCGCAATGCTGATGGCAGACCCAATAATTCCTCGCACCCCCTTGCCAAAACTCGTTCGCAGTCGGCCGCCGACCTTGAAATCGTAAGCTGTATCGTCAAAAACAACTTCGCCCATGCCCGACAGCCCCCACTTATCGAGGATGTCCACCACCTTGCTTGAGACATCCTCCCCCCCTACCGTCACATCTCTCACGATTGGAGCTCGCGCGCGGTTGGTGAGGTTCTTCAAATGAGAAATCTCGGTGTTCAGATGTTCTATATCCGCAAAGGTGCGCAGAACACTTGCCATTTCAGTGCGATGCATTGCAAGCTCGCTGGGGTCATGTAGAAAGTCACTATGAGTATTCTCCAGTGCCTTCTTTTCCATATCCTCTACGGCGGCAAGCGTGGCCCGCGCGGTCGACACCTGAGTACTGAAAGAGTCAAATCGATGCCCTTCCTCAGCTATTGCAACGGCCAGCCCATTTCGTAGCTGACGGATCTTTCTCACCTCAGCTTCGATAGCCCGCCGCTGCAACTCAGTGGGTACGGTTGCCGCTCCGGCTTCGGGCTCGTCGTGCATTGCAGCCCCGCACAATGGACAAGGGACTTGCTCCAATGTCTCAAAAAGCGAAACTCCCTCGTCAAGGGCTTCCAGCCGTTCCAAGTCATTTTGGTACTTCTCATCCAACAACTTAAACCGAGACAGAGTTTCCCTCGAATACCTTAGTTTGCTGTCGGCCTTGTTTAGAGTTAATGCATGAACGCCGATACTGACTCGAATTTCCCGAAGGCTCTTTGCTCGCCTTTCCTGCTGTTCAGCCATTTGCGCAAGCGCAGCATCAATCTTGGCAATTCTATTTTGGGCATCGACTTTTCCCACGTCTGCCGCTTGCAGACTATCCGTCATACGCTTTAGCGCAGCTTCGAGGGCCTCCACACCGCCCTTCGCGACCTTAGTAGAATCCTTCGTCCTGGCTGGCACGATCGCCGCATCATCGTTACCCGTGAGCATTACGGCAAGTGCGGACATCCGCTTTCCCCTGCCATTTTCGCGTAACCCGCCCGCAAGCGGACTTTCGCTAATGATGCGCGTTTCGGACCATAGTGACCAGTAACGAAAATCATCGCCGGTCATCGGCCCTTTTGAGCTTTGGTCTCGCATCGTGACCATGCCTGCGCCACCACTTTGACGAACCAACCATACTCCGAACGGCTCGTCCAATGGTGCAATCTCGCTGATGTCGAGTTCCTGTATGCCGCATTGAAAGAGCTCAGCGCCGCCACCTGATATGCCCCGCACAACGGTATAGACTTGCCCGCTGTCATCTTCAATTTCGAGGAGGAGCTGGTCATATCCCTGACCGTAGGGAGGAATAGCCTTAGGAAGTTCGTTCCCGCCAAGCATGTACCACAAGCAAGAAAAAATGTATGACTTTCCCGTTTCACTCGGCCCTTGGATGATCTGAACCGGCACGTCGAAACCAACATCAGCATCAACGAGATTTGGCCCCCGCACCACCAACTTTCGTAAGACTATGCCCATGCTATCTACTCGACTCTTATTTTCTCAACTTCAAATTCAGCGCCCCAGCGCCGTCCCATAGCGATGAAATCTACAGTTAAGCTCGTGGAGTCCGACTCTCCGAAAGTCTTTGCGACCCAGGCACATCGCTCCGCCAGCCGCCTCGCATAACTTGACGCCATGCTCGCGACCAAGACCCTAGATTGCTCCCCTGGCACATAGGACACACCATCATCCGAGATGCTTACTGAAATCAGATCCTTGGACGCCATGAGATGAAGCGCCGCTTGAATCAATGCGCGCCTACTGTAAATTTCACTCCCTCGGAATGGCACCGGAGTGTGCAAGCTAGTTGGGCCACCCAAATCGTCTGAATAAATAACCGCATAATCAAGAAGGATCAGCTTCTGAAGATCGGCTCCCCGGCCTCCCAGAGCGGAAAGCAGGTACACCATTCTGACACCGAGTTCGAAGGTTGTATTGAAAGGGGACATCCCGTTCTTTTCTATTTCACCCATTTCAGCTTTCTCACGTTCGCCAAATGATGACAAGTGCCTGGAAGGTCGCCCGGTCTGAGTCGATTGGCCAGGAGGCTGTCGGTTACAGGCAAAGTTGGGGCGAGCTGGAGGGCATGGTCTAAGCGTTCCATACCTGTTTTCAATCTCGGGCTAGAAACCGCACGCTTTAGACCCACATGCATATTTTCCAACAGCCTATCGAACTCCCCCTTGAAGACATCTCGGCTGAATAACCGTAGCCCTTCCGCGCAATAGAACTCTTGACGACACCCTTGGAAATGATCGGAATATTCATCATCACTAATAATTTCCTGCACGGCGAATTTCCGACCGGCATGCTCTTCATAAGCCAGCACTAACTGTCGTACATACTCGTCTTCAATAGCTGAGGGTACCGAGGGCGCTCCCGGGTCTGCCGGACGTGGGGGCTCGACTCCGAACAGCTTGTAATGTGCTGCTGCATTTTCCGAATGAAGCGTTATTAGATCCCGAGTTTGATATTCCTTAATTTTGCTAAAGTCGAAATTCTGAATAAACAAAACCAGCTTCGGGTCCATGGCTGGGCCAATATCTTTAAGTCCGGCTTCACCTTCCCTTGCCGCCGCGAGGAAGTCGTCCTTGAAGCGCTGAGGCTCATGCAGAAGGTCGTAGAGCTCTGGGCCGCAATTCTTTGGTGCGCAAAGAAAGTATGTTCTCGGCTCTGGATAAGTTCCAATAAAGACATGCCGAAAAAATTTAGCGAGCTCTGGATAGAACGCCGACCGCGATATGGTGCTTTGATAGTGCTTGCCTTGATACAAATCCCAGGTATCTTCCAGACGAGGCGCGGATAGAAGCGCTTCGATATCTCGGCCAGCATCTCCCGGACCACCAAGTTTTCGGACTGCCACATATTGCTTACCCTCGCCACAGCGACAAAGACAAGCCTCCTCCACAAATGCCTCCCATTCGTCGGGGGAGAACAGTTGCACGAGCCGCGAAGGCGGATATCCCATTGGGTTTGTCTTTTTAGTGGCAGCGCTCTTGGTCTTTCGCCCCGTTGCCATACGTAGCCCTTAGCTTTTATTTAAGTATTCGCAAGCAACTGTAATAGGTATTTTCCATTTAGCCAACACCTGCTATTGGTCCGGAGCGGTCTGTAGTCGAAGACAGCTCCCGGCCGATTCTGTTGGAAAACTCGATGTCAGCGCGTCGTCGCGCCGAGATCGAAAATTCGACCTCGCAGATCGACCCAGGATCAACTATCTCATCCGGGCAAGGGGTGAAGCACCCTCAAGAACATGGGCGAACGGCATATGAAGGAGTTTTTCAACAGAATCGGCCAGGAAGAGGCTCTCGTCGGATCCGTCAACCAGACATCCGACGGCAGTTTCACCCGACAAGCTGTCATTCCACCGATAGAAGGCAGTGGAGACGATAGTCCCGGGTGCCTGAATGGCGGGTCCGAAAACGTATTGACGCGTTGGAAGTAGGTCCAGCAAGGCGCGCTTGCGGCCTATTCCGTCCGTTCGGCTTACGTTTCCCAGCTGTTCCTTCGATCATAAAAACTCGACATGTGATTCGGCCGTGCGAGAATCAGACCGTCACTGGTAACGGAGCCAACGTTGATGGATGAGACAATCAAGAATAAAATCCTCGCTGGTGAGGTCACTGCGCTGACCATCGACACATCGATCTTCGAGAAGAACGGTCTAGCGCTGGAAAGCGGGCTGCTCGCACAGCTCGAGCAGTTTCGCGAGAGCGAGTTCGAACTAGTTATAGCGAACACGGTGGCTAACGAGGTGAAGCGGCATCTCGCCAAAAATGCGACTGACGCGACAAAGGCTTTACGCACTGCATTGGCACATACCGCCAAGCACCGAGCGTTGAATTCGGCGCATCAGGAGGAACTGATCGCACTGAGCAACCTTGCGGCAGCGGATGATGATGCACGCGCCCGGAAGCGGTTCGACGACTGGGCACAGCGCGTCGGGGCGGACGTCATTCATGAGGATGAGTTTGCCTCGATCGGTGATGTCATGCGCCGTTATGAGGCAGGTGAACCACCGTTCGCGGAAATCGGCGAGAAAAAACAAGAATTTCCTGATGCGGTATCACTGTCGACCCTTGAAGGCTGGGCTGAGGATCGTGGCACGCGAATGCTGGCTGTCGCACATGACAAAGACTGGCAGCGTTATGGTGCCCAGTCAAAGCGTCTCATTGTGGTGGATGATCTCGCTGATGCTCTGTCGGCCATTCAGGGGCTGGGAGCGGCCCGCGAACCTGCAGTTCGCCTCGCTAAGCTGTTTCTAGCCGAGGATGCCGTGGGACTTCATACCGCAGTACTCGACGCCGCTCAACATCAGGTGGACAAATTCGAGTTTCGTGTTGAAGCCGACTCCCAGTTCGCGGTGGAGGAGGAAGGGGTTGAGGCGACCGTCGACAGTATCAGTCTCGACATTCCCGATGCGACCGGCGCCACGCTGGACACTGTATCGCACCAGGATGGGCAGGCGGTGATCAAGGTCAGTGCAACCGCGTCTTTGAATGTTCAGGTGCACTTTAGTTTCGAAAAATTTGACAGCATTGATCGCGATTACGTGGGCATGGGTAGCGCCACAATTTCTGACGAAGTCGAAATTGAGATCGAGGCGCTGGTGACAGTCCAGATTGATGGAGATGGGTTAACACTGGACGGGGTCGAACTGCTGCCGGTAACGCTTCACATGCATTTCAACGACATCGAACCAGACTGGATGAGCGACCCAGACAACTACGACTCTCATTATCGAAAGTAGGGTAAGCCCACCTCCTCGGCTGGTCGCGATTGCCCCGCCTCGTGACCTCGTTCCCGCAGCTTTGCCAATGTCAGTAAAAGATCTGGTCGCCCCGTGTCCGCCAGGTATTGGCCCGCTCAACTCAGGTGCGATGCTTCGAACAGCAGCAGAGAAACGTAAAGCTGCCGCTTACTTGCCAGCGCCTGAACCTGGGCAAGGCCAATGACCGCCGACAAGCGTGGTAACCCGAATGGAGGTTGTAGCTTGAAAGCCGCCTAGGAGAACACGAGGATCGAAGGGCTGTTGTGGGTCGAAAGGGGGCGGCCGCGCAGGCCTGCTCGGGCAGCAGCAGCCTGCGCCGACTGGGAGTAATGAGTACCAAACATTGAGGATTTCCGGCATATGGTATTCGTTGTGAAGAGAAAACCTGACTTTGCATTTCCATCAAAACGAACCACCAGTGGATTCGCATGCCAAATTTCCTCTTCGCTGTCTGGCTGTCGGTTATCCCAATGCATAAATGTGTCGGACTACAAAACTTAGTCGACCAAATTGCAACCTGGCACCTCTCCTTCCGTCTCTTTTTCGCTGCGAACGCGTTCCCTTCCCCAACTGTCTCCCCTTAGACGTTTCCAAAATTCTGACCTCGACGGTTGGAAAACTCGCGTGATCATTGGGCCGTAATCTGCAAATAGATCAGTTGCTAATCACCCCCAGAAACTCGCCCACTATCCGATAGCGATGTTCGTCCAACGGCGTGCTTGACTCATAGCTCGTTATATTTTTTTGCGGTTCCCTTTGCCTTGTGGACCGGGTACTTTTCTTCATTCCTTTCGATTTTTTCTAGAATGATTTTCTCGATGTCGAAGTTGTACGCATCGGACAACAGCAACGCATAGGCCAAGACATCCGCAAGCTCTTCCTTCACCTTTTCGGGGTCGG
>Ga0308157_10006856_pt1 | contig 13444 bp, 9 predicted proteins | sample PhyBR1_FD_201035 | JGI IMG/M metagenome (GOLD analysis project Ga0308157, IMG submission 201035) | Phyllosphere microbial communities from UC Gill Tract Community Farm, Albany, California, United States - DLSLB.R1 | ecosystem: Host-associated > Plants > Phyllosphere > Unclassified | place: USA...
CGTGTTGAGGCTGAAGGGAAACTGCGCATCGCGCGGCACCGCCACCGGCTTCCAGGGCTGGGCATCAAAGCGCGCGCGGCCATCGCCGGTGGCAAACCGGCCATCGCTGTAGAGGCGCTGGCGCCCTTGGGCCGCGCCGCTGGGCAGCGGCCACTGCTGCGGGCCTTGCGCTTCCAGCAGCGCCCAGCTCAGGCCCGTGATGTCCAGGTCGCGCCCGCGCGTGCTGTCGCGGTGCTCCATCCAGATGGCTTCGCAGCCGCGCTCGGCCTGCTCGGTGTCATAGGCAAACAGGCTGGGGCGGCCAGGGCGCAGATGGCGCTCGAGCCGCTGGGCCAGCTGCACGCCAATCTGCCAGTCATGCCGCGCCTGGCCGGGCGCGGCCACCGCAGCGCGCACCCGCGATATGCGGCGATCGCTGTTGGTGACCGTGCCCAGTTTCTCGCCCCAGGTGGTGGCGGGCAGCAGCCAGTCGGCGTAGGCCGTCGTCTCGGTCTGGGCAAAGGCCTCCTGCACCACCACCAGCTCGGCCCGCTCCAGCGCACGGCGCACCATGGCCTGCTCGGGCAGGCTTTGCGCCGGGTTGGTGCAGGCAATCCACAAGGCCTTGATCTGGCCATCGGCTGCGGCCTCGAACATTTCCAGCGCCGATTTGCCTGGCAGCGCCGGCACCGCATCCACGCCCCAGTGCTGGGCCACCTCGGCCCGGTGCTGCGGGTTGGCCATGTCGCGGTGGGCGCTGAGCAGGTTGGACAGGCCGCCCACCTCGCGCCCGCCCATCGCATTGGGCTGGCCGGTCAAGGACAAGGGGCCGGCGCCGGGCTTGCCGATCTGGCCGGTGGCCAGGTGCAGGTTGATCAGCGCCGCATTGTTGGCCGTGCCGCTGCTGCTTTGGTTGAGCCCCTGGCAGTACAGGCTGAGCGTGGGCTGGCGCTCGCTATTGCTGCCCGGCGCATCGGCCCCGCCCCAGGCCAACCATTGGGCGGCCAGGTAGAGATCTGCCAGCGCCAGGCCGCAGACCTGGGCCACGCGTTCCGGCGTCGCTTCGCGCACGATCGCATGCAGCTGCGCAAAGCCGCTGGTGTGCGCATCGACAAAGGCCGCATCGGCCCAGCCCTGGGCCAGCATGATGTGCAAGAGGCCGTGGCAGAGCATCACATCGGTGCCCGGCTGCAAGGCCAGGTGCAGATCGGCCAGCTCGGCGGTCTCGGTGCGGCGCGGGTCAACAACGATGATCTTGCGCTCGGGGTGGCGCGCCTTGGCCTCTTCCACGCGCCGGAACAGGATCGGGTGCGCCCAGGCCATATTGCTGCCGCTGATGAACAGGCAGCCGGCCAGGTCGATGTCTTCGTAGCAGGCCGGTGGCGCATCCGCGCCCAGGGTGGCCTTGTAGCCGGCCACCGCACTGCTCATGCACAGGCGCGAGTTGGTGTCCAGGTTGTTGGTGCCCAGCAAGCCTTTGACCAGCTTGTTGAACACATAGTAGTCCTCGGTCAGCAACTGGCCGCTCAGGTAAAAGCCCAGCGCATCGGGGCCATGGTCGGCGCGGATCTGCAGCAGCTGGGCAGCCAGGCTGTCCAGCGCCGTGTCCCAGCTGCGGGCCTCGGGTGCGGCGCCGCGCTGCAGGCGCTGCATCGGCTGCAGCAAGCGGCTTTGCCGCGCCAGCGCGGGCGCTGCCGTCAGGTGCAGGCTGCTGCCCTTGGTGCAGAGCTTGCCCAGGTTGGCAGGGTGCGCCGGGTCGCCGCGCACGGCGGTGATCTGCTGGCCGTCGGACGTGATGATCACGCCGCAGCCCACGCCGCAATAGGGACAGGTCGATCGGGTCTCTTGCATGGGCGGCTCCGTCCGGTGGGGCAGCCTTAAGCGGCCACGGAGGATGGCGACGGGCTGCAACTGGAGGCGGCAGAACCGCAGCGCCCCAGGCCCACCGGCCCTGCTACAGGCCGGGTCTGCGCCAGCGCATGCCCGGCCAGCTCATCGGCGCGCAGCTGTACCGCGCTGCCCTCCAGCCGTACCGCAAAGCGCGGGGTACAGCCCTCATCGGGGGCAGCGGCCTCGCCGGTGGCCAGTGCAATCGTCCAGTTGTGCAAGGGGCAGGCCACGCTGCTGCCAAACACCAGGCCTTGCGACAAGGGCCCGCCTTTGTGCGGGCAGCGGTCGAGCAGCGCAAACACCTCGCCGCTGGCGGTGCGGAATACCGCCACATCCAGGCCCTGGGCGCGGGCGACGCGGCGGGCGCCCAGCACCGGAATCTCATCGATGGCGCAGATGGTGATCCATTCATTCATGTCGGTCTCCTGGTGGCGCAGCATCATGCGCCGGCGGTGGTGAGGGGTGAGGAAAGGGCTGGCAGCGCAGGCGTAGCCTGCAGTGGGGGCAGCACCGGCAGCGGCTGGAACTGGCGCAGATCCACAGCCGCCTTGTCGGTCTCGAACCAGGGGTCGGGCTCGCCTTCCAGCGCCTGCTGCAGCTGGGCCCACAGCGCCTGGCGGCCAGCGGCATCGTCCAGGATGCGGCGCTTGACATGGTCGAGCCCCACGCGGCTCACGTAGTGCACCGTGCGCTCCAGGTACCAGCCCTCCAGCCGGTACAGCTGCATGAAGGCGCCGGTGTACTCCAGCACCTCCTCGGCGGTCTTGAGCTTGGTGAGAAAGTGCGCCACCTCGGTCTTGATGCCGCCGTTCCCCGCGATGTACATCTCCCAGCCCGAATCCACGCCGATGATGCCGACATCCTTGATGCCCGATTCGGCGCAGTTGCGCGGGCAGCCGCTGACGGCAAACTTCACCTTGTGGGGCGCATACATGCGCCACATCGCGCGTTCGAGGTCCTTGCCCATCTGCGTGCTGTCCTGCGTGCCCATGCGGCACCATTCGCTGCCCACACAGGTCTTGACGGTGCGCAGCGCCTTGGCATAGGCATGACCGCAGGGCATGCCTATGTCGTTCCACACGCCTTGCAGGTCTTCCTTTTTCACGCCCAGCAGGTCAATGCGCTGGCCGCCGGTCACCTTCACGGTGGGGATCTGGTACTTGTCCACCACATCGGCAATGCGGCGCAGCTCGGCGGCCGTGGTCTCGCCCCCCCACATGCGCGGGATCACGCTGTAGGTGCCGTCCTTTTGGATATTGGCGTGGCTGCGCTCATTGATAAAGCGGCTTTGCGGATCATCGCGCGCCTCCTTGGGCCAGGTGCTGATCAGGTAGTAGTTGATGGCCGGGCGGCAGCTGGCGCAGCCATTGGGCGTCTTCCATTCCATAAAGCGAAAGACGCTGTCAGTCGTCAGCAGCCGGTGCTCGCGGATCGCATCGCGCACCGCCTGGTGGCCGTGCTCCGTGCAGCTGCACATCGGTTTGGTCTTGGGCGATGCCGAATAGTCGCCACCGACGGTGAACATGATGATCTGCTCTACGAGGCCGGTGCAGGAGCCGCAGCTGGCACTGGCCTTGGTGTGCTTGCGCACCTCGTCCAGGGTGAACAGGCCCTTGTCCTTGATGGCCTTGCAGATGGCACCCTTGCTCACGCCATTGCAGCCGCAGACCTCGTCGCCATCGGCCAGTGCGACGGCCTTGTTCTGGCCCTGGTGGCCGGCATCGCCCAGGTTGGATTCGCCAAACATCAGCTTGTCGCGGATATCGGCCACGCTGCGGCCTTCGCGCAGCAGCTTGAAGTACCAGCTGCCATCGACCGTGTCGCCATAGAGGCACGCGCCCACCAGCCGGTCTTCCTTGATCACCAGCTTTTTATAGACGCCTGAGTAGGGGTCGCTCAGCACGATCTGCTCGGTGCCCTCCCCGCCCTGAAAATCCCCGGCCGAGAACAGGTCAATGCCGGTGACCTTGAGCTTGGTGGAGGTGAGCGAGCCCTGGTAGCGGCCAATGCCCATCTCGGCCAGGTGGTTGGCCAGCACCTTGCCCTGCTCAAACAAAGGCGCCACCAGCCCGTAGGCAATGCCCCGGTGCGCCGCGCACTCGCCCACCGCATAGATGCGCGGGTCGGTGATGGTCTGCATGGTGTCGCTGACGACAATGCCCCGGTTCACATGCAGGTGCATGGCCTCGGCCAGCGCCGTGTTGGGGCGGATGCCGACGGCCATCACCACCAGATCGGCGTCGATCTCGCGGCCATCGGCAAAGCGCAGCGCGCGCACCCGGCCTTCGGCATTGCCCAGCAGCTCCTGCGTCTGCGCCTGCATGAAAAACTGCATGCCCCGCTCGATCAGCGATTTCTTCAGCAGCTGCCCAGCCTGATCATCGAGCTGGCGCTCCATCAGCCACTCACCGGCATGCACCACCGCCACCTGCATGCCGCGCTTCATCAGGCCGTTGGCCGCTTCCAGCCCGAGCAGGCCGCCGCCAATGACCACTGCATGGCGCCAGTGCTGGGCCGCATCGATCATCGCCTGGGTATCGGCAATATCGCGGTAGGCCAGCACGCCCTGCAGCTCCTTGCCGGCAATGGGCAGCATGAAGGGGTTGGAGCCGGTCGCCAGAATCAGCCGGTCGTAGTCGGCCGTCACCGCCTCACCATCGGCATTGCGGGCATGCACCACGCGGCGGGCGCGGTCCACCGCATGCACCGTGCAGCCGGCATGCAGGCGCACGCCATGCGTCTCGTACCAGCGCCAGTCGTTGAGCACGATGTCATCCAGGGTCTGCTCGCCCGCCAGCACTGGCGACAGCAGGATGCGGTTGTAGTTGGGGTGGGGCTCTGCGCCAAATACCGTTATCTCGTACAGATCCGGCGCCAGCGCCAGCAGCTCTTCGAGCGCACGCACACCCGCCATACCGTTGCCAACCATGACCAACTTGATTTTTTTCATAGCGTTTCCCGTGGGCAGCACAAAAAAAAAGACGTCTAGGCGCCGCATGCCAGGCATGCGCGCATAGACGTCTTTGTCTTTGGACGGCAGCGCCACTGTGCACCGCCACCCGGTGGCCGCCATGGCCACGCCAAGGACTATGCAAGTTCCATACCAAGTTGACATGCGGGGAGCGCCCAGCAGCCGAACTCAGCGCTGCACATTTTTTGTGCGGCTCAGGCGCCGCCTCGCCTCATTTGCGTGCACAAAAAAGGCGCTCCATATAGAGCGCCTGTTGCTAGCTAAGTAGGCTTTATCAGGCCACCTTCTCCACATGGGCCTGGCGGGTGTAGAGAAAGTCGATCACCGCCTTGCGGCAGGCCTGGTACTGCGCATCCTCGGCCAAGGCGACCCGGTTGCGCGGGCGGGCCAAGGGCACCGGCAGCACCTCGCCAATCGTCGCAGCAGGACCATTGGTCATCATCACGATCTTGTCGGACAGCAGCACGGCTTCGTCCACATCATGGGTCACCATCACCACGGTGCTGCGCGTGCGCGCAACGATCTCCAGCAGCTCGTCCTGCAGCTTGGCGCGGGTCAAGGCATCGAGGGCGCCAAAGGGCTCGTCCATCAAGAGCACCTGCGGCTCCATCGACAGCGCCCGGGCAATGCCCACGCGCTGCTTCATGCCGCCCGATATCTCGCCGGGGCGCTTGTGCGCTGCATGGGTGAGGCCCACCAGTGCCAGCGCGGCATCGGTACGCGCAGCCAACTGGGCCTTGCGCTCACGCCCGCCAAACACCCGCTCCACCGCCAGGTGTACATTGGCCCAGCAGGTGAGCCAGGGCAGCAGCGAATGGTTCTGGAACACCACGGCACGTTGCGGCCCCGGCCCCTTGATCTCGCGGTTGGCGCAGAGCAAGGTGCCTTCGCTGGGGCTGGTGAGGCCGGCAATCAGGTTCAGCAAGGTCGATTTGCCGCAGCCCGAGTGGCCGATCAGGCTGACAAACTCGCCCTGGGCAATCTCCAGGTTGATGCCCTGCAGCGCCTGGAACAGGCCCTTGGCGGTCTTGAAGCTTTGCGCCACCTGCTGGATCTCGATGTACTTGCCCTGGGGCGTCGCGGGAATGTTGGGCGTATTGGGCGTCATGCCTTGACCTCCTCAAAAGTGAATGCCGAGGCCAGGCGGATCAGCGCCCATTCCAGCAGCAGGCCGACCAGGCCGATGACAAAGATCGCAATGATGATGTTCTTGACATTGAGGTTGTTCCACTCGTCCCAGACCCAGAAGCCAATGCCCACGCCACCGGTCAGCATCTCAGCAGCGACGATCACCAGCCAGGCGGTGCCGACTGCCAGGCGCACGCCCGTCAGCATATAGGGCAGCACGGCGGGGAAGAGGATGGTCGTGGCAATCTTCCATTCGCTCAGGTTCAGCACCCGCGCCACATTCATATAGTCCTGCGGCACGCGCTGCACGCCCACCGCCGTGTTGATCACCATCGGCCAGATCGAGCAGATAAAGATGGTCCAGATTGCCGCCGGGTTCGCGCCCTTGAACACCAGCAGGCCAATGGGCAGCCAGGCCAGCGGCGACACCGGGCGCAGCAGGCTGATCACCGGGTTGAACATGCGCGAGAGAAAGTCAAAGCGGCCAATGACAAAGCCCAGCGGAATGCCGACCAGTGCCGCCAGCCCAAAGCCGATGCTCACCCGCTGCAGCGAGGCCAGCACATTCCAGCCCACGCCCTGGTCATTGGGGCCGTTGCGGTAGAAGGGATCGCGGAAGATCTCCTGCGCCTGGGCCCAGGTCTCCTGCGGGCCCGGAATGCCGGGGTTGCCCTGGGCGACGATGGACCACAGCACCAGCAGCAGGCCAAAGCCCAGCACCGGCGGCAGCAGGCTTTGCACCAGCGCGCCAAAGCGCTGCTGCCAAAGGGCAGCCATATCGCGCTTGGCGGCGGCAGGCACGGCAGGCGTGGCAGCAGCAGGCTGGCTGCCCGCTACCACCGGCAAACTCCGCGCCATGTGCTCATGGATGGACAACACTTTGCGCTCGGCCGGGGCCGGCGTGGGCAGGGGCGAAACACTCTCTCGCAATGCAGCGGGCATGGGGCTCTCCTTGTCAGGCCTTGATGGCAAAGCTGTCGGCGTACTTGGCGGGGTCCGAGCCATCCCAGACCTTGCCGTCGATCAGCGGGCTGCTGCGCATGTCCGACTTGGGCACGGCGATCTTCAGCTGCGCAGCCGCTTCCTTGTACAGGGCGGTCTGGTTGATCTTCTTGGCCACAGCCAGGTAGTCGGGGTGGCTCTTGAGCAAACCCCAGCGCTTGTGCTGGGTGAGGAACCACATGCCATCGGACAGGTAGGGGTAGCTGGCCTCGCCCTCGGCAAAAAACTTCATGTGGTTGGGGTCGTCCCAGGTCTTGCCCAGGCCATTTTGGTAGCGGCCCAGAATGCGCTGGTTGATGGCATCGACGCTGGTGTTCACATAGGCCTTGCCGGCAATGGTCTCGGCCATCTTCTGCTTGTTCTGCAAGCTGGCATCGATCCAGCGGCCCGCCTCCAGAATCGCCATGGTCACCGCGCGCGCGGTGTTGGGGTGGCGGCTGACAAAGTCCTGCGTGCAGCCCAGCACCTTTTCCGGGTGGTCGCGCCAGATGTCCTGGGTGGTGATGGCCGTGATGCCGATGCCATCCATGATCGCGCGGTGACCCCAGGGCTCGCCCACGCAAAAGCCATCCATATTGCCCACGCGCATATTGGCCACCATCTGCGGCGGCGGCACGGTGATCACTTTCGCATCCTTGAGCGGGTGGATGCCCGCGCTCGCCAGCCAGTAGTACAGCCACATCGCATGGGTGCCGGTCGGAAAGGTCTGCGCAAAGGTGTATTCGCGCTTTTCCGCGCCCATCAGCTTGGCCAGTGACGCCGCATCGACGGCGCCCTTGTCGGCCAGCTTCTTGGACAGGGTGATCGCCTGGCCATTGCGGTTGAGCGTCATCAGCACCGCCATGTCCTTTTGCGGGCTGCCCACGCCCAGCTGCACGCCATAGACCAGGCCATAGAGCACATGGGCAAAGTCCAGGTCGCCATTGACCAGCTTGTCGCGCACGCCGGCCCAGCTCGCTTCCTTGGTCGGCGTGATCTTGACGCCGTACTTCTGGTCCAGGCCCAGCACCGAGGCCATCACCACGCTGGCGCAGTCGGTCAGCGGGATAAAGCCGATATTGACCTCTTTTTTCTCCGGCGCATCCGAGCCGGCGGCCCAGACGCCCTGGTGGCCCAGCGCGCTGTAGACAAAGGTGGCTGCCGCTGCCTGGGCGCCATGGCGCAAGAACTGACGGCGGCCGGCCAGCGGCGAAGAAGCGGGCGAAGCCTCTGCCGCCGGGGCGGTGTCAGGGGTGGGGCGTATCGTCATTCTTGTCAAACTCCATCGAAGGCGTTGCAGATTCCAAAAACAAAAAACGGCGTCCTTTCGCTGAGGGCTTGCACCATCAGGAAAGGGACGCCGTTGTCCCGAAATAACTCGCGATTACCGGAAACAGGCCGCCTTTGGCCTGGTTGGGAAGATCAATGCATATTCCATGCCAATTCAAAAATTGCAGTGCTTCCCTCTGAAGAGCCAACCTGGGCCGGCGCTGCACACCGGCCCGGATCCCTGCAATGGTGCATTGCAGCAGCCTGCGGGCCAACGGCTGCCATGCTTTGGTGCGCGGGCGGAAAGCTGCTAGCGCTCAGCTGCAGCAGGGCCTGCGGGCGCTGCAGGGGCTTGGGGCACCAAGGCCGCCATCGCCAGCACGGCCTCGGCCACCTCCAGCATGCGCTTGTTCTGGTTCATCGCCGTCTGGCGCAGCAGCTGGTAGGCATCGCTCTCGCTGAGCTGGTGCTGGGCCATCAGCAGACCCTTGGCGCGCTCCAGGGTCTTGCGCTCGTGCAGCGCAGTGCGCGCCTCCTGGATCTGGCTCTGCATGGTCTGCAGCCGCTGCGATTGCTGCTGCACCAGCGACAGGATATCGCGCCCCAGCGCCGGCGCGCCCACGGCATCGAGCGACCAGGTATCGGGCGGTGCCGAGGCCTCAAAAAAGGCCATGCCGGCTTCGCTGCCCTCAGCGCCCTCTGCGCCCTCTTGGGCAGGTTCAGCGCCCGGTGGCAACGCCTGCAAGGCCGCCAGCGCTTGTTCCTGCGCCTGCAGCTTGTGCAGGCACAGCACCTGCAGCTCCTGCGCGACCAAGGTCTCCACCCCATGCAAGGCATCGAGCCGGTGGCTGCAGGCGGCAAACCAGTCGGCGCTCCAGCTGCGGCTCAGGCTCGATCCGCTCGCGGTATGGGCCACGCGGCGCATGCGCTCCACCGCCGCCATGTCGGTGTCGCCCGCCATATGGGCCTGCCACAGCACCAGCACGCGCGGCGTGGCCAGGCTGGCAAACACCTCAAAACAGCGCTCCTGCGACTCGATCAAATGCAGCCACTGCGCCCGGGCACTGGGCTGCAGCTGGCCTGAGGCAAAGGCGCTGGTGCCGCAGGCGCGCTCCTGCCCGGCCAGCTCCTTGCCCTGCATCAGGTGAAACAGGGCCACCAGCATGCGCGATATCTCGGGCTCATTGGCGCTGTCGGCCGCCTCAAACACGACGGACAGACAGCCGGCAATCAGGCGCGCAAAGGCGTCGGTACAGGCGGAGGGCGTGAGCCGCCCGGCCTGCACCTGGGCGCGCAGCGCAGGCAGCGCCGCCACGCCTTGCAAGGTATAGGCAATCGCATTGCACAGCCGCGCGCCGCTGCCGCCGGAGGGGTGTGGGCCCAGGCGATCGAGCTCATCGCGCACGTGGGCGATCTGCGCATCCGCCAGCAGGCGCTGGGGCGCCAGCAGCTCGGCGCCCTGCGCGCCGCCGCTGGCCAGCACCATGTTCGACAGCCCGCGCTCCTTTTGCAGCGCATGCACCAGCGAGGACATCGCTACCACCAGCGAGCAGGCCTTACCCAGCTGCTCCAGCGCGGCCATCTCATGCTGGCGAGCAGCGACCAGAAAATGCAGGGAAGACTTCATAAACGCGCACCACCGATGTTGAGCGCTCTACCCAGCAGGTTTCATGCCATGCCAGCCGGGGGCCTGCCCCAGCGCCGCTCAGCGCAGCATGCTGGACATGGCCGAGAGGCAATTGGTCATGCGCACCGCCGATTCGATGTCCGGCGCGCTAAAACGTACCGTGCGGCCATCGACCCGCTCCAGCGTCGGCCACTGGCAGAACAGATCGGCCATGCCGGGCGAGGTGGCGACAATCTGCACCTGCACCGGGCTGGCGGTGTGCAGTGGCTGGCAGCGCCCGCGCCCGGCCAGGCCCTGCTCCACCCCGGCGCGGATGGCTTTTTGCGCCTGCTCAGGCGAGAGGCTGATGCCGCTGCCCTGGCCGGTGGCGCGCTTGGTCTGTACAAACACCGCCTGCGGGAAGATCGCCTGGTTCTCCTCGCGCAGCACATCATCGCCAGCCAGCATCACCACCGGCGCGCCATAGGCGCCTGCCAAGGCGCCGTAAAGGCTGGCCTCGCTGGCCTCCTGCCCATTGATATGGATGCTGGCAAACGCAAAGCTGTTGATCGTGTGGGCCAGAATGCCCCGGCCCTGCGCGCGTGAGTGGTAGCCGACCATGCAGACCGCTTCCACCCCCAGCTCCACGCCAGCGACCATGCTCAGGTAGCGCGGTTTGCCCTGGATGACCTGGGCGCGCGCATCGAGCAGATCGGGCGGCATATTGCGAAAGCCGCCATGCGAGTCATTGACATAGACCTCGAGCGCGCCAGCGGCAAAAGCGCCTTCGACGGCGGCATTGGCCTCCTGGGCCATCAGGCGGCGCGCGCGCTCATACTCGGGGTTGCCCGCTCGCACCTGCTCGGGGTGGTAGACACCGGCCACGCCTTCGATATCGACAGAAATCAGTACTTTCATCGCCTCAGTCCTTGCACAGTTCTTGCAGACCCCAACGCTGGTGGCCGTCACGCCCTTGCACGCTCTGCGCATGCCACAGCGCATTCAAAATCGATTGCTCCACCGCATCCGCCGCCGCGCGGAACAGCGGGTCGAGCTGCGCCTCATGCAGCATCGCCAGCGCCGGCATCGGCGCGGCCGCATCGGCCGGCACGGTGTAGGCGGTCGAGAACGCCAGCGCAATATCGCCGCTGCCGTGGCCGTAGCAGGATCCCGTATTGGCCAGGCCGGCAGCGGCACGCCGCGCCACGCGGCTGAGCTGGCGGCTGTCCAGCGGCGCATCGGTGGCCAGCAGCATGATGATGCTGCCTTTGTCGACGCCATCGCCCGCTGCGCTGCCAGCTGGTATGCCCGCCGCCAGCTTGGCCTGCAGACGCCGCTCCAGCGCCGCGCCCACCGCCTGGCCGCCCCAGCGCAGATCGGCCAGCTTGCCCATATTGGCCAGCACCAGCGCGCCCACGGTATAGCGCTGCTCGCCCAGTGTGACCAGGCGCGATGCGCTGCCGATGCCGCCCTTGAGCTGAAAGCTCGACATGCCCCGGCCCGCGCCCACCGCGCCCTGCACTACTTCGGGTGAGGCTCTGTCCAGCGCCGCCTGGTAGTGTTCCGGCCCCACTGCCATGCGCTGGATATCGCTCAGGTAACCGTCATTGCATTCCAGCACCAGCGCATTCACCGTCGGCAGGCTGCGGCCGCATTCGGGGTTGGCGGCAATGCACTGCGCAATCTGCGCCTGCACCACGGCCGAGACGCCAAAGGTGTTGGTCAGCGCAATCGGCGTTTCAATCTGGCCCAGCTCGGCCAGTTGCACCAGGCCGGCGCTTTTGCCAAAGCCATTGATAACGGCCAGGCCCGCTGGCAATTTGTGCATAAAGGGGTTGTCCAGCGGCGGTATCAGCACGGTTACCCCTGTCTGCAGATCGCCATCGGCCACCGTGCAGTGCCCCAGGCGCAGGCCCGCCACATCGGTGATCGCATTGCGCGGGCCCGCAGGCAGCAGGCCGACCACGGGCAGTTGCTGGCAGGCGGCCAGCGGCGCCGAGTCTTGGGGTTCAGTCAATGTGCGCTCCCGAGTCCTGCACCACCTGCTTCCAGTAGGCCAGCTCGGCCGGCAGGCTGGCCTTGAAGCTCTGCGGCGTGGACACCACCGATTCGGCGCCCAAGGTCTTCAGGCGCTCGGTCATCACCGGCGTGGCCAGCACCTTGGTGATGGCGGCATGCAGGCGCACGACGACGGTCTCGGGCGTGCCGGCCGGCGCAAACAGCCCATACCAGCTGGTAACAGCCAGGCCCTTGCCCAGTGGCACGATCTCGGGCGCGAGCTGCGTGGGCTTGTCCGAGGCCACGCCCAGCACCCGCAGCTTGCCGCTGCTGACAAAGGGCATCACGCCGGGAAAGCTGCCAAAGGTCATCGGCAGCTGGCCGGCCACCACATCGGTGGCAGCGGCCGAGGCGCCCTTGTAGGGCACATGCAGCAGGTCCACACCCTTTTGCTTTTTCAGCATCTCGCCCAGCAAATGGTTCAAGGTGCCATTGCCGGCCGATGCGTACTCGACCTTGCCGGGGTGCTGCTTGGCATAGGCCACCAGTTCGTCCAGGTTCTTGGCCGGAAAATTCGGGTTCACCACCAGCAAATACGGGGCGACTGCCAGCTGCATCACCGGCGTGAAATCCTTGATCGGGTCAAACGGCACCGAGCTGTAGAGCGCCGGGTTGATCGTGTAGGCGCTTTGCGCGGTCACCAAAAAGGTGTAGCCATCGGCCGCGCTGCGCGCCACCTGGCTGGTGCCCACATTGCCATTGGCCCCTGCCCGGTTCTCCACAATCACCGACTGCCCCAGCGACTGGCCCAGGCCCTGCGCCACCGCGCGGGCAATCACATCATTGGCACCGCCGGGCGCCTGGGGCACCACAAAGGTGATGGGCTTGCTCGGCCAGTTGGCGGTGCTGGCCTGTGCCCAGGCCTGGGGAGCGCCCACCGCTGCCCATGCCAGCGCAGCCGTTGCCGCCAGCAGCACACGCCGTTTGCCTGCGGTGCCGGCACGCCATGCGCCCTGCGCTTTGTGGTGATGGGGGTTTTGTTGTTGCATGGCCGGGGCACTCCTTGGATTGGCTTTGTCGGTAAATGGCGACATTGTTGCATTGCGCAGCCGGCCCGCTGCGCACTGGGCCCTGGCTATCGCCAACCAAGAGCCCATCCTGCTCGGATGGCGAAGGCCAGCCGCGCCCGCCCTACTGCGGCGGCCTGGCGACAAAGGCCTGCTTGCTGCTGCCGTCAAAACCGGCATTGGCATAAAAGCGCAGGGTCGCCTCTTCCTTGCTGCCGGTCATCAGCATCACCTTGTAGCAGTGCTGGGCCCAGGCCCGGTCCAGCGCCGCATGCAGCAAGGCCTTGCCGTAGCCGCGTTGGCGATGGCCGCCATCGGTGACCACATTCTCGATCAGCCCATAAGGGCGGCAGCCGCGCGTGAGGTTGGGAATCACGACGAGCAGGCAGCTGCTGACCAGCTGTGCATCGACAAAACCACCCAAATAGTGGTTGCGTGGGTCTTCCAGCAAGCCTTGCCAAATGGCCTGCACTTGGTCCTGCGCTGGCAGCGCCTCATCCTGCGGATGAAGATGGGTGTAGAGCTGCAGCAGCGCCGTCAGGTCAGACAGGGCCA
>Ga0308157_10006857_pt1 | contig 13442 bp, 11 predicted proteins | sample PhyBR1_FD_201035 | JGI IMG/M metagenome (GOLD analysis project Ga0308157, IMG submission 201035) | Phyllosphere microbial communities from UC Gill Tract Community Farm, Albany, California, United States - DLSLB.R1 | ecosystem: Host-associated > Plants > Phyllosphere > Unclassified | place: USA...
TGCGGGTTCTGTTCACGTCAGGTTATACAGAAAATGCGATGATTCACAATGGTCGGCTTGATGAGGGCATAAATTTGCTGAGCAAACCCTATGGTCGTGTTGAACTAGCGACTGCCATTAGAACGTTGTTATCCGCATCACTTCCGGTAACTAACTCCACGCAGTGCGCTTAGCACAGCATTGGACTACCAAGCCATGACAAGCCATTTTCCCCTAAGCAATCGCTGAGCATAACTTAACGGTCATATCATGTCTGCTATGGGTGAATGCCTGCCCTTCCTGACAGTCTGCGACTTTTCCGCTTTGGTGACCTGCTATGCTCAGCTCAACGGTCAGGTTCGGTCAAAAGCCGACGTTGCATTTAGCAGGACGCAGTCTGTGTGTAGAGCTTGGGTGCGCCGTTTGTACACAATTTGCTGCAAAATATAGAACCGTATATCTTTACTTTTTCATGTTATCTGAGAAACTATTTAGCCAGTCGTTTCGTGCTTCTCCTATAGGTCAATATTTGCTAGCGCCTACTGAGGGACTCGAAATCCTGGAGGTTAATGACGCGTTCCTGGCATCCGTGCAACGTTTGCGCACCGATGTAGAAGGCAAGCGACTTTTCGACGCATTTCCCAATAATCCAGACGATCCTTACTCGGCAGTAAGCGCACTCGCGCAATCGATATCAGTTGCAATTGAGACAGGCAGAAGTCAGATAATGCCGGCGCAGCTCTATCCGATCGAAATGCATCGGGGCGGTGAGAGCTGGTTCGAGAACATGTATTGGAGTGCTACCAATACGCCTATCTATGATGCAGATGGACGCTTGTTGTGCGTCTCACACACCACAATCGACATCACCGACAAGGTAAAAGCAGAGCAGCGTCTGTACGAAAGCGAGAGGCGTTTTCGGCTGATGGCAGACGCACTACCGCAGATCATCTGGATCACGGATCGTCACGGACAGATAGAGTTCCTTAACAAGCAGTTTACCGACTACACCGGCACGACAGGAGAAGGAGCCGCGCCGGCTGATATGGCAGCAAACTTTATCCATGCCGACGATGGGCCAAAGGTTGTAGCAGCGTGGGAAGTCGCGATTGAGACGGGGGAACCGTTCGACATCGAGCACCGCATCCGCTCTGCCACCGGCGTAGACCGTTGGTTCCTGGCGCGCGCAGAACCTTACTGCGATCCTGTGACAGACCAGATCGTTCGCTGGTTTGGCATCTCGGTCGACATACACGACAGGAAAATGGCCGAGGCTGCGCTGCGTGAGAGCGAGGCGCGCTATCGCACCCTGTTCGAGTCGATCGACGAGGGATTTTGCGTTGTCGAGTTCATCGACGGGCCGCGCGGGCTACTGTCTGATTATGTGCATCTCGAAGCAAACCCGGCCTATATACGCCATGCTGGTATCCCTGACATTGTAGGCAAGACCGGCCGAGGAGAGCTAACGGAAGACGAGGCCGATGCTTGGGTAGCGATTTTCCGCAGCGTACTCGAGACGGGTGAGCCGATCCGCTTCGAGCGCAAACTTGAAGCAACTGATCGTTACCTTGAGGTGGCCTGCTCCCGCGTAGAGCCTGCAACCAAACATCAGCTGGCGATCGTCTTTACGGACATCAGCGCTCGCAAATGGGCAGAGCACAGGCTTCAGGAACTGAACGAAACATTGGAAAACCAGGTCGCCGAGCGCACTGCCGAGCGCGACCGCATGTGGGACACTTCGCCGGACCTAATGCTCGTGATTGACTTCGCGGGTTACTTCCTGCGTGTGAACCCGGCCTGGACGGACTTGTTGGGCTATACACCTGGAGATCTCGTCGGCCACCATGTCAACGAATTCGTGATTCATGACGACCACGCTACAACGGTAGACGCTTACACGGCGGCGTCGTCCGGTGGTCGGCCGACAATCGAAAACCGCTACCGGCACAAGAACGGTTCGATTCGCTGGATCTCTTGGGTGGCGGCGCCTGCTGGCGATGTGACCTATGCAACCGGCCGCGACATGACGGCGGAGAAGGAGCGCGAAGCCAACCTCGAGCAGGCGCAGGAGGCATTGCGACAATCGCAGAAAATGGAAGCGGTGGGTCAGCTTACGGGCGGCCTGGCACACGACTTCAACAACCTGCTCGCCTCCATTAGTGGGGGGCTGCAGGTGCTTAAGTTCAAACTTCAACGCGGCCAGTACAATGGGCTGGAGCGTTACATAGACATCGGCGAATCATCCGTGCGCCGCGCGGCTTCACTCACACAGCGGCTGCTGGCCTTCTCTCGACGGCAAACACTCGATCCCAAGCCTACCGACGTCAACCGCCTGATTGCAGGAATGGATGAGCTAATCCGTCGTTCCGCTGGTCCCATGGTCGAAGTGGAAGTCGTCAATGTGCAAGATCTCTGGACAACCAAGATCGATGCATCACAGCTCGAGAATGCACTGCTCAACCTGTGCATTAATGCGCGCGATGCGATGATGCCCGAGGGCGGAAAACTGACGCTGCTGACATCTAACCAATGTATAAACGAACGCAGTACAGAACATAATATTCCGTTAGGCGAGTACGTCTCGCTGTGTGTCTCCGACACCGGCACCGGCATGCCACCCGAGGTGGTAAAACGCGTCTTTGACCCGTTCTATACCACCAAGCCACTGGGCGAAGGCACTGGTCTAGGGTTATCGATGGTCTACGGCTTTGTAACTCAGTCAGGCGGCCAGGTACGCGTGCACTCCGAGCTGGGATTTGGTACGGCCATGTGCCTCTACCTGCCACGCTATGCAGGCACGGCGCTAGCTGACGAGCCTGTCACTGCGCCGTCTATCGAAACGGGTAAAGGCGAAACAGTGCTACTCATTGAGGATGAACATGCGCTGCGCGACATCGTCGAAGAAGTTTTGCGTGAGGCCGGGTACCGCGTGCTTACGGCGCAGGATGGGCCTACGGGCTTGCAGATCTTGTCCTCTGATACGCGTGTGGACCTGTTGATCACCGATGTGGGCCTTCCTGGCGGGCTAAATGGCCGCCAGGTGGCCGATGCCGCGAGAGTACGGCGCGTCGGTCTCAAGGTCTTGTTCATTACCGGTTACGCTGACACGGCGGCCGTTGGCAATGGCCGACTCGATGTGGGCATGGAAGTGCTTACAAAGCCTTTTGATCTTAGTGCGCTTGCCAACAAGGCGCGCGCATTGATCGACGCGCAGCTATTAGATAATTTGTCGTTTGAGGAAAAGCCGGCCGGCATGTCAAATGGTTCACGCAATAAGGCGGTATAAGGGTTGGTGACGTCTAGACCAGTGTCCGGTTTGGGTCGGAAGCCGCCTGTCGAGACTATTTGTGATTTTTTCAGTCTGGCCGCCTCCCAAGCTGACGGGAACGGCGAAGTTCGAATCATAGCTATTGTATTTGCAGGCCAAGGCTAGGGAACCCGGTTTCCCCGTCTAACGCTGAGGTGGTATGTTGCGCCAAATTGCTAGGCCCGCATGGCATTCTGAGCAAATTGATTGGCTGAACGCTATTTATGCACGAGCCTCCTGTGAATATTGATGAAGTATTGCGGCAAGCTTCTGAATATCGAGGGGTTTGACTAGATGATAGTTGAAGCCTGCTACACGAGTTTGCTCACGGTCGCTGTCTTGCCCATATCCAGTCACCGCAATAAGCAACGCGCCTGAGCTTGCTGGAAGTCTTCGCAGACGCCGAGCGAGTTCAATGCCATCGATGTCGGGCAACCCTATATCTAATAGGCAAACTTCAGGCCGGACCTCATCTACCCGTGTAAGCGCTGCGTAGGCCCCATGCTCCACTGTTACCGAATGACCTGAAACTTCCAGCACCATGGCCAGCATGGACGCCGCATCAACATTGTCATCAACGAGCAAAATCCGTAAAGGCCGAACTTCACTAAACGCTAAGGCATCTGCCTCCTCCGGACGCGTGACTTCGAGTGATAGCAGTCGGGGAAGGCATATCGTGAATGTGCTGCCTTTACCCAAGCCGTCGCTTGCGCAATGCACGGTTCCACCGTGCAGCTCCACTAGACTTTTAACCAGAGCTAAGCCCAGTCCCAGCCCACCGGCCGAGCGGTCTGATGCCCTCTCCGCCTGTGCAAAAAGTTCAAAGGCACGTGCGGCGAGGTCTGGAGACATTCCAATCCCGTTATCTGTCACCTTAACCAATACGTGTGACTCGCGCACGTCAGTGTCGAGAAGAATACTACCGCCCTCATCAGTGTATTTCGCAGCGTTGTTCAATATATTGGTGATGACTTGGACCAGGCGTTTGGCGTCGCCCTTAACCATCGTTGTATCAGGGGGGAGGTGGAGCGTCAGGCGGTGCTTGCGTAATTGGATAAGCGGTGTGACTTGCTCAATAGCTTCGGCTACGATGTGCCGAATATCCTGCGGTGCATTGTCGAGGGTCACGAGTCCCCTAGTCACTCGTGAAACATCTAGCAAATCGTCAATCAGGTGCGTCATGTGCTTGACCTGGCGACCAATGACTTGGCTCGTCTGGCGCACCCGGGCCTCGTCGAGCCTCGCAATTTGCAGCATCTGCGCTGCTGCGCCTATTGGCGCCAAAGGGTTCCTTAGCTCATGCGCAAGCATGGCAAGGAACTCGTCCTTACGTCGGTCAGCTGTCGTCGACGCTTCTTGCGCCAAACGGCGCTCGGTGACATCGCGAAAGAAGAACGCGATGCCGCCATGTCGGGACGGATGAGCCCGGACCTCAACCCATTCCTTCTGATCCTCCGAAGGACTGCTGTCGAGCTCGACTGTCTCGGTCCTGCCGGTTTGAATTACTCGACGATATATCTCCTCTACCGGCGTGCCTTGCAGCTCAGGAAAGACCTCCCAATGGTTACGTCCTATGACTTCGGCAGCGGACCTCTTTGACAGACGCAGTCCCTCGGCGTTCATGCGAAGGATCGTCCAGTGCCTGTCAAGAACGGCAAATCCCTCTGCCATGCTGTCGAAGATGTACTGGCTTTCGTCACGCTGCACCTTCAAAGCCGCCTGTGCTTGCGCCGCTTCAACTGCAGACCACATCCGTTCGGTCATATCGTGCGCGATGCGAATATCCTTGCCTTGCCAAACACGAGGATAAGTGCTCTGGACAGCGAACAACGCTGTCAAGCTCCCGTTGCGGATAAGTGGAAGTATGAGACTGGCGGCGACGTCTAGCCCCTTGTACACACGCGTATATGTTGCAGTTCGCGGATCGTGTGCCACATCATTGATTGCTACAACAGCACCGGAACGCACTTCTGTCATCAGCGCCGGCCCAAAATCATGCATCTTCCCAATCTGTCCAGCTACGCTTTCAACACCGGTCTCGGCCCAGTCGCGACGAACATGCAGGGTAGCTTGATGTTCGTTGACCTCTGCGTACAAGACCCGTGAGGCGCCAAGTGCTTGGCCCAACAGTTCGCAGGCCACATCCGTGACCTCATCGGCATTGGTTAGCAAGCGAATCCGATCTGCCAGCTTTAGCTGGAATTCTTGGCTTAGGCGAATTTCTTCAAGTTGCGTGACTTTTTCGGCGAGGGCGCGGTTCGCTTCGTAGACGCTGGTGACATCATTACCTTGCACGAAGATACCGGTTACACGAGCATCGTTGCCGCGAATTGGTTGGAACAGCAAGTCCACATAACGTTCGTCCAGCGGCATGCCCTGGACGCGCTGGAGCAGGACTGGGCGCTCACGCAGGACGATCGCTTCGCCGATCGCGAAGACACTGTCGAGCAGCTCCATGAACCCTTGGTTCGCAAGCTCAGGGATGGCTGTTCTGGCTGGTTTTCCCACGAGCTCACGCTGCCCTGCCAACCGGTAGAAAGCTTGGTTAACCATTTCAAACGTATGATCAGTGCCACTGAGCACCGCGATGAAGCCTGGCGCCTGATCAAAGAGAATCTGCATCTGGCTGCGTTCAGAACTCAGAATGCGGCTCATCGCTTCATGCATCTGAGAGCGGTCCTGCTGTCCAATGTCCCCTACCTTATGCACTTCCTCGCGTAAATAGTATTTCCTGCTGGACTCGTCGAACCGATATAGGTCAGTGACATCGATTGCATTCTGGGACACGAACAGCACCTTGCCGTCCTCGCCGAAAACTGGCGTATGGATGGCACTCCAATAGCGCTCTTCGAACTCCACCCCCTCTGCCGTTTCGCAAGGAATCGCATAGCGCAACAGCGCGCTCGTGTGCGGTTGCCGGGTCGTTATTGCGAGTTCGATCGACACTCGCACTTCCTGGAGATTCGTAGATTCCGGATCACTCGGATTGGAAGGAAAGGCTTCGAAAATATGTTTGCCGATCAAGTCCTGCGCATTGCGCCCGGTGGCACGCAAATAGGAAGAGTTGGCACCGATGATGATGAAGCCGGTATCAATCAATAGATAAGGATAGGGCGAGACGGAGAACAATGCCGCATAGTCGGGTCGGGAAGTCATGAACCCATTCTTGCACGAAAGTGAGCACGAGCTTATTGAGACAGGTGCCGCACGTTGTACACAGCGTTGTTGCACAGATCGGCCCGAATCGCGGTCGAGCGTGGTTGAGGAGGAACTGACGACATGAGCGTCTCAGCAAACCGAAGTGCCGAACGACAATTGGAAAGATTACAACGCGGCGCTAAAGGCACGCAGTTGCTTGCTGGACTGGCTGGACAAGAACATTTGCTGGCACGGCAGTGCAAGTGATAAACAGGGCAGACACCCGGAGCACAGTGAGGCAGCGGTCGGGAGCAACTTGTCCTGATACTTCGTATGTTTTCGTTTTGGCAACTCCTATACACGCTTGACCGGCCGGAATCGGCCAATAGCAGACCTTCGTCAAGAATAGACAAATTGGCTATCTGCATTAGTCAAGTGCATTGCTGTTGCCCACTCACTCTGCTGTTGGCATAGCTGGCAACACGAAGGTTACTGTAGTGCCACTCCCAACAATTGATTTGATCTCGACGGAGCCGCCGTGTAGATCAATGATTTCCTTAAAGATAGTCATTCCCAATCCTGTGCCTGTCGCGTCCGATGCGCCGTGTGCACGAAAGAAGGGCTTATAGATTTGCATCTGTTCCTCAAGGGTCATTCCGATACCTTGGTCAGTTACCCGAAAGCCAATGGCTGCCTTTCCATCCAGCGACGTTTCGAATAATTCGATCACGATCTCACTACTGCTGTCGGAATATTTGAGCGCATTACTGATGATGTTAGTCAGTGCCTGCTGCAACTTGCTAGCATCGGCCTTCAGCAGGAGCAGGTTTTCGCCCGAAAGGCTGCGGACTCTGTGATCGGCGCCCAGGCCGGTCAAACCGGACAAAGTTACCTCCAGAATTGTAGAGGCATTCAGCACACGCATGTCGAGCCCTTCTTGGCCGCCCGATTCGATTCGGGCCAAGTCGAGCATTTCATTGATCAGGTTGACCAAACGCGCCGCCTGGCTGTGTACGACCGCGATCAGTTGACGGCCCTCCGCCGGCTCGAAGTGACGCTTTAACAGCAGCTCAGAAAATCCCAACACACTGGCCATAGGCGTGCGCAATTCGTGTGTGGCTGTGACGAAGTATTTACGACGACGGGCGTCTGTACTCCATGCACGACGCTCTTCTTCCTTACGTAGCGAGACATCGCGAACGATCAGTGCGTAGCGGCGCGTACTCTTGGCATCAAGTATCTTGACAGAGAACTCGACAGGAAATTCACTGCCATCGACGCGTTTTGCAGTGGCTTGTATCTGATCCACTACACCTGCCTCCAGCAGACGGCCCAGTCGTTCGGGATCGTCGGCAGTAAGGCTGCTCGAAGAGAGCCCAACTAAGCCATGCGCCAAGGCGGCATACATCTTTTCTGCCACAGCGTTGCAGGACAAGATAGTGCCATCCTCACTGAGCATTAGGACGCCCTCGGGTAGGCAATCCATCAATTCCCGATTTAATTTTTCGGCGTCGCTCTGCTCAAAAAGGATCTGCTTCGACTCGATCGCGGCTATCACACTATCAATCAGTTTTGCGAAATCGGAAAGCTGTACGGTTTCTTCGGGAGACAACTGATGCGGCTGCACATCTAGCAAAGCCAAGGCCCCGATTATTGTGCGGTCGGGCGAATATACGGCCACGCTAGCATGAAAACGTATGGACTGCGCTCCAGTCACTGCAGGATGCGACGCAAAACGCGCGTCGTAAAGCATATCTGGAACCAGTATCACCTCATGCTCCAAGAAGGCAAGGCTTTGGACAAGCAGTTGTTCAGCACTTGGATGAAAGTGGTGTCTAGAACATGACTTGATCCATCCACCATTGCTGTCAATAACAGTGAAAAATGCGTGCATATTGAAGTGGCTGGCTGCCAAGCGCGTGATGCGGTCAAGTTCCTCGTTGGATTGCGTTTCCGGCAACAAAGTTGCGCACCAGCCAGACCGATCGGCATCTATTCTGCAGGGAATATGATTAGACATAGGACATTACATCGTTGCGCATGTCTGTAAATACTGTCGCTGACGTCTCAGGCGTTGTCCAAGGCATATGTGAGGGGGTGTTCATCAGTGCCATCTGAGAGCGTTAATTGATCAGCAGTGGCTGATAACAATGGTCTTGTGCGCAGCACCATCTACTACCAGTCTAGCGCATAAATTTCGCTTGTAAGATATTTCTTACAATAGCATTACGCCATGATTGTTTAATGCGAAAGTGACCGTCTGTTTTGGGTCGTTTCGGGCCTGTGGCGTCGACCACTAGATTCTCGGCCTTGCCGTCTTCTATGCTGGGCCGGCCGAGTTCGGCCAACAGCGGCCGTTCGGGGCTCAGGCCGAACCGTGTGTAATATCACCCTAGCGGCTATAGTTATCTACAAGAGGGATGAGCATACGCGGATCATGGACCTGAGCGCCCGTGATTCGCGCCATCAATGGCGATCCACGCTGATCTACCAGTAAATGAAGTTTGCAGCCGATTTGCCTCGGTCTGTCGAGTTTCGGCCAATATGCTCACCGCAAGCTGGTGAGGGCACGCTGGCTGCATCGATGCAGGCTTGATCTCACATGATCTGGCCATGCTCACGGAGCCTGCTCAGCACCGTCTCGTGAACGCTCTGCCAGACGCCGGCTTGCATACATTCATGAAGGCGGCGCCAGCACGTCATGCCGCTGCCGCAACCGAGTTCATGCGGCAGGTACTCCCACGCTGTTCCGGTCCTGAGTACAAAGAGAATTCCCGTCAGGGCTGCACGATCATTAAGGCGCCGTCGCTCACCTTTTGATAATCTATGGCGCTTTGGAAGATGAGCTTCTATAAGGGTTCTATCGCGTTGTTGATCAAACAGCGGAATTTCCGCCGACCCGGCCTGCACCGCTCAGGCTGAACGGACCATTCCTTCCAGCGCAGAAAAATGGTCGGCGAACGACATTGCCTCAGCGCCGTTAAATACGAACTGGCCCTTGCGGATCATGTGGATCAGCTCGGTGCTGGCAAGCACAGGAGCCGGCTGCAAGGAATGATTTGAAGTTGAGCATCGGCTTGGTCACCCGCTTGATGGCGCGATGGTCCTGCTCGACAATGTTGTTGAGGTATTTAACCTGGCGGACAAGGATCGGCACGGCGCGGCCGGCATTGATGGTATCCATGGCCGCCTTGTTGGCGCCGCTCTTGTCCATCGCGACTTTGTCTGGATCGCCGTTCGCTCCCACGGCCTTGTCGAAGAAGCGCTTCGCCGCAGCCTTGTCCCGCTTCGCCGTTAGCAGGAAGTCGACGGTCTTTCCATGCTTGTCGACGGCGCGGTAGAGGTATTTCCAGAAGCCCTTGACCTTGATGTACGTCTCGTCCATGCGCCAGCTTCCGCTGACCGGGTGCTTGTGTTCCCGGGCCATTTTCTCGATGAGCGGCAAGAAGCGGATCGCCCATCGGTTTATCGTCGAATGGTCGACCGACATGCCACGCTCTTCCATCATCTCTTCGAGGTGCCGGTAGCTCAGCGGATAGGCAGCATACCAGCGGATGCAGATCAAGATCACATCGATCGGAAAGCGCATACCTTTGAAGTTGAGCATGTCGATTCGTTCTGGATTCGGGTACCACAGTTTACCCGACCGGTCCGCCGACGTTTGCTAATGCGACAGAACCAGCCAGCGCAGGGGGTACCAGCATGACCAATCTCGCCGCACGCCTTGAACCCTACGCTCGGGATTTAAACGTTCCTGTCATTCATAGTTCGAATGCAATCGACACCGTGGGAAACTGCCACCATCTTGGCAAGTCCTGTCGTCGCGAAAGTCTGGGTCTCAACTTGGCGAAGGGCAATCGCCCTATTGGGGGCATCTGGAAGACCACTTACCCGTTGGATCAGGTAGGCAGGCCAGAAGTTGCCATCAGGCGCCGGAATGGCATAACCATAAACACGATAGTCACCATCACTCCACGGATTTATAAACTTCAACGATGTAATTTCGATCACAAACAAGTCTCCTTTAGATTTTTTCGGAATTGTAATAGTGCATTGGCATCGAAAATCTCTTGCCCACTTATTTCTTCGGGTCAGACCTGGGGCAAAACAAGCCAGTTTAGTAATCCTCAATCAAGGGGACTGCTATGAGCGCAAACATTTTCATACGCGGCGGTGTGTGGCACTACCGCTTCCAGGTCGCCGGCGTGCGCTACCGTCGCAGCACAGGGCTAGCCAGCCGACGCTCAGCCGAAAATTTAGCTCAGCGCGCTTACGACGCCGCGGTGCTGCGCGCCAACGGCGGCGAGCCGGTGCCTACGCTGGCCGAGTTGGCGCACGCGTGGATCGAAGTGCACCGGCCCGTGTCCAGCGCCGCGCACATCCGCAGCGTCGAGCTGTTCCAGCGCTCGCACATGTTCCACCTGGGCGCCAAGCCGATCAATGAGATCACCACGCTCGACGTCGAGCTGGCGCGCAACCTGTACCTGCTGACGCACAAGCCGGCCAGCGCGAACCACTGGCTGCGGATTGTGAAGATGCTGACCATGTGGGCCGTCAAACGCGGCATGCTGGCGGCGATGCCGTGGCACGTGTCCATGCAAGGTGCAAAAGCATCCTCGCTCGATTCTGCCGCTTGCCGCCGCACGCGCGTGGTTCTCCGCAGTCGACGAGGCCAACAAACACGCGCCGGGGATTGGTACCGCCGTGCGGCTGATGTTCGGGCTGTGCCTGCGTGAGGGAGAGGTAATCACGGCGCGCTGGGAGTGGATCGATTGGGCGCGCAAGACGTACACGCTCGGAATTACGAAGGGCAGGGAGGCTGAACCGGTGCCGATGGCGGAATGGCTGCGCGAGCACTTGAAGGTGCGGTGCCAGCCTACCGGTCTAATCGTGGCCAAGCCAGACGGCAAGGCCTGTGCATCAGGGTTTGCGCGTCAGGCGATCCGGCGAGCCAATGATACCTGCGCCATCAAGGGGATCACTCCGCACCGCCTGCACGGCACGTTCGCGACGCTGATGTCCGAGGCTTGCGTGCCGATTCAGACGGTGCAGCGCGTGATGCGGCACAAGAGCTTCACGACTACGATGGGTTATCTGGAGAAGAATTTGGATGTAGCTGTATAAGCCCAAGAGAGAATTAGTCAGATTGCAAGACTATGAAAATTACGTTAGAAACTCTAAGATATTAAGATTTTATGTGCCGTAGGTATAACGATGCAATGCGCCTTATCCGAGTCGCAGCTCGAGATTCCAAAAATTCACCGTACTCTGTTGTAGATCTCAAATAACGCTTTTCAGTAAGGTCGCCGATCCAAGGATGCAGCTTGCAGTCGAGTTCTAAATGCATTGGTACCGGCGACTTTTTCCGTACCTGGAGTTTAAGCTGAGAAATAGCCATACGGGATATATAAAACAACACTTGATAATCAGCATTAAGGAGTGAATTCCAAAATTCGGACGGTGCTTTCATATGAACTGGGAAGGGGCCTTTTCCTGGAAGATATATTTCCAATTCGATAGAAATGGCATTATCCTCTCCACGGCACGTCCGAACTTTACCTCTTCCAAGTTTGCTGTCGATAAAGTAACGGGTAATTTCTTCCATATGAGTACTAAGTGGTTAGAAAATTTAGTATTTGGTTTCAGTCGATAAGTAACTGCTGATGAGGCACGCTAGAAAACTGACCAGTAATTAATATGCGAGTTGCCCATATTTGCCACGCGGACCGCCCGTCAACTGTTCAAGCTCTCGTTCGATTTGTGGAAGCGTGTATGGCTTTTGAACGAAACGATCAACGAAGTAATTTCTTGTGCCAGTTGGCGAGTCCCCGTTTACCAGGATCACCTTGACCGTCTTTGATATGCCTTAGCGTCAGAAGCAACAAGGGCAATCTTAGGACCATCCAGAGCTTCTACGACCACGAGTGCATCGAATACAATCCCGTTAAAACTACTGTACGCAGCCTTGGTCGTTCCTACTGGAACTACCACGTAGTTGCGGCCTTCAAGCATGTAGGTGATTGCTTCTCGGGTAAGAAGATCTTTTGCGAGAAGTAGGACAGTGACGGGCATGCATATGATGGGGGGTGGTTGGCCCAACATTGTAGCCCATGGCTGCGGAGATGCCACAAAAGTGACACACCGCATGGAAGCTCGCCTGTAGATTCAGGCTCTACGTTTGATTAATGATCAGCAGTAATGCTAGACGCAAGCCTGTCTAGGTCGCGCGACGTGGTGCATATCGTGGCCGGCGGAGTGCATAACAAGCTTTTAGCAAGACGTGATCAGCAGAAGTGAAAGATCATAAGGCTTAGGCACCTGATCATGTAACATATCAACTAAAATCAGAAAAAATGATACCATGCGACGGATTGATTGCGATATGATTTTTGGAAATCTCTCCAAAAATCACGCAATCTCGTAAGACATCTGCGGCAAACCTGACCGAAACGATCATATGCATCAGAACTCACGCAGCCAACAAGTGTCAGTCATGATTGGCGACCTTAGATCTGAGGGGATGAAGGTTTGCCCAGCCGACAGCGCGATGCTTGATGCCTATTGCAGAGGAGTAGTAACAGGTCGTGACATGCTCGCGCACTTCCGCCAATTTCGTACATTGGAAGCGTATCAAGCTTGGTCACACGGCTTTCCAAGTATCAACATTAATCAAGCGATTGCCGATGTCTCAATTGAGCAGGTACTCAGTGAGTTTCGAGAATGCTTACAGCGCCGGCAAGCCAATGTATTAGACAATGCACTGCGCTAGGTGCTGCCCGGTGTAGCCGAAGCCCTACAGCATTTTGAGTTACGAACGGGGATAAACCGTTGAGATCAAATTCACGGCCAACCAGACACCAAAAATTTATGGTTCGGTAGGGTGATAGGTGTCATGCCTAACGCCCTGCAGAGCGGCATGTGACGTCGCTTCCCTCAACACGCGCTCGATGATGCCATCCGGGACGTGGACATCTCTTAAAAATTTTAGCGCGTACCCTCTGCCCCGAAAGCGGCACAG
>Ga0308157_10006859_pt1 | contig 13441 bp, 5 predicted proteins | sample PhyBR1_FD_201035 | JGI IMG/M metagenome (GOLD analysis project Ga0308157, IMG submission 201035) | Phyllosphere microbial communities from UC Gill Tract Community Farm, Albany, California, United States - DLSLB.R1 | ecosystem: Host-associated > Plants > Phyllosphere > Unclassified | place: USA...
ATGCAGCCCGAGTCGGGCCAGCGCGCCAGCTCGGCCGCAGGCCGGCCCTGGCGCGCGCTGGTGAGGTAAAGCGTCCTGAGGTCGTCACCGCCGAAGCACGGCATGGTCGGGCACTGCGCGGGCACGGCGATGTCGGCCAGCACCTCGCCGGCCGGCGAGAGCTTGAGCAGCCGGGCGCCTTCGTACATGGCGACGTGGTAGTTGCCCTCGGCATCGACCGCCGCGCCGTCGGGCCGGCCGCCGTAGCCGTGCATGCCGGGCAGCCAGTCGATGGGCTTGGCGGGCCACTGGCGCAGCACGCGCTCGCCGCTGAGCGTGTTGCCGGCCGCGTCCCAGTCCCAGGCACGCGTGGTGTGGCGCGGCGTGTCGCTCCAGTAGAGCGTGGCCGCGTCGGGCGACCAGGCCAGGCCGTTGGCGGTGATGGCGCCCTCGGCCTTGACCTGCAGCACCGGCGCGCGGCCCTCCCGGGCGTCCAGGCAGTAAAGCTGCGCCCGGGCCGCATCGCGCGGCTCGTAGATCGTGCCGGCCCAAAAGCGCCCGAGCGGGTCGGCCTTGCCGTCGTTGAAGCGGCTGCTGGCCCCGTCGTGCAGCGCCGGCGCCAGCAGGCTGAGCGCGCCGCCCCATTCCCGGGCGCGGTAGATGCCGTCGCGCAGCGCGATCACCAGGCCGCTGTCCTGGCCCCGGCTGCGGGCCGGCGCGATGCAGCCCGGCTCGGACGGCAGGTGCCAGCGCTCCACGCGGCCCGTGGCCACGTCGGCCCGGCAGACCTGGCGCGCGGGGATGTCCACCCAGTACAGGCGCGCCTCGCGCGGGTGCCAGAACGGCGATTCGCCCAGTTCGCTGGGTTGGGAAATGGCGATCTTCCAGGTCATGTGCGCTCCTCGTGTGGTTGGTGGTGGCGTTGGCAGGGAACCCGGTCCACTGTAGCGGCAAAAAAAACAGCCCGCTGGCTTGGCGCCAGCGGGCTGAACTTCCCTCGCAAAACTTCGGCTCCAGGCGGATTCCGTCCAAATTCGCTGGCCCCCAGGCGCCGTGCACCCGGGGAGCGGAACCGCTCAGCGGTTGTAGGCGGTCTCGCCGTGGGCGGTGATGTCCAGGCCCTCGCGCTCGTCTTCCTCGCTCACGCGCAAGCCGACGGTCAGGTCCACCACCTTGTAGGCGATGAAGGAGACGATGCCCGACCACACCACGGTGATCAAGACGGCCTTGGCCTGGGTCCAGACCTGCGCGGCGATCGAGTAGTCGGCAGCGGCCACGCCGGTGGCCGTCACCCAGTCGGCCACGAAGCCAGGGCCGCCCAGGGCGGGCGAATTGAAGACGCCCGTCAGCAGGGCGCCGACGATGCCGCCCACGCCGTGCACGCCGAACACGTCCAGCGAGTCGTCAGCGCCCAGGATCTTTTTGAGGCCGTGCACGCCCCACAGGCAGGCAAAGCCGGCGATCAGGCCGATCACCAGGCCGCCGCCGATGCCGACATTGCCCGCGGCCGGCGTGATGGCCACCAGGCCGGCCACGGCGCCGGAGGCGGCGCCCAGCATCGAGGCCTTGCCCTTCATCAGCGCCTCGCCCACGCACCAGGCCAGCACGGCAGCCGCCGTGGCGCCCATGGTGTTGATGAAGGCCAGCGCGGCAAAGCCGTTGGCTTCCAGCGCCGAGCCGGCGTTGAAGCCGAACCAGCCCACCCACAGCAAGGAGGCGCCCACCATCGTCAGCGTCAGGCTGTGCGGGGCCATGGCTTCGCGGCCGTAGCCGATGCGCTTGCCCACCATGAAGGCGCCGACCAGGCCGGCCACGGCGGCGTTGATGTGCACCACGGTGCCGCCGGCAAAGTCCAGCGCGCCCGACTGCCAGATGTAGCCGGCCTTGGCGTTCATCGCATCGACCACGCCGGCCGAGGTGTAGGCGTCCGGGCCCATCCAGAACCAGACCATGTGCGCCATCGGTGCGTAGCTGAAGGTGAACCAGATCACCATGAACAGCAGCACGGCGGAGAACTTGATGCGCTCGGCAAAGGCGCCGACGATCAGGGCGCAGGTGATGCCGGCAAACGTCGCCTGGAAGGCGGCAAAGACGATCTCGGGGATCACGACGCCCTTGCTGAAGGTGGCGGCATTGGCGAAGGTGCCGGCCGCGTTGTCCCAGATGCCTTTCATGAACAGCCGGTCAAAGCCGCCGATGAAGGCGCTGCCCTCGGTGAAGGCCAGGCTGTAGCCGTAGATGAACCAGAGCACGACGATCAAGGAGAACGTCACCATGACCTGCATCAGCACCGACAGCATGTTCTTGCTGCGCACCAGGCCGCCGTAGAAGAGGGCCAGGCCGGGCACGACCATCAGCAGCACCAGGATGGTCGAGAGCATCATCCAGCCGGTGTCGCCCTTGTTGGGCACCGGGGCCGCGGCGGCGGGGTCGGCCACGGAGGCGACGCCCGCCGGTGCCGGGGCGGCGGCAGCGGTGGCCGGCGCGGCGGCGTCGGGCTTGGCCTCGGCGGGGGCGGAAACGGCCGCCGCCGGCGCTTCGGCCGGGGCTGCCTGCGCCCAGACGGACGCGCCGGCGCCGAGCAAACTTGCGCCCAGCAGCAAAGAGGCAATCAGTTTTTTCATGGCATTGTTCTCGTTGTAGGGGAATGGGTGGCTTTTGAGCGCTTTAGAGCGCTTCCTTGCCGGTCTCGCCGGTGCGGATGCGCACCACCTGCTCCAGGTCGTAGACGAACACCTTGCCGTCGCCGATCTTGCCGGTGCGCGCCGCGGTCTCGATGGCCTCGATCACGCGCTCGACCAGGTCTTCGGAGACGGCCGCCTCGATCTTCACCTTGGGCAGGAAATCGACCACGTACTCCGCGCCCCGGTACAGCTCGGTGTGGCCCTTCTGGCGGCCAAAGCCCTTGACCTCAGTCACGGTGATGCCTTGAACGCCCATGGCCGAGAGCGCTTCGCGCACCTCGTCGAGCTTGAACGGTTTGATGATGGCAGTCACGAGTTTCATTTCAGCTTTCCTCCAGGATAAGTAGCGGTGCGGCGACCGGGTGCCGCCTGCTGTCGCATTACAGGGTTCTCTTCGACCGCACGGCCCTCCCAGGGCGCATGTCGATCCGGGCCGCTCAAACGCAGGGGGCGCAGCCTTCGATGTGTTGCCTAGGCCCTGGGATTGTTAAAGTTGGCGCCAAGTCTTTAGCAGGGACCGTGCCAGGCTTTTTTGCCCCGCGGCGCGGCGCCCGGCCGATTTCAAGCTCAGCCGCGTTACGCTAGAGGCCCCGTCCCCGCAGCGCACCAAGTTGGCGCATTCTTGATGCACGACTTTGAGGCGCTTTCACGAAAGTTTCCCGAATGAGCCTGTCTTTAGTGCACAGCCGTGCGCTGCTGGGCCTGCAAGCCCTGCCGGTCTGCGTCGAGGTGCATCTGGCCAACGGCCTGCCCAGCTTCACCCTGGTCGGCTTGGCCGACACCGAGGTCAAGGAGGCGCGCGAGCGCGTGCGCTCGGCCATCCAGAACGCCGGGCTGGAGTTTCCCGGCAACAAGCGCATCACCGTCAACCTGGCGCCGGCCGACCTGCCCAAGGACTCGGGGCGCTTTGACCTGCCGATCGCCCTGGGCATCCTGGCGGCCAGCGGGCAGCTCGACGCGGCCAAGCTGGCCGGCCACGAGTTTGCCGGCGAGCTCTCGCTGGGCGGCGCGCTGCGGCCGGTGCGCGGCGCGCTGGCCATGAGCCTGGCGCTGGCGCGCAGCGGCGCCGGCGCCCGCCCGCGCCTGGTGCTGCCCGAAAGCAGTGCGCAGGAGGCCGCGCTGGTGCAGGGCGCCGAGGTCTACGGCGCGCGCCACCTGCTCGACGTGGTCGGGCAGTTTTTGCCCGGCGAGGCCGCGCCCGGGCCCGGCGAGGGCTGGTGCCGCACGCTGGCGGCCGCACCACCTTGCCAGGGCCGCCACGCCGACCTGGCCGACGTCAAGGGACAGGCGGCGGCCCGGCGCGCGCTGGAAATCGCCGCCGCCGGCGGCCACAGCCTGCTGCTGGTCGGCGCGCCGGGCGCGGGCAAGTCGATGCTGGCCCAGCGCTTTGCCGGCCTGCTGCCGGCCATGACAACCGAGGAGGCGCTCGAGAGCGCGGCCATCGCCTCGCTGGCCGGACGCTTTGCGCTGTCGCAGTGGGCGCAGCGCCCGACCTGCGCGCCGCACCACACGGCCAGCGCCGTGGCGCTGGTGGGCGGGGGCTCGCCGCCGCGCCCGGGCGAGGTTTCGCTGGCGCACCGGGGCGTGCTGTTCTTGGACGAGCTGCCCGAATTCCCGCGCGCCGCCCTGGAGGCGCTGCGCGAGCCGCTGGAGTCGGGCACGATCACGATCTCGCGCGCGGCCACCCGCGCCGAATTTCCGGCGCGCTTTCAGCTGGTGGCCGCCATGAATCCGTGCCCCTGCGGCTACCTGGGCTCCAGCCGGCGCACCTGCCGCTGCTCGCCCGAGCAGGTGGCGCGCTACCAGGGCAAGCTCAGCGGGCCGCTGCTCGACCGCATCGACCTGCACGTCGAAGTGGGCAGCCTGGCGGCCGAGGAGCTGGTCAACGCGCTGCCCGGCGAGGCCACCGAGGCGGTGCGCGCCCGGGTGCTGGCGGCCAGCGCCCGCGCCCTGGCGCGCCAGGGCAGCGCCAACCAGGCGCTGCAGGGCCAGGCGATCGACGCGCAGTGCCGGCTCGACGCGGCCACGGCCAAATTCCTGAGCACCGCGGCCACCCGGCTCGGATGGTCCGGCCGGGGCATTCACCGCTGCCTGAAGGTGGCCCGCACGGTTGCCGACCTGGCCGGCGCGCCCGACGTGCAGCTGGGGCATGTGGCCGAGGCGGTGCAGTACCGCCGGGCCCTCAAGGCCGCGCCGTGAGGGCGCGCAGCGCCAGTGCCTTGCGCCCGGCGGTGGCCACCGCCCGCTAAAAACACACCGCCAACGCCCCACCATGGGGCGTTGTGCCTGTGCACCACAGTTACTTAAGGTAACTTAAGAAACCAAAATGCGTTCTTGGACCCGCGACTGCAGAGCCGCGAAAACAGAGGACTTTCTCGTAAAAACAGGCCGCAGAGCGCGGGCCGGCACACGCCTGAAAACCCGGGAGGTTACCCACTGCCGCCCGCCGGCCGGCCGGCGGCCAGCTTACAAGTTTCGGGCATTTTGCTATTTTTTTGATAGCTGCAATCCCTTGCTGGTATTGGGCATTTTGCCAATTTGCCTTTGCAGCGATTCCTTGAAGAACAACCGTCTGCCAACGTGCAATTAGCACTCTGATACCGCTGGCGCCGGCCTCACCAGTTTTGTGAAGCGGTTGTAAACGCCCTGTAGCCTTCCTACAATTAATTTCGAATCGGGGGAGGGCGTGTGGGCATTGATGACGACGGTGAAGTGCATATCTGGACGGCCAGCCCGCAGGCGCTGGCGCCGCACCAATGGCCGCGCCTGAACGCCTGGCTCGACCCCCAGGAGCGGGTGCAATGCCTGGGTTTTCACCACGAAGCCGACCGCCATGCCTACGCGCTGGCGCATGCGCTGCGCCGCTTGGCCGTCGCCCGGGCCCTGGGCGTGGCGCCCGCCCTCGTTGCTTTTTCAAGCACGGCGCGCCGCAAGCCCGTCTTGGCGGCACCGCCGGGCAGCAGCCTTCACGTCAGCCTCTCGCGCAGCCGCGCCCTGGTGGCCTGCGCCGTCACCCGCATCGGCCCGGTCGGCATCGACGTCGAGCCCGTGGTGCCCGCCGGCGCCGACATGGGCCTGCTGCACGGCCTGGTGGCGTTGCCCGAGCGCCCGGCCCGGGCCCAGCCCGGCACCAAGCCCTTCTTCTTTTACTGGACGCTGCTGGAAGCCTACTGGAAATGCCGGGGCACCGGCCTGTCGCTGGACCAGCCCGCGCTGCACTTCATGCAGCCGGCCGGGCCGTGGCTCACGCTCGGGACCGCGCCGCCAGGCGGGCCGCAGGCGCCCGGGGCCGTGCTGGCGCGGCCCCTGCCGGTACCGCCCGGCTGCGCGGCCGCGCTGGCGCTGGACGCCGGGCCCAGCGGCCTGGCCGCGCCCGGCATACGCCTGGTGCAGCACCCCCCAACCGATTGGGCCCGCGAACTGGCCGCCGGGGCCGGGAGCCCGCCGCCAACCGCCTTGCCAACCGCCACATTTGCCTGCGCATAGAAGGAGCACCCCCATGAATCGGAATTTGACCAGCGCCCTGTTTCTAGGCCACGACAGCCTGCTGACCCATTGCGCCCAGGCCTGGCTGGACGCCGGCCATGCCGTGCGCGCCGTCATCAGCGCCGAGCCGGAAACCGTGCAGTGGGCCCAGGCCCGGGGCGTGGCGGTGTTTGCCGACGAGGCGTCGCTGCTGCGCCAGCCCGGGCTGGCGTTCGACCACCTGTTTTGCATCGGCAACCCCAGCGGCGTGCCGCGCGAGTTGCTCGCCCGCGCCCGGGGCCTGGCGGTTGCCTTTCACGACGCGCCGCTGCCGCGCTACGCGGGCTGGCATGCGCCGGCCTGGGCGCTGATGGCGCAGGAGGCCGAGCATGGCGTCACCTGGCAGGAAATGACCGGCCCGGGCGCCGGCCGTATCCTGTGCCAGCAGCGCTTTGCCATCGCGCCGCACGAGACGGCCCTGAGCCTGCAGGCGCGCTGCTTTGAGGCCGGCGTGCAGAGTTTTGCCGCCCTGGTGGACGACCTGGGCCGGGGCGCACTGGCGCCGCAGGAACCCGCGCCGCCGCTGCAGGCCGGCGCCTACCTGGACCGCCAGCAGCGCCCGGCGACGCTGGGCACGCTCGACTTTTCGCAGCCGGCGCGCACGCTGGCCGCGCTGGTGGCGGCGCTGGACTTCGGGCCGCAGCCCAACCCGCTGGCGCGCGCCAAGCTGTGCCTGGGCGAGCGGCTGCTGCTGGTGGGCAGCGCGCGCGCCCTGCCCGCCTCCGGCGACGCCGCGCCCGGCACGGTGCTGCAGGCGGACGAGGACAGCCTGCGGGTGGCCACGGCCGAGGGCGACCTCGCGCTGACCGGCCTGTCGGCCCCCTGGGGCCTGGCGCCCGGCCACGGCCTGCGCCCGGGCATGGTGCTGCCGGCGCTGGGCGCCGCCACGCGCGCGCAGCTGGCGGCGCGCGCCGCCGAGATCGGCCAGGGCGAGCTGTTCTGGCGCAAGGCGCTGGCCACGGTGGCACCGGTGGAGCTGCCCTACCCGCACAAGACGGCCACGGCGCAGCCGGGCGTGCGCCACCTGCGGCGCGCGCGCCTGGCGCTGCCGGCGCGCGGCGCGGCCAGCGTGGCGGGCTTCTTTGCCTGGCTGTCGGCCCTGACCGGGCAGGCGCGCATTTCCGCCCTCTACTGCGACCGCACGCTGCACGCCGGCAGCGCAGGGCTCGAAGCCTGGCTCTCGCCCTGGGTGCCGCTGACGCTGGAGACCGCCCCGGACGGCGCCCCCCAGCGCGCCACCGAGCAAGCCCAGGCGCGCATCGAGCGCGTGCGCCAGGCCGGCCCCTGCCCGCGCGACCTGCCGGCGCGGCTGGGCGGCGCGCCGGCCAACACCGAGCGCTGGGCCAAGGTCGGCGTCTGCCTGGACGGCGCGCCGCCGCCGCTGGGCGCCGAGCTGGTGCTGACGGCCGACCCGGCCGACCAGCGGCTCGAGCTGCTGGCCGACGCGGCCGTCTTCTCCGACACCACGCTCAAGGCCATGGCCGGCCACCTGGCCACCTACCTGCAAGGTTTCGAGGGCGCCGCGGCCCTGGACGCGATCGCGCTGCTGCCGGAGGACGAGGTGCAAGGGCTGGCGCAGCTCAATGCCACCGAGACGCCGTACGACGCCGGCCTGGGCATCCACGAGGCCATCGCCGCGCAGGCCGCGCGCACGCCGCACAGCCTGGCCGTGTCCTTTCGCGGCCAGACGCTGACCTACCGCGAGCTGCATGCACAGGCCGGCGCGCTGGCCGAGCGGCTGCGCGCCAGCGGCGTGCGCCCGGGCGACGTCGTCGGCCTGTGCCTGGAGCGCGGCCCCGACCTGGTGGCCGGCGTGCTGGCCATCCTCAAGACGGGCGCGGCCTATCTGCCGCTGGACCCGGACTACCCGCACGACCGCCTGCTCTACATGGTCGAGGACTCGGGCGCGCCCTTGGTGCTCACCAGCCGCACCGTCACGGCCAAGCTGGCGATTCCGCCGGAAAAGGTGCTGCTGGTGCGGCCCGACCCGGCCGAGGCCGACGCCGGCGTGCGCCCGGCGCCGGCGCGGCGCGAGCCGGCCGAGGGCCGGCAGCGCGCCGCCTACCTGATCTACACCTCCGGCTCGACCGGCCGGCCCAAGGGCGTGGTCGTCACGCACCAGAACGCGCTCAACTTCTTTGCCGGCCTGAACGCGCGCATTCCGCACCCGGCGGACGGGCGCTGGCTGGCCGTGACCAGCCTGTCCTTTGACATCTCGGTGGTCGAGCTGCTCTGGACGCTCACGCACGGCATGGCCATCGTGCTGCACAGCAACGCCCAGCCCTACATGTCGGTGGCCGACGCGCTCCTGCAGGGCGAGGTCACGCACCTGCAGTGCACGCCCTCCATGGCCTCGATGCTGGTGTCGGACGCGGCCGGACGCCGGGCGCTGGCCAAGCTGGCGGTGCTGATGGTGGGCGGCGAGGCGCTGCCGATGAAGCTGGCGCGCGAGCTGCGCGCGCTGGTGCCCGGTGCGTTCTTCAACATGTACGGCCCGACCGAAACCACCGTCTGGTCCACCGCCTGCGACCTGGCCACGCTGGGCGAGTTCGTGCCGCTGGGCCAGCCGATTGCCAACACGCAGCTGTCCATCCGCACGCCCGGGGGCGCCGAATGCCCGGCGCTGGTGGCCGGCGAGCTGCTCATCGGCGGCGACGGCGTCTCGGACGGCTACTGGCAGCGGCCCGAGCTCAACGCCGAGCGCTTTTTGGCCGACGCCGGCCGCCCCGGCGCGCGCTGGTACCGCACCGGCGACCTGGCGCGGCGCCACCCCGACGGCACGCTGGAGTTCCTCGGGCGCATCGACCACCAGGTGAAGATCCGCGGCCACCGCATCGAGCTGGGCGAGATCGAAAGCGTGCTGCTGCGCCAGGAGGGCGTCAAGGACGCGGTGGTCGTCGCCCGCGAGGACGCGGGCGGCGACTGGAGCCTGGCCGCCTACGTCACGCCGCAGCCGGGCCGCGCGCTGGAGCCGGCGGCGCTGCGCCGCGGCGTGGCCGCCAAACTCCCCGACATCATGGTGCCCCGCGCCCTGGCCGTGCTGCGCGCCTTCCCGCTCACGCCCAACGGCAAGGTGGACCGGCGCGCGCTGCCGCCGGTGCGCCAGGAGGCCGCCGGCCTGGCGCCGACGCGCGCGCCCAGCCCGCTGGCCGCCGCGCTGACGGCCGCCTGGGCGCAGGCGCTGGGGCAGCCCGGCCTGCAGGCGCACGACGACGCCCTGGCGCTGGGCGGCAATTTCTCGCTCGCCCTGCAGGCGCAGCGCCTGCTGCACGAGGCCTGCGGGCGCCACGTCAGCCTGGGCGAGCTGGTGCGCTGGCCGGTGCCGGCGGCGCTGGCGGCGCAGCTGGAGGGCGACAGCGCCGGCCTGGACGGCCTGGACGGCCCGGGCGCGCGCAGCCCCGAAGAGGCCGCCGGCGCCCTGTCCGCTGCCGCGCCTGGCGCAGGCGTTACGGGCGCCACGGACGTTGCCGGCGGCGCCGGCGCCTCGGCCGCCACACTGCCGCCCCGGGAGGCGGTCGGCCCGGCCATCGCCCGCCTGTGGTGCGAGCTGCTGGGCGTGCGCTCGGTGCAGCCGGAGGACGATTTCTTCGCGCTCGGCGGCCACTCGCTCACCGCGGTGCGGCTGTTCGCGCAGATCCGCCAGGAGTTTGCCGTGGACCTGCCGCTGGCCACGCTGTTCCAGGCGCCCACGCTGGCCAGCTTCACCGACACCGTCGCCCGGCACGGCCAGCTGGCCGCCAGCAGGGCGGCTTCCGGCGCCGCACCCCAGGCTGCCCCATGGTCGCCCCTGGTGCGCATCTGCGCCGGCCGGCCAGGGCGCCAGCCACTGTTTTGCGTTCACAGCGCGGGCGGCAATGTGCTCAACTACAAGCCGCTGTCAGCCGCCCTGGGTGCCCACCAGCCTTTTTACGCGCTGCAGGCGCAGGGCGTGGACGGCCAGCTTGCGCCACTGCCCACCATCGAGGCCATGGCGGCGCAATACATTGAGGCGATGCGGCGGGTGGACCCTGTCGGGCCGTACCAGCTGGTCGGTTACTCTTCAGGCGGCGTGATTGCGTTTGAAATGGCGCGCCAGCTCCAGCAGGCGGGTGCCGGCGTTTCGCTTTTGGGCATCATCGACACCCTGGCGCCGGCCGTCCAGGGGCGGCAGCCGTCGCGGCTGAAAAAGATATGGCTGATGCAGCAATGGTCGCTCAAGCATGTCCTGCAGTGGCGCGTGCGCCGCCGGCAAAGCCAGCGCCTGGCGGCCAGCTATGCAGCAGCGCTGGACAGCATCACCCCCGGCGCGCCGCTGTCGGACCTGATCATCGGCGCCAGCCTGTACCGCCAGTTCTACACAGCGCAAAAGACCTATGCGCCGCAGCCCTACCCAGGCAGGGTGGTGCTTTTCAAGGGAACGGCTCGCCAGGCGGAAATCGCGCATCTGGACGCCGGCGACACGCTGGGCTGGGAAAACCATGTCAGCGGCGCCCTCCGGGTGGTCCATATCGAGAGCTCCCATGTCCTCATGATGGAGCAGCCCGGCGTGGCGCAACTGGCCCGGGCGCTTCAGGCAGAACTGTCCGGTTTTCAAGAGGCGCCTGCAGCGTACCCCGCGCCGTTCGAGCCCCTTGAAGCCTACTGGCCCTCCAACGCTTGAGGCGTTGCGCGGTCGGCGGCCTCTCAGAGGTTGGGCGCCAGCAGCCGGGCCAGCGCCTCGGCCGGCACGCCGCGCCGTGCGGCCAGGTCGCTCAGCTGGTCCTCGCCGATCTTACCGACGCTGAAGTAGGTGCTCTGCGGGTGGCTGAGGTAAAAGCCGCTGACGCTGGCCGCCGGCGTCATCGCCAGGCTTTCCGTCAGGCCCATGCCGATGTCGCCGGCCTGCAGCAGCCCGAACATGTCCTTTTTCACGCTGTGGTCGGGGCAGGCCGGGTAGCCGGGCGCCGGGCGGATGCCTTGGTACTTTTCGGCGATCAGCGCGTCGTGGTCCAGCGCCTCGCCCGCGGCGTAGCCCCACAGGTCTTGCCGCACGCGCTGGTGCAGCGCCTCGGCAAAGGCCTCGGCCAGCCGGTCGGCCAGCGACTTGAACAAAATGGACGAGTAGTCGTCGTGCTCGGCCAGGAACTGGGCGTCCTTCTTCTCGGCGCCCAGGCCGGCGGTGACGGCAAACACGCCGATGTAGTCGGCAATGGCACCGGTTTTTTCGTCTTTCAGGCCCGCAGCCCTTGCTGCGCCTTGGCGTGCAGCTATCAATTCAGGAGCAAGCACCTTGGGCGCGACAAAGTCGGCCAGGCAGCGGCTGGGGCGCATCACGCCGTCCACGGCGGTTTTCTCGGCCTGCTGGCGCAGCCCGTGCCAGGTCATGGCGACCTCGCGGCGGGTTTCGTCTAGGTAGATTTCGATGTCGTCGCCCACGCTGTTGGCCGGCAGCAAGGCGATCACGCCGCTGGCCGTGAGCCAGCGCCCTTCGATGAGGCGCTTGAGCATGGCCTGCGCGTCGGCGTAGACGCGCGTCGCCTCGTCGCCCACCACCTCGTCGGTGAGGATGGCCGGAAACGGCCCGGCCAGGTCCCAGGTCTGGAAGAACGGGCCCCAGTCGATGAAGGGCACCAGCTCGGCCAGGTCAAAGTTCTTGAACACCCGGCGGCCGATGAACTTGGGCACGGGCGGCGTGTAATCCGTCCAGTCGATCGGCGTGGCGTTGGCGCGCGCCTTTGCCAGCGGCCACATCGGCACCTGCTTCTTGTTGGCGTGCTGCGTGCGCACCTTGTCGTAGTCGGCGTTCAGCTCGGCGATGTACTTGGCCGCCTGCTCGGACAGCAGGCTTTGCGCCACGCTCACGCTGCGCGAGGCGTCGGGCACGTAGACCACCGGGCCGTCGTAGTGCGGCGAAATCTTCACCGCCGTGTGCACCCGGCTGGTGGTGGCGCCGCCGATCATCAAGGGAATCTGCCGGTCCCGGAAATGCGCGTCCTTCTGCATCTCGGCGGCGACGTACTGCATTTCCTCCAGGCTCGGCGTGATCAGGCCCGACAGGCCGACGATGTCGGCGCCCTCCTTCTTGGCCAGCGCCAAAATCTCGTGGCACGGCACCATCACGCCCATGTTGACCACCTCGAAGTTGTTGCACTGCAAGACGACGGTGACGATGTTCTTGCCGATGTCGTGCACGTCGCCCTTGACGGTGGCGATGATGATCTTGCCCTTGGTCTTGACGTCGCCGCCGGCCGCTTGCAGCAGCAGCTTTTCGGCCTCGATGTAGGGCAGCAGGTGGGCCACGGCCTGCTTCATGACGCGGGCGCTTTTCACCACCTGCGGCAAGAACATCTTGCCCTGGCCGAACAGGTCGCCCACCACGTTCATCCCGTCCATCAGCGGGCCTTCGATGACGTGCAGCGGCCGCCCGCCCTCGGCTTCGATGGCGCGCCAGACCTCCTCGGTGTCCTCGGTGATGAACTCGTTCATGCCGTGCACCAGCGCGTGCGACAGGCGCTGGCGCACCGGCAGCGCGCGCCACTCGTACTTCTTGCTGTCGTCCTTGGCGCCGCTCTTGGCGGTCTCGGCCACCTCGACCAGGCGCTCGCCGGCGTCCGGCCGGCGGTTGAGCACCACGTCCTCGACGCGCTCGCGCAAGGTGGGCTCGAGCTGGTCGTAGACGCCGACCATGCCGGCGTTGACGATGCCCATGTCCATGCCGGCCTGGATCGCGTGGTAGAGGAACACCGTGTGGATGGCTTCGCGCACCGGATCGTTCCCCCGAAAGCTGAAGGACACGTTGGACACGCCGCCCGAGACCTTGGCGCCTGCTAGGTTCTGCTTGATCCAGCGCGTGGCCTCGATGAAATCGACGGCGTAGTTGTTGTGCTCCTCGATGCCGGTGGCGATGGCAAAGATGTTGGGATCAAAAATGATGTCCTCGGGCGGGAAGTCCAGCTCGTCGACCAGCACCCGGTAGGCGCGCGCGCAGATCTCGACCTTGCGCTGGTAGGTGTCGGCCTGGCCGGCTTCGTCAAAGGCCATGACGACGGCCGCCGCGCCGTAGCGCTTGAGCAGCTTGGCCTGCTGTTTGAAGGGCTCGACGCCCTCCTTCATCGAGATGGAGTTGACGATCCCCTTGCCCTGGATGCAGCGCAGGCCGGCCTCGATCACGCTCCACTTGGAGCTGTCGATCATGATGGGCACCCGGGCGATGTCGGGCTCGCCGGCGATCAGGTTCAGAAAGCGCACCATGGCCGCCTGGCTGTCGAGCATGGCCTCGTCCATGTTGATGTCGA
>Ga0308157_10006860_pt1 | contig 13440 bp, 16 predicted proteins | sample PhyBR1_FD_201035 | JGI IMG/M metagenome (GOLD analysis project Ga0308157, IMG submission 201035) | Phyllosphere microbial communities from UC Gill Tract Community Farm, Albany, California, United States - DLSLB.R1 | ecosystem: Host-associated > Plants > Phyllosphere > Unclassified | place: USA...
AACTTCATTTGAAACATTTAAGTCCAGACTGCATACGTTTACTAAAAAATGCAGAAACCATTATTGATGTAAATATTATTGAAGACCCTTTATACATCGTTATTAATGAAAAATAATTTTTTTTTTGTGATAAAGACAAACAGCTTAATAAGGCTTTTCGTGATATTTATTTCCTTTTTATTCTTATGAATCATTTGAATTTATGAACAAAAAAAAAGACATAATGTTAATAAAAAACAGGATCTGCAAGGGAGTTGTTTTTTTTTATTATTATGTTTGCTGACAAATATTTAACCTATCTTGAATATATTTTTAAACCCCAAATAAATTATGAAAAAAGTCATTGCGTTTGCTATTTTACTTATTAGTTCTGCTGGTTTTAGCCAAATTAAAGTTCTTGAAACTGTGCCTGTTGAAAGATTAGGCAGAGTAAATAATAATTTTTATGTTCAAAAAATTGGTGATGAATTTACCTTTTTTTACACTACACAACCATCTGACGATGAAGAAGCGGCTTTAAAGAATTTTACATTTAAAAACGTAGATAATGCATACCAAAGTTTTTACGGTATAATCTCAAAAGGTTTTTCTGCGAGCCCATTAAACGATGTAAAATTAGAATTACCTAACAATTATCTTTGGTTACACTACATAGTTAGTTCAGACAAAACAACAGTGCAATTTATGGTAACTAATAAAGCAGCTAGTTCAACAAATGTTTCTGAACCATTATCTAAAGAGCAAATTGATAAATTATTTCAAAAAAGCTAAAAAAAAGTTTTACGATTCTTAGAAATAAGTATTAAAACTGGAATCGTTTAATACGGTAACAAAAAAAGTCCTCTATTTTGAGGACTTTTTTTTTGTTGCAATATGTTAGTGCAAATTATATTTTCTTCACGTATTGTGTAATGATTACAATTTGCTGACCATCGACCTTACCCTCAATATATTCAGCATTTTCATGATCTAAACGAATGTTACGCACCGCAGTTCCTTGTTTGGCAACCATGCTAGACCCTTTAACTTTTAAATCTTTTATTAAAACAACGGAGTCACCATGAGATAAAATTACACCATTTACATCGCGATGTACAATTTTGTTTTCATCATCTTCTCCTTCTCCTGTTGCCTGAGCCCATGCCAAAGTTTCGTCGTCTAAATACATTTGCTCCAACAATTCTTGTGGCCATCCATTTTTACGTAAACGGCTCAACATTCTCCAAGCTACAACTTGCACCGGAATATGTTCGCTCCACATACTATCATTCAAACATCTCCAGTGATTTAAATCTTCATGCCCGGGATTTTCTATTTGATCAATACAAGTAGTGCAGGCAAAAATACTTTCGTCCAAACCTCCTTTTTGAGTTGGCAAAACTTGGTATTCCTTTAGATTTTCTGTAGCAGCACATAATTCACATTGTGAACCGCTGCGTTTATTTAATTCTCTTTCTAAGCTCATTCTAAATATTTATTTCTTTTTACAAAAGTAGTATTAAAAAAGTTTTTCGGGACTATTTTTTAACACGAACCGCATCTGGAACTAACAATTCATACTCTCCATTATTTCTAATAACATCTCTTACGATACTGGAACTAATATATGAAGTCCTTGCTGCAGTCAATAAAAAGACGGTTTCAATTTTAGATAATCTCCTATTGGTATGAGCGATAGCTTTTTCGAATTCAAAATCTGCAGGATTGCGTAATCCTCTCAAAATAAAATCGGCATTAATTTTTTGGCATATATCAATGGTTAAGCCTTCATAAGTAATAACCTTAATTTTGGGTTCGTTTTTAAAAGTTTCTTCAATAAAGCGCTTTCTTTCTTCGAGAGAGAACATATATTTTTTTTCAGCATTCACTCCAATTGCAATAACAATTTCGTCAAATAAGGGAATTCCTCTTTGTATAATATCTTCGTGCCCTAATGTGATAGGATCAAATGATCCTGGGAATATGGCTTTTTTCATTTATAATTTATTTAATTGTTTTTCAATTCTTGAATCAGGAATAATCCAAAGAAGTGCTACTGCCATATAGAGTAAACCAGAGATCCAAGGAGAGACAAAAGCTAACGGAATTGCTAAAAGATAAGCTATAGCCGACATTTTACCTTTTAAATCTTTTTCGACCGCCTGATGCAAAATCGAATCTTTTCCTTCTAAACATATAATTCTATTTTGAAGGATGTTATAAGCAACAGCACACATTAGTAATACAAAACCATAAACACTCATGGGTACAGCAGAAAAATGATGCTCTCCGATCCAACTAGTAGCAAAAGGAATCAAAGACAGCCAAAAAAGTAAAAAAAGATTGCCCCACAAAATAGAGCCATTCACTTTTTTAACAACTTGAAGCATATGGTGATGGTTGTTCCAATAAATTCCAACATAAATAAAACTCAATACATAACTCAGAAAAACTGGAATTAGGTGTTGTAATGATTCAAAACTGTCACTTTCAGGCGCTTTAATTTCCAGAACCATGATGGTAATAATAATGGCTAATACTCCGTCACTAAAGGCTTCAAGTCTGGTTTTGTTCATTTTTTTTAATTTGCTGAATTTCTAAGATCCTTATTTGAGAAAATAGAAATTATATATGTTATTTTTAAAAAGCTTAAAAACTTAGCCGCTTTGTGAGTTAGATTTTTTTTAAAGCGCTAACTCAATTGCATTTGTAAACAAATCTGTCAATGAAATTCCTGCAGCTTTTGCTTGTTGCGGAATCAAACTTTCTGTTGTTAATCCTGGAATCGTGTTCATTTCGAGCATATAAGGTTCTCCATCTACGAAGATAAATTCGCTTCTTGAAAAACCTTTCATTTTCAATACTTCATAAGCGCGTTTGGCAGCTTCGCTAACTTTCTTGGTCATTTCTGCAGAGATTCTGGCAGGCGTGATTTCCTGAGATTTTCCTTGGTATTTGGCTTCATAATCGAAGAAATCATTTTCTGAAACAATTTCAGTGATTGGCAAAACAATTATTTCTCCTTGGTAATTGATTACTCCAACAGAAACTTCAGTTCCGTCAAGGAAACTTTCGATGATGATTTCGTTGTCTTCTTTGTAAGCGACTTCGATAGCGATTGGTAATTCGGCTTCGGTTTTTACTTTTGAAATTCCAAAACTAGAACCCGATTTGTTTGGTTTTACAAAACACGGCAAGCCAAGAGTTTGCACGATTTCGGCAGTATCGATTTTGTCGCCTTTGTTTAAATAGTAAGATTTTGCGGTTTTAATTCCGTATGGTTTTAAAACGGAAAGCATGTCACGTTTATTGAACGTTAATGCGGCTTGGTAATAATCACATGAAGATTGTGGCATTCCAATTAATTCAAAATAAGCTTGCATTAATCCATCTTCCCCAGGTGTTCCGTGAATGGCATTGAATACACAGTCGAAAGTAATTTTGGTTCCGTTTACTGTTGTTGAAAAATCGTTTTTATCGATTGGAAATTCATTGTCTTGATCATCAACATAAACCCATTTTTCTTTAAAAATATGGATTCTGAATCCGTTGTATTTTGTTTTGTCTAAGAATTGATAAACTACGTTTCCGCTGATTAAGGAGATTTTGTATTCGCTAGAATAGCCGCCCATGATGATGGCAATGTTTTTCATGTTTTTGTTGGTTTTTGATGCAATTTTACTTTTCTAATTTCGTTTGTTGTACTGGCAAAATTGTATTTTAGTATTAATGTTGTTTTGAAAATTAATGTCCTAGCCCTGATGGAAACGATATCCTTTTGTGCAAAAAAACTAATTTTTCTTGGCAGGAAAGAGCGACTGAAAGAAGCTCCTTTTATGCCTTTAGAAAAATGTTTTTTTAAGCAAAAGATACAAGTGTACAGCAGGAATAGCTCCTTACATAGAACAATGCTTGGAAAGACAAATACTATTAAACAAAATTATCATTTTTTTTGAAACGAAATACCTTTATCTTTGCGGGAAATAAAAAATTTATGAGCTTAAAAAAATATCTTACGAGTCGCGTATTTTTTGGACAAGTGCTTTTGGCATTTGCAATTATTATAGTTTTGGCTTATTTGTTTATGCATTGGTTGACATTTACAACCGATCATGGGCATGAAATTTCAGTGCCGGATTTGAGAAAATTGACAGAAGAACAAGTGGAGGAAAAACTGGACGAATTAGATTTGGATTATGAATTGTTGGACAGTGTGGATTTCAGAGGAGATTTTCCAAAATATAGTGTAGTTGAGCAAGATCCAATGCCTGGAACAAAGGTAAAAGTGGGTCGAAAAGTATATATTAAAATAAATTCATCTGGGTTTTCGTCTGTTCGAATTCCAGATTTGATCGAAAAAACATATCGTGAGGCTGTTCCGACATTAAAAGCGCTTGGACTTGAAGCTGGTACTATTACTTATGTACCTAATTTAGGTAAAGATATGGTATTGGAAATGCGTTTTAAAGGAAGAAATGTAAAAGCAGGAGATAGAGTTTTGAAAGCCTCAAAAATTGATTTGGTTTTGGGAGATGGAAAAGAGAGTTATCAGGAAGAACCAGCGGATAGTTTAGCAACTCCGGAAAAAGATACAGAAGCACCAAATGAACAATAATATTGAACCTTTAGAGGATTTAGAAGAAGAATTATTTGAACATCACAGGTTTGAAGTTCCCAAAGGGCAAGCCATTTTGCGAATTGATAAATACTTGATGGGTTTGATTCCAAACGCTACAAGAAATAAAATTCAGAATGCCGCAACGGCTGGCGATATTTATGTAAATGATGTTCAGGTAAAATCGAATTATAAGGTAAAACCTTTTGATGTGATACGTATTATGTTATCGCATCCGCCATTTGAAAACAGAGTTGACCCAGAAGATATTCCGCTAAATATTGTTTATGAAGATGAGGCGCTTTTGTTAATCAATAAGCCGCCTGGATTTGTTGTACATCCTGGCCATGGAAATTATACAGGGACTTTGGTAAATGCGTTGGCATTTCATTTTGAGAATTTACCAATGAACAGCAGTGAGCGTCCCGGTTTGGTTCACAGAATTGACAAAGATACTTCGGGGTTATTGGTTGTTGCCAAAACCGAAGCCGCAATGACACATTTGGCCAAACAATTTGAAGCCAAAACATCCGAAAGGGAATATATCGCTTTGGTTTGGGGGAATGTTGCTCAAGATGCTGGAACTATTGAAGGAAACTTAGCGAGACACTTGAAAGATCGTATGCAAATGGCTGTTTTTGCTGATCCTGAAATTGGAAAACCTGCGATAACACATTATAAAGTTTTGGAACGTTTTGGATACGTTACCTTGATTTCATGCCGATTGGAAACAGGAAGGACACATCAGATTCGTGCTCACTTGAAACACATTGGTCATCCGCTTTTTAATGATGAACGTTATGGTGGTCATTTGATTTTAAAAGGAACGACTTTTACTAAATACAAACAGTTTATTGAAAATTGCTTCAAAGCATTACCACGTCAAGCTTTGCATGCGAAAACACTTGGTTTTGTACATCCGAATACTGGCGAAATGATGCGCTTTGACACAGAACTACCTCAGGATTTTCAGGATTGCATTGAGAAATGGAGAGGTTATTCGAAGTCACACCATGTGGATGATGAGGAATAAAACCTATTATACTTATAAATAAAAAGAGCCAAAATTGGCTCTTTTTATTATTTCAAAAACATAAAATTATTCTTCCGTCGAAGGAGTTGGATTAGAAGTATCCGAAGGATTGTAATCTATTGAAGTATTATTTGATTTTTTAACACGCGGTTGTTGTTTTTTCATTTGTTCTCCAATGATATTTGAAGCAGAAAAACTAGTAACCATATTATTTAGCATATCGCTTGCTGCTTGTGGTGAATTTGGCAACAAGATTAAGTTAGAATTTGTATCAGCACCAATGGCTTGCAGAGTATCATAATGTTGTGTAATTACAATCAAAGCCGATGCTTCCTGCGAATTAATGCCCACTTGATTCAAAACTTCAACACTTTCTACCAAACCGCGAGCAATTTCCCTTCTTTGGTCAGCGATACCTTGACCTTGTAGTTTTTTACTTTCGGCTTCGGCTTTGGCTTTAGCAACAATTCTAATTCTTTGTGCTTCTGATTCAAACATAGCTGCCGTTTTTTCTCTTTCAGCAGCATTGATTCTGTTCATTGCATTTTTCACTTGAATATCTGGATCAATATCGGTAACCAAAGTGTTGATAATGTCATAACCATAGGCCATCATTGCTTCGTTTAATTCTCTTTTTACCGCAATGGCAATATCATCTTTTCTCGCAAATACATCATCTAAAATAAGTTTAGGAACCTCAGCACGGACTACGTCAAAAACGTAAGCTGTAATTTGATCGTGAGGATATTCTAGTTTGTAGAAAGCTTCGTAAGCATGTTCTGGAATTACTTTAAACTGAACGGAAATTTTCATTTTCACAAACACATTGTCTTTAGTCTGTGTTTCAATAATAACATCTAATTGTTGAATTCTAAAGTTTACACGACCAGCAATTCTGTCGATAATCGGAACTTTAAGTTGTAACCCAGAGTTGCGGATACTTAAAAACTTTCCAAAACGCTCTACAACTACCGCAGTTTGTTGTTTTACAGTAAAAAAGGAAGAAAAAAGAATAATAAGTCCCAAGACTAAAAAAGCAATCATAAATGGTCCCATGTTTTTTTATTTAAGTTAAAACTATTATACGCGAGACTCCAATAAAAGTTACAAATCTGTAATACACAAATGCAAACTTTAATAGAACTTTTAATGTTAATTTTCTTGTCGCATTAATAAAAAATGCTAAATCATGTCATTGTTTTACTAATAAAAATGAGAAGCAAGTTTTAATATAACATTTGAACTTCTTTCAGATTATATTCACATATATTGTGATCTTCCAACATAATCTGAAGTTTTCCAATTGTAGAGACGCCTTTTATAATTCCCATAAAATTTGTTTCTTTATTATCGGCAAAAGCAGTAGGGATTCCAATTTTAAATAAGTGTCTACTATATTCATTCCAATACAATGACGATTGCATAGAATAGTCAGCAATTATTTCTTCAATTTCCTGTACAATCTGATATAAAATTTCTTCCTTATCAAAATCGCCATTACAAATCAAAGCCAAAGATGAAGCCCTAGGTAAATTATTAAAATCCCTTTGATTTACATTAAGTCCCAAGCCAGCGATTGAGACAATTGTTCGCTCCCCTTTAATGCTATTTTCTATCAATATGCCACCAATTTTTTTATTAGCTGACATAATGTCGTTAGGCCATTTGATACTTAATTCAGGAATATTATATTTTTTTAAGGTTCTAATTACAGCCAGAGATACAACTACATTAAGATTAAAAACATCTTCATTGTCAAACAAAAAATCTTTAATCAACACGCTCATTATAAGGTTTTTTCCCGATTCAGAGTCCCATTTGGCTCCCATTTGCCCTTTCCCTTTTAATTGATTTTCAGCTGTGACAACAGTAAAATTCTGAACCTCTTGTTTGTTCGCTAAGCCTTTTAGAAAATCATTAGTAGAATCTATGGCATCGAGTTTGATTAACTTCATGTGTATTATTTTTGCAAAACATAATTTAATATTATGTTAAGGTTCAAAATTAATCACAAAAAATGGTAACTTTACAAATTCATATAAAAAAATAAATGGCGAAAAAGACTATAAACAACGATGTTCTACTGGCAAACATCATTAAAGGAATAGAGGAAGTAAAAGGAAGTGATATCGATATTTTAGATTTAAGAGAAATAGACACAGCAGTTTGTGACTATTTTGTAATTTGCAATGGAAATTCAAACACTCAAGTGAATGCGATTGTAAGTTCAGTTCAAAAAACAGTTTCAAAAGATTTAAAGGACAAACCTTGGCATGTAGAAGGTTCTGATGTAGCCGAGTGGGTATTAATGGATTACGTTCACGTGGTTGTGCATGTTTTCCAAAAACACATTCGTGAATACTACAACATAGAAAGTCTTTGGGGTGATGCAAGAATCACTAAAATCGAAAACAAATATTAAAGAAATAATCTTCAGATGGCTAAAGATAATAATCCAAATTCGAATAATTTTAAGGTAAGCCCTTGGTTAGTATATACGGCAATAATATTGATTTTTTTAGGGATTAGTTTTGCAACTGGAGGATCGAATTTCCAAGAACCAGCGCAATTAACGTCTTCTAAATTTAATTCTTATTTAGAAAAAGGACAAATTGAAAAAGTAATTGTCTACAATAAAAGTGAAGCCGAAGTTTTTTTAAATCAAAAAGCATTAAGCGATCCTGAGCATAAAAAAGTGGCAAAAGACATTTTAGACAGACCCAATAAAGGGCCCCACTATTCTTTTGACATTGGTAATGATCAGATATTCCAGACCAAATTGGAAAAAGCAGTTGCCGAAGGTAAATTGAAAGATTTTAACTTTTTACCAAAAAGCAATTGGACAGATATTTTCATCAGTCTATTACCAATTATAATCATAATAGGTGTATGGATATTTATTATGAGAAAAATGTCTGGCGGTCCTGGTGGTGCTGGTGGTCAGATTTTCAATATTGGAAAATCAAAAGCCAAACTTTTTGATGAGAAAACAGATATCAAAACTACATTTAAAGATGTAGCTGGTTTAGAAGGAGCAAAAGAAGAAATACAAGAAATTGTTGAATTCCTAAAAAACCCTGAAAAATACACCAATTTAGGAGGTAAAATCCCTAAAGGAGCATTATTAGTAGGACCTCCGGGAACGGGAAAAACTTTGTTAGCCAAAGCCGTTGCTGGCGAAGCGCAAGTTCCTTTTTTCTCATTATCAGGTTCTGATTTTGTTGAAATGTTTGTAGGAGTTGGAGCTTCAAGAGTTCGTGACCTTTTCAAACAAGCTAAAGAAAAATCTCCAGCAATTATTTTCATTGACGAAATTGATGCTGTTGGTAGAGCCAGAGGAAAAAGCAACATGTCAGGCGGTAATGACGAAAGAGAAAACACCTTGAACCAATTACTAACAGAAATGGATGGTTTTGGAACCAATTCTAATGTAATTGTTTTGGCTGCAACCAATAGAGCTGATGTTTTAGACAAGGCTTTAATGCGTGCTGGACGTTTTGACAGACAAATTTTTGTTGATTTACCAGACATTCGCGAAAGAGCCGAAATTTTCCAAGTTCACTTAGGCCCTATTAAAAAAGTAGAAGGTCTTGACTTAGACTTTTTAGCTAAACAAACTCCTGGTTTTTCTGGAGCTGATATTGCGAATGTTTGTAACGAGGCTGCTTTAATTGCTGCACGTAATAACAAACCTGCAGTTGACAAACAAGATTTCCTTGACGCCGTAGATAGAATTATTGGTGGTCTGGAAAAGAAAAATAAAATCATCACGCCTGAAGAAAAAAGAGCAATTGCAATACACGAAGCGGGCCACGCTACTGTAAGTTGGATGCTTGAACATGCTGCACCACTTATTAAAGTAACTATTGTACCTCGTGGACAAAGTTTAGGAGCTGCTTGGTATCTTCCAGAAGAAAGACAAATCGTAAGAACAGATCAAATGTTAGACGAAATGTGTGCTACTATGGGAGGAAGAGCTGCTGAAAAAGTAACTTTTGACAGAATTTCAACTGGTGCACTTAGTGACTTAGAAAAAGTAACTCGTCAGGCACGAGCAATGGTAACTATTTATGGTTTAAATGATAAAATAGGAAACGTAACTTATTATGATTCATCTGGACAAAGCGAATACAGTTTTTCTAAACCTTACTCTGATGAAACTGCTAAAATAATTGACACTGAAATTTCTGAATTAATCGAAGGACAATACGAAAGAGCAATAAAGATTTTAGAAGAAAACAAAGATAAGTTAAATCAATTGGCTGATATCTTAATTGAAAAAGAAGTAATCTTCAAGGATGACTTGGAAGCTATATTCGGAAAAAGAACATTTGACAAAAACTTAGGAGAAGTAGTTTCGTAATTTAGAAAATACACAAATATTTAAAATCTTAATTCAAAACCCTGTTTTGAATTAAGATTTTTTTATCTTTGAACGTTTTAAAATAATGCAAAACGACTAGTAACAAATTATGAATCTTTTTAAAAAAATATTTGGTTCAAATATATCTTCGTCTGATGAAGGCAAGAATATCAATTCAGATAAACCTAATCCAGATATTAATTCGCCTTTGGACGAACAATTCATTTACAATTTTAGAAAAAATGGAGGAAAATTCCTTTATTGTGAAAATTTAGATGAAGTAAAAGAACAATTTGAAAACATACTTGAAGAAAATGATTGGTTTGAATCTGAGGCATTATGTTATGAACCAAAATTATTTGTATTATTAGATGAAAACAAGCTTACTTACGGTCAAAATATAAATCCAAAATTTTTATTATCAGGCTGTGAAAACCTAGTTGCCGAAGAAGGATCAATTTTATTCTCTTCCAACCAAATCAAACAAAAAAAACCAAATGACTTACCTTCAAATATTGTGATCTTGGCAAAGACTAGTCAGATAGTCGAAGGTAAAAGTGATGGACTGAGTGCCATTCGAAAAAAATATTTAACAGAATACCCTACTAATATCACCACAATCAAATATTTTGAAAAAGCCAAAGAGGAAGATTTTACTCAATACGGAAGCTCTGCCAAAAACTTATATTTATTGCTCTTAGAAGATCTTTAAAATGAATGAAACACTAAAAAGGTCAATATCTGGAGCTATTTACATTTTATTATTAATAGCCTCAATACAATACTCTATAGAAACTTTTTTTATTCTGTTTGGTATTTTTTTATTAATAGCAGTCAATGAATTCTGCAATCTAGTCCACTTAAATAAGATTGCTCCAATTATTATAGCCGCTCTATTTTATTTCTACTTTTATAAAATCGCGATTGCCGAGAAAGGTGATGGTATTTTATATATACTTCGCTATAGTAGAAATTTTGATTTAGCAGTACTTTTTTTATCTCTTATTGTCTCTTTGAAATGCATTGTATTTTTATTTGACAATAAAAATCTAAAGGTTGATTCTTTTTCAAAATTTGCCTATTTAATCGGATATATCATACTTCCATTTGTGATTATTACAAAAATTCCATTTGGAATTAAAGGATACAACCCAAACATTCTAATTAGTATTTTTATTCTAATATGGACTAATGATACTTTTGCTTATTTAGTTGGAAAATCAATTGGAAAACATAAATTATTTGAACGAATTTCTCCAAAAAAAACAATTGAAGGTTTTCTTGGCGGTGTTGGCTTTGCTGTAATTGCGAGTTATTTCATTTCAAAATATTTTTTAATGCTTCCAGACAAGAACACATACATTTGGCTAATAATAGCAACGATTGTTGGGATTTTTGGAACAATTGGAGATTTAGTCGAATCCAAATTTAAACGAATTTCAGAAAAAAAAGACAGTGGAAATATCATGCCTGGTCATGGAGGTATTTTAGATCGACTGGATAGTGTTATCTTTGTAGCACCAATTATATTTTTATTTTATCAAATTTTAAATTATGTTTCATAAAGAAGGAACTCAAAGTATTTTATTAGGTACTATTATTACAGCTGTGGTTTTTTTAGCCTCAGATCATTTCATTCAAACGGAATGGATCAAAATGACTATTGAAATTGTAACTTTATTGTTATTGATTATCATTTTACAATTTTTCAGAAATCCGAAAAGAGCAGTTGAAATCAATGAAAACCATATTATCGCCCCTGTTGATGGAAAAGTAGTGGTTATAGAAGAGGTATTTGAAAGTGAATATTTTAAAGACAAAAGAATTCAGGTTTCGATTTTCATGTCCCCTATAAATGTTCATGTCACTCGTTATGCCGTAAGTGGTTTGGTAAAATTCAGTAAATACCATCCTGGGAAATTTCTTGTAGCATGGCACCCAAAAGCTAGTGAAGAAAATGAAAGAACAACAATTGTTGTAGAAAACAAGACTTTTGGAGAAATTCTATATCGTCAAATTGCTGGTGCTTTGGCAAAACGTATTGTAAATTACGCCAAAGAAGGTATGCAAGTAGTCCAAGGTACCGATGCTGGTTTTATAAAATTTGGTTCAAGAGTAGATATTTTTTTACCTTTGGATACTCCAATTAATGTAGTTCTAAATCAAAAAGCAATTGGAGGAAAAACAATAATTGCAACTAAAGCTTAATGACCGAAGAAGACTTAGATAAACGATTTCAAGAAGCTGTAGAAATCGCTTCTTTTATGACACAAGCGTCTTTGCCACAAGATGTACAATTACGTCTATATGCTTTTTACAAACAAGCTACATTTGACAAAACCAACTTTACTGTAACAGATAACTCTGATTTACGAAATGCATTCAAAACAAATGCATGGATTCAAATCAGTCATCTTACGCAAGATGAAGCAAAAGAACAATATATCACATTAATTCATTCCCTAATAAAATAATCGTATTATTTTCATAAAATGAGCATCACTACATAATTGGAAAAGACCAATATTGAAATGCAAATTAAATATGACCAATAACAACAATAAATATCATATATGAAAACTATCACTTTTATACCAGCAAGCCTGCTCTTTATTTCGGTTTTAATTTCTTGTAATGATAAAAAAATGACTGAGGTCGTCGAAGTTCCACTACCAACAGTTCAAGAAAAAATTCAAATAGGTGACCCTAATAATGTAAAAGCGGATGAAGGATCTTTTCAAATGGAAAAAATTTCTTTTGGATATGATGCTTTAGCTCCTGCTATTTCGGCTTTAGGATTAGAATCACATTATGGCAAACATTATTTATATCTAACTAATACATTAAATAAAGCTATTGTAGGAACCAAATTTGAGAATGTTTCTATAGAAGATTTGTTAAAAACTTTGGATATTAACGATCCCGTAATACGCAATAGTGCTGGAGGATATTATAACCATAGCTTATATTTTAAATGTATTTCACCAAACGCTGGCGGTGAACCAAAAGATACTTTGGCAGCATCTATCAATAAAGATTTTGGATCTTTTTCAAATTTTAAAACTAAATTTAAAGAAACGGCTTCAAAACAATTTGGTTCGGGTTGGGTTTGGTTAGTAGTTGATAAGACTGGAGTACTCCAATTGACAACAACACAAGATCAGGATAATCCATTAATGCCAAATGTTCCAGTTATTGGGTTTCGGGGCAAACCAATTTTAGGAATTGATCTTTGGGAACATGCTTATTTCTTAGATTATCAATACAAAAAGAAAAATTATATTGATGCTTTTTTCAATGTTGTAAATTGGGAGAAAGTAAACGAAAATTACAAAGCAACTTTCAAAAAATAAGAATAAAAAAAATGCTGATTTTAATGTCAGCATTTTTTTTTATCCTCTGCTTATTTTACAATTGATAAATAAACGATTCTAATGGCTGAATAGTAAT
>Ga0308157_10006862_pt1 | contig 13439 bp, 8 predicted proteins | sample PhyBR1_FD_201035 | JGI IMG/M metagenome (GOLD analysis project Ga0308157, IMG submission 201035) | Phyllosphere microbial communities from UC Gill Tract Community Farm, Albany, California, United States - DLSLB.R1 | ecosystem: Host-associated > Plants > Phyllosphere > Unclassified | place: USA...
CATCGACGTCAAGCTGGGACGATCCGCTGCTGTGCCCCGGCCCGACCCCGAATGTGGCCGGCTCCGGCACCCTGACGACCGACCCGCGCTTTGCGGGCCTGGGCCTGGACGCCGAGCGCGTCTGCAACACGCGCCTGACCACGCTCGTCGGCGCCAACCCGGACCTGGAGCCTGAAAAGTCGAAGACCTACACGGTCGGCTTCGTGATCGAGCCAGTCAAGAACTTCGTCGCGACGATCGACTTCTGGAAGATCGACATGAAGCGCACGATCGCCCAGATCAACGAAGATTCGATCTTCGATAATCTGAGCCGGTACCAGGACCTGTTCGTGCGCAACCCGGACGGCACCCTGCAGTACATCACGAAGACGCGCCTGAACATGGGCGGGCTCAAGACCCAGGGCATCGACCTGAGCCTGAACTACATGTTCCCGACGGCGCGCTGGGGACGCTTCGGCTTCTCGATGGACGGCACCTACACCGACCGCTACGAAGGGCAGAATGATGCGGGCAGCCCGTGGGTCGACAGCGTCGGGCGCATCGGTGCGCTCTCGACCGGCTCGACCTCGGCCAACACCTACATCTTCAAGTGGAAGCACCAGGCGCGCGTGAACTGGCAGTACGGCGCGTTCTTCGCCCAGCTCACGCAGCAGTACAGCTCGAGCTACGAAGACACCAATGCGCTGCCGACGCAGCAGCCGGGGCAGCCGTTCTACAACGTGATCGAGCCGTACCGCGTCTACAACCTGTCGACGACGTACAAGGTGTCGAAGCAGCTCAAGATCGGTGCGGGCGTGAACAACCTGTTCGACACCGATCCGCCACTGTCGAACCAGCGCCTGTCGTCGCGTGTGGTGTTCGCACAGAATATTGCCAAGCCGATTGGCCGGGCGTTCACGGTGCGGGCTGATTACACGTTCTGATCGTCGGTGAGGTCCGCCGTTTCCGTCTGTGCGGGAACGGCGGGTGTACGCCCGTCAGCCATTGTGCAAGGCAGCATTCGTAAGAGCCCCAAATTTTAACATTGTGACAATCAGTGGATTTTCTCTCAATAATAGAGTGCTATCGTTTTAAGGTAGTTTGAGATTGATCCCAACGGGGCTTTCATCTCCTTGCTTGAGGTTTGCAAGGTTCATGAAGCTCAAAAAGGTCAGGCTGCCGCTTTCGATCGTAAAATATTTGTCAGGAGAAAATCGTCGGATGTCCATCCTTTCTATCTTCGGGCTGACTCCCAAGGCAGCCGTCATCGACGACGTCGTGACGCCATCCGCGAGCCAGTTGCTCAAGCATGTTATCGCCGGCAGCTACCAGGAAGCCGAACGGCAGCTGCTCTCCGCAAGCGACGAGGAGCGCGAACGCCGCCTCCACACATTCTCCCAGCACGACGATGCGGTCGACCTGGCGCAGCAATGGGTGCGTAGCAGGAGCGACTTGTCAATTGCGCACACGGTGCTGGGCGCCAGCTTGATTGGTAAGGCATGGAAGATTCGCGGCAGCGCCTATGGCAGTAACGTCGACCCAGGGGCCGTGGAGCCGTTCTTTGACTTGATCAACAGCGCCCCGCAGTCGCTGCTCAAGGCGGCGAGCCTGGACGCGGGAACGGCCGATCCGTTCGCATGGCTGATCCTGGCGGAAGTGCGAAGAGGCGGCGACCGTGACCTGATCGACCAATACTTTGCCCAGGCCACCGCACGCGTTCCCATGCACTGGCCGACGTATTTCCGGTATTTCATGGTCACTACCGAGAAATGGGGTGGCAGTCACGAAAGGATGTTCCGCTTTGCTCAGGAAAGCGCGGAGCAGGCGCCGCGCGGCAGTGCGATCCATTTTCTGGTGGCCCTGGCATATTGCGAACATGCTCTGACGTTGGAAGCAAATACGGTCGGGCAGCTGCGCAACGCTTCGCATGCCGACCGCGTTAGCACCGCGCTATATGCCTGGCTCAACGCCACCCCTGCCACGCTCGAAGAGAAACTGCATCAGCCTGGCGACGGATTCCGCGCTGTGGGCTTGAACCACTTCGCCGTGGCATGCTACCTGTGCGGGGCAAGCAAGGAGGCCAAGGCACTGGTCGCGGCGCTGGAGCGCAAAATCATGCCGGTCCCCTGGGCATGGATTGCGGAAGGAAGGCGCGAAGGCATCCATCTGGGTTTTGTGCATGACCGGGTGCAGCGCGAATTGGCACGCGCTTGAAGAGCGCCGCCAGCACGGTCCAAATGCTGTTGAGACACCTACATCAGCTCCAGTCACGCAGCCCGTTTGCCGGGTTTCTGTCAGCCGAAAACGTCGTGGCCGCCACCATCATTCCCGCCATCGAAGCGCGCTTCAGAGCCCTACGCTTCAACATACGCAACACAGCAACAATGGAAACCAACGCATGACAGAACTGAATCATTACCTCGAAAGACATTTCCTGAACGAGGTGCAGCTGACACGTGCCGGTGCCATAAGTATCGATGAGCTGGATGCTCTGATCCACGACCGACTGGTTCCCGCGCCATCGTATGAGGTCACCGAGGCGGGGAACCTGTGTTCGTTTGTGTTCGGCGAGATGGCCGCACCCGGCGCCACGCCCGGTCGTTACTTTCCCCCGTCGCAGCTGATCTGGATCGATCGGGCACGCCACGCCATCGCACGCGATGCGAAGGAAGACGCCCAGATACGCCTGAAGGCTCAGTTCACAACCAATTTCGCCACCGCGCTCGCAACACTGAATTTGTCAACCTGGCGTCTGCGTGACAGCTTCGATGACCATGGGGCACCGATTGACGATGGCTTGCTCGCGCGTACGGAAGCTGCGTGGGAGCATTTTTTGAACGGGACGTTCGGCTTGTGCGTTGCCAATGCCATGTCGGAGGCGCACATCGCGTACAAAGAAGTACTTCAAGAAAAACTCACAAAGATCAGTGATAACGGGCGTCAAACGGTGTTTTCTCCGCAACTGGCGCAGGCGACCCACGAGTTGATCGACGCTTACGCGGCAGCGGCCATGCCTTTCTCGCCCATTGAGTATGCTTCAAGCAGCCGTAAGCGACTGGTCGAGGATCTGCGAGAAAACATCCACAGATCGGCTGGCGCCGCCTGACGTGGCGGGATTGGGCTGTGCATTTTGTTGCGAAGCCCAAGCCGTCAAGGCGTAACGCGCACGTAGTCAATGTCAGCCCAGGCGCCCTGCGCTCCTGTTGCGAACAAGCCAACCTGTGCGCCAACCCAGCGCCCCATCGCGGCGTCGAACGGCTCGCCCAGCGGCGCGAACACCGTCCCATCCTGGCTGTACGAAAACGCCACGCGCGCGCCATGCGTCACGTGCGCGCGCAGCAGTACCTTGTACCCGTCAAGTGCCGGCCCCAGCGTTTCGATGCATTCGCCCACCGCCTCGCAGCGCGCGACCACCATGCGTGGCTTGCCGTCGACCCGGCGCAGTCCGAACCACTGGCTGGTCAGTCCCAGCACGCCCAGCCCAACCTGATCACCGTCGCGCCCTGCGCGCAATTCAACACTGGCCGTCACGCCAAAGACCGGTGCCGGAAATTTCTGCGTCAGCACCGACGCCAGCGTGCGCAGCGGCGCCGCTGGCTGCGCAAACAGGCGCAACATGCCCGGACGTGCGTCAAGCGCATACCAGCCGGGCTGCGGGTTGGCGGCCCATTGCCATTGATGGCCCAGCGCAGCCCCATCGAATTCGTCGCTCGTCGCCGGCTCGCGGCGGGCAAACCAGCCCGGCACCGGCTTGACATGCTCGATCACCGGCTGGCCCACGCCCGGCGTAGCAGACGGTTCACCGATCAGCGGCCAGTCGCCGTTCCAGCGCATCGGCTGCAGATGCACCACCCGGCCGTAGGCGCGCAGGTCCTGAAAGTGCAAGAACCAGTCCCCGCCCTGCGGCGTCGTGACCCAGGCGCCCTGGTGCGGACCGTTGATGCCCGTTGCGCCCTGCGCCATGACGATCCGGTCTTCGTAGGGACCCTCGATCCGGCGCGAGCGAAACACCGACTGCCAGCCGTGCTCGACGCCACCGGCCGGCGCGAACACGTAATACCAGCCATTGCGCTTGTACAGTTTGGGCCCTTCGAGCGTCCGGTAGCCCGGCAGCCGATTGCCATCGATGATCACCCGGCCTTCGTCCAGCAGGCTGCGCCCATCTGGCGCCATGCGGCGCAGCGTGAGCACGTTGTTGATACCGGCGCGGCTCTTGGCCCACGCGTGGATCAGCCAGGCCTGGCCATCGTCATCCCACAGCGGGGCCGGATCGATGATGCCCTTGCCCGGCAGCAGCAGGTGCGGCGCGCTCCACGGGCCGGTAAACTCGGTCGCCGTGGTGACGTAGATGCCGTGATCCGGATCGGGATAAAAGATCCAGAAGCGCCCGTCGTGATGGCGCAGGCTGGGCGCCCACACGCCCTTGCCTGGCAGGGGCGCGGCGAATGCGGCCGGCGGCGTGAGTTGTGGCAGCGCGTGGCCGACCAGCTCCCAGTTCACCATGTCGCTGGAAGCGAGAAGCGGCAGGCCCGGTGCATTGGCAAAGCTCGATGACACCATGTAATAGCGCTCGCCGACACGGATCGCGTCGGGGTCGGAATAATCGGCGTGCAGGATCGGGTTACGGTAGCGGCCGTTGCCGAGATCCGGCGACCACGGCGCGCGTGCGGAGACTGGCCCGAGAGTCTTGCCGAGGAAGGGGTCCATCGCATCGACGGTCGGCGCCAGCCAGGGATCGAACAGCCAGAAGGAATGCGGCGCGCCGTCCAGCGCCACCGTATCGGTCAGGATGCCGTGACTGGCCAGGGTGGCCGCCAGCGCTTCGCGTCCGCTCGAAAAGCGTGGCGCGGCGCCGACGATGAACTGCACCGGCGGGCTGTCCTTGCCGGCATGGGTCAGCGGCGAGGCGTCGCGCCAGAAGGCCGGCTGCTCGGCATAGCGCCCGCCAAACCAGGCGCCCGCCGCCGACGGTCGCTTGGCCGGATCGTCTTCGAAGCGCAACGCCAGTTCGGACGTGAAATCCGACAGCCCATCGATATTGACCACGGCGCGCACCGCATCCGGCCGGGTCATGCCCACCAGCGCCGCGATCTGCCCGCCGGCCGAACCGCCCGCGATGGCGACGCGCGCCGGGTCCAGGCCGAGGCCGGGCGCCTGCGCGCGCAGCCAGTCCAGCGCTGCCTTGACGTCGTCGATTGCTGCCGGATAGCGTGCCTGGCCCGACAAGCGGTAGCTGACGGTGGCCGCAGCGTACCCACGTGCAGCCAGGCGCGCGGCCAGCGGCGCCATGTTCGAGCGCTCTCCGCTGGCCCAGCCGCCGCCATGCACCAGCAGTACCAGCGGCGCCGGGGCGTCGCCCGCCCCCGGCAGGTACAGATCCAGTGCCAGGGTCAGTGCGCCCCGCTTCGCGTACACGATGTCCTTGCGCACCTGCACCGGCGCCGGCGCGTCGGCGCTGGCAATCCGGATGAACGGGTAGTCGCGCACCAGCTTGTTATAGGTGGTCTCAGCGTCGTAGCGCGCCTGCGCCGCTGCCGGCGCCATGACCGAGAGCGTACCCAGCGCAAGGCAGGCGAGCACGATGCGTTTGCAGACCTTTGCAGCCCGCGCCATCGGTCAGGTCACGGGTGCAGGATTGAACAGCGCCAGCGAGTTATGCAGCTTCCAATGTTCGGCCCAGGTCTTGCGGCCACTCGCCACATCCAGGATCAGCCGGAACAGTTGCCAGCCGACGTCCTCGATGCTCGCTTCGCCGCTGGCGATGGTGCCAGCGTCCAGGTCCATCAGGTCATGCCAGCGGCGCGCCAGCTCGGTGCGGGTGGCCACCTTGATGACCGGGACCGCGGCCAGGCCGTACGGGGTGCCGCGCCCGGTGGTGAAGATGTGGACATTCATCCCGGCCGCCATCTGCAGCGTACCGCAGATGAAGTCGCTGGCCGGCGTCGCCGCGTAGATCAGGCCCTTCTGCGTCAGCTTGTCACCCGGCGAGAGCACGCCGGTGATGGCCGTGCTGCCCGACTTGACGATCGAGCCCATCGCCTTTTCGACGATGTTCGATAATCCACCCTTCTTGTTGCCGGGCGTGGTGTTGGCGCTGCGATCGACGCTGCCGCGTACCAGGTAATCGTCGTACCACTGCATCTCGCGCACCATGGCGGCAGCCACTTCCGGCGTCGCGGCGCGCGCGGTCAGCTGGTCGATGCCGTCACGCACCTCGGTCACTTCGGAAAACATCACGGTGCCGCCAGCGCGCACCAGCAGATCGGTCGCGTAACCCACGGCCGGATTGGCCGTCACGCCCGAAAACGCATCGCTGCCGCCGCACTGCACGCCCACCACCAGGTCGGACGCCGGGCAGGTTTCGCGCTGGCGCGCGTTCAGTTCCTGCAAGTGCCGTTCGGCGGTCACCATCAGCGCGTCGATCATCGACATGAAGCCCACGTGCTGCTGGTCCTGCAGCGTGACCACCGACGGCGCGCCATTGCCGATCGGGATCGAGCCGGCCGGGAACAGGCGCGCCGGTGGCAGCTTTTCGCAGCCCAGGCTCACGACCATCACGTTGTCGCCAAAATTCGGGTTCTTCGACAGGTTGCGGATGGTCCGGATCGGGATATCCGCGCCGGGCGCATCGATCGCCACGCCGCAGCCATACACGTGCTCGAGCGAGACCACGTCTTCGACGTTCGGGTAGCGCGGCAGCAGTTCGTCGCGGATGCGTCGCACGGCGTACTCGATCACGCCCGAGACGCACTGCACGGTGCTGGTGATGGCCAGCAGGTTGCGGGTGCCGACCGAGCCGTCCTTGTTGCGGTAGCCCTCGAACGTGTACCCGTCCAGCAGCGGACCCGCAGCGACGGCATGGGTGCCCACCGGCAGGTCATCGAGCGAGCGCGCCGCCGGCATGCGCAGCACGCGCTCGGAGACCCAGCTGCCGCGCGCGATCGGACCGCTCGCGTAGCCGATCGTCACGCCATAGCGGATCACCGGTTCGCCGTCCGCCAGATCGCTCAGCGCGACCTTGTGGCCCTGGGGAACGCCTTCGAGCAGCACCAGCCCGCCGGGCAGCACGGTGCCGGCGGCCAGGCCGCCATCATTGACGACGATGGCAACATTGTCGCCTGGCTGCATGCGGATCGTGCGCGGAACGTCGTGGTTCATGTTTCGTGTCTGCCTGTCGGCTGAAGTTGGGAGGATCGTTTTTAGTATGCCATAAAACGTTCCAATGCGGCTAGTCCACATCTCTATTTTGGCCGGACCAAATAAGAATGGCCTGACCAAAACAGCACAATACGAGAATCGAGGGGTGAGCGGCGACGCGTGCCCCGGACGACCTGCGACGCGATCGCGCAGGCTGGCCGGGGGACAGGCAGGATGACGGAGGGGGTATGGTCTGTTACTGCGACCGGGACGGCATTCGCCTGACGGCGAACCGGGCGCAACAGACGCCACAAGCAGCGACGTCTGTTGCGTTGTCAGCGTCAGTGATGCGTCAGCGTCAACGGGACCGGGCGGCCGCCGCTGATCGCGATTGGCGCCGACGTGTCCAGCTTGAACACCGCCAGGGCTTCCGACAACTGCGCGGTCTGGTCCGTCAGTGACGTGGCCGCAGCCGACGCTTCCTCGACCAGCGCCGAGTTCTGTTGCGTCATCTGGTCCATGTCGCTGATCGCCAGGCCGATCTGCTCGATGCCTTCGCTCTGGCGCTGGCCGGCGTCGCTGATGTCGCCCATGATCGTCTGGACGCGGCGCACCGCTGCCACGATCTGCTCCATCGTGCTGCCTGCCTGGTCCACCAGCGCGCTGCCAGCGTCGACCTTGGAGACCGAGTCGCCGATCAGCTCCTTGATTTCTTTGGCGGCGGTGGCGCTGCGCTGGGCCAGGTTGCGTACCTCGGACGCCACGACCGCAAAACCACGGCCCTGCTCGCCCGCACGCGCTGCCTCGACGGCCGCATTCAGCGCCAGGATATTGGTCTGGAACGCGATGCCATCGATCACCGAGATGATTTCCACGATCTTGGTGGCCGACGTATTAATGGCGCTCATGGTCAGCACGACGTTGCCCACCACTTCGCCGCCGCGCGTGGCGATGTCGCTGGCCGTCACCACCAGGTCTTTGGCCTGGTTGGCGTTGGCGGCATTGGCGCGCACCGTGTCGGTCAATGCCTCCATGGCGCGGGTCGTGTTTTCGAGACGACCGGCCTGCAGCTCGGTGCGGCTGGCCAGATCGGCATTGCCGCTGGCGATGTCGCCACTGGCCGATGCGATCGTGTCGGCCGAGGTCTTGATGCCGGCCACCATATTGGCCAGGCGATCGCGCATGTCGGACAGCGCGGCCAGCAGGCTGCTGTTGTCGCCCGGCTCGATGCGAATCGCCATCGACAAGTTGCCGTCGGCGACCATGCGGGCGATGTCGCGCGCATATTCGGGTTCGCCTCCCAGTTGCTGCCAGACCGTACGCACCATGAACCAGGACACGGCGATCAGCACGGCGATCACGATCAGGCCGGTAACGATGGTGACCGTCACGACGTTCGTCACGCTGGTCTCGCTGCGCGAAATGCCGGCCTTGAATTGCTGCTGCGCTTGTTCATTGACCTTGGCGACGTCGGTCGTCAGGGTTGCGAGCGTCGACTGCATGCGCGTCACGACGGCCTGCGGATCGCCCTGCTCCATTTCGAGCATGATCTTGGCCGCTGAAACGGCCGGTTCGTAATACTGTTCGAATTCCTGACGCAGGCGGGCGCTGGTGGCCCCCATGCCGTCGATCTTGCCGAAGCTGGCCAGCTTGGCCCGTACCTTGTCGGCCTGTTCGCCAACCTGTGTCAGGCGCGCCTTGTCGCCTTCGCTGACGGCGTCGCGCAAGCCATTCGTGACCGACTCGATGTCACCGGCCAGTTCCTTGCTGATGTCGAGTGCCGGATAATCCACGCTTTCGGTCGTGTTGATCGACGTGAGTGCTTTGTTGGCGATGCCGGCACTGACGGCAACCCCGAGGGTAAAGATGATGGCCGAGATGATCGGCAGTGCCCAGATCCTGCGTTTGATGCTCATGCTGCCTGCTCCTGAATGCAAAACCCGCCGCACGCGCGGCGGGGTACCGATAAATGATCAGGAACCGGAATAGACCACTTTGACCGACGCGTCGACCGCGCTCTTGTCGATATAGCCGATCGCCTTCGGATCAGCCGCGACCGCTTTCTTGACGCCGGCGTTGTCGCCGACTTCCTTTGGCATCGTGGCCTTACCGGTGAAGACGAGCTTCGACCAGAGTGCCTTGATCTGCGACGGATCCTTGTCCGTGACTTTCTTGTAGAACTCGGCACGCGCCGGTGCGCTTTCGGCCTGGTCGACCGGGGTCATGGCGGTCGATTTACCCAGGAAAAACTGGGACACCTGGTCCTTGGTCAGCGACGATTCGGCAGCTTTCGCATTGACGACGACGACGACTTCGGCAGCGGCTGGCAGTGCGAGCAACAGGGCGCTCAGGGTGATGCTTGCTTTGAACAGTGGATTCATTGGGAATTCCTTAGAACACGAAGTCGATCGCGACTGCGCCGACGGTCACCGGCCCCTTGAAGCCAGGCTGGACGTTGATGAACTGGCCGTTGCCTTGTGGCTTGATGCGATCGATCTGCACCTTGAGCGCGGCCGACGTCATGAAGTCCCAGCGCACACCGATGCTGTCGGTGGTCTGGCTGGTGCCATCGATGGCCGTGGTCAGCGTGTTCATCAGACCCGACAGCGCCGCCAGGGTTGGCGCGCACACGAACGGGGAACCTGCCGGGCAGGTGCCAGGGATGGTGTTGGTCACACCCTTCGACATCACTTTGGCGCGGGTGTAGTACGGCAGGAATTTGCCGAAGCGGTAACCGCCCATCACGTAGAACGACTTGGCCGAACCCAGGAACGAATCCGGCATCGTGCGCTTGGCGTACTCGGTCAGCACGACGATATTGTTCCAGTCCATGGACAGGCCAGCCGACGTGAACGTGTACTTGCGGTCCTTGGTCCTGAGCAGCTCGCCCATGTCCGCCACTTGCGGGATATTGAAGGCGGCAGCGGTATTGTTGAACGTGATCACGGCTGCATCCAGTTGCGCACTCTCCGACGACAGCTTGGTGCCGCTACGGCCCACGCGCACGATGAACGGACCACGTTCGGCCGTCAGGTTCAGTGCATACTGGTCGCGGGCTTCGGCGGTCGGACCGCTCGACGTCTTGAAGTCGCTGCGGCCATAGGCGGCTGTTGCCGTGACGGTCGTGTCGCCGTACTGCTGCTGCCAGGTGATATCGGCGCCGTCAATGTTATTGAGCGGCATCTGCGAATACAGTTCCTGCGGCGGACGCAGGAAGGTGTTGGCATAGCCCACGTTGCGGTATTCCGAAATCATGAAAGCCGGCATGGCCATGCGGCCAACGCGGATGCTCAGGTCGTCCGACAATTTGGCCTTGACGAAGGCCCACGACAGTTCGGCGCCGAAGCTGTCTTCGCCATCCTTGCGCACCAGGCCCTGGCCGGTGACCGACAACCACGAGTTGACGGTATAGTCGGCCTGCAGGCCGAGGTTCGAATCGACGCCGGTGCGTGGATCCTTCTTGACGCCGGACGACTGGTTCGAGCGGGCGAATTCAGCCTGGTCGGTGTCGGCAAACGTAAGGGCGCCGGTGCCGAAACCGCTGATGCGAACGGTATTGTTATCTTGAGCAAAGGCAGATGCGACGGCGAATGGCAAAGCGAGTGCCACCACGATGAAACGTGTTTTCATAAATTCCTGGGGATTGCGGTGGAGTGTTTTTTTGAATGCAAAAGCAGCGACATGACCTGCGCCGTATCGCATTTGCTGAAGCAATTGTATCCATGTGGAAACTGTTGCCGCAACGAAAATTCACACAAAGTCACTTTTTCTGTTCAATAAGTGTCATTTTGTTGTGAACTTCTAACGCATTATTGCAATTCAACTACTTCAACCGATTCCCAGGTTTGCAGATGGCGCCACGCTGCGACAGCTCGCGCGCAGCCCGGCGCCATGCACTACCGCTGCGTCAGAAAGCCGTCCTGACGCCCAGCACGACACGCCGTCCCGGCAGCGGCGCGATGTCCTTGAGTACCGAGGTCGACAGGCGGATATCGTCGTTCAGGATATTCTTGGCCAGTGCAAACCATGTCAGGTCAAGACCCTGTACGCGCTGCGTGTACGACAGGTTGGCGTCGAGCTGGTTATAGGCCGGCGTATCTTGCTGCTCATTGGCGGCCAGTCGATCCTGCCCGCGCGCATGCACCAGTGACAAGCCGCCGCGCCACGCACCCTCACGGTAGCCAACGCTGGCGCCGATCCGGTCCGCCGGCTGCAGCGGCAGGTTGCCGCCGCCATCGGCGAGCTTGCCGCGCGAAGTGTCGCCAAACAGCCGGCCCGACCAGCCGGCGCCGGTCTGGTTGTAGGTCAGCTCGGCTTCCGCACCATGAATGCGGGCACGGCCTTGCTCGAAGGTGCGGGTGCGCAGTTCGTCACCCGGGTTGCCTTCCTCGTCGACCAGGTCGCTGCCGATGCGGCCGAAGATGTAATTGTCGATGTTGTTGCGGAACAGGTTGGTTTTCCAGCGCACCAGGCCCGTGTTCTTTTGCAGCGTGAGCTCGACGTTGCGCGAGGTCTCCTTGTCGAAATCCGGGTTACCGATGTCGAAGGTGGCTGTGGCATCGTGCGGCCCGGCCGAGTACAGCTCTTCGATCGCGGGCGCGCGCTGCGCGTATGACAGCGTCGCGCCGACGCTGTAGCCCGGCACGAACGGCCACGCGGCGCCCACCGAACCCGAGCCAAGGTCAAAGGTGCGCTGCCTGCCGCTGACCGGCTCGCGCTTGACGTTCTCGTAGCGCGCGCCGGCGCTCATACGCAGCGGGCCGGCATCGCCCTCTTCCACCATGAACAAGGCCGTCGTTCTGGAATGGGTCAGCGGCACCGTGTCCGGTCCGCCCTCGGCGCTAAGGGCCGAGAAGTGCGTGTTCTCGGTCTGGGCGCCAATCGTGCCGCGCAGGCCGGCAATGGCGTCGTGCGTCAGTTCGAGCCGGGTTTCCAGCGACCGGTTATTGAAGAGGACCTCGGGACCGTCCTCGCCCAGCTCGGCGTGCTCGTAGTCGGTGTAACCGGCCTTGAAGCGCAGCGATTCGATACCCTTGAAAGGCTGCTTCAGCATGCTGTCGAAATCATAGCGGTCCTGCTTCTGGTCGATGCGCGAACCCTCGGCGCTCGGAATGCCGTACAGATTGGTCAGGTGCGATGCCGACACGCCGGCGTAACCCCATTCATCGACCCACGAGGTGCCGGCACCGAGGTTCTTTTCGCGCGTGTCCGAGTGCGGCAGGCGGCGCATTGCCGAGTCGGCATCCTGCAGGACCCGCCGGTCCGGGATGCGGTATTCGTCGGTATCGCGCCAGTTGCCATCGACGTGCAGGGCGATCTTGCCGCTGGCGGCGTCCGCCGTACCGGAGACGTTCTTGCCGTTGTCGCCCGTGCTGTAGCGGGACTCGATCTGGCCGGTCGGCGCGGCTTCGAGGTGCGTCGGAATGCGCTCGTTGACGATATTCACCAGGCCACCGATCGCGCCCGAGCCGTACAGCAAGGCGGCCGGTCCGCGCAGGATCTCGATCTGGCGCGCCACCGCGCCCTCGGCCGAGACCGCGTGGTCGTTCGACAGGCCCGACACGTCGGACACGGACATGCCGTTTTCCAGCATTTTTACCCGCGAACCTTCGAGGCCGCGAATGATGGGGCGCGAAGCGCCGGCGCCGAAGGCCGAGGCGGACACGCCAAGTTCCTGCGACAGCGTCTCGCCGAGCGAACTGCCGGCCTTGTCGCGCAATTCGTCTCCGGCCAGTACTTTCGCCGGGGTGAGGATCTGGTCGTTTTCGCCGTTACGGAACGGCGACGCGGTGACGATCACCTGCGGGGTGTCGGCGGTGCGGACCGATTGGGCCTGCGCTGGCACATTCCAGGCAAGCAGGATGGCGCTGGCAAGCAGCGTACGTTGAATATTCATGGTGACAACCTCGAGCAAAATGGGTGCGAACGGCATTGCCATGGCGGCGCCACGGCAGTGCATCGATAACTGCGAATCGACTCAGTTCGCCCGAGGGGGGCCGCGCGGATAACTCGAATGAATGGGCTGCGCCCGCACGCGCTCGGCGGCCAGCGCCAGCGGGCTGGCGACGGCCGTGTGCGGCACATGCCCGATGTAGTGCGGCAGCGGCAGCGCGACATCGAGCTGGGCGTCGGCCGCGCACTCGGCGCAGAATTCCTGCAGCGCAGGCGCATCCGATTGGCCACCCGCCTGCTGCACGCCCTGGTGTTGCTGCGTGCCATGCCAGTGCGACAGCCCGTGCGCCAGCGCCATCTGCTGCGAGATGAGCAGTAACAGCGATAGCAGGCAATGAAGAATGGAGCGTGGCATGCGCGGCGAATGACGG
>Ga0308157_10006863_pt1 | contig 13439 bp, 9 predicted proteins | sample PhyBR1_FD_201035 | JGI IMG/M metagenome (GOLD analysis project Ga0308157, IMG submission 201035) | Phyllosphere microbial communities from UC Gill Tract Community Farm, Albany, California, United States - DLSLB.R1 | ecosystem: Host-associated > Plants > Phyllosphere > Unclassified | place: USA...
CGCGCATCCTGTCCAAGCGCGGCAGCGCCATCATCGAACCGCGCACCAACCAGCTGTTCGTCACCGACATCGCCTCCAAGCTTGAGGACGTGCGCCGGCTGATTGCCAAGACCGACATCGCCACCAAGCAGGTGCTGATCGAGGCGCGCATCGTCGAGGCCAGCGATACCTTCACCCGCAACCTCGGCGCCAAGCTGGGCTTTTCCGACATGCGTACCATCCGTGGCGGCGATTCCGGCTACCAGATCGGCAACGGCAACACCCGCTTCGCGATTGGCGGCAACCTGACCGGCGTCGGCCAGACCACCGGCCAGGTGGCGGTCACCGACACCAGCTTCAACAACACCCAGTTCATCAATCTGCCGGCCGGCAACATCAACGGCGCGCAGGCCGGCAGCCTGGCGATCAGCCTGTTCTCGTCGGCCGCCAACCGCTTCCTCAACCTGGAGCTGTCGGCGCTGGAGGAAGACGGCACCGGCAAGATCATTTCCAGCCCGCGCGTGATTACCGCCGACAAGGCGGTGGCGCTGATCGAGCAGGGCATCGAGCTGCCCTACCAGGTGGCCACCAGCAGCGGCGCCACGTCGATCCAGTTCCGCAAGGCCAACCTGCGGCTGGAGGTGACGCCGCAGATCACGCCGGACGGCAATGTCGTCATCGATGTTGACGTCAACAAGGACAGCGTCGGCCAGGAAACCCGTTCCGGCTTCGCCATCGACACCAAGCACGTCAAGACCCAGGTGATGGTCGACAACGGCGGCACCGTGGTGTTGGGCGGCATTTACCAGCAAACCGAGCGCAGCACCACCGACAAGGTCCCGCTGCTGGGCGACATTCCGGTGCTGGGCTACCTGTTCCGCAGCAACAGCCGCACCAACGACAAGACGGAGCTGCTGGTATTTATCACGCCGAAGATCGTGACGGAGCGCCTGTCGACGGCGCGGTGATTGGACTCATTGTTTAGGGGATGCGCTTGATGATGAACAAATTCACAGGATGGCTGGCGACGCTGGCCTGCGCAGGCTTGCTGTCGGCCTGCGGCGGCGGTGGCGGCTCGCCCGGCACCAATAGCAACGGCGTGGCGCCCTCCAAGGCCGCCAGCGTGACACTGACGGCCAGCGCGAGCACCATCGCCTCGTCCGGGCTGGACGGCACCGAGGTGACGCTGACCGCCATCGTCAAGGACGCTGGCGGCAATGCGCTGGCCAACGAGACGGTCAGCTTCAGCGCCAGCTCCGGCACCATCAGCAGCAGCAACCGGGTCAGCAACAGCGCCGGTGAAGTGGTGGAAAAACTCAGCGTCAAGGGCGATGCCTCGCCGCGCGACATCACCATCAGCGCCAGCGCCGGCAATGCCAGGTCGGCCACCATCACCGTCAAGGTGGTGAGTGCCGTCCCGACGCTGACGCTGACCACCGACAAGGGCACGCTGGCCTCGGCCGGCATCGCCGGCAACGAGGTGGTGGTGACCGCGCTGGTACGCGACGCCAACAACACCGTGATGCCGGGCGTGACCGTCAGCCTCAGCTCCGACTCCGGCAGCCTGACGCTGACCAACCGCGTCACTGACGCCAGCGGCACCGTCACCGAGAAACTGGGCACCGGCGGCGACGCCACCTCGCGCGCCATCAAGGTCAGCGCCAGCGTACCGGGCGCCGCGCCGGCGACGGCGGTGGTCAATGTCAGCGGCAACAAGCTGACCGTCAACGCCACGCCGACCGTGAATGTGGGCTCGTCCACCGACGTGACCGTCAAGCTGGTGGACTCGGCCGGCAATGCGCTGGTCGGCAAGCCGGTGACCTTCAGTTCCAACGCCAATTCACTCAGCGTCAAGGGCGGCGGCGCGGCGGTTACCAATGCCGGTGGCCAGCTGGTGCTCAGCTATGTCGCCAGCGGCGGTTCGGCCGACATCATCACGGTGCGCTCGATGGGGGAGATCGCCTCGTCCAGCCTGTCGATCAATTCCTCGACCTTTGCGCTGCGCGTGCTGGACGTTTCCGGCAACGTCATCAGTTCGGCATCGATCGGCGGTTGCCAGCAGGTGTCGGTGACCAATGCGCCGGGCAGCAGTGTCACCCTCAGCACCTCGCGCGGCACGGTGTATGGCGACGCCGCCTGCACCGTGGCGCTGAGCGGGGCGCTGGGCCTGTCCGGTGGCGCCGCCAACGCCTATGTCAACGCCACCGGTCCCGGCATCGCCACGCTGACCGCTAACGCTGGCGGCCAGACCACCCAGACCGAACTGGAGTTTGTGGCGCCGGTAACGCCGCTGGCGACCATCACCTTGCAGGCTGATCCGGCGATAGTCGGTGTCAACACCACCGGCAGCACCAGCCAGCAGGCCACGCTGCGCGCCATCGTGCGCGACGGCACGGTGCAGAACAACCTGGTGAAGAATGCTACGGTGGCCTTCTCCATCATCGCCGACCCAAGTGGCGGCGCGCTGACCCAGCCGGCGGTGGTCACCACTGGCGCTGACGGCACCGCCACCACCAGCTTCATTGCCGGCACCTCGGTGACACCGACCGACGGCGTGCAGATCCAGGCGCGGCTGGTTGGCGGCTCGGGCGCCACCGCCGTCGCCCGGCTGACGGTGGCGCAGAAATCGCTGTTCATCAGCGCCGGCACCGGCAACACGGTCGGCACGCCGACCAGCGCGACGTACCAGATGGATTACGCGGTGATCGTCACCGACGCCGCCGGCAACGCCGTCCCCGGCGTCAACCTGACCGCCTCGGTGCTGCCGGTAACCTATTTCAAAGGCTACCTGACCTTTGTCACGCCCGGTCCATGGGCACCGGCGGTACGCAACGGCTGCGCCAACGAGGACCTGAACAACAACGGCATCCTTGATGCCGGCGAGGACGTCAACGGCAATGGCACACTGGAGCCGGGCATCCCGGTGACGGTGACGCCATCGGTAACTACCGACGCCAGCGGCCGCGCCATGGTGTCGCTGGTGTATCCGCGCGACCGCGTCTACTGGCTGGATGTGAACCTGACGATACGCGGCCAGGCCAGCGGCACCGAGTCCCGCTACACCTCTCTGGTACACTTGTCGGGATTAAGCACCGATTACTCTACCCAGAACATCCGCCCACCGGGCGAGATGAGTCCATACGGGGTGTCGACTCAGTGCAGTAACCCGTTATAAGTTGGATCGTGCATGCAAAATGTGTTTCTAGTCGGCCTGATGGGGGCAGGGAAAACCACCATCGGCCGCATCCTGGCGCGCAAGCTGGGGCTGAATTTTATTGATTCCGACCACGAGATCGAGGCCCGTACCGGCGCTTCGATTCCATGGATCTTTGAAATCGAGGGCGAAGCCAGCTTCCGCCGCCGCGAGGCTGAGGTCATCCGCGAGCTGACTGGACAGGGTGGCCTGGTGCTGGCCACCGGTGGCGGCGCCATCCTGAATGCCGACAACCGCGCCTACCTGAAGGAGCGCGGCACGGTGATCTACTTGCGCACCACCGTCAACAGCATCCTGCAGCGCACCGCCCACGACAAGAACCGCCCGCTGCTGCAAACCGCCGATCCGCGCAAGAAGCTGGAAGAACTGATGGACGTGCGCGATCCGCTCTACCTGGAAATCGCCGATCTGGTGATCGACACCGGCCGTCCTAACGTACAATCAATGGTTCAGACCATTTTGAACCAGCTGGAAGCGCGCGCCTGCGAGGCCGCGCCCAACTGTTCCACCCACGCCGAACCATCGATGAACGAACAATCCAACATCCTGTTAAACGTAGACCTGGGCGAGCGCAGCTACCCGATTTCCATCGGACCGGCGCTGCTGGAAGATAGCGCCGCGCTGGCGCGCCATGTGCACGGCGGCAAGGTGGCCATCGTCAGCAACACCACGGTGGCGCCACTGTACCTGGAACGCATCGAGAGCGGCTTGCGCAATGCCGGCAAGCAAGTGACCACGGTGATCCTGCCGGATGGCGAAGAGTTCAAGAACTGGACCAGCCTGATGCAGATCTTTGATGCCCTGCTGGAAAACAAGGCCGACCGCAAGACCACGCTGATCGCGCTGGGCGGCGGCGTCATCGGCGACCTGACCGGCTACGCGGCCGCCAGCTATATGCGCGGCGTCGACTTCATCCAGGTGCCGACCACGCTGTTGTCGCAGGTCGATTCGTCGGTGGGTGGCAAGACCGGCATCAACCACCCGCTGGGCAAGAACATGATCGGCGCCTTCTACCAGCCGCGCGCGGTGATCGCCGATACCTCGACGCTGGAAACCCTGCCGGCGCGCGAGCTGTCGGCCGGCCTGGCGGAAGTCATCAAGTACGGCGCGGTGATCGACCTGCCGTTCTTCGAGTGGATCGAAGCGCATATTGAAAAACTGATGGCACGCGACAAGGCCGCGCTGGCTTACGCGATTGCCCGCTCGTGCGAAATCAAGGCCGACGTGGTGCGCCAGGACGAGCGCGAGGGCGGCCTGCGCGCCATCCTCAACTTCGGCCATACCTTCGGCCACGCGATCGAAGCCGGCATGGGCTATGGCGCCTGGCTGCACGGCGAGGCGGTCGGCTGCGGCATGGTGATGGCGGCCGATCTGTCGCAGCGCATGGGCCTGGTCGATGCGGCCACGGTGGAACGCGTGCGCACGCTGATCGCTGCAGCCGGCCTGCCGGTCAAGGCGCCGGATCTCGGCGTCGAGCGCTGGCTGGAGGCGATGGAAGTCGACAAGAAGAACGAGGGCGGCGCCATCAAGTTCATCCTGATGAATCCGCTGGGCGCGTCGAAGATCAGCAATGCGCCGCACGAGCTGCTGCTGGCGACGCTGGCCGCCTGCGTGTAAAGCATCATGCAGCCGGAAGAATACCTCGCCCCGTACGCCGCCCATTCCGAGGGCGGCGTTGGCCGCCTGCACGCGGAGACGGCGCACGCGTCGCGCAGCCAGTTCCAGCGTGATCGTGACCGCATCATCCACTCGTCGGCGTTCCGCCGGCTGGAGTACAAGACTCAGGTGTTCCTCAACCACGAAGGCGACCTGTTCCGCACCCGCCTGACGCACAGCCTGGAAGTGGCGCAGATCGGCCGCTCGCTGGCGCGCAACCTGCGGCTGAACGAGGACCTGGTCGAGGCGATTTCGCTGGCGCATGACCTGGGCCACACGCCGTTCGGCCACGTCGGCCAGGATGTACTCAACGAGTGCATGCACGACCATGGCGGCTTCGAGCACAATCTGCAAAGCCTGCGCGTGGTTGATGAGCTGGAAGAGCACTACGGCGCCTACGACGGCCTGAACCTGATGTTTGAGACGCGCGAGGGCATCCTCAAGCACTGCTCGCTGAACAATGCGAAGTTGCTGGGGCCGGTGGCGCAGCGCTTCATCGATCGCACGCAGCCGTCGCTGGAGGCGCAGCTGACCAATCTGGCCGACGAGATTGCCTACAACAGCCATGACATCGACGACGGCCTGCGTTCCGGCCTGATTTCGATCGAGCAGCTGGAGCAGGTGGATTTCTTCGCGCGCCTGTGGCGTGATGTGCAGCAGGCGTATCCGGGCCTGTCGGGCCGCCGCGCCATCTATGAAACCTTGCGTCGGCTGATTACCGCGCTGGCTGATGATTTGATCGTGACGTCGAGCGCGCGCATTGCCGATACTGCGCCGAAGAATATCGACGACGTGCGCGCGGCACCACCGCTGATCCGCTTCTCGGAGGGCATGCGCAAGGATGCGACCGAATTGAAGCGCTTCCTGCACGCCAACCTGTATCGTCACTACAAGGTCAACCGCATGCGGGTGAAAGCCAGCCGCATCGTGCGCGAGCTGTTCGACTCCTTCATGGCGGAGCCAGTGCTGTTGCCGCCGGATTACCAGGAAAAATCCGGCGACATCAACAAGCAGGCGCGCAAGATCGCCGACTACATTGCCGGCATGACCGACCGCTACGCCATCCGCGAACACCGCCGCCTGTTCTCGCTGGACGAGCTCTGATCTGCGTCAAACACCGGAGGCGGTGCGCTTGACGCATCGCCTTGTGCGGCGGAAGATGAAGCTTCATCGGAGGCCGCCATGGACAACGACGTAGCAGAACATTTCAAGCAGTTACGAGAAGAAATGCATGCCACCTATGCCACCAAGGTCGAACTGATGGCGTTCCGCGAGGAGGTCGCCATTCAGTTCGGCAAAGTGCATGTGGAGATCGCGCAGGTGCATGTCCGGGTCGCAGAGTTGGAAGTGCGCTTGGTGAAGTGGTTTATCGCCACCGTGATTGCCAACGCGAGTGTCACCTTTGCGATGGTGCGCTTCCTGCACTAAAACATGCGCTGTTGTGCTTCGCGGCGGTCGCCGACCAGTTCCAGCAGCAGTTTCTTTATCGGCGCGGGCAGGGCGGCGTCGGCGAGTTTGTCGATGTCCAGCCAGATGTGGCCGGGCTCGGCAGCCTTAGGCAGCCGTCGTGCCAGGGTCACGCGGTGCGGCACAATGTGCAGCTTGTAATGGGTGAAGACGTGCGTCACCGTCGACAGGCGTTCGCACGATTCCATCGTGCCAAAGCGGCTGACCGCGCGCAGCAGCGCATCGTGGTCGGCCTCCGGCGTCTCGTCATCGTCCAGCGCAATGTGGCCATCCAGCTCGGGCAGCGATAGCAGCCCGCCCCAGATGCCGCTCGGCGGGCGCTGTTCCAGTAACACCTGCCCGTTGTCGACAATCGCCAGCATCACCGCATGCTTCTCCGGCGTCGCCTTCTTCGGCTTGCGCACCGGCAGGTCCCTGGTGCGGCTGGTGGCAAACGCCACGCAGCGCGGCTGCATCGGGCAGCGCTCGCACGACGGGCTGCTGCGCGTGCACAAGGTCGCCCCCATGTCCATCAAGCCTTGTGTGTACGACTCGATGCCTTCTTCCGGCAACAGCGCCTCGGCACGCCGCCACATCGCTTCCTCGGTCTTGCGCTCGCCCGGATAGGTATCGATGCCGAAGACGCGCGCAAACACGCGCTTGACGTTGCCATCCATGATGGCCGCACGGCGGCCGCTGGAAAATGCCGCGATCGCCGCCGCCGTCGAACGGCCGATGCCTGGCAATTCCGCCAGCAACAGTGGATCGGAAGGAAACACGCCGTCATACTCGGTCACCACGCGCTGTGCGCACTTGTGCAGATTGCGCGCTCGCGTGTAGTAGCCCAGTCCGCTCCATTGCGCCATCACATCCTCGACCGGCGCCGCAGCCAGGTCGCGCAGGGTAGGGAAGCGCTCCAGGAAGCGCGCGTAATAGCCCAGCACCGCAGACACCTGCGTCTGTTGCAGCATGATCTCGGACAGCCAGATCAGATACGCATCGCGGGTGTTCTGCCACGGCAGCACATGGCGGCCATGGACTTTTTGCCAGCCGATCAGATCGGCCGAGAAACTGGGATCGGCAAAATTCTCTACTGCTACAACTTTCATTCTTTTCCTAAGATTACGCGGCGGCGTCCAGCGCCACAAACTCCGCATTGATGGCGATGCTGATCGCACCGGCCAATTCATTCAAGCGTGCCTTCTGTTCTTCCAGCTCGCGCTGGCTGCGTTCGAAGGCGTCTATCTTTTGCTCCAGGCTATCGGTCGCATCGTGGATGCGCTGAATCGACGCCAGCCGTTGTTTCAACTGATCCTTGTGCTGGCGGATCTGCGCTTCCAGCGGCGCCATGATGACCTTCAGCCACGCCTCCGCATCGTTGTTGGCAGACTTGAAGCAGCCGCGCACGCGCGAAGCGATGGTGTCGAAGAACTTCTCCATCACCGTTACGCGGCTGGTGGTGAGCAGCGTGGCGGTGCCGAAAGTCTTGGAGTAAATCGCCTCGATGGACGCCATTTCCTCGCGATAGCGCTCCAGCGAAAATGGCATCGGCAGCGCCAAAGTCAAGCCGTGCTCGGTCGAGAAGCGGCGATACATCACGCCCATCATCTCGGTGATCTCGATAGTCTTGTGTTCGGCTGCATCGAGGTTGGCGCGGGTGCGCTCGAAATAGCCGCGCACGGCGTCGCGCACGCCGATGAAGAAGCGGCTGCGCTGCATTTCCTCGCGCACCAGTTCGATATTGTCACGCACGATGTCCATGCCCATGCAGGTGTACAGCTCGGTCGACAGGCGCGTGAACACCGCCCGTGTCGCCTGCAGCTTGAACAGGCTGGCGTCAAATTCGCGCTTCTCGACATCGATGCGGCGCATCATGTGCGAGATCACGTTCTGGTTTTTGCCGCGCAGGCTGCGCAGTTCATGCAGCTGTTCGACGATGCCACGCGCGCGCGCGTTCAGCATGCCCACCTGCGCCGTGTTCAGCGCCTGCAATTCCTCGCTCAGTTGCTTGCGGACGATTTCTTTCTTGGCCGGAATCAGCTCATTGAACAGCGCGCCTTCCAGTGCATGCAGGCGGCTGCGCGCCTGTAACGCCACGTCGTGATTGATCTTGCCGACCAGCGCCTTCTGCGCCGACACCGGAAACACCTGGCGCGGCTCCAGCGCCAGCATGTGTGCCACATTGGCCTGCTGCCGCGCGATCTCGGCGTTGACGTCTTCCTCGCTGCGCAGCTCATCCCACATGCTGTCGATCTTGTTCAGCACCACCAGCCTTCCCGCACCGGCGCCGATGTGGTTGCGCCAGACTTCGATGTCGCTCTTGGTTACGCCGGTATCGGCGGCCAGTATGAACAGCACCGCGTGCGCGTTCGGGATCAGGTTCAGCGTCAGTTCCGGCTCGGTGCCGATGGCGTTCAGGCCTGGCGTGTCGAGGATCACCAGCCCCTGCCGCAGCAGCGGATGCGGAAAGTTGATGATGGCGTGGCGCCACAGCGAAATTTCGACATTGCCGTGCTCGTCCAGCGTAGCCGGCATGTCGGGATCGTCCTCGTCGTACAGGCCGTAGCGTTTGGCTTCTTCCACCGGCACGTAGCGCGTCTTGCTGACCTGCTTGAAGGCCTCGTGCATGTCGCCGCCGGCATCCAGGTTCAGCGGCAGCACGGTCCACGCGGAGGGCTGCTCGCGGTAATCGCTGGTGGACAGGTTGTCGGCCCGCGTTTCGATCGGCAGCAGGCGGATCGACGGCGCCAGGCTGGCGTCCCATTGCAGCTCGGTCGGGCACATGGTGGTGCGGCCGGCGGCGGACGGCAGGATACGCTGGCCGTATTCGGCAAAGAAGATGGCGTTGATCAGTTCCGATTTGCCGCGCGAGAATTCCGCCACGAAGGCTACCGACAGCTTGTCGTCCTCCAGTCGGGCCAGGTTGCGCACGATGCGCTGCTCGGTGGCGGCGTCTGCCAGGGCGGCGTCCGCCATCCACGACTGATAATTTTTCAGTGCGGTGACCACGCCTTGCCGCCAGGCGCTGTACTGTTCGAAATCCCTGACCATCATCTGCATGCCCTTATTTTTGGCAGTTCACACAATAGAATGTAGAACGCTGGCCCTGCTTGATCTGGCGGATCGGCGCCGCACAAACACGGCACGGCTTGCCAGTCCGATCATAGACGAAATATGTCTGCTGGAAATACCCGCTTTGGCCGTTGACGCTGATAAAGTCGCGCAGCGTGCTGCCGCCCTGGACGATCGCCTCGGCCAGGATTTCACGCACCGCCTGCGCCAGCTTTTCATAGCGCGCCAGGCTGATGCGCTTGGCCGGCGTCTTCGGATTGATGCCCGCACGGAACAGACTTTCCGACGCGTAAATATTTCCCACGCCCACGACAATATCGCCGGCCATCAGCACCTGCTTGACCGGCGCGCTGCGCTGCCGGGTCTGATCGTACAGTAATTTGCCGCTGAAGCCGTCTTCCAGTGGCTCGACGCCCAGTTCGCGCAGCAACACGTGGTGTTCCAGCGCGCCATCGGCGGCGTCATGCCACAGCACGGCGCCGAAGCGGCGCGGGTCTTTCATGCGCAGCACCTGGCTGTCCTTGCCGTCCTGGCCTTCGACTTCCAGGTCGAAATGGTCGTGCTTCTCCGGCGCCAGGCCGGGCGCCAGCACGCGCAGATGGCCGGACATGCCGAGGTGGATGATCAGCGTGCCATGCTCGAAATGCAGAAGAAGATACTTGCCGCGGCGGCCGGTGCGCAGCACCTGGCGTTCGGCCAGCAGTTGCGGCAGCGCGGGCGGGAAGGGCCAGCGCAGGCCTGCGCGGCGCAGCACCACGCTGCGCACGATGCGGCCTTCCACATGGGGCGCGACACCGCGCCGTGTCACTTCTACTTCTGGTAATTCTGGCATCTGTCTGGCTGTAGAGGAAATAAAGGACGGGAGAATCTGGCTGCAACGGAATATTTGGTTACACTAGTCAAACTCCGCGCGTGATGCGATCGGCGTAAAATTTGACGACCTTTGCTGACCAGTCAGGATCTACCCTTGAAAAACGCTTTCGCCATTGTAACCCTCTCAGCCTTGCTGTCGGCGTGCGCTGTCGCGCCACAGAAGCAGGGCGAGCCTCCCGCCGAGCCGCACGCCGAGGCGGAGGCCGCTGCGCCAGCCGTTGCCGAAGCACCGGCGCCGGCACCGGCACAGGAAGCACTACCGAATACCGAATTGACTGGTGACCTGCTGTTCCGCATCACCAAGGCCGAGCTGGAATTTAAAAATGGCCAGTGGCAGGGCGCCTATATCACCATGATGGCGATGGCGCAGCAGACCCGCGATCCGCGCCTGGCGCGCCGCGCCACCGAGATGGCGCTGACCGCCAAGCAGCCGGAAGAGGCCATGTCGGCGATCCGCCTGTGGCGCAGCCTGGCGCCGGATTCGGATGAGGCGACCCAGTTCTTCCTCGGCTTTGCCGTCACCGCCGATGACCTGAGCGAAGCGGAAGCCGCCTTCGAGCAGCGCCTGCAAAAAGCCAAGCCGGCGGCGCGTCCGATGGCCATGTTCCAGATGCAGCAATTCCTGCTGCGCGCCAAGGACAAGGCGGCCGCCTACAAGCTGCAAGAACGCGTGCTGATGCAGTACGACGACACGCTGGAAGCCCACCTGATCCTGGCGCAAGGCGCGTTCAGCCTGGGCGACCAGGCGCGCGCCCGCGCCGAGGCGACCAAGGCGCTGGCGATCAAGCCGGATTCCGAACTGGCCATCCTGACCAGCGCGCAAGTGTCCGGCGATATCGACAGCGCCATCCAGCAACTGCAAGCCTTCCTGGTGAAATATCCGAAAGCCACTGAAGTACGCGCCGCCTATGGCCGCATCCTGGCCGACAACAAGCAGCCGGACGAGGCGCGCAAGCAATTCCTGCTGCTGTTGAAAGATCAGCCGGACAACATCGCCACGCTGTATGCGCTGGGCGTGATGGCGATGCAGGCCAACGACCTGCCGGAAGCGGAAAAATACTTCAGCCGCTTCGTCAACGTATTGCAGGACCATCCGAACGACGAGCGCGATCCGTCGAAAGTGCTGCACATCCTGGCGCAAATCGCCGAACAGCGTGGCGACCTGGACGCGGCCTACAACTGGCTGGAAAAGATCGATGGCAGCGACGAGAAAATCTACCTGGCCGCACGCATGAAGATGGCCGTGCTGACCGCGCGCAAAGGCAATGTCGACGAAGCCCGCAAGCAGCTGGAAGAACTCAAGCCGTCCGACCCGAACGACCAGGCGCAGGTGTTCCAGACCGACGCGCAACTGCTGCGCGATGCCGGCGACCACCGTGCCGCCTACGTGGTGCTGGAAAACGCCACCAAGCGCTATCCCGGCCATCCCGACCTGCTGTACGATTTCGCGCTGGTGGCGGAAAAGCTGGGCGAGGTGGAGCTGATGGAAAAAACGCTGCGCCAGGTGATGATTGCCGCACCGGACAACCAGCACGCCTACAATGCGCTGGGCTATTCGCTGGCCGAGCGCAACGAGCGCCTGCCGGAAGCCCACGCGCTGATCGACAAGGCCTTGCAAATGGCGCCGGGCGATCCCTTCATCATGGACAGCATGGGCTGGGTGCAGTTCCGCATGGGTAATCTGAACGAAGCGGAATCCTATCTGCGCCGCGCCTACGCCGTGCGCAGCGATCCGGAGATTGCCGTGCACCTGGGCGAAGTATTGTTCGCCAAGGGCGATGTCAGCGGCGCGCAAAAGCTGTGGAAAGAAGCGCACGCCAAAGATCCTAAAAACGACGCGCTGAAGAGCACCCTGGCGCGCCTGAACCAAAGCCTATAAATGATACGACCACTCCTCCTCGCCGCCTGCATCGCCATGCTGTCCGGCTGCGCCACCACCGCCACGGCGCCGCGCTCCAGCGCCGCTGTTGCCGCCTACCAGGACAATATCGAACTGGCCGGCGGCATCTTCATCAGCTACACCCGCGACGGCAAGCGCGAGCCGCTGAACGGCAGCTTTAGCTGGCGGCAGACCAGCACCAATACCGATGTCAACCTGATCTCGCCGACTGGACAAACGGTGGCCGTCATCCATGTCACGCCGAACTCGGCAACGCTGACCGAAAGCGGCAAGCCGCCGAAGACCGCGCCCGACCTGGATACGCTGACCAGGCAAGCGCTGGGCTGGACGCTGCCGGTGTCCGGCCTGCGCGACTGGCTGCAAGGCTACGCCACCGACCGCGACGGCAAGCGCTTCGTCGCCTCGCCGTCCAATGACAATGTCATCACGCGTGACGGCTGGAAGCTGGAATATGTGAGCTGGCAGGACGACAGCGCTGCCGTGCCGCAGCCGAAACGCATCGATGCCACCCGCATTGTGTTTGGCGAGGCCGTGGATGACATGCAGATCCGCATCGTCATCCGTCCACAGCAACAGTAAAATGCCGGCCATGACCGAACTGAACCATTGCCCGGCTCCGGCCAAGCTGAATTTATTCCTGCACGTGAACGGCCGTCGCGCTGACGGCTACCACCTGCTGCAGACCGTGTTCCAGCTGATCGACCATGGGGACACTCTGCATTTCACGCTGCGCGATGACCATGCGCTGCGCCGCGTGACCGATATGCCGGGCGTGCCGGAAGAAAGCGATCTGATGATACGCGCCGCGAAGTTGTTGCAGGCGGAAGTGCTGCGCCGTAGCGGCGCCTTGCCGCGCGGTGTCGACATCGCCATCGACAAGGTGCTGCCGATGGGCGGCGGCGTCGGCGGCGGCTCGTCTGACGCAGCCACCACGCTGATGGCCTTGAACAAGCTGTGGAACGCCGGCCTGGACCAGCAGGAACTGATGGACCTGGGCCTGCCGCTGGGCGCCGACATCCCGTTCTTCATCTTCGGCGAAACCGCCTTTGCCGAAGGCGTGGGCGAGGCGCTGCAAGCGGTGCAGGCGCCGGAATGTTGGTATGTGGTTATCGAACCGGGCGTCATGGTGCCGACGGCTGCAATTTTTGGTTCGGAACAATTGACAAGGGACACCCCGCCCGTTAATATAGCGGACTTTTCCAGCCACTCCATTAAGTTGGGGTTTGGGAAGAACGACTTGCAACAGGTAGCAACGAAGTTATTCCCGCCGGTAGCAGAAGCGGTAGAATGGCTGGGTGC
>Ga0308157_10006864_pt1 | contig 13438 bp, 8 predicted proteins | sample PhyBR1_FD_201035 | JGI IMG/M metagenome (GOLD analysis project Ga0308157, IMG submission 201035) | Phyllosphere microbial communities from UC Gill Tract Community Farm, Albany, California, United States - DLSLB.R1 | ecosystem: Host-associated > Plants > Phyllosphere > Unclassified | place: USA...
TGGGATCCGGAAGCAAAAACGACTCTTTCTGACGAAGAAGTAATTTATGAAGAACAACAAGGAAAATTATTTTTCTTAAAATATAAAATCGAAGGTTCAGAAGATTTCTTGACCATTGCTACAACACGACCTGAAACTATCTTCGGAGATACTGCCATCTGTATCAATCCGAATGATGAGCGTTTTACACATTTGAAAGGTAAAAAAGCAATTGTTCCAATCTGCGGCAGAGTTATTCCGATTATCGAAGACGAATATGTAGATGTAGAATTCGGAACAGGATGTTTGAAAGTAACGCCTGCACACGATATGAACGATAAAACGTTGGGTGAAAAACACAATCTTGAAATCGTTGATATTTTTAATGAAGATGCTACATTAAACAGCTTCGGATTACATTATCAAGGAAAAGACCGTTTTGTAGTTCGTAAAGAGATTGAAAAAGAACTTGAAGAAATTGGTGCTTTAGCAAAAACAGAAACACACCTAAATAAAGTTGGAACTTCTGAAAGAACCAAAGCGGTAATCGAGCCAAGATTATCGGACCAATGGTTCTTAAAAATGGATGATTTGGTAAAACCAGCAATTAAATCGGTTTTACAAACGGGTGATATTAAATTGCATCCAAAACGTTTTGAAAACACGTATGCACACTGGTTAAATAATATCCGCGATTGGAATATTTCTCGTCAATTATGGTGGGGACAACAAATTCCGGCTTACTATTACGGAGACGGAAAAGAAGATTTTGTAGTTGCTGAAAATATCGATGATGCATTAGCTTTAGCTAAAGAAAGAACAAATAACCCGGAACTTACAACATCTAACCTTACTCAAGACGTTGATGCGTTAGATACATGGTTCTCGTCTTGGTTATGGCCGATGTCTGTTTTTGGCGGTATTATGGATCCAGAAAGTCCAGATTACAAATATTATTATCCAACAAATGACTTAGTAACAGGTCCGGACATTTTATTTTTCTGGGTTGCTAGAATGATCATTGCAGGTTACGAATATGCAGGCGAAAAACCATTTACAAATGTATATTTGACTGGTTTAGTTCGTGATAAACAACGTCGCAAAATGTCTAAATCATTAGGAAATTCTCCTGATCCTTTAGATTTGATCGAGAAATTTAGTGCAGACGGAGTTCGTGTGGGATTGCTTTTGAGTGCTTCTGCAGGAAACGATATCATGTTTGATGAAGAATTATGCAGCCAAGGAAAAGCGTTTTTAACTAAAATTTGGAATGCTTTAAAATTGATTAAAGGTTGGGAAGTTGCAGCAATTGCACAGCCAGAATCTTCAAAAAAATCAATTGAATGGTACGAAGCGAAATTTCAACAAACATTAGTTGATATTGAAGATAATTTTGAAAAATACAGAATTTCAGATTCGTTAATGGCAATTTATAAATTGGTTTGGGATGATTTCTGTAACTGGTTCTTAGAAATGATCAAACCAGCTTACCAACAGCCAATTGACAGCGTAACTTTTGCGAAAGCGATCGAAATGTTAGAAAACAATTTGAAACTGCTTCATCCGTTCATGCCTTTCTTAACAGAAGAAATTTGGCATTTAATTGCAGAAAGAACACCAGAAGAAGCTTTAATTGTTTCAACTTGGCCGGAAACGAAATCTTTTGACGCTGATTTAATTGCTGATTTTGAAAGTACAATTGAAGTAATTTCAGGAATTAGGACAATTAGAAAAGATAAAAATATTCCATTTAAAGATACAATCGAATTGAGAGCAATCAACAGCGAGAATCTTTCGACTTATTTTGACACGATTGTAACGAAACTAGGAAATATTACTTCATTCGAATATGTTTCTGAAAAAGTAGATGGTGCTTTATCTTTCCGTGTAAAATCAAATGAATATTTCATTCCAATTACAGGAAATATAGACGTTGAAGCTGAAATTGCAAAACTGACAGAAGAATTGAATTACACCAAAGGATTCTTGAAATCTGTTGAAGCAAAACTTTCTAACGAGAAATTCGTAAACGGAGCTCCGGAAAAAGTTTTAAATATAGAAAAACAAAAACAGGCCGATGCCTTGGCTAAAATTGCTACAATCGAGCAGAGTTTAGCTGGTTTAAAGTAAAATTTTAACTTAGTTATAAACACCAAACCCGACAGATTTTTTAAAATTTGTCGGGTTTTATTTTGCATAAAAATGACCGATTTTTATTCAAAAAATATATTAGACTTTTATGATTTTGTATTTTAAAATGATATAAATTTAGTACGATTTTACACGATCCAAATTTTATTTTTCTAATGAAAAGAATCCTCTTTTTTGCTTTTATTTTTTATCTCTTTTTATCTTGCTCGAATAAAATTGAGAATGTTGAAAAATCTATTTATTATTGGAAAAGTGATAGTTGGGATTTGAGTCCGAAGGAAAGGGAGGTTTTAAACAATTTAAAAGTCAGGAAACTTTATATTAAGTTTTTCGAAATTGATCATAATGAAGCTTATGGGGATTTTCCTGTTTCCAAATCCTCTCTGCGTTTTTATCAAGAGGAAGATTTTATTATAGTTCCAACGGTATATATAAAAAACGAAGTTTTTAAAAATACGAATAGAGCAAGGCTGGATACACTCGCAAATAACATTAATTTTTTGATTACTAAATACACCAAAGATAAATTCGAAAGAGCAAATCCTGTGAAAGAATTTCAAATGGATTGCGACTGGACGCTCACCACAAAAGATAATTATTTCTATTTTTTAAAGAAACTAAAAAACATTTCGAAAAAAGAGATTAGCTGTACATTACGATTGTATCCTTACAAGTATCCCGAAAAAATGGGCATTCCACCGGTTGATAAAGCGACATTGATGTGTTATAATTTAATCAATCCGTTAGAAAATCATTCCAAAAATTCTATTTTAGATATTGAAGAATTAAAACTTTATCTAAATAAAAAAAGAAAGTACCCATTGCATTTAGATATTGCCCTGCCAACTTACTCTTGGATGCAGGTGTACCAAAATGATCACTTTTATAAAGTAATTTACGGTGGACAGAAAGAGATTTTAAAATCTTTAAAAGAGATAAAACCTTTGTGGTATGAAGTTACAAAAGATACTCTGGTTGATGACTTTTACTTAAGAATCGGCGACAAGATTAAATATGAGAATTTAACTCCTGTGAAAATTAATGAAGCAATCGAAGTGATTAAAAAAAATATAGATTTCGATGCGAATACTACAGTTACCTTATTTCATTTAGACGAAGAACAATTAAGTAATTACAACAATGAAGAACTTTCTGCTTTTTATAGCAACTTTAGTAAGTAACAGCATTTTTGCTTGTGGTTTTTATCCGTTTGGAGAAGATATCAGATACTCATTTTTAAGTCCCGCAAATTTCAACTACTATTCTTATTCTGAATTTAATTACTCTTCTAATACATTTTATCCAAATGCAAACGGAGTTTATCCTGAAGGTGCCATTGAAGAAAATGAAAAGCTTTGGATGGAATATTGCCACAATAAAATTTCTGTTGAAGCTATAAGAAATGTTTTATATAGTTTGAAAGAAGAGGATATTAATGAAAAATCTACTAATGAAATGCTTCAGTATTTTTATAAAACTAAAAATATCGAGGTTATACATTATTTAAAGTTTGCTAAAACCTGCGAATTTTTTAATGGCGTATATGAAGATCCATGGGAAAGAAAAGAAGGCGCTTCGTTGCCAAAAAGAGAGGAGCTAATTAGTAAAGCCATTTTTAATTCGAATAAAATAAAGAATAGGACACTTAAGTTGCGATATACCTTTTTAGCGATAAGACTGTCTTACTATAATAATGATTTCGATCAAATTAAATTCTTATTCGATACCGTTTTTAAATCTCAGAAAAAAGATATCCTATATTATTGGAGCTTGTATTTTAGGACATTTGCAGAAAAGGATAAGGCTTTGTCAAATTTTTACGCAGCTCAGGTTTTTGTAAATGCACCGGATAAGCGTTTTATGATTGCGCAGCAGTTTGATTCTAAAATTTCCTTAGATGCTGTTTTAAAATATGCTAAAAATAACAGAGAAAGAGCAAATGTTTATTTTTTGGCAGGAATTAAAAAAAGTGATCAGGCCTTATTTTGTCTAGAGCAGATATATAAATACAATCCAAAGTTTGAGGGCTTATCTTTTTTGCTATTAAGGGAAATCAATAAAATTGAGGACTGGATTTTTACACCCTATTATTCTTTGTTTAATCCATCGGTTTCAAAGTATAATTATTGGGCAGAAGAAGATAAAGATAATTCAATACAGGATATTCTAAATCGTGTACAAAATGACAGAGTTTATGCCGGTAAAGTATTACAGTTTGTAAATAATATAAAACTGAAAAAGATTAGTGATCCGATTTTATGGATAATAGGCAAGGCGTATCTGTCATTTGTAACCCAAAACCATCAAAGCTGTTTAAATGAGATTGCGGCTGTAGAAAAAAGTATTTCTGAGAAAGATTCTCTTTATGATCAAATTCAGATTATAAAAGCATTGGCATTAACTGCAAATCAGGAAATCGGAAAAGCTCTAATTTTAGAAGAAGTGAAACCAGTCCTTCTTAAAAATCAAAAAAATAAAAAATTCCTTTTTGCTATCGGCAGGGAATTAGAATATAAAAAGAATAGGACTGATGCTGCTTTTCTGTATTCTAAACTTAATGATGTTAAGCGGGAATACGGAAATTATAATTATAATGATGCTCATTGGAAAAGTCTTAAGAACAAAAGAACATCCTACAGGGATTTTTATACAGATTACTTTGATTATATTGACGTGATTTATACACCTGAAGATGTACAGGAAATAGTTGCTCAATTTGAAGATCAAAATAACAGTATAGATTCCTTTTCTAAATGGAAGCAAAATTACATTAAAAATGAAATTCCAAGATTGTACGATCTGATTGGTACAAAGTATATTCGACAGAATAATTTAGAACTTGCTACTGAATATTTTGGTAAACTTGATAAAGATAAGTTAGCGAACTATTCTGACTGTTTGTGGGAAAAGCCAAATTGCAAAGAGTCGGATATGTTTGATGCAAATCCGTTTTTTATGCTTAAATATACTCCTGAGTTTATCAGTCAGGACAAAATTTTTAAATTAAACAAAAGAAGTATTACAGAACACCTGATTTTGTATCTTAAAAAAGCAGCTGAGCCGAAGAAAGAAAATAAAGATTATTACTATTTCCTCGTAGCGAATGCTTATTACAATATGACACAAAATGGAAATTCATGGATGATGCGCCGCTACTATTGGCATCATTACACAGACGATGCTCCTTTTGAAGATGAAAGGGAATTTTATGAAAGCAACCTGGCGCAAAAATATTATCTTCTGGCATTAAAAAATGCAAAGACAGATCAGTTTAAAGCACTATGCTTAAGGATGATTGGGCGTTGCGAAAAGAATAAGCTTGAATATCAGAATCCAAATAATTATGATAGCACAATCGAAAATTATGATGATTTTTTGTTGAGTAAAAACAAGTATTATCAGGATTTAAAATCAAAATATGCGGATGACTATGAAATCTTAATGTCAAGCTGTAGTTCTTTTGAAGGGTATTTCAAATCCAGAAGATAAAAAACAAACCCCGACAGATGCTTTAAATCCTGTCGGGGTTTTGTCTTTTTCAAAAATGTTTATTTTTTATTAAGCTCTGCCGCTTTTTGTTCCCAAAATGTTTCAAGTTTATTATAATCAATCGCATCTGCGGGTTTTTGGTAAGATAACCTGCCTGATTCAAATGCCCGGACGAGAATGGTTTCTATCAGATAGTCTTCGTTGACTTCAAAAGGTTTGTATTCCCGTTTTAAACTAATGTCAAACATATTCGCGGTAGCATTTGATACAAATGCCTTAAAACCGCTTTTTAAAGTTTTTACTAATTCGTATGTTGTTATTCCGGTCTGTCGATGGATAAGTTTTACTAAAATTTGCCCTTGTTTTCGGGAAAGCTTTTTTAGTCTTGCTTCGAACTCATTATTGAGATAATCTTCAACTATTTTGAAATATTTTTTCTTTTCCCGGCTGGTTTTCAAACGCGCCATTCCGTTGTTTAAAGCCGTTAATCGGTCTGCCGCCAGTTTTGCATAAGGATAAACTTTGTAAACCCTGTTCTGAAGAATCAGAAACTGTTTTCTAGCTTCAGGATTCAGTTCACCTTTTGAAATAACAATTTCCGCTAATTCAATTGTATCATTCAGAATTGAATCATTTTCAGTAAGCGTGTAGCCCATTTCACTTTCTTTTGGCGTAATCTGTGCTTTAGCAGCAAAAGAAATTAAAAGAAAACATAAAATACAGGTTGTAAATCTCATCGAATATATATTTAAGTGTAAAATTATACATTATATACACAACTGTAATACCAAATTTTTAATTTAGCAAAAAAATATTTTTATGACTACAAAATCTATACTGAATGATACCTCAATTGCTTTTTTAGAAAGCTACCTAAATAACGCTTCGCCGACAGGTTACGAGAGCGAAGGACAAAAAATCTGGATGAAATACCTGGGGCCTTATGTAGATACTTTTATTACGGATACGTACGGAACTGCTGTTGGAGTTATAAATCCTGACGCTCCATTTAAGGTGGTGATTGAAGGTCATGCGGATGAAATTTCGTGGTATGTAAATTATATCACAGATGATGGTTTGATATATGTTATTAGAAACGGAGGTTCTGATCACCAGATTGCACCTTCAAAAAGAGTAAATATCCATACCAAAAAAGGAATTGTAAAAGGCGTTTTTGGATGGCCTGCCATTCACACCCGTTTGCGTGATAAAGAGGAAATACCTAAACTGAGTAATATTTTTATTGATTTAGGATGTGAGACCAAAGAGCAAGTTCTGGAAATGGGGGTTCATGTGGGTTGTGTAATTACTTATCCGGATGAATTTATGATTTTAAACGAAAACAAATTTGTCTGTCGTGCGATTGACAACAGAATGGGCGGTTTTATGATTGCCGAGGTAGCACGTTTACTGAAAGAGAACAATAAGTCGCTTCCGTTTGGGTTGTATATTGTTAACTCTGTTCAGGAAGAAATTGGTCTTCGCGGTGCCGAAATGATTTCACAGCGAATCAAACCAAATGTAGCTATTGTGACCGATGTTTGTCATGATACTACAACACCAATGATTGATAAAAAGGTTGAAGGCGATCTTAAAATGGGTAAAGGTCCTGTGATTGCATATGCTCCGGCAGTTCAAAACAACTTAAGAGACTTAATTGTGGATACTGCCGAAGAAAAAAACATACCTTTTCAGCGTCATGCTACTTCAAGAGCTACAGGAACTGATACAGATGCTTTTGCTTACAGTAATGGCGGTGTGGCTTCAGCATTGATATCACTGCCATTGCGTTACATGCATACGACTGTAGAAATGGTTCACAAAGAAGATGTTGAAAATGTGATTCAGCTGATTTATGAATCATTATTGAAAATCGAAAACAATGAAACTTTTTCTTATTTTAAATAAGATGATTTAAAACGTTAATTCGGTTATTTACTATAGCCGAATTAACTAATAAAAAAAAACATGAAAATTTTACTGCTCGAAGACGATTTTACTTTATCCAAAGAAATAACTGTGTTCTTTGCTTCAAAAGAATTCGAGTGTCTGCCGTATTATGATGGAGCATTACTTTTAAGGAAATATTTTCCTTATGAATATGACCTGATTATTCTCGATATCAATGTTCCCGGCATAAACGGAATAGAAGTTTGTAAAAAAATTAGAGAAGTTGATAAAAAAACGCCTATCATTATGTTGACCGCTTTTAGTGAAATCGAAGACAAACTGGCTTCTTTTGATAGCGGTGCTGATGATTATCTGGTAAAACCTTTCCATTTTGAAGAATTGTACGCCAGAATTTCGTCTCTTTTAAGACGAAAAGAAATTCCGCAGCAGGCAGAAGAAAAGATTGTAATTCAGGATTTGGAAATTTCAGAATCTGAAATGAAAGTATTCCGCGCAGGCGAAGAAATCAAACTTACGCCTAAAGAATTTAAACTGATTTTGATTTTGGCTCAGGCCAAAGGAAAAGTGCTTTCAAAACAGTTCATAGCAGAAAAACTATGGGATTATCATATCGAAACCAATCAGAATACAATTGAAGTTTACATCAATTTTCTCAGAAAAAAAATCGATAAAGACCACGAAACCAAACTAATCCGAACCAAAATAGGTTACGGATATTATTTAAGCGATCAGGAATGACATTAAAAAACAGGATATCACTTTTAGTAAGTCTGCTCTTTACAATCCTCTTTGGGCTGGCTTCTACTGTGATTTTTGTTTTATATTCTAATTTCAGAAAAGAAGAATTCCGGGATCGTTTAGAAATAAAAGCACTTTCAAACATTAAACTTCTTGTAAACGTAAAAGAAGTTGATGATCAGCTTTTAAAAATGATTGATCAGAATTCAATCAATAAATTATATGATGAAAAAACGCTGGTTTTCGATTCTAATTTCAAACTTATCTACAGCAGTATTGACGATGCCAAAATTGACTGGTCTGTCGACGATTTAAAATACCTTAAAAAACACAAAACGTTTTTTAAACAACAAGGCGATTACGAAGTGTACGGTGTTTTTTATGATACCAAAGACCGGGATTTTTATGCCTTAATATCGGCCACAGATGATTATGGTAAACGAAAACTACTTTTTTTACGATATACGTTAATCATTTCTTATATCTTTTTTACCTGCATTTGTTGGGTATTAACTTCATGGATGGTAAAAAAAGCCATGAATCCGTTAAGTATTTTTCATCAGAAGATTAAAAATATAAACGAAAACAATCTGGATACTCGCGTAGAATCCAAAAGCAATAAAAATGAAATTGACCTGATTGCCAATGAATTCAATTTTATGATGGACAGAATCGAGGTTTCGTATCAAAAGCAAAAAGAATTCACTGCTCACGCTTCGCACGAACTCAGGACTCCTCTATCAAGAATAACATCACAAATTGAAAACACAATTGCGGATCCGGAAACATCCATTAAAGGAAAAACTTTTTTAAACACTATTTTATCTGATGTCAATCATTTGTCAGAACTGATTCATTCTTTACTGGTGTTGTCTAAAATTGATACAAATACTGCTGCCAACGATGAAATTCAAAGGATGGATGAAATTCTGTTTTCGGCTATTGAAAATTTAAATAAAACCTTTCCTGATTTTGTCATTTTGTTTGAAATAGAAGAAAGCGACAATCTTGATACGGCTTTAGAAATAAATGGAAATAAAAGCCTTTTGGAAATTGCGGTGAGTAATGTGCTAAAAAATGCCTGCGTTTATTCTGATAACAAACAGGCAAAAGTCAAAATTAGTACTCAGGAAAATCATTTGGTGATTTCAGTTTTAAACACCGGAAAAACACTCAGCGAAAACGAACAGAAAAATCTTTTCCAGCCTTTCATGCGTGGCGAAAATTCAAAAGGTACTTCTGGTTTCGGACTTGGGCTGCGTATTGTAAACCGCATTTTAATACTTCATAATGCAAAAATCAGGTATAGCGTACCTGTAGAAAAGACTAATTTATTTGAATTAATTTTTAATTAAATAAGTATTCTTAATTTTTTTAAGCACTTTTTAAGGTCTTTCTTAAGGTGTCTTAAAGTCCTGCAATAGCATATTTGTATCAAATAAAAATGATACGATGAAAAAGTTATTTGCATTATTCCTGCTGATTGCCATGAATCAGATGGTTTTGGCTCAAAAAACAGTCACTTTAGAAGATTGTGAAAGTCAGTTTTTAAAAAACAATCTCTTTTTGCTGGCTTCGCATTACAATGTTGATGCCTCAAAAGCGCTCACGATTCAGGCGCGTATCTGGGACAACCCAGTAATTTCCGCAGAACTCAACGCCTACAATCCGGATCGGGATAAATATTTCGATATCGGGAAACAGGGACAGAAAGTATTTGGTATCGAGCAGCTGATTTATCTGGGAGGGAAAAAACGCAACGAAGTAAAGTTAGCAAAAACAAATGAACAGCTTGCTGAACTTCAGTTCAATGATTTGCTCAGAACGCTCAAACTGCAATTGCGTAAAAGCTTTTATACGGTTTATTACAATTCAAAAAGTCTGGAAACCACAGACAAACAATTAGCTCATATTGAAGATTTAATTAATTCCTATTCAGTTCAGGCGCAAAAAGGAAATATTCCTTTAAGGGATGTTGTGCGTCTGCAGTCGCTTTATCTGAATTTTAAAAATGAGCGAATGGAAGTAGTAAATAGCAACATCGAAGAACAGGCAAATCTGAAATTGCTTTTAAATGCTACTGATGAAGTTGTTCCGAATGTTTCAAAAGACGAATTCAGTAAATATTTAAAAACGATTGATTTCGACTTAAAATCTTTTGAAAATGAAGCTATTGCAAACAGACCTGATTATCTGGCAAAACAAAAAGAAATAGATGCCAACGAACTAAATGTAAAATGGCAAAAATCACTTTCGGTTCCTGATATTACTTTGGGTGCCAAATACGACCAGCGAAGCGGTGCTTTTAACAATGAAGCGAATTTGACTGTTGGAATTCCATTGCCGCTTTGGAATCAAAATAAAGGAAATATCAAGTACGCAAAAACCATTCTGGAACAGTCAAAAATTGAAAAACAAAATTTTGAACTGCAGCTTCAGACTGAAATTACATCCGCCTGGAATAAATGGGACGAATCCCGTAAAAATTATGTTTTGATAAAACCAACCGTAAACTCCGATTTTGAAGCCGTTTACAACGGAATCTTAACCAATTTCCAGAAACGAAATATCAGCTTATTAGAATTTACGGATTTTATGGAAAGCTACAATCAGGCAAATATTCAGGTAAACGAGTTAAAGAAAAAACTGGCGCTGTCTGCAGAAGAATTAAACAGTACAATCAACAAAGACTTATTTTAAAACTAAATAAAATGAAACATAAACTAATCATCGGAATTGCAATTGTGAGTTTATCCATCACAGGCTGTAAAAAAGAAGTAGAAAATCCGCAGATCAATACCTCTTTTGCTTTGAGCGATAACATGCTGAAAACGACAACAACGGCAGTTGCACAGACACAGCCTGTAACAAACGAATTGAGTTTTTACGGAAAAATCACTGCCGACAACAATAAAATGATTGATGTATACCCACTTGTAGGCGGAAACGTAATGAAGGTAAATGTTGAACTTGGAGATTATGTAAAAAAAGGTCAGGTTTTGGCAACCATAAAAAGTACCGATATTGCTGATTTCGAAAAACAATCCCTTGATGCTAAAAGTGATTTGCTTGTAGCCAAAAACAACCTCAAAGTTGCCCAGGAATTATTTGACGGAAAATTAAACTCTGAAAGCGATGTGCTTCAGGCAAAATCGGAAGTAAATAAAGCGCAGTCACAGTTAAGCAAAGTTCAGGAGACTTATAAAATCTACAATATCAAAGCAGGCTCTATTTACGAAGTAACAGCACCAATCAGCGGTTTTGTCATTCAAAAAAGCATCAATCAGGACATGCTCTTGCGAAGCGACCGCTCAGAAAATATTTTTGACATTGCCGAAATAAGCGAAGTATGGGCAATGGCAAACATTAACGAGACGGACATAAATAAAGTAAAATTAGGAATCGATGCAGATGTTACGACCTTGAGTTATCCGGATAAAGTTTTTAAAGGAAAAGTAGATAAAATTTTCAACGTAATTGATCCGGAAACAAAAGCAATGCAGGCAAGGGTTAAACTGCAAAACCCTGGATTTTTGCTGAAACCGGATATGAATGCCAACATCAAACTGTCTTTTAAAGAAGATAAATCGATGATTGCAATTCCGAGTGATGCTATTGTTTTCGATAAAAGTAAAAATTTCGTCATGATTTTTAAAGACCGTCACAATATCGAAACGAGACAAGTTGAGGTTTACAGAGTGGTTGGGAAAATCGCCTATATCTCAAGCGGTTTAAAAGAAAATGAAAAAGTCATTACCAACAATCAGTTATTTATTTACCGTGCTTTAAACGAATAAGACATGAACAAATTCATACGAAATATTATTGCTTTTTCGCTCAAGAACAAAGCATTCACCTTTTTTTGGGTGGGATTACTGGCGGTTGCAGGATTTATTTCCTTCAAAAATATGCCCATTGACGCTTTTCCGGATGTAACAAATACTCAGATTATCATCATTACACAATGGAACGGAAAAAGTGCAGAAGAAGTAGAACGTTTTGTGACTTCTCCTATCGAAATTTCCATGAACTCGGTTCAGAAAAAAACGAGTGTGCGAAGTATTACCATGTTTGGATTATCGGTTATTAAAATCATTTTTGATGATGGGGTGGATGATACATTTGCGCGTTTTCAGGTGAATAATTTACTGAAAAATGTGACACTGCCGGATGATGTAGAACCGGATGTTCAGCCCCCTTATGGTCCAACAGGGGAAATATTTCGATATATTGTAAAAAGCGACAGTCGTGACAGCCGTGAATTATTAACGTATCAAAACTGGGTGATCGACAAACAGCTTCGTTCTGTTCCTGGTGTGGCCGATTTGAATGTTTTTGGAGGTCAGACTAAAACATACGAAGTTGGTGTTGATCCCGTTAAATTAGCAAAGTACAATATTACACCGCTTCAGGTTTACAATGCTGTTGATGCAGGGAATTTAAATGTTGGCGGTGATATCATCGAAAAAAACGGACAGGCATTTGTAGTTCGTGGGGTTGGTCTTTTAAAATCCCGAAAAGACATTGAAAACATTATTGTTGATCAGGCAGGAGGAAATCCGATTTTGGTTAAAAACGTAGCTTCTGTTTACGAAAGTTCAATGCCAAGAGTGGGGCAAACGGGTATTGGCAAGAATGATGATGCCGTTGAAGGAATTGTCGTGATGCGTAAAGGCGAAAATGCACAGGAAACTTTGGCTTTAATCAAAGATAAAATCAAAGATTTAAATGAAAATGTATTGCCGAAAGACATTAAAATAGAAACTTTTTACGATCGTGATAATCTGATGAATTTCACGACAGAAACGGTAATGCACAATTTATTCGAAGGAATTATTCTGGTTACCTGCGTGGTATTTCTTTTTATGGCCGACTGGAGGACTACTTTTACGGTTTCTATTGTGATTCCACTTTCGTTATTATTCGCATTTTTATGTCTGAAAATGATGGGGATGAGTGCCAATTTGCTGAGTCTGGGTGCTGTCGATTTCGGAATTATTATTGACGGTGCGGTGGTAATGGTCGAAGGATTGTTTGTGGTTTTGGATCACCGCGCGCATCAATTAGGAATGACGGCTTACAACAAAATTGCAAAAGGTAGTCTGATCAAAAAAACAGGAACTGAAATGGGTAAAGCCATATTCTTTTCTAAGTTAATTATCATTACTGC
>Ga0308157_10006867_pt1 | contig 13435 bp, 12 predicted proteins | sample PhyBR1_FD_201035 | JGI IMG/M metagenome (GOLD analysis project Ga0308157, IMG submission 201035) | Phyllosphere microbial communities from UC Gill Tract Community Farm, Albany, California, United States - DLSLB.R1 | ecosystem: Host-associated > Plants > Phyllosphere > Unclassified | place: USA...
CGTAGCGGACCGCAAAGTGCTGGCTACGATTCGAGACACCGCCGTCGGCAAAGCGATGGACGCGTTCGAGGAACTGAATGCCGAGCAGAAAAAATTACTGGAGCGGTTGGCAGACCAAGAAGAAGCCCAGCATGTTCAGGACTACCTAGATTCGTTGGAGCCGTATCTGGTGCCTTTTCCCGAAGTGACTGCCAAGCAAGCGCAGAAACTGTTCCCGAAAGTAAAAAAACTTAAACTCCCCGATCTTGAACGGCTGGATTACGCGCACACAACGTATCTAAGATGGCTCGATCACGCGACGAACCGCTTATTTATCGTGTACGAAAATCAGGATCAGTTTGTCGGAATCGAAGGACGGATCACGCCGACGAATAAAAAAGGGTTCTGCATGTTCTGCAATCGCCATCAGGAGCTGGTTTTTTTCAACGTGAAACTCAAAGGCAGCTCGCCGGAAAATCTTTCTTCGATCGGCCAATATATTTGCATGGATGACGAAGCCTGCAATCATAGCATTACGGATAAAGCGCCGCTAGAGAAGTTTTTGTCTTCGGTGGGGAAATGAAGGGAATGAAAACGAGGCCGCTCTTCGGAGCGGCCTTCAAAGTTGTCGAGAAAATTACTTCGGCGGGGGGAAGCGAGAAGACTGCGAGAAAAATTGCCAGCATAGGCTTCCGAAGTGCATTTCTTCGAAATGCTTCACAATTCGCTGTCTCACTGGGAAAACTCGGATGAAATTTTGAGTTGGAGTTTCTCGACAGGTTAAAGGCTGCTCTTCGGAGCGGCCTTTTTCAATAGGTACAGCGTATACGCCATCGCCGGGAGCGCCATTTGGAGCTGGTGGTACAGCGTGCCGGGCAGGCCGATTCCGGCTTCGAACAGCCAGATCCGGTTGTGGTCGTCGGTACCGAGATCGAGTGCGATTTCGTGAAAGCCGCCACCGGTCGCTTCTTCCAAATAATTTGCCATTTTCAAACTATAGTCGTCGATCATCTGCTGCATGGGGCCGTTTTCTTCTTCATTGTACTGGTTTTGCAAAAAAGCGCCCCATGTACTTGTCCCCCGATACGTATGCTTGGAGTTGGTAATCGAAATATGCGGGTTCAGCGATAGACTGATAGAACGGAAAGCTATAACCCAATGGTTTTGTCCGTTTTTCGATAAGTGAACGCGAAGATGGAAAGGGTGGCCTTGAGGCGTGACGCTATGAATCAACTTTTGGGCAAAATAACGTTTGCTTTTCAGCATCTCGCTTAAACGCGAAAGGTCGTCTTTTGTAAAATAATGCAGATATTGTTGGTCGAACAGCTCAATCCCGTCGTTTTTCAACTCTGCCGTCAGGATCTTTTGTCCCGCAAAGCCGCCGTTTGTTTTAAAAATAACCTTTTGATGTTTCTGCATAAAAGTGAATAGATCTTCCGCTTCGCGTACGGTCATATACGGAATCAAGCTTTGTTTGAGCTGTTTGTCTTTTTGAATGATTCGGTACACTTTGCTTTTGGTCATGGAGCGGCCTTTGATCGTGTGTCCCATAGGAATATGACCGATTTTGCGATAGGCTTCCTCGAAGCGGGGAACTTCTCGCCTGCGTGTGTAATCGTAAATCGCGTCCGGATAAGGAAATTCGTCGCTGATCCATTCGTCGTTTTCGAGCTTCGTCCCGGTAATAGAATGGTCGCCGATGTCCGAAGTGCGAAAATAATAAAAATCCGCGCCGTAATAAGCTGCAGCTACCGCGCACGCACGAAAGAAGTCGACATCCGTACTCCAATCCAGCATCATGCCGATCAGCGGTTTTTGATTCATGTAGTTCTGCCCTCCTTCATTCTCGATGGTATAATTGACTTATGCCATTTTACCCTGTTTAAACACTTCTTAAAAAGAAGATTCGCAACACGGAAGTTCAATATGCTGTCGAAAAGGAGAGATTGCCGATGAATGATCAATACCTCGCCGAACTGTTGAACCTATACGGTCTGGACCGACCTGAAACCGCTTTTTTGCGACATAACGAAAATCGTACGTACCGGGTAACGGATGCTTCGGGCACGAACTATCTGCTGCGCATCCATGATCCGTTCGTCGAAGGAATGAAAGGCGTGCAGCATACCCGGGCGGGCATCGCTTCGGAGCTGCATATGCTGGAGCAGTGGGGAATATGGAACGGCGGCGCTGCCCAGGCTCCGGTGCGGAATCGGCAAGGAGAGCTGGTCACCGCGTTCGAGATCGACGGCCGGAGTTGCGACGTCTCGCTTCTGAGCTGGATGGACGGTCGCGATCTGGTCAAAGACGACATGGACAACGACGAAACGGTGCGCAAACTCGGGGAGCAGCTCGCGGAATTGCATGCTTTTTTCCGGGAATACGAACCTGTCGGGATGGAGGCGCGTCCTCACCAGGGCAGAGCGTACAACGAGATGATGGCCGGCGTCATTCGTTCGGGCGTGGCAAAAGGACTATTCACCTCGCAAGATGCGAATACCGTCGAACAAACGCTGCGTCTGATCAACGAACGGCTGGCAGGGCGAGGGCCGGATACCGGTACGGATCTGATCCACGGCGACATCTGGTTGAATAACGCGATCCTGACGACGGGCGGCGAGGTGCGTTTTATCGACTTCGGATTTTATGGACAGGGATACGCGCTCACGGATGCGGCGATGGGGGCGATGATGCTGCCGAGCGAAAAGCGCGAGAATTTCCTGAACGCCTATCATGGAGAAGTGGCGTGGAGCGGAGCGGAATTGCGGGAAATCGACGGTTTTATGCTGGTGGCGATCATCGGCTATTACGTATTCCAATTCGAAAACGAGAAGATGCACGAGTGGATGCGCGAACGCATGCCGAAGCTGTGCGAAGAGCATTGCGTGCCGTTTTTGAACGGGGAGAGGTTGCTTGAGCGGATCGGGTTTTGAGCAGAGGGAACGGGCAACTTTGCTGTGGTAAAATGAAGTAGCTCTCACCCCGAGTTTGTCATCCAAATTCGCAGAGATCCTTTGATGAGAGTGAGAAGGAGCGCGTAAATGACCAGATCCATCGAATACGGACTGATAAGTACAGCAACCGACGAGAAGGCTTTAACGGCTAAAATGAAATCTTTTTTCGAGCCGTTGAATCGGGTGATGGTCAAGACGAAAAGCAAAGGGCTGCTGGAAGCGCGTTTGCCCTATGTCTACAAGCATTTCTATTGGAACCTCAACAAAGAAATCCAGGTATATGTCGAGCTGTATCCCAACGTAGACGAAGAGGGCAAGCGCAAATTCGACAATCCGGAGATCGGCTGGGTGCTTTTTGTGAATATGAAAAATGTACATCCGCCGTATCAGGTTCCTCTGGAGGAGCAGCAGCGCTATGTAAAAGAACTGCTTGAAGCCGGAGGATTTCCGTATCTCGCGTTACGCGAATATGCGGAGGACGAAGAACGACTGTGACTGTAATCGACGGTCGAGGAAATTCGGCGAAGATTCCGTGAAGAAGCCGTGGTGCTTCCGCAGTAAGACCGCCTACAGCTTCAACACCGTCACCGGTTCGTTGTCGCACACCTCGCCGTTATCGCGGAAACCGAAGCTTTCGTAAAGATTTTTTGCGGCAATGTTGTCGGCTTCGTATTGTATCCAGCAGTACGTGGCAGGCCCGGCAGGGTAAGTGCGAATAAACTCCAAAATCTTAATCATGGCTTCCCGCCCGTAGCCTTTTCCCTGGTGCTCCCGATCGATCATCAGGCGCAAAATGCAGTAGCTATCATGCGCGATCGACGGGATTTCGTAGCCGGTGATGCCGTACGTAATCATCACGAAGCCGACAGGCTGCTCGTCCGCGTAGATCGCCAGAGGAAAAGGCGTGCCGCCGTTCGTCAACAGGACATAACAGGAAGCAACGCTGGACAGATTGGACGCGACAAAACGATTTTGATCCTCGGCAACCTCCAGATTGAAGATGAGACGGCGATTTTCCAGCGTAATTTTGCGAAGAGAAATCATCATGAATAGCTCCTTTTAACATAAAATAGATAACGCTTACATACGTGCAACTTATCTATTGTAAACAATTAGATGCATGAAGGAGGTTACAAAAATATGAACAATCAATCCGAACCGCGAGCAAGCGAGGAAAAAGACATTCATCTCAAACAGAAACGGGTGGACGCTTTGGATGTGGCTTTGGCAGTGACCGGGGTGGCGACAGCCGTACTGCTTCCCTATTATCACGCGCTGCCCAAAAAAGACGCGATTCACACAACAGATATGCCGGAAAGCTATCTGATCGACACGCCGAACCGGACCGATCTTCAGCCGAAAACGGAATGTGCGGCTTTTTCCAGTGCTTACGTGCTGCGGCATTTGGGGGTGGAAGCAGACGGGAAAGAGTTATACAAAGGCTTTCCGCGCAAGCTGCTGGACGGCACGGTCGATCCGCGCGGCATATTGGTCCTTTTCCGGCGCATGGGCTACCAAGCTTCGTTCTACCGGGGCAATATCGAAACGCTCAAAAAACGGGTCAGCCTCGGCGTTCCCGTGATCGCGTTCATCAAAGTTTTTCCGAATAAAAGGTATGCGCATTTCGCGCCCGTCGTCGGGTATGACCGCGAGCATCTGTACTTGGCCGAGTCGTTGAAGCATAAGACCAATTCCAAGGAGAACGGCTATAACCGAAAGCTGCCGGTCTCCGAGCTGGAAAAGCTATGGCGGACGAATCCGTTTTACAAGCAGTCGTATATCGTGGTCGAAGGGAAAGCGTAGAGGCGGTCAGCTCGGCGAAGAGACGATGGAAGACTGATAAAAATCCATGAGCGCGGTTCGAAATCCTTGGGCGGTCGGACCGTGCTCCCGGTTGCGGTGAGCGATCAGGCCGTGCGTGAATTTCATTTCGGGAGCAAAAGACAGGACTTGAAGGTTGCCCGTCTGAATCTCGTTGCGGATCGCGATCTCCGGAACCAGGGCAAAGCCTTTTCCGCAGCTTACATATTGTTTGATCATCTCCAGACTGGGCAGCTCCAACGCGTCTTTTACCGTGATCCCGGCTTGTTTCAGCACATCCGCGGCCGACGTATGGTAGAGGCACGAGGTACCGTTGCTGATAAACAGTTGATCGCCGAGCACCTGCGCTCCCGACTCCCGCACCTGCCGGGCGACGGGTTCCGATGCGGCAAACACGATCGTTTCCTCCAGAATCGGTTCGAACAGCAGTTCATGCCGATTCGGATTTTGCGGCACGATGCCGAAATCCAGCTCGTGATTCAACACGCCGCTCAGGATATCTTGATGCGCACCGTGTTCGATCCGCACGTTCACGTTCGGCATGCGGCTGGCATACTCCTGAATGAAAGGAAGCATTCGCGTCAGGAAAAAAGATTCCTGCGCCCTGATTCGGATCGTGCCGGACGGCTCGGTCAATTCGTGCATCTGCTCGTCTAGGGAGCGAATCAAATGGACGTATCGATATGCGTACTGCGCGAATACTTTTCCCGCCTCGGTCAGTTCCATGCCTCTCGGATAGCGATGCACCAATTTTTGCCCGACGATCTTCTCCAACTGCTGAATATGCGTCGTGATCGTGGATTGCACATAACCTAGACGCTCGGCGGCACGGCTGAAGCTTTTTTCTTCCGCCAACGCGATAAAAGCCACAAAAAGTCGTCCTTCCAACGCATCGATCATGACTGTCTCAACCTTTCGTATTTCATTTTGGAATAATAGGGATTCGAACTATTCGTTAGTCAAATAGATGATTGTATTATACGATTTCTTTAGTTATTTGTGTGACTAAAAAATAGCAAAGGGAGATGTAATACGATGAAGATTCATTATCGGAAGCAAAAAGTGGGAGAAGTTGATGTTTTTTATCGCGAAGCCGGTCCGAAAGACGGTACGGTTCTTTTGTTGCTGCACGGCTTTCCGTCGTCGAGTCATATGTTCCGCGACCTGATTCCCGAACTTGCCGAACGTTATCGCGTCATCGCGCCGGATCTGGCCGGTTTCGGACAAACGCAAACGCCGCCGCGCGGACAATTCGAGTTCACGTTCGACAATTTGTTCAAAGTCGTTGAAGGGTTTACCGAGGCGCTGGCTCTGAATAAGTATGTCCTGTACGTATTCGATTACGGCGCGCCTGTCGGATACCGTCTGGCCGTCGCTCATCCCGAACGGGTGCAGGCGATCGTCAGTCAGAACGGCAACGCGTATACGGAAGGGTTCAGCGAAGCATGGGGGCCTTGGGAGAACTATTGGCATTCGCCGACGCCGGAGAATCGCGAAGCATGCCGCGATTCCTTGGCGCCGGACACGATTCGCGATTTTCAGTATTTGCACGGAGCGGATGCCGATCTTGTATCGCCGGACGGTTATTCGCTGGATATCGCCTATATGGCAAGTCCGGAAGCCCAAGAGATCCAGTTGGACCTGATTTTGGATTATCGGACCAACGTGAAGCTTTATCCCGAATTTCAAGCGTATTTCCGGCAGCATCAACCTCCGCTTCTGGCCGTATGGGGGAAAAACGATCCTGCTTTCCTTCCTGCCGGAGCCGAGGCGTACAAGCGGGATCTTCCGGCTGCGAAAGTTCATCTGCTGGATGCCGGACATTTTGCGCTCGAGACGCATACGGATGAAATTGCGGCGCTTATGCTGCGATTTTTGGAGCATGCGGAAAAAGATTGACCGAGGAGGTAAGGTATGTGATGTTGGATGATTTTATGGATAAGCAATTTCCGGGTTTGCCTTTGCGCAAGCCCCTTTTCTACTCATGGGATATCGGTATCCGTTTTGAACTTGGCGATCCTGAATTGGACATGTCGCAAAAAGAACGTTACTTGCGCGAAGCCGGCGACCGGGCGATACATCTGTACAGACTGCTACATCGGGAAGACGACGAACTGTTGGTAGTGACGAACGCGCATTTCCTTGATCGGCCTCGCCGCCATGAGCGAAAGCTGAATGTGTACCGTCGCCGGGTTAAGGATCATCGAGTGTTGAGAAAGCTCAGTCAGGTCGCGATTCCGTATATTTATGCCGAAGGGGAAAAGGATGAAAATATCGAGACGCATCGATTTGTGTTGGAGTGCCGGGGACGGGTTCTCCGAGCCGAGCATCTGATTCGATCGTTGTGCAATACGGATATGGGAGTAAAGCCCTCGATTGAGCATGAGGTGTATATCATCAACCAAACGACCGGAACGATCTTTCATGTCTATGATGATCGGGGCTGCGACGTGATCGCGAATTCGGAGGACGCATTACGCGAGGTGTATACGGCTTGCAACAATTGGATCTTAGAGTACGACCGTCAACGAATCGAAGTCGTATTTGCTCAAAATCTGCGCGAGCCACAACCTGATTAATGATTTTTTATCCAAACGGAACCGACAGGAATTTGCCGCGTATACGCTTTATCATAATGAAGTGATAAAGCGTATATTTTCAGGAGTACCATTCGATCGAAGGAGGTTTTCAATGTTTATTCCGCGGCTCAAAGGATTATATGCCATGTTCTTGCGCGAACCTTTGGGGTACAAAATTCTGATTCTGTCGGCCCTGGCTTCAGCGATCGTGTTTAGCGGCAGTGCGTTCCATCTGTATGCGCAGGTTGGAGCCAAGTTGTCTGCCGCGGTATTTTTCGGTGCCGCTGCGTACCCGTTCCGCGGAAATCGAAAAGTCTTTCGGATCATGATGGTTTGTATGGTGCTTTGTTTGCTGTTGGCAGGGAAGATTTGGCTTGACGCATAACGAAAAGAGAACGACAGATGATTCATGGAACGGCTTTTGAGCGTAATTTGGATCATAAGCCACCAACTGAATGCGAATGGCTAGCTCAAGCCTTTCGCTTCCGAAAGGAGTGCCCATGAAAAAGTCGTCGTTGTCGTTTGCGCTGAGAGGAATTTCGCTGCTGTTGGGCATAGTCGGCATATTGCTCGTGCTGCGAAGCACGGAGCTTGGGTTGGCCCAAGCGGATTCGTTGACGAGTAGTCAAGATGAGTACGGTTCGGGAACGAGGTTTTGGTTGGTGCAGCAGAGCGGGATCGCCGCTTATCGGACGCTTGGAGCCATTTTGGCGGGAGTGGGATTATTTCAGGCGTTACGTCCGTTAAGTCGATTGGAAATGCAGAGAATTACGGTTGCTGCCGAACAAGAGGATGGCGTGCATGTCGCGAATTCTAATTCTTTGCCGACATCCGGTTTTGCACAAGGAGGAGCAAGCAGGGTACAAGGTCCGCGCACAGACTCGGCTTCCCGCGTCATTCAAGCTTCGCCGCAGAAACTGTATTGGGCATTCGTCGATCCGGATGTGCTGGTACGTTGGCTTCCGCCCGAAGGGATGCGTGGGAAGATCGAGCGCTTCGAACCGCAAGCGGGCGGCGCTTACCGGATGGTGCTGACTTATACAGGCAGTTCAGGTTCCGCTATGGGCAAATCGTCGACGGATACGGATATTGTGGAAGGCACATTCGTGGAATTGGTTCCCGGCGAAAAGATCGTGCAGGCTGTTACGTTCGACTCGCCCGATCCTGCTTTTGCCGGAGAAATGCGAATGACCTGGAATCTGCAAGCCGCAGGCAGCGGGACGGAAGTCACGGTGGTCTGCGAACAGGTACCGAGCGGGATCGGTCGGAAAGATCACGAGAAAGCCCTGGCTTCGACGCTGCAAAATCTGGAGCGGATCGTGAGTTAGTATAGAGTACGAGCAGCTTGGTCGAGAACCGTTCCGCTCATTAATTAAAGCCGCCGATTCGCGATCTGCGGCTTTTTGTCATGACCGAATGTTCGCCTGTTGCTTCAAATCAGCTTCACGCGGCCTAACGTCTGCCTGTACTCGCGCGGACTCATGCCCGTCCAGCGCTTAAACTGCCGGCTGAAATGGGGCAACGTGGAGTATCCGAGCCTAGCCGCGATTGCGGTGAAGGCGAGATCCGGTTGCTGAATTAACTGCTTCGCTTCATGAAGTTTAAGTTCCGACAGATAGCTGCGCGGCGAAGTGCCGTACACCTGACGGAATACTTCGAGCGCGTAACCGGAACTGATGCCGAGATTCGCGGCGATTTGTTCGATGCGGATCTCGCCGTGTTGGAGATTCTGCTCCCGGACGTTTTCCATGTAAAAAGCCGACTTGATCGATTGGGCGATCAAGGTCGCGTAATGTCCGGCCGTCGGCGATACGATCGTTTCCGCGTGATTCGAAGCATAATCGGCGAGCAGGTACAGCACCTCGAACAAACCTGCCTGAATACGAAACAAATCTGCGGTGGTGTACTGGCCGTCGCTGTGAATCAGCTGCACCCATTTTTGCATCGTGGCTTTCAGACGTTCGTTATCCTCGCTGCCGGAACGGAAATGAAGCGGTCCGCAGCGGCGCATCGTTTGCCGGAACAGCGGATCGTCGAGATTGAAATGGGCGATAAAATAGTGCAAGCCTTCCGCTTGCCGGCAGTCCGTCGCATGACGTGCGCCAGGCGGAACCAGCAGAATATCGCCTTCGAGCAGATCGTATTGGATGCGTTCCAGCTTCGTGCACTGAGAGCCGCGCAGGATCAACATCAGCTCAAATGCCGTATGTGACTCTTCGGGAACCTTCCAGCCGTACGGCACTTCCTGGGTATGCGCGCCGAACAGCTTTACGTTCCAATCGATCGCGGGCATCCAGTTGGATTGCGGAGACAAATAGGATCGGTAATTTTCAGGAATTTCGATTGCGTCCACCACCTTGGATTTGGGCAAGTTTTGCTTGGATTAGCGTATCTTCAATTATGAGAGCGCTTGCTATAATGACTGTAACGTACCTGGTGCAGACACGCAAGACCAAGGAGGAAACGTGAAAATGACCAATCTGAATATTCAGCATTTTTATACGGACGAACAAAATGCTTGGCAGCAACGAACTTACGAAAAAGGCGAAGGCGTCGCTAATTTAACTTTTACCGGACAGCGGTTTCAACAGGTCGAAGGATTCGGCGGTTGCTTTAATGAATTGGGTTATCTGGCTCTGGAGCATTTGGATCAGGAGAAGCGTCAGCAGTTGATGCACGCGTTGTTCCATCCGGAAGGCGAGCATCGCTTTGTGATTTGCCGACTCCCGATCGGGGCAAGCGACTACGCGCAGCAATGGTACAGCCACAACGAACATGACGGCGATTACGCGATGGAACATTTTTCGATCGAGCGGGATTTCAAGTATTTGATTCCGTATATTCGCGAAGCGTTAAGCTACAATCCCGATCTGAAGCTGTTCGCTTCGCCGTGGAGCCCGCCGACCTGGATGAAGACGTCGAAAGCTTACAACTACGGCACGCTGCGCTGGGAACCCGGGATATTGAAGGCATACGCGCTGTATTTCGTGAAGTTCGTGCAGGCGTACCGCGAAGAAGGGATTACGATTCACCAGATCCATGTGCAAAACGAGGTCATCGCGGATCAGAAATTCCCTTCTTGCGTATGGACCGGCGAGCAGTTGAGGGAGTTCATTGCGGACTACTTGGGCCCGGCGTTCGAGGAGCATGGACTGGATACGGAGATTTGGCTCGGAACGATCAATGCGCCGGACCCGTGGGAAGAGCTGATCAAGAAAAAAACGACGGACTTCGACGATTACGCGGCCGTCGTGCTGAGCGACCCTCGGGCATATCGGCACATCAAAGGCGTCGGGTACCAATGGGCAGGCAAACATGCGATCCAGCGCACGGTTGCCAGCTATCCCGAACTGCGTTATATGCAAACGGAAAACGAATGCGGCGACGGATTGAACAGTTGGGGCTATGCGCGTTACGTGTACAATCTGTTCCAGCATTATTTTGCGAACGGCGTGAACGCCTATATCTACTGGAATATGACGCTTGAACCCAAAGGACGCAGCACATGGGGTTGGGAGCAGAATTCGATGGCAACGGCGGAACCGGACAGCGGGCAGCTGACGCTCAACCCGGAATATTACGTGATGAAGCATTATGCCCGTTACGTCGTACCCGGCGCTTACCGGATCGGACTTGCAGGGCCGTGGACGGGAAAGGCGACGGCGTTCCGCAACCCGGACGGCAGCATCGCGGTGATCGTGAACAATCCGTTTACGGACAGTCGGGAATTGAACTTGGAGCATGACGGACAGACGCTGCGTTTTGAACTGACGGCGGGTTCGTTTAATACTATTGTGATCGGTCGAGATTAGCATCGAAGTCAAAATTGCAGGTTGAAAAAAGCTTCGCAGAAAAGCGCTACTGCGGAGCTTTTTGGCATGTGGATCAAGAAGGGGAGGGAAGCGCTTTATGTTTTTCGTGCTTATCTTGCTTTATGACATGCACATCATACATCCTGACATTCTCCATTTACCTGCTTTCCTCTTATACTGGGATTGTTATCGGTAATCAAGCTGGGATCATGCCATGTCAATCGTTGATACGAATCAGGCAGCCTCGGATTATCGATTCAGTATAACGCTTATCGTTAACTTAGCCCGAAACGGAGGATTTTCCCTTGCCTATTTTCTTTAATTCCGAACATCAAACGTTCCATCTGCAATCGGCGGCGTCCAGTTACGTGATCGAGCTTGTCGAGTCGGCGCACCCTGCGCATGTCTACTGGGGACCCAAGTTGTCTCAGGAAACGTTCGATAAACATATTTTTTCGATCGAGCGCTGCTCGTTCCACCCGAACCTGAGCGCGGACGCGATGCAATTCTCGCTCGATACGCTGCCTCAGGAGTATCCGTCGTACGGCAGCGGCGATTTCCGCGAGCCTGCGTTTGAAGCCCGTTATACGGACGGAACGACGATCAGCCGCCTGGCCTACGAGCGTCATGAGATCGTATCCGGCAAGCCCGCGCTTGAGGGACTTCCGGCAACCTACGTGGAAAATGACGCGGAAGCCGAGACGCTGCACCTGCATTTGCGCGACGCATTGACCGGTCTGCATGTCGTGCTGAGCTATAGCGTATTCAACGAGCTGGACGCCATTACCCGCTCGGTTCGTTTCATCAATGAAGGGCAAGAAGTCATCGCTCTGGGTCGCGCACTCAGCGCCAGCGTAGATTTCAACCATAGCGACTTCGAGTTCTTGCAGCTTTCCGGCGCATGGATTCGCGAGCGTCATATCCACAAGCGCGATTTGGTTCCGGGCATTCACCGGATCGACAGCAAACGCGGATCGAGCAGTCATAACCAAAACCCGTTCATCGCGCTACTTGCCAAAGATTCGGGCGAGGACTTCGGCGAAGTGTACGGATTGAGTCTGGTTTACAGCGGCGGCTTCCTCGGACAAGTCGAAGTCGATTCGTACGGAACAACGCGCGCGCAGCTCGGTATCCAGCCGTTCGATTTCGAGTGGAGACTCGAAGCAGGCGAAGCGTTCCAAGCGCCGGAAGCGGTCATGGTCCGTTCGTCGGAAGGACTCGGCGGCATGTCGCGCACGTATCACAAGTTGTACCGCACCCGTCTGAGCCGCGGCGAATTCCGCGACAAAGCGCGTCCGATCCTCGTTAACAACTGGGAAGCGACGTACTTTAATTTCAATGCAGATAAAATCAAGGAGATCGCGGCATCGGGCAAAGAACTGGGGATCGAATTGTTCGTGCTCGACGACGGCTGGTTCGGCAAACGCGACAGCGATGACAGCTCGCTCGGCGATTGGTTCGAAGATTCCCGCAAACTGCCGGAAGGCTTGTCCAAACTCGCGAGCGATATTACCGCAACCGGCATGGAATTCGGATTGTGGTTCGAGCCGGAAATGGTATCGCCGAACAGCGAATTGTACCGGAACCATCCGGAATGGTGCCTGCACGTGCCGAACCGCAGCCGCACGGAAGCTCGCCGCCAGTTGATCCTCGACTTGTCGCGACCGGACGTCTGCGACTATATCGTGGATTCGGTATCCAAAGTGCTGGAATCGGCCCCGATCACGTACGTGAAGTGGGACATGAACCGCAACATGACCGAGATCGGTTCGGAATTGCTGGCAGCCAACCGCCAGCGCGAAACGGCTCACCGTTATATGCTCGGCTTGTACAGCGTGCTGGAACGCATCGTGTCGCGCTTCCCGCATATCCTGTTCGAAAGCTGCTCCGGCGGCGGCGGACGTTTCGATCCGGGCATGCTCTATTACATGCCGCAAACGTGGACGAGCGACGACAGCGACGCGGTCGAGCGTCTCAAAATCCAATACGGTACCAGCATCGTCTACCCGGCGAGCAGCATGGGCGCGCACGTATCGGCGGTTCCGAACCACCAGGTCGGCCGCATCACGCCGCTCGAAATGCGCGGACATGTCGCCATGAGCGGCAACTTCGGCTACGAATTGGATCTGACGAAGTTCACCGAAGAAGAGAAAACGGAAGTCAAAGCGCAGGTTCAACAATACAAAGAACTGCGCAACCTGATCCAGTTCGGCAACTTCTACCGGATCAAAAACCCGTTCGAAAGCAACGACACCGCTTGGGCTTACGTGTCCGAAGACCGTTCCGAAGC
>Ga0308157_10006868_pt1 | contig 13434 bp, 19 predicted proteins | sample PhyBR1_FD_201035 | JGI IMG/M metagenome (GOLD analysis project Ga0308157, IMG submission 201035) | Phyllosphere microbial communities from UC Gill Tract Community Farm, Albany, California, United States - DLSLB.R1 | ecosystem: Host-associated > Plants > Phyllosphere > Unclassified | place: USA...
CCGACGTCGAGCAGAACCTCATCGCGGTCGATCTTGACGATCGTGCCCTCGATGATGTCGCCGTCGTTGAAGAACTTCAGGGTCTTCTCGACCGCGGCCAGGAAGTCCTCAGCAGATCCGATGTCGTTGATCGCGACCTGCTTGGTGGCCGGGGCGGTCGTTGCGCTAGTCATGTAGTGGGTTGTCCTTGTAAATGGAAGCTCAGGCGTCGGCGGCCGGCGTGCCGGAATATGCCGAAGCGGGTGGATTGGATTGCGATGTCACGAAGGCATGCGGATGCTCGCCCAGAAGTGACACTTCAGATTATCAGACTCGGCCGCCCGGCGGGACTCGGATGCCGACGTGCCGCTTTCGATGTCTAGGCTGAGCGCGTGACCGAACGTCTGATGCTGCTCGACACCGCCAGGGTAGACTTAACCTATGGCACGTTCGACACAGAAACCCGCTGATACCGACACAGCTCCGCCGCGTCGCGTCGTCGGCTACGTCCGGCTATCGCGCGAGACGGAAGAGTCCTCTTCCCCCGCGAAGCAACGCCAGATTATCGAGCAGACCGTCGCCGCCCGCGCGCTGGCCGCCCCTGGCTTCTGGGACCTTGTCGGCATCGAGTCAGACATCGACGTCAGCGCCACCAAGACACCCCTGGACGACCGCCCCGGCCTTGCCCGCGTGCGCGCCATGATCGCCGACGGCAGCGCGGATGCCGTCGTGTGCTGGCGACTCGACCGCCTCGCGCGCTCTGTCCTGGACTACGGCGTCCTCCTCAAGGAGGGCCTCGACGTTGTCTCATGTACCGAGTCGCTCGATACGACAACGCCCATGGGTCAGGCCATGGTAAAAATCCTTCTAGTGTTCGCTGAGCTGGAGTCGCAGACCATCGGCGAGCGCCTCCGCGCCACCATCGCCTACAGAGTCTCCCAAGGCGACCGATGGCGCGGCGGCGCGGTCCCCTACGGCTACAAGCTCACCCGCCACCCCTCCGGCGATGGTAAGACGCTCGTCATCGACCCGCCCGAGGCCGCATGGGTTCGGTTCGCCGCCGACAGCATCCTCTCCGGTACGTCGCTCTATGCGACGGTCCAGGGACTTAACGCCGCCATCGGCTCCGCCGTCGCGCCCGCCGCGCACCCTCACCGTGCGTCGGCGTGGTCGCTGTCGTCGCTCCGCTCTGTCCTCACCGGCGACAGCGTCCTCGGACGCCAGACCCGCCACGGGCAGCCCGTCCGCGACGATGACAACGTCATCGCGACGCCATGGCCCGCAGTTCTCCCCCTCGCCGATGTTGAGCGGCTCCGCGCGAGGCTTGAGCCTCGGCGTCAAGCACAGCAGCGACGCAAGGCGTCTCGACTCCTCTCCGGCGTCCTCATCTGTGCCACGTGCGGCCAGCGCATGCGCGTGAACTCCCGCCGCACCAATAGCGCGACAGTCGAGATGTACGGATGCCGCGCCAACGCCGACGGCAAGAGGTGCGAGCGCCCGGCCAGCATCAAGGCGGACGCTGTGGAGGCCTACATCGCCGAGACGCTCCTCGCCGTCGCCGGGTCGCATGCGGTGATCGAGGTCCGCGAGGTGCTCCGCGACGTCGCCGGACTCGCCGAGGTCGAGGAGGCCATCGAACACACGACCTCCGCTATGCGCCTCCCCGGCGCGAACATCCCCGAGCTAGCCGCCACGCTCCAGGCACTCGCCGCGCAGCGCGACGAGCTGGCCGCCGCACCTCGCGAGCCGGTGACCGTCCAGCACGACACCGGCGCTACGTTCGCCGAGCGCTGGGAGGACGGCAACACGGACGAGCGCCGCGCGCTGATCGAGAGCGCCCTTACCGGGTCTATCGCGGTGCGACCCATCGGGCGCGGCTACCGAGTCCACCCCCGCGAGCGCGTCGCCCCGCCGTGGCGCTGGGAGGTCCCTGACGCATCGGAGGCCGACGCTGACATCGCCACCCCCGCCGTCACCGACGACCGTCCCCTCATCTCCCGCGCCGACGATGACGAGCTCGTCTTTTCCACCAAGGCCGCTTGGATCATCGAGCGCGCCGAGGAGGCCCTCGCCCTGGAGGATGACGACTCCACCGATGCCGACGTGCTGGCGCTCCGCGCCACGCTCGCCGCCTTCCTTAGCGGCGCCCCGTCCGCAGCTCGCAAGCTGGCCGACATCCTCCGCTTGGATGTCCGCATCCACGACCCCGAGGAGGCCACCCCATGACCGCTGCCCTATGTCCCCGCTCAGGCCGCACGCAGAGCGCCTCCTCCCGCAGAACGTCGCCCGAGCTGGCGGCCCGGTCGCGGCGCGGTCGCGGCGCGCTGGCGGCGAGGGGACGGCCCGGTGCATCCTCGGGCAACGGATGAGCAGCCCACGGGCAATGGGAGGGCCGCGCCGGATGCCGCCGAGCTGGCGCTCGTCGTCGCGCCGGGGATGGGGGCGGCGATGCCCTCCGAGCAGCTATGGGCGAGGAGGTGTGTCACCTACGGCGTGCGAAACGAACCTAGGCCCCTTCCCTATTTCTCTCTCTAGAGGAGGAGAAGAAGATACACAACCTTTAGGAGATGCGGCCCCTAACCGGAACGCACGCCATAGGTGACACGCTCCAACGCCCCGGGCATCACCGCCCCCGACCTATGTCTCGGTTCGGTAACGGCTCATCACCGCCCTCTCCGCCTTCCGCGTGTTTCCGTGGTCGCCCGTGGGCACCCAGGCCGACTACTACTTGGAGGAGAAGAACACCTTTCCCCCACAGACCCCCGCCTCCGGCCCCATCGCCGGGGGCGCTTTTCATTGGCCCATAGGTGTACGTACACCTATGGCGGCCCTAGCCAACAAGGACGCCATGACTCAGCCCTGCATCGTGTGCGGCTCCCTCTTCTACGCCGCGCGCAGCGACTCCAAGCATTGTTCGTCGGTATGCCGCCTCAAGGACTACCGAGCACGCCAGGCGCGCCACCGGGACCTCCTGGACCGCCTCCTCGCTCAGCGCGCTCGTCTCGCCGCCCAGGCGGACGCTGCCCTGGCCTCCGGCGATGTCGCCGAGCTGACCGCCGTAGCCCGTCGGGCTGCCGCCCTCCTCGCCGCCTAACAAGGCAGGGCGCTCGCCGCCTTCTTCCTCCGCCTCCGGCGTGGGCAGCTCCGCCTCTCCAGGCGCACTCCTCTTCGTACACATCAAGCCGCCCCGCGCGGCATCACATCGTGGTCACTTTCGGAAATCCTGGCGGATTACTACACCACCGACGACGGCCCTCCTCCGGGTAGCTCCTGGAGCGGGGGCCGTCGTCATCTCCGCCACCGGTGACCGCTCCATCCCGGCGTCCGCCAGCGCCTCCACCGAAAGCACCTCCATGACCTCCACCAACTTCTCCCGCGCGCTGGATGCCTACGCGCGCCACTCCAGCGACCCCGCGTACTTCTGGAAGTACGGGCCTAGCGAGGACCGGGATATTGCGGCCCGCCTCCAGGCGCACCTCTTCGATCCGACCGCGCACGATGACCACGCCTACAGCCGCGAGGTGCCCTCTCCGGCGCACGTCGCGGCGTTCCTCATCGCCCCTACCATCGCCGCCGCTGGCGTCACCGACCCCGCCGAGATCGCCGACCTCGCCGCCGAGTGCCTGAACGGCGTCCGCAAGCGCACCAACGGCGGCTCCCGGTACGCCGCCGACCGTAACCAGTTCTCTGACGATCCGACCGACGTTTACGACCTCTCCCCCTGGTACAAGGGCCTGTACCGCGCCCTGAGCCATGCGTCGGCGTCCCCTCACTTCACCCGCTCCCGCTACCTGGCCGACATCGGCAAGGCGACGCTCCGTGAGGTACAGCGCCTCACCCGCGCCGAGGCCGCCATCGCCCGCGAGGAGGCCGCCACACAGGCCCGCACCGCCGCGCGGGAGGCTCGTGCTGCTGCTCGCCCTCCGGCGTTGTCCGCGTCCGACCGCCGCCGCAAGTCTGACGCCTCGCTCGCCGAGCGTCGCCGCCTCACGGTCCGCCACTGGCTGGGCGTCCTCATCGAGGATCCCGACACTGACCGGCGCATCTCACGCGCTGACCTCGCCGAGGCCGTGCTCGATGAGGTGAACGCCTCCGCGCGCCGCTATGACACCTGGCGCGCTGAGGTTGCCCAGGCCCGCGCCGACTACGACAGGGCAGCCGCCGCCCGCGTTGAGGCGATCCGAGCCTGGCACGCCGAGGGCAGCACCGACGCCCGCCCGCTACCGCTGCCGAGCTATCGCCCACCCCAGGGGATGACGTGGAGCGACCGCGCGGGCGACGCCCCCGCAGACTTCGCGCCCGTAGCCGTAGGACCGCGCCAAGTGGTCTCCCTCATTAACGAGCTGACCGAGGAGCTGGGCATCCAGCCCTACCGCACGCGCACCGAGCGCGGCTACATCCTGCCCGAGCAGCCCCCCGAGACCGCCGACACCACCGAGGAGCAGCCCTTGAACATCGAGACCATGCGCAAGGAGGCCGCCGCCGTCCGCGACCTCGCCGACGCGTACCGCGACCTCACCGCCGCCCAGGATGCCGCCTACTTCTCCGGCGACCGTCTCGTCGCTCTCCAGCTCCAGCGCGAGCGGCTCAGAACCGGCCCCGCGCCCCTCGCCGACCTTCCCGTGAACGTGACCCCGCTCCCCGCTCGTCGCGCCGCCTAACCCTCTTCCACCCCGCTGCCAAGTGGCAGCACTATCCCGGCCCTCACCGGCCACCGACCCTAGGAGAACCCCTTGGCCTTCCGGACTGCAAACCCGCACAGCGGCGACTACTACACGCCGTTTCCTGACTGGATCATCAACGCTATCCCCGGCGCTGCCGAGCTCCGCGACAAGGCCGCTGAGGCCCGCGGCACGCTCGACGTCGCCCGCCGCTCGGAGGTACAGACCCGAGCGAAGCTGTCCGCCATCTCGCGCATCGATAACGGCGGGTACAGCCCGACCGACACTGTCAAGCGTTCGACGTGGGATAGAGCCGATGACGCCTACCGCTTCGCCCGGGCCGCTGCCGAGACCGCGCAGCGAGCCTCCGACCGCGCCCACCGGACGTACTGGGAGCACGTCATGGACGGCCAGGACGCCGAGGATTTCATCGCGCAGACCGAGCCGCTCTTTGCCGAGGCCTCACGCCGCGCTCAGGAGCACCTGGACGCGCTGGAGGCGGCCCTGACCGACCGGGACAACTTCGCAGAAAGTCTCGGGCGCACAATCAGCGCTGAGGGCGGCACTTGGAGTCTGCGCGACGCGCTCAGCACTGTCACGGCGTACGTCGCCGCTGGCCTGGACGATGAGGACGAGGTCGCCTGGCGCTACGTCAACGACACCCTCGGCAACTCCTACGCCCTCACCTCCACCAAGAAAACCGTCGTGGACGCATGCAGGGCCATCCGCGCGCTCGATATCCCGGCGTCAGAGAAGCTCAACCAGTACAAGGCGGCCATGTCGCAACACGGCATCAGCGGTAGGACAGTCCGATGACTACCACCGATCGCGAGCAGCAGCCCGACGAGGAGACCCATCTCTCCGAGCGTGAGGCGTCCCGTCTTTCGTACCGCTCCGGCGTTCCTGAGGACTGGCGGGACGAGTTCGACCGCCTGACCCGTCGCATGCAGCCTCAAAGAGCCGCCGCGGTGGTCCGCGACCGGATCCGCCGCCGCAAGGCCGAGGCAGCCCTCCCCGCTGCCGAGGCGGTCATGGCCGGGATTGGCCGCCGATGACCTACCGCACCAATCGGACCTTCGCCGCCATCACCGGCGCATAGCGCCCCTGCCCGCCCCTCCCACTTCCACCTGATCCGGACCGAGTATGCCGACACTGTCACGAGGGGCGGGCACCCCACCAACCGCAAAGGAGAACCATGCAGAAGCATCCCACCGTCCGAGAACTCACCATGCAGCTCCGAGCTGCCGAGCACGCCCACCACGTGGCCGAGACCGAGCGTTTAGCGCTGGCCGCCGAACTCAAGAGGGTCCGGGGCGAGTTGTACCGCGAGCAGACGCTCCGCCGCCTCCCTCACTTGGATCCGGTCATCACCTTGGTATCCGGCGCTACCGCCGAGGAGTTCGCCGCCAGCGCCGACGCCCTGGACGCTGCCATCAAGGCCGCCCGCTCGCCGCGCAAGCGCTGACATCTGACTACCCGCGGCCAACGTTGTCCGCGAGTCCGCTGCCGCTCGCCGTGGAAGCCGAGCAGCAGCGCGTGGACAGCACGCGGGCGTCGCTTCTCCTCGGCGTTCGCGTGCTGAGCAGCAACGGCACCGGCCCGGGCCGGGAACTCACCCGAGGCGTTTTCCCGGGCTGACCGGCGCGACCACTCCTCACCCGCTCGCTGACCGCGTGACCCTACCTGGGGGCCTACTCCCCCCACCCCTCATCTTCCCGCCCGGAGGGGCATAGCGTCACCCTGTGCGCGCAAGTCCCAGGGTTTACACGCTCCGAGTCTCCTGTGAGTCACTACCCCTTCGCCGGCCCTCGCCGACACCTAATCGACAGGCCCGCGGAACACGATGCGTTTCTTGCGCTTAGCGAAAGGCGCTTGCCTCCAGGAAAGTACGGCCTCGGGTCGAACCTCCTGGCCGCCACCATCCGCTACCGAAAACATGACGCCCTCGGTCCCCTCACGCCAGTCTGCGCCAGTCTGCATCGGCAGCAGCTCGACCCAGGTATCCCCGGGGGCTAGCTCGGCTCGCGCCTTCCAAGGGGCTTGCCGTCGGGCGCTGTGTGGCACGACGAGCGAGAGGTCGCGCGCCGTAGCGTCACCAAAGTTTGTGATGCCAACTTGCCGAGTCTTCACCGCGTAGTGCCCGAGCACGGGCCGATCCCAGTTCGCCACCAACTTTGGCTGCGGGTGGTACTTCACCCGCTGCCGGTAGGCCAGCCAGCTAAGCGCCAGAGCCACCAACGACACCCCAAACGCAGCCACACCCGGCCAGTCCCATCCGCTCATGTAGCGATGCTACCGAGCACCCCCAATACACCCGAAAGCCCCCATGCGTGACATCCCCGAACCCACCTTCGTCTCCCGCGTCCTCGCTGCCCCCGGCCAGCCCGTGACCATCCCAGCGCAACACGTCACTTACGACGCCAAGCACGGCTACAGCATCGTCTCCGGCGTAGGTCGCCAGGCATCCACCCCCGGAGTTGCCCGATGATCGCCACTTCAGACGCCGCACAGACAGCAGCGCACCTCCGCTCCTTCGGAAAGGCCGCCACCCGACTGGCTGACGCTCTGGTCCACGCCGCAGATATCCAGTGGCTCGCACCAGCCGCCCCCGTCGCTGAGCGGATCGACGTTCGCCCTCCCGCTGGCGGCGTGAAGCGACCCACGGAGACGACGGCCACGGACTCCCGCCGTTTGAGGGTCCGCGCGGCTGTCATCTCCGGCGAGCTGGCCGCCCAGGAGATCGCCGCTAAGGCCAACGCCGCCGCCGCCGAGCTAGAGGCCGCGGTGACCTCCTGGGCAGGGGTGAGGGCTTGAGCATGACCGAGCAGCACAGCCGTGCCAGCACGCTCCCGGGCCGCATCGCCGGACACCTCGGCATCAGCCGAGGCACCGCGCGCGCCCTCCTGGCCATCGACCGCGACCTACGCGCGCAGCTCCTCACCGAGATCGCCCGCGTTGGCGCTGGCCGCGTCCTCGCGTTCACCCAAACGCAGCCATCCGCCGCCCCCGAGTAGCACCTGGCCCCGCCCCTCCCATCGCCCCGGAGACGGTGGGGCCTTTGGCGTTTATGCGCCCGGAAGAGCGAACGCTACTTCGACCCGGCGCGCTCCGCCGCCTCGCGTTTACTCTCGGGCAGCATCGCGTAAATTTCCTCGGCTCGCTTCGGCCGTGTGATCAGCTCCTCCACCAACTCATTGATCGCCCTGAGGAAGGTCTCGGCTAGCTCGCTGTCCTCGTCATGCAAGTACAGCGCCACCAGTTCGCCGTCCTCGCTGTGTAGCGCATCGTTGCCCACTACTCGCAGAGCCGTAAGCACCTGCCACAGCGCCGGGCTGATTCGTTCCCTTAGGTCCCCGATACGGGTATTCAAGTCACGCTTCGTGCCAATATCATCGACCGACTTAAGCAACGCCTCCAATGCCGCACGACCAAGCGCCGCCGCGGCACGCCGCGACCCATCGAGAACAGCGCCCGCCTCGTTGAAGAGCGTCGCAGCGGCGTCCGGCATGTCACGGTGCGCGGCCACCACTCCACGGGAAGTCCGGGGAAACATCAACGTCCCTTCCCTCCACACAGAAACCCGTTTGCACGCCGCACACAGCGCCGCCTGCCACACAGCGTTGGCGATGTGCTGATCCCACATCACGTCCGCCTCAGCAGCGTTCCGCCAGTCCGCCGCGACCACTGATGCGCCCTTTGCAACAAACCAACCTTCGTCATCCGCGAGCGCATTAGCCTCGGTCCCCTCGTTTGCCAGGATGCGCGGCGTGGCCAGTATCTGGTGCGCCATCTTGCCGCAAAACGGGCACGCACCTGACTGTGCCGCGTCGTCCCACGACGTGGAGTCGCCCTCTGAGTAATCGAGTGAAGCCATAGCGCGAGCATAGCCACCCGCTCCGACACGGATACCGCATCCGCGACCGTCCCGGCTGTATCCCGCCCACCCGAGACGTAGCCACGCGCGACGACTGTCCACCGCTACCCCAGCTGTCCGACCCACCGCCTACGATGGCCGCCATGGGCATCCCCGGTCGCGCGACGATCTCACGGCACGACTATCGCGCTTACATCCAGTCGTCTGCCTGGCGACGGGTCCGCGCCCGCTACTGGGCCTCCAAGCTGCCTCAGACGTGTTACGTATGCGACGCCGCCCGCAGCCCCGGGATGCACCTACACCACCGCACCTACAAGAACCTCGGCACTGAGCGTCTCATGGACCTGGTCCCCGTCTGCCCGACGTGCCACGACCTCATCCACGAGGCCCACAAGACCATCCCCGCAGCGACCCGCAACGGCCCATGGGGAGCGACCAAGTATGTCCGCGCCGAGGTCCAACGGCAGCGCAAGCGCCGGGCGCACAAGCGCTCCTAGGCTGACCCCATGGGCTTCCTAGACTCGATCCGCGCGCTACTCGGTAGCAAGCCGCCAGCGCCGATCTCCCCCAGCTCACCGACCAAGACGCGGGTCACCTTCCGCGCCGAGGTGGTCAGCGGGCCACGCGAGAGCGCCTACCTCGCGCAGGAGGACCACGCGCGCCTCCTCCAGCGCAACACCGACGGTCTCGCACCCGTCCACTTCGTCCGGCGAAACGGTGCCCTCTGGCTCGCCGAGGACACCACCGGGAAGCTCCTCAACGTCGATAACCGCTATCTCCGCCGACTCGGCATCTGGGGCGTCAAGGTCCGGGGGAAGAGGTACTACGACGGCGAGGCGCGCATCGGCCCCGCCTCCCTAGTCCGAGCCGAACAACCCGCACGACGCCAACGCCGTCGCCGTCCACGTCGATGGCCGGATGATCGGCCACTACAACAAGGGCATGGCCCGGCCCTTACCAAGCTTCTGGACGCTGGCGAGCCACGGGAGGCCACCGTTATCTCCACCGACCCAGCTAAGGTCCTCACCGCACACCCCGAGGTGCTCGCACACCTCCGGCGCCACCTCTGACCGTCGGGAGCGTCACCACCAGCCGAAGCAGACCCGCCCACGGCGTAATCCGCGCATCCCGCTAACCCGTCAGTCGGTGCCCGAACCTACCGTCACGGCATCCACCTGACGGATGTAGTCCAACGGCATGTACATGTCACACAACAGAGTGACCGTCGAACCTGATGCGGTGGACCACATCCAACTGCGCGGAGTCTCACAACTACGCGGAAAGAACTCGTCCTCGATTTCAAGCACGACGATGGGCGTCCTAGACGACCGCTCCGACGTCCGATGCACGCGGAGTTCGATCGACGTCTCCTCATACTGCGCGTTGCTGACGAGTGTCGCGGTATCGGCAAGCTCGTAATCATCTCCCCAGAGCGCGCCCTCAACCCGAACGCTTTGCGTGCCCGACTTCGCTTCCCACTGCGCCTTCTGGATCGCATCCCAACCCCACGCAATCGCTCCAGGGACGATGATGATCGCCGCGATCATGGCGATGATCTTGTATCCGCGCCGCCGATCACCGACGCTCTGAGTGCTCCCCATGTCTGGATACTAGCGAGAACCAGCCAGGCCCGGGCAAGGGTGCGACAGGCCACCAAGCCGACGTCCCATCGTGGCGGTAGCGTGGCAGGTTACCCAATCCTCAGGAGGCGACCATGGCCGAAAGCGCCGCCACCTTCACGTTCCACCCTGACACCGCCGACTACCCCGCCGAGGCCGCGCTCCGGCGCTTCCCCGACGCCCTCTCCCCCGACGGCACCGACACCAACGCCGCCGCCCGAGCTGCCTACGCCGAGGGCCTCGCCGACGGCCTCCGCATCGCCACCCCGTAGCCTCCCGCCAGTGTCCGCCGTCGGCGCTACCGTCGGCGCATGCGCTCCGACTCCCCGCCCCGATGGCACCCGCAGCTCGCAGCCGTAGAAGGCCCGCCCGCTACCTGGCGCATGATCGCCCCCGACGGACGTGAGTACGGCCTCATCGAGCTACGCCGCGTCGCCCCGGATGCCGTCCGCTACCGCCTCACCGTCAACGGCCACGTCCTGGGCTATGCATCGACGCTCCGCCTCGCCGCAGAGCGCGCCCATCAGAGCTATCTGGCGACCATGCGCGCCCCGACGCCGTATCGCTAACGCCACGTCACGCCGCCCCGAAAGACCGGGGCGTTCGTGCTTCTGGCGTTCAACACCCCGCGAAAATTAAGCACCTAGGCCGCGCATACCGTCTGGGCTATGCCTCAGATACACCAAACACTTGCGCCGCTCCAGCGCTGGCGACCCCTAGACTCCGCGCGCATGTCAGCTCCCCTCACGTCCTCGATCTCATGCCCGAACTGTGACCTCTCAGCCGAGATCGGCGACCGTTGCGAGTGCGGCGCGTCGGTGTGACTCCCACGCTAACCGCCGCCGTCTGTCGCGGGCCGTTGACAGCCGTACGCTTAACGACCGAGGGACCGGCCTACTTCGTTTAGGCCGGTCCCTCCTTTGCCCATCTCAGCGCCTCCTACGCCGCGACAGCATCCGGCGCGAGGTACTCCTCGGCGAACTCCACCAGCTCGCCGCGTTGGGCGTCATCCACCCCGCCAAGCGCCGCCCCCACGAGCAGCAGGTCGCCGATGCCGTTGATGCCGTGCACCGCGAGCTGGGCCTCAACCACGGCGCACAGCTCGGCGTCCAACTCCGCCGCCCATCCCCACGCCGCGAACTCCGCGCGCTGCCAGCCGTGGGCTTCAATCATCGTGTCCAGCTTGCTCATGTCAACCTTTCCTGGGCCGCGTCCGTCGCCGCCTACGATCACCGACCTTAACGGCCTTCTGGCGTCCCCCCGACCACGCGCGGAACCTCGCGCAAGGCTCCTTACGCGGCATCCCGCCGCATTATCAGAGGCTCTACCCTGAACATATGGAGCCACGACGCGAGAAGTTGCTATTGCTCGACACCGCCAGCCTGTACTTCCGCGCCTTCTACGGAGTGCCCGACAAGGTGAAGGCGCCGGACGGCTCCTCCGTGAACGCGGCGCGCGGCCTGCTCGACATCGTCGCCAAGCTCGTGACGCTGTACCGGCCGACCGAGATCATCGCCTGCTGGGACGACGATTGGCGGCCGCAGTGGCGCGTGGACCTCATCCCCAGCTACAAGGCGCATCGCGTGGTCGAGGAGGTGGAGAGCGGACCGGATGTCGAGGAGACCCCCGATCCCCTCGTGCAGCAGATCCCGCTGATCCGCGCGGCGCTCGGCGCCCTCGGCATCCCGATCATCGGCGTGGCCGAGCACGAGGCGGATGACGTCATCGGCACCCTCGCCACGAGGTCCGTGCTCCCCGTCGACATCGTCACCGGCGACCGCGATCTGTTCCAGCTCGTGGACGACGCCCGCGACGTGCGCCTGATCTACACGGCACGCGGCATGAGCAACCTGGAGATCGTGACCGATGCGACGCTCGTCGCCAAGTACGGTGTGCTGCCCTCGCAGTACGCCGACTTCGCCACCCTGCGCGGCGACGCCTCCGACGGGCTGCCGGGCGTGAAGGGCGTGGGCGAGAAGTCCGCGGCGACGCTGCTGCAGGCGCACGGCGACCTCCGTGGCATCCGCGAGGCCGCCACGAACGGACTGCTCAGCGCCGCGGCATCCGCCCGTTTCGCCGCGGCCTCGGACTACCTGGACGTCGCGCCCGCCGTGGTGCGCGTGGCGACGGATCTCGACATCACCGCGCCCGGCACGCCGGTGCGCGCACTGGGCCCGGCCGAAGCGGATGCCGCAGACGCGCTCGCACAGAAGTGGAATCTCGGCTCGTCGATGACCCGGGCGCTCGCCGCGCTGGCATCCGTCGGCTGATCAGTCGCCGGCCCACGCGCGCAGGCGGTCCGCTCCCCAGGTGGTGACGATGCGCTCCGCGGGCACGCCGGCGGCTTCCGCTCTCGCCGCGCCGTGATCCAGCAGCGACAGCTGGCCCGGCGCGTGCGCGTCGGAGTCGATGGCGAACAGGCATCCCTCCTCCAACGCGATCCCGATGAGATCGTCGGGCGGGTCCTGCCTTTCGGGCCGGGAGTTGATCTCCACCGCGACGCCGTTCTCGGCGCATGCCGCGAACACGGCGCGGGCGTCGAACTCGGATGCCGGCCGGGTGCCCCGTTCCCCCTGCACGAGCCGTCCGGTGCAGTGGCCGAGGACGTTCACGTGCGGATCGGACACCGCGGCGATCATCCTCCGCGTCATCGGCGCCGCATCCATCCGCAGCTTCGAGTGCACGGACGCCACCACGATGTCGAGGTCGGCGAGCAGATCCGGATGCTGATCCAGCCCGCCGTCGTCGAGGATGTCGACCTCGATCCCGGCGAGGACCGTCAGTCCCGTCCCGGACTGCGCGCGCACCAGCGGCATCTGCTCCCGTAGCCGCTCGGCGGACAGCCCCCGTGCCACGCGCAGACGCGGGGAGTGATCGGTGATGGCGAGGTACTGATGCCCCAGATCGCGAGCGGCCCGCACCATCGTCTCGATCGGGGTCGTGCCGTCGGACCAGTCGGTGTGACTGTGCAGGTCCCCGCGCAGCAGCGCACGCAGGGCGGATGCCACCTCGGGCTCCACCACGCCGCGCAGCTCGACGAGGTAGTCGGGCACCCTGCCCTCCTGCGCCTGCCGGATCACCTCGAAGGTCGAGGAGCCGATCCCCTTCTGCTCGCGCAGGCGCGATGGGTCGCGCACGATCAGCTCGGGAAGCCCGGCGAGGACGGATGCCGCCTGCCGGAACGCCTTGGCGCGGTACCGCGAGGCCCGCTCGCGCTCCAGCAGACCGGCGATCTCCAGCAGCGCGTCGACGGCATCCATGAGCGAGCGGCCGGTCAGGCCCCGGTCGTGTCCTGCGTCGC
>Ga0308157_10006869_pt1 | contig 13433 bp, 6 predicted proteins | sample PhyBR1_FD_201035 | JGI IMG/M metagenome (GOLD analysis project Ga0308157, IMG submission 201035) | Phyllosphere microbial communities from UC Gill Tract Community Farm, Albany, California, United States - DLSLB.R1 | ecosystem: Host-associated > Plants > Phyllosphere > Unclassified | place: USA...
TTCAGCTCCGGGCTTTCCATTTCGATCTGGGCTAGGGTATTTGGTTTCATAATAAAATCAAGATTTACTGTTTAATTTAGTATCCAAAAAACTTTTACTATTAAGAAATTGAGGTGTATTAAGTTTTTAATTTGTGAAAATTTGTGTAATTCGTGTTGGATTTTTTTAAGTCTTAATATGACAAAATAGCATTAAATTATTTTTGGATACATTTTTGAGTTACCTTAAAAGCATGATTTGAAACATAAAATCATGTTGTCTAAAATGGAAGAAAACAATTTTAAATTTACCAATTCAGTAGTCGGAGTGCCGCTTTTTTTTGTGCTGTTCTTGTGGTTTGTCTATTGGTCAGAAATTCGTTTTGGTTTCGATTTCGATAATAACGGAATTTTACCAAGAACTTTTTCTGGGTTACAAGGCATTGTTTTTAGCCCATTTATTCATTCCAATATTGAACATCTTTACAATAATTCAATTCCATTAATAGTTCTTCTAGCGGCTTTATTCTTTTTTTATAGCAAAGAAGCATGGGGGATTTTGATATTTGGAATCTTGACTTCTGGGATTTTAACATGGCTCATAGGAAGAGAAAATTACCATATTGGAGCCAGTGGTTTAATTTATGTACTAGTTTCTTTTATTTTTTTCAAAGGAATTCAAACGAGGTATTATCGGTTAGTCGCTTTGTCACTTACTGTTGTTGTCCTTTATGGTGGAATGGTTTGGTACGTTTTTCCAAAAATAGATGACACTATTTCATGGGAAGGACATTTATCTGGATTGATTTCAGGTTTCATATTAACTTTTTTCTATAAAAAACCTGAATATAAAAAAGTGATAAAATACGATTGGGAACACCCCGATTATGATCCTAGCCAAGATAAATTTATGCAGCGATTTGATGAAAATGGCAATTTTGTTAATCTCCCAAAAATTGAAGAAGTTGAAGAAGAAATTCAATCAGAAACCAACCCATTTTTTCAATCCAATTCAAATGTTGTCTACGATTTCATCGAAAACCAAAAGGCTGAAAACGAAAAAAATGAATCAAAACCTGAGCCCTGATTCATTTTTAATTTATTTTTTTTAATCTAAAAAATCTAAAATCTGCAATCTAAAATCTGCAATCTAACTTCTCTGTCTTACAGTTTCATATAAAAAAGCACCACAAGCTACAGAAACATTCAACGATCCAATAGATCCAAACATAGGAAGTTTAGCTTTTTCATCAACGATTTTAAGCACAGAAGGATTTACCCCTCTATCTTCAGAACCCATAATGATTGCAACCGGTTCATTCAATGAAATATCATAAATGTTTTGATCTGTTTTCTCAGTTGCGGCAACAGTTTTAATTCCGTTAGCCTGCAAAAGGAAAATCGCATCTTTAATATGCTCTACTTTACAAATCGGAATATTAAATACCGCACCAGCGGAAGTTTTTACAGTATCTCCATTTACAGGAGCTGAACCAGCTTTTTGAACAATAATTCCATTAACACCGGTGCATTCTGCTGTTCTAATAATAGCACCAAAGTTACGTGCATCCGAAATTTGATCTAAAATTAAAAACAAAGGTTTTTTGCCATTTTCAACAACAGTATCGATCAAGGTTTCTAAATCAAAAAATGAAATAGGAGAAATGCTGGCTACAGCACCTTGATGATTATTTGGAGTTAATCTGTTTAGTTTTTCTACAGGAACATAAGAGAAATTGATATTGCCGCGTTTCATCACTTTCATTAAGTCCTTCATCAGTTCGCCACTTGCTTCCTTCTGAATGTAGACTTTGTCAACTGTTGCGCCCGCCTGAATAGCTTCAATTATTGCTCTAATTCCAAAAATTTGATGTTCTTTTTCCATGGCGCAAAGATAAGGAAAAGGTTTGTATAAAAAAACCACCCCCAAATTGGAGATGGTCTTAAGTTTTTAGAATTTGATTTATTCGTTCTGACTAAATTAGATATTGAATTTTTTTAATGCGTTCCGCCGGCCCACCAAACATTGTCTTTATATACATATGTCCCATCACCAAATACTGCTTTGATATTGGCATTTGTAGATACATCAGAATCTCCGTAAGGTAATCTCAGTGGAAATTGAGTAGCGTTTTTAGGATTTGCCAATTGAATTGGATGAGCAGCAGCAGAACCGTACATTGCTAATAAACGTCTATAATCATTATAAGCTTCTACGGTTTCGTTTTCGTAGAAAGCAAGATATTTTTGTACAGCAATCTCTTTTAATAAGTTAGCATTGGTTGTAATGTTTAATCCTGCAACGTAGCTCACTGCATTTGTTGATGAGAAATTTACTGCTTCATCTTTGTTAAAAGCTGCATTTACTGCAGCAGTTAAAGAAGTTGTACTTGTTACAGATGCTGAATTTCTTGCCTCTGCTTCTGCTTTAATGAATAATAATTCGTGATAGCTTAACATATAAATTGGATTGCTCTCGTCGATTAGTGCTGAATATGAGTAATTCTGACTTTGAGGGCTAACACCATTTGTAAAAAATTCGTAAGTTAAAGGAGCTCCACTTGCTTTTCGGATTTTTTCAAAATAACCTGTAGTACGTGGATCATTTGCTCTAGAATTTAATTTATCAAATAAGCTTTTACTTGCAAACAAATATCCTCTATCATTATCAAATTGATAATATGGATTTGGAATTCCTGGATTTTTCATTTTTAGTTCTTCACTTTTGTTTGTAAAAGATTTACTCGCATATGTTAATACTTTAGCATAGTCTGGCTTTTTAAACGAAAGACGTAAAGTGTAACGTGCCAATAAGCCGTTGGCTGCTTTTATCCATTTAGCTTTGTCTCCTTGATAAATCAGATCTTGTGTCCCTAAAGAAGCATATGCTGATGTTTTTCCTAGATTGGCGATGGCATCTTCTAAAGTGGTAAAGACAATATTGTATAAATCTTCCTGATGGTCCAATTTAGGTTGGAAAATTTCACCAGGTTGTAATGCTTCAGAGAAAGGAACATCGCCAAACATATCTGTTAACAAAGCTAAATTGTATGCATAAAGGATTTGTGCAATTCCTAATGAGGTATAATTGCCTTTTTCACTACCCGTACTACATTTGTCAATAATTAACTTTAGGTTATATAGGGTTTGATATTCCGAGTTCCAAGGATTATTGAAAGTTGTTGAATTTTGAGGTTCGCCATTTCTAACTTCTGCATTATACATCTGCCCAAAACCACCAGCATTTAGTTCTACATAAACACCTGTATAGAAAGCTAGTTCTGAGCCCGTATTGCTAAATGCTGTGCTTGTCATAGCATCTGTGATAGCGAAACGGCTTGGCACATCTGAAGGATCGTTTACATTTTTGTTGATGTCATCCATTACATCCTCTGAACAAGAATTAAATGAAATTGACGCAATCATCAAAAGTAATAAGACTTTATATTTTTTCATGATTTTTGGAATTAAATTAATTAAATGTTAGGTTCATCCCAACGCCAATACTTGTTGTTTGCGGAATTGATAATCTCTCAAAACCTCCTGCCATGTTATTATTTCCCTGAGATGATTCAGGGTCTAAATTTGGCATTTTGGAAGATAGTAAAATGTTTCTTGCAAATGCAGAAAAACGTAAATCGAATCCTTTTGAGAATTGTGGCATAGTGTATCCTAACGTTATTTCTCTTAATTTTACGAATGAAGCATCATAAATAGCTGTTTCAGCAATATTTGAATATCTAGTATATGTGTCTTGTTTTGTAGCTGCTTTGGTATTTACTTCTCCAGTTTCTGTCACTCCTTCTTGAACTAATAGTTCATCTCTGTTTCCTGTTTTAGTACTTAATCCATATGTGTCTAATAAGGAATTTGTTCCACTATACATTTTACCACCATTTTTCCATTCAAAAGTAGCTGAAAGAGTTATTTTTTTGTATCTAAATGAAGTTGTCCCTCCTAGGTTGAATTTAGGAGCGACTTCGCCAAGAGCTTTAGTTTCTCCAGCTAAAGCCAATCCATTGGCATCAACTATAATGTTGCCTTTTTCATCTCTTTTAAAAGCTGTACCGTAAATAACCGGAAAACGATCTCCTACGCTAGCTCTAATTTGTGGGGTAGTAAATCCTCCTAAGAAAATATTATCCACACCAGTCTTTAATTCGTCTACAAAATTGTCTGTTTTGGTGAAGTTTGCGGTTATATTCCAATCGAAGTTAGTTGTTTTAACCGGTATTACACTTACTAGTAACTCATGACTATTAGTGTGAATTTTCCCCCCATTTGTAACTAAGTTTGCAGCTCCTGTTGAACCGGCTAATGGTACACTAAATATCTGGTCTATGACATCTTGTCTAGCATAAGTATAGTCTATAGTTATACGATCTCCAAATAGTCTTAACTCTCCACCCAATTCATATGATTGTGTATTCTGAGGCTTTAAATTTGGATCATACATTACATTGTTTGGAATGTATGAATTTACACCGTTAAGCGGGTAATTTACAGGAGAATTTGCCCAAAAACCTCCTCCATAACCTGGTACAGTATAGTAATTGTCTACATAATCTCCGGCTTGACCTACTTCGGCCCAAGATCCTCTTAATTTAGCAAATGATATGGTGGAATTTCCTTTTAAACCTTCTAATTCTGTAAGCACTAGTCCTAGGGAAAATGATGGGTATACGAATGAACGATTATTCCTAGGCATGGAGGATACTATATCTTTTCTTATTGTGCTTCCGAAGAAAATAAAGTTTTTATAAGAGAGGTTTAAGTTTGCAAAAAGTCCGAAAGTTCTATTTTTAGTTATATCATCTGAAGCAACTGTTTGTTGTGTATTACTTAAATTAGGCCAACCACCAAAGTTAAGGTCATTTCCCGTCATACTATAAGCTTTTTCATACTTATCATTGATTTCATTACCAGCTAAAACTGTTAAATTTAAATCATCCGAAATTTTATATTCATAATTTGCAGTGAATAATGAATTAATTGTTCTTGCTGAAATTCCATAAATTTCTAAATGTCCTGCTGTAGTTTGTGCATTTCCATATTCTTGTATATCTCGATAATCAGTAGAATAAGTATCGGCGCCAAGCTGATAACGAAATGATATTTTATGTTGATCATTTGTTGAAATTTTTGGAGCAAACTCTACGTAGCTATTTCCATAAAAACGATTCGTTTGTTCATCAAATATATTATGTGCTGCAGCCCAATAAGGATTATTAAATCCAGTTGGTCTATAGTAAATTTGTTTGTAAGGATCTGTTGGATTTTCGTATCCATTTCCTTTTAAATTATAACTTATAGGACTGGCAAATGCACCTGCTACTGATGAATCATTTGCTCCTGTAGCTTTGTTAATTTTTGTTTGAACATAATTACCTACAAATCCTGTTTTCCATTCCTCTCCTAATTTTGTACTAAATGCCGCTTTAGCATTATAACGTTTAAAACCGGTTGCAGGAATAAAACCATCTTGATTTGACGAACCAAGATTAAATGCATAATTAGTTTTTTCAGTCGCTTGGGTTAAGCTCAATGAATTGTTTACAGTTATTCCTGTTCTGAAAAAATCATCGACATTATCGTATGTTCTAGGACTTACCCATGGATCTAGGCCAGCTGTTGCTCTTTGTGGTACATAATATTGACCTGCATGTGTTATTATATCACCACCATTCAATGCATTTGCAACGTTACCTCCATATGTTGGGCTGTTTGGTAATTCAGAAAGTTTCGGTCCCCACGTAAGTGAACTCGTAGGATTGTAAACGTTAACTGTCCCTTGAGCATATTCAGTTTGATAATCAGGTCTTCTAGAAATATTATCTGCGGTGACTGAACTAGAAAAATTTATTGTTGGTTTTCCATTTTTAGAAGCTCCTTTGCCACTTTTTGTAGTAATTACGATTACTCCATTTGAGGCTCTAAGCCCGTAAATTGCTGATGCAGCTTGACCTTTTAATACATTTATTGATTCTACGTCATTTGGATCTATATCAATTGCTCTATTAGAACTATCTGATCCTGTAACACTATCGCCGGTACTGTAATCTGCCTGCGAAGCTATTGGCATACCGTCAATTACATATAAAGGGGTATTGTTTCCTGTAAACGAACGAGCTCCACGAATTACAATTTGTGAAGATGCCCCAGGAGCACCACTTGATGGGGTGATTTGTACTCCTGCTAATTTACCCTGAAGTGCTCCAGCTAAATTACTATTGTTTCCTTTTGTTAGTTCTTCAGATTTAATTTCTTGCGTAGCATAACCCAAGGCTTTTTTCTCTCTTTTAATTCCCATTGCTGTTACAACAACGCTTTCAAGTTGTGTTGCATCACTGGATAATTTTACATTAAGCGTTGTGGAACTTGCTGATTTCTCAGAAGAGCTCATTCCAACATAGCTAAATACTAGTATGTCATTTGGTTTTGCTTTGATAGTGTATTTTCCATCAAAATCTGATTGAGTTCCATTCTTTGTTCCTTTTATTAATACACTTACACCTGGTAAAGGCATTCCTGTATCATCGGAAACAGTTCCTGAAACAGATCGTTCTTGCGCAAAGGTTAGTTGCGCCATTAGAGCTATAAATAGCACTAGAAATCCATTGAAGTTTAGTTTCATTTTAATGACTTTTTGAATTAGTATTGTAAAAATCTTAAATATCTGTTAATTAACCTAATGTATATTGTTTTTTTTTATTTATATAGTTTGATTTTAAAATTATAACTTATTAGATGATTTATGTTATAATTTTTCACCTTAAAAATGCAAACCATTTAATAATCTTATAACTCCTTTTATTGTTTATATTTTCCAAAATAGAATATAAAAAAAGAAGCCGTCTCACAATGTTTGAGACGGCTTCTTCAGTTTTTGTAGAATATGATTATTTAGCCCAAATTAATTTTGTGTATAATTCATCTCCACCAATATTTGTTGCTGCTTCTTTAAGATTAACACCATTTAATTGTTGCAAATTAACTGGGTAAGTGAATCTTGCAGGCATTGAACTTAAGTTGTTTAAAGCAACAAACGTATAAGTTGTAACTCCACCAACTGGTTTGTTTAAATTATAAGTTCCTCCTGGTTGAAGAAGCGTGTCTGGGTAACCAGTTCTTCTATATTCAGCAAAAGCTTCATAAGGCTGCATAAAAAGAGCAATGTATTTTTGAGTAATTACATTTTCTTCATTCGCTGGAGGTAAAGCTGCAATATAAGTACTAATCTTATCAGCTGCTACACCCCAACGCAACATTGAAGCTCTTACGCCATTTTCGTAATGTGTGTTATCCCAACCGTTGTTTTCGGATAGCAAAAATTCAACCTCAGAATATTCCATTAAAATTTCTGTGTAGTCTTGTTTTAACACATTAGAACTCCAAAATGAAGTATTTGGTCTTTGACCTGCTGCTTGAGCGCTAGTAATACCATAAGGCATACCTACATATTTAGTCAAGTCATCAGTTTCTTCATATGCAGCGATTTTAACATCAGCTTTTGTAGCTGTAATAGGAGCTGCATATTTTTGTAATCTTGGGTCAACTCCAAAATTCCCTAATTTTCCTTTTAATAAATCAACAAATGTATTTGCTATGGCAAAGTCTGTTCTGTTGTCTATATAAAAACTTTTGTAGAATCTGCTAGGATTTACATCATTTTTCTCGTATTTCAAACCAACATTATCAGCATTTGATGTCATTACTCCATCAGCAATTGCTTCTGCAATGTGAGTTTCTGCTCCAGGTACAACACCTTTAACTCTTGTTCCAATACGTAATCTTAGTGAATTAGCAAACTTTTTTAGTTTAATTGGATCTCCTTGGAAAAGATTATCTCCTGCTGTAAAAACTTTTTCATCAGGCACTATCATTGCAGCAGCTTCTTTTAATTCTTTAAGTAAATCTGCATAAATCTTCTGTTGAGAAGCAAATTTAGGTTTAAGAATTCCCTCGTTTAATTTTAAAGCTTGGAAATCAGGATCATTGTTACCATAAGAATAATATGGAACATCACCGTAAGCATCAACCAACTGTAGGAATGTATAAGCAAGCATAACTCTGGCAGCGGCAATTTGATTGTCATTATTACCATAATTTGCGGTTATAAGCTTAGTTTCAGGGTTGGTGTTAAGTTCTATTACAGTTCTAAAATCTTGAGCAGCTAAGTAATAATTTGCGTATAGACTTTGATTTGTAACCTCTCTAAATTGAAATCTATCTTCTTCAGTATAATTTCTTTGAGCAGAGTATTGAACCCATGGTAATGCCATTCTACCAGAAGAAAAATCGCCTCTAGAATCAGTCATTAATGATTCGCATGCGTCATTAAAAACACCGTATGAAAGAGCATTGCTAATATTAGGTTCGTTAGGATTTTCGTTTATTTCTTCTAATCCATTTGTGCAACTTACTGTTGAGGTAAGTAGTGTCGCAATTGACAATATTGATATGAATATTTTTTTCATCTTTTTTTTTTTAGAATTTAAATTCTAGATTCATTCCGTATGTTCTAGTAGATGGCAATGAACCACCTTCTAGGCCTTGGGTATTTCCACTTCCATAAGATGCCATCTCTGGATCCATTCCGTCCCAATCTAATCCCCATGTAAATAAATTTCTTGCAAATAAAGAGAATCTTACATCAGCTAATGGACCGATTATTTTTTTAGGCATGCTATATCCAAGAGTTACTTCTCTTAATTTTATATAACTTGCATCAAAAACATTCATTGCATCTAAACCATAATGTTGTTGAGCCCAAGCTTGACCAGGTAAAACTGAAGTGTTTTTTGTTCCATCTTCATATACAGCATCAACTATAATTCCATTTTCTCTGATTCCATTAGCTGCAGTTGCTTCTAACATCCCTGAGTAAGATCCCCACATGTGAGTTGTAGAGAAATAACTACCTCCTTGTTGCATGTCAATTAAGAAACCAAAATTCAAATTTTTGTATTTAAAAGTGTTTCTTAGACCCATATTATATTTTGGGGTGACTGTTCCTAATGATTTTTGTGCTGTAGGGATATAGGCGCCATCTGCATCAACAACTTTGTTTCCGTTTGCATCATAAGTAAAGTCAGTTCCATAAATTTGACCATAAGGTTGACCTGTTACAGCTAAAAGTCTAGCTTGGAACGGTGCAGTACCTATCGTTAATTCATTAACACCATCAATCAATTCAAGAAGTTTATTGTCATTTTGAGCAAAGTTCCATGTAAGATCCCATCTGAAATCTGTTGTTCTTACAGGGTTTATAGTAACTGTAGCTTCGATTCCTTTATTTTGTAATTTACCAGCATTAAATAGCTTATAGCTGTAACCAGTTGAATTATCCAATTGTATAGGGGTAATTAAATCTGTTGTAACAACATCATAATATGTGAAATCAAGTCCAACTCTTTTATCAAATAAGCTTAATTCCAAACCAACCTCTTTAGTTGTTTTTAATTCAGGAACCAAATCAGGATTGTTTGCAGTGTTTGGTTGACTGTATCTTGGATCTCCTTGGAAAGGAGTGTCAGTTACGGCATAATTTTCTAATCTGTAAGGAGTTGTGCTGTTACCAGCTTGCGCCCATCCACCTCTAATTTTACCATAATTTAACCATGGTAAATCAGTTAACTCAGAAAAGATAAAACTTCCAGTGATTGAAGCGTAATTTACAGGTTCAGTTACAGTACTAAACCAGTCTTGTCTGTCAGTTGCTTCTAAAAATAAAAAGTCGTCATAGCCTAAAGAAACAAAACCATAAACACTGTTTGTTCTAGATTCTTCTTTGTAATTTGTTGCTTTTGCTTGACTTTTACTATTTGATAAATTATAAATATTAGGAATGTTTAATCCTCCTACTGATTCGCCAGTCACTCTTGAGAAATTATAACTTCTTCTGTTAGCTCCTAAAAATGAGTTTAAACTAAATTTATCGAATTTTTTATCATAATGTAAACGACCTTCATAATTAAAGTCAGTTAAAGTTCTTGCGTTGGTAGTATAGCTTGATGTTGCTTGTGATCCAATAGCAACTCTTTCTTCTATATTTAATGAGTATGTATCTCCGTAAACATTACCTACAGCATAGAATTCTGGAGTAAAGTTATAAGTAATTTTTCCATTCCCATAAACTCTGCTTCTCAAATCTTCTGAAGTGTTTTCGTAAATAATCCAGTAGGGATTATCAGAATAATTAGGTGTGCCATCATCCCAAGAAACTCTATTCCAAGATCTTTGGTTTCCATTTGCTAGTTTATAATCTTTTAGGTCGTCAAAATCTATCTGTCTTTGACCCCATTGGTAGAATTTTTGTGCCAAACCATTATCTCCATAACCAACTTCAGGTCTGTTGAATCCTTTTGTATGTACATAAGTAGCCATACCTTCAACCTTTAGTTTATCAGTTAATTTAGAGTTTGCATTAATGGAATAAGTATTTTTTGTTAAAGATGAATTTGGGACTACTCCTTCTGTTCTTTGATTTGCGTATGAAAATCTAACACCCGAATCTGCTGTAGATTTTGCGAAAGATAAAGCGCTGTTAGTTGTAATACCTGTATTGAAAAATGACTCAACATCATTTTTAGGTGTTACCCACGATTTTTCTTGAAGATAGTCATCTGCAAATTCTGGATCAAATGCATTCCATGGTAAATATTTCAAATTTGGATCATATTTAGGTCCCCAACTTTCGTCAGTTGCATAATCTGCAATATTGTACGTTTTACCATTGATCTCTTGTTGTTCAAAAGTTGTTGAACTACCACCACCATAAAGTTTCTGTAGTTTAGGCATGACATAAATACTTTCGAAAGTTATCCCAGTACTGAAAGTAACTTCCGCTTTACCACCTGATTTTTTAGCTGATTTGGTTGTGTATAAAATGGCACCGTTACCAGCTCTACTTCCGTAAAGTGCTGCTGCTGGCCCCCCTTTTAAAACAGTCACAGATTCGATATCGTCTGGATTAATATCTGAAGACGCATCTCCATAATCTCTACCTCCAGCTCCCCTTTGGGTGTCAGTAGTATTGTAATTACCATTGTCTAATGGTATACCGTCAATTACAATTAATGGTCTGTTTTCACCTGTTACAGATCCAACACCTCTCATTACCACTCTTGTAGAACCTCCCATTGTAGATGGTGCTATTACTTGTAACCCAGCAACGTTTCCAGATAAAGCAGAAACAGCATTGTTTGTTCCGCCCTCATTGATAATGTTACCTTTTAAATCTTGTGCGGCATAGCTAATAGATTTTTTTTCCCTTTTGATACCTAATGCAGTAACGACAACACTTTCTAGTTCTGTAGCATCACTTGCTAATTTAACATTTAGTGTTTGTGAGCTTGCAGATTTCTCTGTAGTTTTCATTCCAATATAGCTAAATACCAATACGTCAGTTGGTGCTGCTTTAATAGAATACTTTCCATCAAAATCTGATTGTGTTCCATTCTTTGTTCCTTTGATTAAAACACTCACACCTGGTAACGGCATGCCTGAATTATCAGAAACAATTCCTGAAACAGATCTTTCTTGCGCAAACGAGATTTGCGCCATTAGTACTACAAGGAGTACTAATAGTCCATTGAACTTTAGTTTCATTTTTAAATATTTTGAATTAGTTTGACAAAATTCATAATAATTTGTTAACTATCCTATAATATTCAAGTTTTTTTTATGCAGGCATATTAATTTTATGTTTTTAACTTTTTAAACACTAATTGTTGTAAAAAAAATATACGATTAATAAAAATAAACAATTTTTTAACAAATTATATATAAATTCCTGAGTGTTGAAATTATTAATTATTGTTAAAGTTGCTTTTTTAGATATTACTAGGTGTTAAATATTGCAAAAAGTTCTTTTGCAAATTAAAATTTGAATGTATAATTTATGGTAAGAATTGTGTTGGAAAATTTGATATTATTATTTGTATTTCCATTTGTAATTGCAAATTTTAATAAACCAGAGGGAGTCTGTACACCTAAACCTACGCCTATACCTAAAAGTTTATTGTTGTTTGTAGAAGTGGTTATTATCGTTGGATCTTCATAATAACAATAATCAAGTATCGAATTAAAATACAAATTTGGCGATAATGAAAATCTGTATTCAGTTATTAGTGCAATCATTAAATTTGCTTGAAGACTATTTTCAGCAAAACCTCTTACTGAATTAGTTCCACCAAAACGATATAATTCATTTGTTATATAATCTCCGCTTTTTAAGTAATAATTCTGGCTTTTTATGTTTATGATGTTTTTTTCATTAATATAAAAATCATTCATTAAGCTGAGATTTGCAAAATTCTGTTGGGAAGATGCGTTTTCTGTTGTTTTTCTGTTTCCAGTTCCGATAGTTAAATTTAAAAATGACTTTATAGGAAACAGTTTGTTTCTTGTATTACTTTTTTTAGTTTCGAATGAGGTGGTATAAAAAGAATTTTTATAATCGGTTAAATTCTGATTATTTACATTTTGAATATCGCTCGATTCTGTGGATTCATGACCAATATAGATTCGTTTGTTGTAATTTAGAAAATAGCCTAATTGTAAGGCTGTTTTTGTATTTTGAAAAATACTATCCTGTTTGAAGATGTTAATTTGTGCCTTTAAAGCTATTGAGCTATTAAATAAATAAGGTATGTTTAAATTTCCGTTAAATAGCTTTTGGTTGTTTCCGTCATTTTTCCAATAAATAGATATTTCTTCTCCATTTCTAAGTGCGTTTACTAAAGTTAAATCCAGATATCCGTTAAATTGGATTTTTTTATTTTGTGTATTGTTAAAACCTAAGTACCCATCAAAATTATTGGCTTTCCTTTTTTCTAGGTAAACATATACTTTTGTGGTGTCTTGTGTAAATAGTATTTCTGGGAATTTGATTTGGCTAATAAAACTAAAGTTACTAAAATCTTGATGTATTTTTTTTACTGTTTCTTGATTAAAGATTTTGTTTCTGTATTTTTTGATAATTTGTTTTTCCGCCCCTTTTGGAAAAAGTTTTTTCTGTTGCGCATTTGAGTATTTTATTTCAATAGAATTTAAATTTCTTTTGCTCTCGGATGAGATTAATAAGTCAGCATATAAATTTTGATTTTTCTGTTGAATGTTAATGAGTTTTACTTTGGCGAACGCATAACCATTTGTTTCTAAATTTTGTAATGCTTGATTTAAAAATGGTTCGATTTGAGAATAGGGTAGGATTATGGAATCCTGATTTGCTTTTGATAAATTGGTTAGAAGTGGTTTGTTTTTTATACCTATATATATATGTACGTTTTTTAGTTTTTTTTCAAGTGAAATCTTGGCAATATAGGAGCTGTCGTTTTCTTTGTTTTTTTTAAGAATTTGATTGTTTATGTATCCTATTTCGGTTAGTTTTTTGCTAACGGTGTTTATTGCGTCTAATAGTAGTTTTGTGTTTTGGTGTTGATTGGAATATCC
>Ga0308157_10006870_pt1 | contig 13429 bp, 14 predicted proteins | sample PhyBR1_FD_201035 | JGI IMG/M metagenome (GOLD analysis project Ga0308157, IMG submission 201035) | Phyllosphere microbial communities from UC Gill Tract Community Farm, Albany, California, United States - DLSLB.R1 | ecosystem: Host-associated > Plants > Phyllosphere > Unclassified | place: USA...
TGCTTGCCGGGTGCATCTGGTACTTGCGCCGCAACCACCCGGAGCAGTGCAGCCTGCCCGCCGCCGTGAGCATGATTCTGGAAAGCGACGCGCCGCAGCTGCTGGCCACCTTGCAGCAGGACGAGGAAGTGCGCGGCCTCATTGCCTCGATTGCCAGCGCCAGCAAATCGGAAAACACGCTAGCGGGCGTCTTCTCGACCATTCAGAATTACCTCGCCGTACTCAACTCGCCGGAGATTTTTTGGGTGATGAGCGGCGACCAGGTACCGCTCGACCTGAACACCCGCGAGACGCCGGGCGTCCTGGTGGTGGGAAATGACCCGACCCTGAGCAGCACCTTCTCGCCGCTCATTTCCCTGATTGTAGCCACGGCCATCAAGCGGATGAACCAGCAGGGCCGCTTGCCAAGTCTTGTACTACTCGATGAAGCGCCGACCCTGTTTATCCCCAACTTTGCCCAGCTGCCGGCCACGGCCCGCAGTAATAAAGTAGCCACCGTGTACGCCGTGCAGGACGTGGCCCAGATGGAAGCCCTGACAAGTCGGCAGGAGTCCGAGATGATTCTGGCCAATCTGGGAAACCAGTTCTGGGGCCGCACTACCAACACGGCCACGGCCGAACGGGTAAGCAAGATGTTCGGCAAAATCGACAAGGAATACTACTCGACCACGACCGGCCGCAGCAAGAGCAGCCCCCTCAATATTTTCAAGCCCAGCACCCGCACCACGAGCAGCAGCACATCGGTGAGCATCCAGCAGCGCGACAAGTTGGAGGCCCAGCAGGTCATGCGGTTCGGGGTGGGCGAGTTCGCGGGCCTGGTGGTGGAAAGCGGCCGGCCGGAGTTCCGGGCTACGTTCCGAGCCGAGCCAACCAAGGCCGTAAAAATTGCCCCGTTCCAGGAGGCCAGCGCCGAGCAGGTACGCCAAAATTTTGCAGCCATCAAGGCGCAGGTGCGGGCCATTGTGGGCGGGCAGCAAGTCCCAGCGGAGCAAGCCGAGGTGGTTGAAATGGTAAAACCAACGACCCCGGAACAGCCTCAGGATTTTGCAATTGCAAAACCGAGCACCCCCGGACAGGCCCCCATTGCCCCCACAACGGAGGAAGAAGACGAGCGGCTAAATTGGTAGTTATCCGTTTCAGGGCAGGCTTATAAAACCTCGTAGTTAGACTGACCAAAGCTATTAGTTCAGTTTTCAGGGGGGCGTTTTGGGCGGACCAGGAGACGCCAGAGTGGGGGTTTCAATCAGCTCGCAGGGGGAGGGGAGGGCGTGTTACCTTGTTACTTTGTCACACGGTAGCCAGTCCTTTCTTCCCTTTTGTTCTCTTAGCCAGGACCAGCCAACTAGTGCGAACGGGACCACCAAACGGAGCGGGAGTAGTGCAACGATTCCGTTCTGATAAGAAGCGAGCAGGAACGCTATTCCGGTCGGCTGCGCCTCCCTCCATACCGTTCCGCTCGCTAACAATAAATTGTTAGACAGTATGTTACGTTTTATTGCTATGCAATAAGCAACGTCGTAAAAACTTTTTACGTAATCAAGTAACTGATAATCAATGCTAGTTTAAAGTTTTTTATGACTTCAAAGGTCAAAACAATAGCCACCGACGAGCCGGCGTATGATGCCTTCCGGCAACTGGCCAAGGAGTACCAGCTGAGCAACCCCGAGCTGCTGGCCGCGATGGTGCAGTACTTCCGGGTGACCAAGGCCGACCCCCGAGCGCCCACCGGCCCGGACCTGACCAGCAGCCTAGCCAAACTCACGGCCAAGCTGGCGGACTTAGATAAGCGAACGATTGGATTTATTCGGGAGCAGGAAAAGACATACCTCAAACCCATCCTAGCCCAGGTGCAGGCCCATCAGGTGCTGAGCGTCCCCGCTGCTAGCGCCCCGGCCGGCATGAGCGAGGGCCAGGTGAAGGAGCTAAGCGAGTGGTTCATGCGGCTTATCCGCCGCACGATGCAGCCCACGCAGCTGACCCCGGCTTTCCTAAATGGCTCCTTACCCCAGCCCCCCACGAAAGACAAAACCGACCTGTCTTTGATGCCTATCAAGCGGCAGTTAATGGCCGTGCTTAGTGTAGCGTTTCGCCCCGAATTGCAGGTTCCCAGCAAGCCCAACGACCAAGCAAGCCCAGCCGTTGCACCCCCCTCACCAGCCCCTCAATCCTAGCGATGGTGGCTAAAATTCCCGCCTCCGGTAAGGGGCTATCCCAGCGGTCAGGCAGCAGCGGCGGCCTAGTGGCTTACCTTGAAAAGGAGGTGCAAGGGCAGTGGTTCAGCCTCGACCGCGAGGACGTGCCGGCCGCCGAAGTCACGCAGACGCTTGACCGAAATAAGCGCAATCTGAACCGCGACGCCGACAAGTATTACCAAGTTATACTTGCCCCGAGCCAAGCCGAGTTGCGTCATATTGGCAGCGACCCGGATAAGCTGCGCGACTACACGCGGGCGGCGATGGAGCAGTACGCGGCCAACTTTGGAAAAGGCATTGAGGGCCGCGACCTGATGTACTTTGCCAAGGTGGAACACGAGCGCACGACCAGCCACCAGGACCGGGCGGTGCAGGTGGGCGACGTGGCCAAGGGACAGGCGAAGCCCGGCCCACAGACGCACATTCACGTCATCGTTAGCCGGACGGAAAATCTAGCCCGGTATAGCGAGCGCAAAAAGTTGGGCGAGCTGGACCGCAAAAACCCGTACCACCTGAGCCCGCTCACCAACCACAAGGACACGCAGCGCGGGGTGGTGACGGGCGGCTTTGAACGCAAGCAGTATTCGGAGCGGGTAGAGCAGGCGTTTGACCAAGCCTTTGCCTACGAGCGGCCCCTGGTTGAAACGTTTCGCTACGCTCACACGATGCAGCACGGCACCCCCGAAGAGTGCGCTGCCTTACGCGTGCAGGCCATTCAGGAACAACAGCGTCAGGCTGAGCAGTCTCGACAGACCGAACGACAAGCCGCTGTGCCGCCGCCAATAACCAAGCAGCTCCCGCAGCAGGACGTAACGGAGCAGCGCGAAGCGATACAAGCCCCCTCAGTGCCTCCACAAATACAAGTTGTTATGCCAGAGCAAGAGGCTCCGACGCAGCAGCGTAGTCGTGGTGTAAGGCGCTAAATGGGGTCCTCTCAGGATAAATGGCCTCTTTAATAAAAAAAAGATACTTATTGTATGCGCAATTTTTTTATTTCTAACTTTGGGCAATGGACCTGTTTGGAAACACTAGCGGAGCAAAGCCCTTCCTGAAATGGGCAGGCGGTAAGGGGAAATTATGGGCTACCATTCAAGCGGCGTTGCCGGCGGAGTTAGCAACGGAGCCCTTGACGTATGTAGAACCGTTTATTGGTGGCGGCGCGGTACTGTTCCGGCTATTGTCGCAGTACCCCAACATCCACCGCGCCATTCTCAACGACATCAACCCAGATTTATATGAGGCTTACCGCACCATCCAATTACGTCCAGAAGACTTGATACGGGTGCTCCAAGAGATTCAGGTAGCCTACGATAGCCTCGCTGCTGAAGATGAGCGTCGCACCTACTTCGAGGCGTTGCGGGTAGAATTTAACAAACGTGACAGTGAGCCGCTTCGCAACACTGCGCTGCTGATTGCTCTGAACAAAACGTGCTTTAACGGCCTGTATCGGGTGAATAGCAAGGGAAAATTCAACGTGCCGTTTGGCAAGTATGAACGGCCGCGCATTTGCGACCCGCAGACGATTCGCGCCAACAGCATCCTGTTGCAACGCGTGACCATTCTAAAAGGAGACTTTGCCGATACCCTCGCGCAGGTGAGCGGACGTGCCTTTTACTACCTGGACCCGCCTTATAAGCCGCTCAGTGCTACCGCTAGCTTTAACGCCTATGTTTCAGAGGCTTTTGACGACGCTTCGCAGCAGCGCCTCGCCAAGTTCTGCCACGAATTGGATGCAGCAGGGCATTTGTGGTTGATGAGCAATTCTGACGTCAAAAACACGGACCAGAACAATCACTTTTTTGACGACTTATACCAAGATTTTCAAATTCAGCGGATACGGGCCAAACGGGCCATCAATTCCAACGGAGAAAAGCGTGGGGAAATCTCTGAATTACTGATTGCGAACTATGTGCACGAGGAAGTGCCGCAAGTAGTGTAAGCACTCTTATTGGAGTCCTAAGGCTTCCAAGGGGATGATATCAAAGAAATGGCGACATCCGACCGACTCGATGTAGTCGAACACGTCGCGATAGGAAGGTTTGTCGAACCAGGCGCTGTTGAGCACATAGTAGTACTCTACGGCGATGCCTAGCGGAGCTAAGAGCTTTGCGTACTGTTTGCGTTTGAAGTCACAAGTCTGAAGTTTTTCATCCACCGAACCCGCCCCAGCTTGGTACTTCTTCTCGATGACGAACAAGGTTTTATCTACTAGCAAAGCATCGTCAGGAAGCAGTTTCTTGGAAACAATATCCTGATAATTAACGCCATTAGTTTCTAGTAGATTCTTGTACAGCTTGTTTTTGCCGTACATCCGACCCACTTCCCGGCCCGTCGTGCGTTCTACTATCCCGTCGCCGTTCAACTTGTACAAAGGGTGCTCGATAAAAGCTTCGGCTAAATCAGTGCCTTGCTCGAATTCAAGGCCGTTGCGGTTGGTGTTGGCGCCACCGCCCACAGTATTAGGCTTTTTCATTGGTCGGCTTACACAGCCCTTCGTAGTGTGAAAAGAACTCCGATAGGGGCACCTGCAAGGCTTGACAAAGCATGACGACGTTTTTAAAAGCGGGATTGCGCTCTGATCGCTCAATCTGACCGATGTATGTTCGGTGGAACCCCGCTTTGTCTGCCAGCTCTTCTTGCGTGATGTTCAGCAGCTTACGAAAATGACGTACTGTTTCCCCGAACAGCTGAATGGATGGATGCCCCATGAAGCAAAAAAGAGACTTATTGTCGGCGTGAACAACCGACAATAAGTCTCTTTTTTGCTTTATATTAGGCAAGCTGCATCAATTGATGAGGCGCTGCCCTTTATTAGTGGTTCACAAAACCACATCATGGATTATTCTGCCAGCTTAAGCCATCTGAAGGACCTCTTCCTACACCACGACTTCAAGGGACACCAAGCCAATAATCGTAGGCACGCAGTAGTGGCTGAAGTAGATAGGTGCCAAAATGGGAGCGTTATTAGTATTAGTTTCCCTGGTTATAAGGCTGACCCCAATAAGCCCGACTACCGAGTTGATATTACGAAGGATGGCATAACCACTGCCCTTTCCCATGCAAACATCATTGTTGATATTGTCAACAAGTGTACATCGGGTGGCATGGACGTGCAGCGCCTAAAGCAAGCTTTGCAAAGTCAAGCTTCAAACTGTGCGCTGGACTATGCAGCCTTGGCCCAAAGCTTACCTTATACGCCTGTGCTACCCTCAGCCGCTTTGCTAGCGGATGCTCGCGCAGCACATGGGGGCAAGACATATAATGAGCAGGGTAACAAGTGGGATCTTACTATTGAAGAACTGTTTAAATCCATCAAATGGATTGTTATTCAAGAGGATATAAATTATCCCATTAATAAAGGGTTTTTAGGCCGCAAGATGCCTTATGGACGTTATTTAGAGGCTATTCACGTACTAGAGGGTAAAGGATATTCTTTGCACGAAGTCATCCAGCGAGCACTTTCCCACTATCGACCGCAGAAATGGGCCAATATGGATTACGCTTTTGAGCAGAGCATCCACTAGTGAGCCATTAATTGTCTAAAGGTGTGAGACAGTTCTACAATTAGGCGTAAAAACAATAAAAAAGGCTACTTACGAGTAGCCTTTTTGTTGCTAAAAACAGCCTTCTGTAGGGCGAAAACGGGCTTTTTGGCGTATATTGTAGGATGACTGGAAGCCAAAAAAAGCAGTTTCGTCAGCGGTTCAGCCAGCACCGTCACCCTGTCAAAACGTTTCGAGGCGACCCCACCCGGCCGGCCTACACGCTGTATAGTTTATGGGACTACCCCACCTACCTGGCTGCTACTAACGAACTAGACGAATTGCTAGCGCAGTGGCCCTACAACCAGCCGCGAACCCTGGCCCTACTGGCCGCGCACGCCGCCTTTATTGAGAACGGAGCCCCCCATTGGGCTGAGCAGTTGGTATGGGACGAGGACCAGACCAACGTGCACGCTCTGATGCTGCGCGAGCGCCAACGGGCGCGCCGGTTCGACTCAGTGCAGGCCGCTCGACACGCGCAACACTTGGCGCTGGCTGAGGTAGCACTGGCCGAAAGCCAACGCCGCAAGCAAGGCCCCCCAACCGGAAAGCAGTTGCACCAGTTTCCGCAAGCCCGCCGGAATGCTAAAGCCCTGATACTGGACCCAGCACAGCCTCGGCCAAATAACCGGCCCGCAGTTCGTCCCCGCTACACAGCCGCGCAGCTGCAACGCGACCCGCTGGCCTACCAGGCGTCGGTGAACGAGTTAGACAAGCTGCTAGAGCACTGGCCGTACAAGCGGAACCGCATTGTCTACTTGCTTACTGTGCATGAAGCATTGATGCGACGCGGTGGCACCCCTAAGGAGCCCCAGCGCGCCGACCGTCACCAGCAGGCTAGGCACGAAGCTAGCTGCTACGTGCCAGATTCAAATACAAATCGTTGAGCAACAATAAATAACGCGCCTATCTTTTTTGCAATTGCAAAATCTTGCTGATGGAAACCCCCGATTTTGGCCCCCGCGAGCGGACCCGCGAGCAGCGCCAAGCCCTGGCCGACCAAGCCGCCGCCATTAACGCCACCCAGGACCGCACCGCAGAGCCCTTTGCGTTGCAGCTCATCGAGCGCTACGTGGCCGGCGAGCTGAGCATGGCCCAAGTACTAGCAGAGGTAAATAAAGTATACCAAAAGCGCTACCAGCGATAAGGCCCCAAACCGAAAAAGTACCACGCCGGCCGCGCCCTAGGAGCAAGCCAGAACCCGCACTTATTCCAAGAGCGGGTGTATAACACGCATTATGTAAATGGACAAAAAGCAGAGTGGCCGCTAGCCTTGGTTAGCGGCCACTCTACTTTTTGTCTAAGTAATCTATCACTGTATAGAGTGGCTGGCAGTAGCTTTAGGAATGACCACTTACCATAGGTCGAACCAACGCGCTCAACCTGTTGGAGCTTATTTTGCGAAAAAGCGGCTCGCAAAACCGATTTAAAATCCCTGGGTGGCCGACAGCTTGCGCTGAAACGCGATTCCCTTTGTTGCCCGCCCTTACCTACTAATTCGACCCAGTACCCATTGTGATGTATAATCTCAAGCATGAAATAGCCTTACTCGTCGCCCCGGCCCTTGAAAAGCTAGCTATCCCGAGCGAGGTAGCCGCAATTGAAAACACTATCCTGTACGCTCCCAATAGTGAATTAGGACATTTTTCGCTGCCGTGTTTTGCCTTGGCTAAGTTGCTCCGTAAGAATCCAAACCAGGTGGCAACGGAGTTGGCAAACGAGCTAACCGAAGGGAACATTCTGGGCGAAATTAAGGCTGTGGGACCCTACGTTAACTTCTTCGTCAAGAATACCACCTTCGGCACGCAGGTACTGGAGGCCATCTTGTCCGGGGAGTATTTCACGGCTGGACGGGCGGGTAAGCCGACCCAGGATGCCCCGCGGGTCATGGTGGAATTTTCCCAGCCCAATACGCACAAGCAATTGCACATTGGCCACTTACGGAACGTATGTTTGGGCGATGCGTTGGTTAAGCTGCTGCGGTACACCCAGCTGGATATTATCAGTGCCACGTTCCCCGGCGATGTGGGCGCGCACGTGGCCAAATGCCTCTGGTACATTCGCTACGTCAACCAAGAGCCCGCCCCCGAAGCCAACAAGGGCGAATGGCTGGGCCTGATGTACACGAATGCGTCCCGCTACCTCGACACGATACAGGGGTCTAGCGAAGAAGAAAGGGTGAAAAGCCAGTTGTCCGAAGTACTCACGCAGATTGAGGGCAAAGCGGGCGAGTTCTACGAGCTATGGCTGGAAACCCGGCAGTGGTCCATCCAGCAGATGCAGACGGTGTATGACTGGCTGGCCGTCACGTTCGACCAGTGGTATTGGGAATCCGAAGTGGATAATTCCTCCGTGGCCCTGATTGAAGCCTACTACCAAAAAGGGGTTTTCGTCCAATCCGAGGGCGTTATCGGGGCGGATTTAGCAGCCTTCGATTTAGGCTTTTGCGTCCTGATTAAGTCGGACGGGCACGGCCTGTACGCCACCAAAGACATTGCCTTGGCCATCAAGAAGTTTAAGGATTTTCAGCTGGCCAAGAGTATTTATGTCGTTGACTTACGGCAAACGCACCACTTCAAGCAGGTATTCAAGTGCCTCGACGTGATGGGCCTACCCCTGGCGAATGATTGCTACCACCTGCCGTACAACTACGTCGAACTCCCCAGCGGGCCGATGTCCTCCCGCAAAGGAAACATTATCCCGGCCACGCAGCTCATCCAGCAAATGGTCGCGACCGTAGCGGCTGACTTGACCGGGCGGCACGGGGCCGCGTGGACCGCAGCCGACATTTACGAAACAGCGGAAACGATCGCGAGGGGGGCCATTAAGTACGGTATGTTGAAAGTGGGCTCTATGCAGAAAATCGTTTTCCGGATGGAAGAATGGCTGGATTTACACGGCAATTCAGGCCCTTACTTGCAGTATGCGGTGGTCCGCATCGGTTCGTTGAATAAGAAACACACCCTCACGGCGACGACCATCGAATGGGAGATGCTGACCGAGCGGGCGGAATTGGATTTGATGCTGCACCTCTACAAGTACCAGTACGTGGTAGCTTCAGTAGGTCAGGACTACGACGTGAGCCAACTGTGCAAATACTTGTTTGAACTGGCCCAGCTGTTCAATTCCTTCTACAACAGTTTTCCCATTATCCACGCGCCGACGCCGGAGCTACGAGATGCGCGGCTGTCGTTAGCAACCGCCGTTTCCCTTGTTTTAATGCATGGACTTGCTTTACTGGGAATTGACGTGCCTTCGCGCATGTAAGCTCCCGGTTTGGGAGAATTGATTCGGTTGGGGTTGGCCCCGAAAGGTGCACCTTTCTGAGCCACTAAGTCAGCGTAGCGATTCATTGTCATAAAGGCCTTTCCAGTGGCTCAAGAAGTGGGTTCCGTAATATAAGTTTGTGACCCACACTTATTGAGCCATGCAGCATACTTTCGGCTACGCCCGCGTTTCCGCCACCGACCAGAACCTAGCCACCCAGGTGGAAGACCTCACCCAAGCGGGCTGCACGCGCATTTTTCAGGAGAAGGTTTCCGGCACGCGGACCCAGAGCCCGGCCCTCGACGAGTTGCTAGCCGCCGTGCGCGAAGGCGACGTGGTGGTGGTGAACCGCCTGGCGCGACTTGGCCGCAATACCGTGCACACCATTCAATTGGTGGAGGAATTCAATCGGCGCGGCGTACACTTTCGGGCGCTCGACCTGGGCATCGACTCGCGCACCCCAGCGGGCAAGATGATTATTGGAGTGTTCAGCTCCTTCAACCAGTACGAGCGCGAGAACAACCGGCAGAAGAGCTTGGCCGGCATCGAGCTGGCCAAGCAGCAGGGAAAGCACCTGGGCCGGCCCGCCGGGCGCGACGCCGAGAAGCTATCAAAGGTGGCCACGGCTTTAGAGCGGGGCTTATCAGTGGCTGAAATTGTGACCCTCACCGGCATTAGCCGCGCCAGCGTCAAGCGTTACCGTCAGGATATTGAAAGACAAATTGTTTAAAATCAGCAAGTTATTTTGTCTTAAATCGTTTGTTATGTTAAGGGACAAAAGCAAGAACAAGCGGGAAAAGATTGTACTTCCCCACTGTCCCTAAAATCCTGTTTCGCTAGGGCAATTATTTTGTGCGGCCTGGGCAGCGTCAAGTGCCTGGCGTACTTCCGTCCAGCTCAGTTCGCCGGCAATGTAGCGGTCGTATAGTTGCAGCGCATAGGGGGTAGCCCTGGTGCGCAAAAGCGGGTTAACTGCTTGCATCTGAGCTAGTACATAAGCTCGTTGGTCCGGAGTTTGCGCGTCCGTTCCAAATTTCAAGTCGTAACTCATCAGACCAGTACAGCAGAGCAGTGGCGTAGTATAAGGATTTGCCTTTTAATTTATTATAATCAAAGATAAGGTTCAGCTTGGTTATGGGATTCCCGACGCAAAAAATATTGCTAGCGGCTACTGGCCAGGAACACGGCCCCGGCCACGACCCGCGCACGGACCACTTGCGCTCCGTCATTGAGTTTCTACTGGCCCAGGGCAACACGCCGGCCGGCTGGCGGGGAGATGCGTTCTCCTTTGACCAGGGAGGCGAGGGACATTACACCTTTACTAACCCCATCGACGTAGCCCAGTTGCACGAGCGCTTTGCCTTTCCGGATTCTATCCGGCTCGATGACGCCGGCACCATCCGGGATGGACTGAACCGGGTGGATATATCCTATGACCAGCCCAGGCCCCCCTTATCTTTTGAGTTAGCCGGGTAGTAATCGGTTGTCAGGAAGTGCTTTAGGTTATGAAAACTAAACCAGGAGTTTAGTTTTTATAACCGGCCCTCAAAAAATCACGCTACTTTAGCTGTTAAACAAAACGTTTAACAGAACTGCCATGCAGCCCCAGGACGCAGAAACAAAACCGGAGTTAAGTATAACACCGGCCGAAAGTGGCGCAACAGAACCCAAGTTAAGTGCAACACCGGCCGAAAGCGACGCAACAGAACCGGAACAAAACACAACTAAACCTAAATCCAAAGGAGGAAGGCCCCGCAAAGCGCCGGATACGGGTTTGTGGGCCATTCGGGGGGTAGATATTGAAACGCGGGCCATTGTCGAGAAGACCGCGCAGCGGGCCGGCAAGACGATGGGGCAGTTTGTAAATGAGGACGTGCGGTCCTTCTGCCAGGGCCAGCTCACCCAATCGCATCTGCCGGCCAGCCCCCGCGACTTGCAGGTGCAGGTGGAGCAGCTCACCCAGCTGGTCGAGGGGATTGCCGCCCGTATGAACGAGCCCGCCCGCAGGGGATTTTGGCAGCGAGTGTTTGGGAAGTAGGGGAAGGCTAACGGGCCTTGGCTGGCTTGTCGAATAGCGGCCCACTACTGGCTTTCTTAATTCCTAGTACAGTCAGTAGCAGTCCTGAGAGCGAATGTGCTTTTGCATGTTTGCCGGTTTTTAGGTCGTGGGCAAACTTGTTACAGGCGGCGACGTGCGCCGGACTAGCTAGGATTTGTGCTACCAGAGCGGGCGTAGTGATACTCAGTTGCGCGAGTAGCCGGCTAGCGTTCTCAACTTGGTGCGCGGCGACCCCTGGTAAAGGTTGGGCAGTGGTTCCCAAGTCGGGTAGTGTGGCCACCAAATCCACCGCTTGCTGCTTAACTGTGAAAATCACGTTTTTAAAGGCACGGCCCTCCTTTTCCAGAGTGTAGCTAATACTCAAATTGGTGTGCTCATTGATTTGCTTAACTGCAACATCGAGCACTTTCTGGCAGAACATAGTAATTACTTTATATTCTTCCTTGCCTTTGGCATCGACTAAGCCAAGCATCTTTTTGAGTTCCAGTAAATCGAATTTTTTGGTTTTGCCCAAGTCTTTCCACTGGCTGCAAAGCGGATAAATGCGCTTTGCATGTTTGCTTGTCAGGCGCAGAGCTGAAAGCAACTCGAAACTAGTGAAGTTGCTTTTAAGGTCGAATAGATAGGGAAGGATATCCTCTGAGAGTTTGATTTCAATGATTCCTTGCCCTGTAAGATATTCTACTGTTCGGAACATCCAGAGTTGTTTATAGCTCTTTTCTGTCATCACTTCGAACATGCGGGAGCCCATACCCTCTGTTGCTTTGCGCAGATATCCGTAATGATATTCCTTGCCAGTCAAAGCACTTAAATCACTGATTTTAAGCTTATAAACAGCATCAGCATCATCTTTGCGCAGCTTAGAAAGCATGAAAAAGAATAGGTCTAATTGCAGCTCTGTGTATCCATAACGAGCATTGGTAAGCGCATTGTGCTGGCGGATTTCTAAGTCGTCGGTCATAAGTGGTAGAGGCAAGTAATATCGGAAAGAGAGGGCAAAACTAACTACTAAAAATAACAGTTAGTTATAGTAGTTATAGTTAACTGACGAAAGGTTATAGTTAGACTGACGAAAGGTTATAGTTAGACTGACGAAAGGTTATAGTTGACTGACGAAAGGTTATAGTTGACTGACGAAAGGTTATAGTTGGCCTTTTTTTCACCTTCACAGAATATTATTAATCAATTAGTTACAGCAACTACTGTTGAGCCCTCAAATAGATACAAATAAAAAAAATATTCACAAGTTGTGTTGTCGTTAAAAAAAAGCTTTTAGAGTGTGGATAACTCCGAACGGCCCCACGGCGCAGCCCAAACAAAAACAGCAAAGTCCTAGAAGCCAGTAACTTGCGCGCATTTTACAAACTGTATATTATTGGTAATCAATAGTATAACGGCCTATTGTTGTGCTTATTTGTGCGTCCTTGTGCCCCGGTTTACTGCCTCGTTTTGGGCTGGTTTCCAGAATAGCTGCCTCGTCGGCCAGCCTTTCTACCTTGCGGCATGACGACGATTTTTTACTGGCTGGGCCATCTCCTAGAGGCCCTGATTTACGCGGCCATTATTCAGCTTGCGGCCCGGTTGCTGCCCCGGTCGTTGCCCCAGGTATCGCGGGGACTGTACCAAGCCGTCGGTTTGCGCGAGGCCCCGGAGGACTGGCTGGTGTCCTTTGTGCGCTTTGCCGGCCTGTTTCTGGTGGCCATCCTGGTCAGCCGCCTAGTGGGGCTCGGTGGGCTGGCTGTCTGGCTAGCGCTGGGCTGGCTGGGCTGGAATATTTACCGCAGCGATTCCAGCCCCCAGGGGGCCGCAACGGCCGCAGATGGGGACCAGTCCCTGAAATTCACTCTGCGCACCACCAGCGGCCCCGACGTGCGCCTAGGCAACCCGTTCCGGGGCACCTTCATTGCCGGCGGCGCGGGCAGCGGGAAAAGCAAGTCGATTATTGAGCCCATTCTTCAGCAGGCGGGCGCGGCCGGCCTAACGGGGGTAGTCTATGACTTCAAATTCCCCACACTGGCCGAGGAAGTGGCCGGCAGCTACGCGGGCGGCAGCGTCACGCCCTACTTCGTCAACTTCACCGACCTCTCGCGCAGCCACCGGGTAAACCCACTCGCGCCTGAACTGCTGGCCACCGCCAGCTTTGCCCGCGAGGCCGCGACCACCATTATCACCAACCTCGATGCCAAGGCCGCCCAGCAGCGCAACTTCTGGATTCAGTCGGGCGAGGTGCTGCTGGCCGGGTGCATCTGGTACTTGCGCCGCAACCACCCGGAGCAGTGCAGCTTGCCGGCCGCCGTGAGCATGATTCTCGAGGCCGACGCGCCGCAGCTGCTGGCCACCTTGCAGCAGGACGAGGAAGTGCGCGGCCT
>Ga0308157_10006872_pt1 | contig 13423 bp, 7 predicted proteins | sample PhyBR1_FD_201035 | JGI IMG/M metagenome (GOLD analysis project Ga0308157, IMG submission 201035) | Phyllosphere microbial communities from UC Gill Tract Community Farm, Albany, California, United States - DLSLB.R1 | ecosystem: Host-associated > Plants > Phyllosphere > Unclassified | place: USA...
TTCATATTCAACGTGTGCCGTCGAAATGGTGATACCACGAGCGCGTTCTTCTGGTGCAGCATCGATCTGGTCATATGCCTTGAATTCACCAAAGAACTTGGTGATCGCTGCAGTCAGCGAGGTCTTGCCATGGTCAACGTGACCAATGGTGCCGATGTTTACGTGTGGCTTATTGCGTTCAAACTTGCTTTTTGCCATCTGAGCTCTCCTAATATCTAGCCTGCTCAGGCTCTTTTAATATTTTGCGTAATCAGTGATTACGCGAATTTCTTCTGAATTTCCTGTGCGACCGCAGTCGGAACTGGCTCATAATGGTCGAACTGCATGGTGTACTGCGCACGGCCCTGAGACATCGAACGCAGGTTGTTCACGTAACCAAACATGTTGGCGAGTGGAACATTTGCGTTGACGACCGTAGCAATGCCACGAGCTTCCGTACCGGAAATCTGACCACGACGTGAATTCAGATCGCCAATTACGTCACCGACGTAATCTTCAGGCGTTACGACTTCGACCTTCATGATCGGCTCAAGGAGCTGAGCACCGGTCTTCTGCGCGCCTTCACGGAATGCAGCGCGAGCAGCGATTTCGAAGGCGAGAACAGACGAGTCAACGTCATGATATGCACCGTCGATGAGGGTTGCCTTAACGCCGAGCATTGGGAAGCCAGCAAGTGGACCCGCACCCATAACGCTTTCGATACCCTTTTGAACGCCTGGGATATATTCCTTAGGAACAGAGCCGCCAACGATCTTGGATTCGAAGATGAAGTCATCGCCTTCATGTGGTTCGAAGATGATCTTCACGCGAGCGAACTGACCCGAACCACCCGACTGCTTCTTGTGGGTGTAGTCGATTTCAGCAGCACGTGTGATCGTTTCACGATAGGCAACCTGTGGTGCACCCACATTCGCTTCTACCTTGAATTCACGCTTCATACGATCAACGAGAATGTCGAGATGAAGTTCGCCCATACCAGCGATAATTGTCTGGCCGGATTCTTCATCGGACTTCACGCGGAACGAAGGATCTTCAGCAGCCAGACGGTTGAGCGCGAGGCCCATCTTTTCCTGGTCAGCCTTGGTCTTTGGTTCAATCGCGATTTCAATAACCGGATCAGGGAATTCCATGCGCTCGAGAATAACCGGCTTCAGTGGATCGCAAAGCGTATCACCTGTTGTGGTTTCCTTGAGACCAGCCAGAGCAACGATGTCGCCAGCAAAGGCTTCTTCGATGTCTTCACGGCTGTTGGAGTGCATCTGCAACATACGGCCGATGCGCTCGCGCTTGCCCTTAACGGTATTTTCGAGCGAAATGCCCTTGGTCATCTTGCCCGAGTAAATACGAGCGAAAGTAAGAGAACCAACGAACGGATCGTTCATGATCTTGAATGCAAGCATCGAAAGCGGTGCTTCATCCGAAGATTCACGGGTTGTTTCAGCTTCTGTCTTAACGTCGATGCCCTTAATTGCAGGAACTTCAACTGGCGATGGAAGGAAATCAACAACTGCATCGAGAAGTGGCTGAATGCCACGGTTCTTAAACGCAGTACCGCAAAGCACTGGATGGAACTGAACAGCAATCGTACCCTTACGGATAAGTGCACGAAGAGATTCTTCCGAAGGCATGGTACCTTCGAGGTAGGCTTCCATTGCAGCTTCGTCGAGTTCGACAGCAGCTTCAATGAGCTTTTCGCGGTATTCTTCTGCTTTACCCTGAAGGTCTGCAGGAATTTCACCAACGGTCGCTGCTGCGCCGATTGCGCCATCCCAGGTATGAGCCTTCATGGTGATCAGGTCGATGACGCCCTGAAACTCGTTTTCTGCGCCGATCGGCAGCTGAACAACGAGAGCCTGTGCACCAAGACGCGAAGCAATCATTTCTACGCAACGGTAGAAATCAGCACCGATCTTGTCCATCTTGTTGACGAATACCATGCGCGGAACATGATACTTTTCAGCCTGACGCCAAACAGTTTCAGTCTGCGGCTCTACACCGGCATTCGCATCAAGAAGAGCGATTGCACCGTCGAGAACGCGGAGCGAACGCTCAACTTCAATGGTGAAGTCAACGTGGCCCGGAGTGTCGATGATGTTGAAGCGACGCTTCTTGCCATCACGGCCTTCCCAGAACGTGGTGGTTGCAGCAGAGGTGATCGTGATGCCACGCTCCTGCTCCTGCTCCATCCAGTCCATGGTGGACGCGCCATCATGGGTTTCACCGATCTTATGGTTCTTACCTGTATAGAACAGGATACGCTCGGTCATCGTCGTCTTACCGGCGTCGATGTGAGCCATAATACCAAAATTGCGGTAGTCTTCGATTTTATATTCGCGGGCCATGTTTTTGCTCTTTGAATAGGGTTCGACGATTACCAGCGGTAATGCGAGAATGCGCGGTTGGCTTCAGCCATGCGGTGCGTGTCTTCACGCTTCTTCACAGCAGAACCACGGTTGTTTGCAGCATCAAGCAGTTCACCGGACAGGCGATCAATCATCGTGGTTTCATTGCGGCCACGAGCGGCGTTAATCAACCAACGAATGGCAAGTGCCTGGCGGCGTTCTGTACGCACATCGACCGGAACCTGATAGGTTGCACCACCAACGCGGCGCGAACGGACTTCAACGTGCGGAGCAACATTGTCGAGCGCCTGATGAAACAGCGCGACTGGCTCTGACTTCGCCTTGGCTTCGATTGCTGAGAGCGCACCGTAAACAATGCTTTCTGCAACCGATTTCTTGCCATGAAGCATGACTGCATTCATGAACTTGGTGATTACGAGATCACCGAACTTTGGATCCGGATTAATCTCACGCTTTTCTGCTTTATGGCGTCTGGACATTTCGTCTCATTCTTTCAATTACATCGGGCCAACTCACCGCTCTGGTGGCCGGTATCCCCGGAAAATTCTTACTTAGGACGCTTCGCACCGTACTTCGAACGGCGCTGCTTACGGTTCTTAACACCCTGGGTATCAAGTACACCGCGGATGATGTGGTAACGCACACCCGGCAAATCCTTGACGCGACCGCCGCGGATCATAACCACGGAGTGCTCCTGAAGGTTGTGGCCTTCACCTGGGATGTAACCGATGACTTCAAAGCCATTGGTCAAACGAACCTTGGCAACCTTACGGAGAGCCGAGTTCGGCTTCTTAGGGGTTGTCGTATAAACGCGGGTGCAAACGCCGCGCTTCTGTGGGTTTGCCTGCAGAGCAGGAACCTTATTACGCTTCACCGGCGCAGTGCGCGGCTTGCGGATCAGCTGGTTTACGGTAGGCATTGAACCTTCCCCTATAAAAAATCTCGCATCAGAGCCCCATAAGGGCCGTTTCACCGAAATACTCATGCACAAATTCGGGACTAGCCACACCGTATGTGGCCACCCCGAACAAAAGCAGAGGAAGCATAAGCTTCATGCGAACGGCAAGTTGCATTTCGATCGTAAAACGAACCCTGTTTGAGACGAACTTCAGAGCGTGTCGCTCCGAACGAACCAGCCTCACATCGGTTCAGATGGGCTGCTGATACGTGTTTGTCGGGGTTTCGTCAAGGGTGGGACATTAAGTTTCTTCACCAAAAGGCCGCAAAGCCGCGTTTTGGTGGCAACCGGACAGGTTATTGCGCCGTATTCGGCATCACATCGCGATTATTTCGCGGGCAAAACTGTCATTTTCATGTGTCAGCATAGCATCAGACTTCAACAGCAGTTATTGAAACACATCCGAGTCGAAAAACAACACAATATTAAGGGATTCTCAATGTCATCCACTACCGCATCCACTGAGAACGATTCGCCAATCGTTCATCTGGTCATTGCCGACGTCTGGAACGAAGGCGAAGAGGAATCTATTGAGGTTCACATTCTTCTGAAATCCGACGAAGACGAAGACCTTGTTCAGACTGCGCTCGCGATCCTTGCGGAAGAAGGTTATCACGAAGCCGAGCTAGTTGAGATGGGCACCATCACCGAAGAGCCGGAAGAAGAGCCTCATAAGAGTGCATGGCATACCGCGCTGACTGGTGAAGTTGCACTTATCGAATTCGATGGCGACGACGAAGAAGAGTAAATCTCTTTTTTAGATCTTAATAACAAAGGGCGGTTTCAAACCGCCCTCTTCTTTTGACTGCTTCTGCAAAAAGGCCGCCCCGAAAGGCGGCCTTTTTCTATTTTTAAAGTGCAAGCCTTATTCGGCTGCGTTGTTGGTCATATCCGTCAGCATGGCATTCGCATCGTCCGAACGTGTCGACTTGCGGCGTTCGTCGATGATCAGTTCGTCGCGTGCTGTCGCAATACGGCGAATCTGACTTGTCATGCCGCCAGTACCAGCCGGGATGAGACGGCCAACGATGACGTTTTCCTTCAGACCCTGCAACGTGTCCATCTTGCCGGCAACTGCCGCTTCAGTCAGAACGCGTGTGGTTTCCTGGAACGACGCTGCCGAGATGAACGAAGGTGTCTGCAAGGAAGCCTTGGTAATACCAAGCAGGACCGGATTACCCGAACCTGGCTTCTTGCCTTCTTCGATCAGACGATCGTTGACTTCATCAAGCTCGATGCGGTCGACGTGATCGCCCGGAATGTAACCGGTATCACCGGATTCCGTGATCTCGATCTTCTGGAGCATCTGACGAACAATCACTTCGATGTGCTTGTCGTTGATCAGAACGCCCTGAAGACGATAGACTTCCTGGATTTCATTGACGAGGTAGGAAGCGAGAGCTTCCACGCCCTTGATGGCCAGAATGTCATGCGGCGCTGGATTACCGTCGAGGATGTATTCACCCTTTTCGATAACGTCACCGTCCTGAAGATGGAACGGCTTACCCTTAGGGATCAGATACTCAACAGGCTCGATCGTATCGTCGTTTGGCTCAATGATGATGCGACGCTTGTTCTTGTAATCGCGACCGAAACGAACAGTACCGTCGATCTCTGCGATGACGGCGTGGTCCTTTGGACGACGCGCTTCGAACAGTTCCGCAACGCGTGGCAGACCACCGGTAATATCCTTGGTCTTCGCGCTTTCCATTGGCAGACGCGCAATAACGTCACCAGCATTAACATGAGCACCCGGCTCAAACGAAAGGATCGTTTCTACCGAAAGCAGGAAGCGAGCTTCGCCGCCCTTCGACAGTTTCAGGATCTTGCCGCTCTTGTCCTTGATGACCATAGCTGGCTTGAGATCGGCACCGCGAGGTGTCGAACGCCAGTCAATGATGACGCGCTTGGTGATACCGGTGGACTCGTCCGCTGTTTCCGAAACCGAAAGACCATCGACGAGATCTTCGAACTCAACATAGCCTTCCACTTCCGTAAGGATTGGACGGGTGTATGGATCCCACTCAGCAATACGCTGACCGCGCTTGACCGCATCGCCTTCGTCCACGAACAGACGCGAACCGTAGGTTACGCGGTGAACGGCACGTTCTTTGCCCGTCGCATCGACGATCAGAACCGCCATGTTACGGCCCATGACCACGAGGTTACCATCGGAGTTGCGAACCACATTGCGGTTGCGCAGCTTAACAGTACCTTCATACGAAGCTTCGAGATACGAGCTGTCAACAACCTGAGCAGTACCACCCAAGTGGAACGTACGCATGGTTAGCTGGGTACCAGGTTCACCGATCGACTGCGCAGCGATAACGCCAACAGCTTCACCCTGGTTGACCGGCGTACCACGTGCAAGGTCACGACCATAGCACTTGGCGCAAACGCCGTTACGGGTTTGACATGTCAGAGCCGAACGAATGCGGATCGACTGAATGCCAGCCTTCTCGATGATCTCAACGTCTTTTTCATCGATCATACGGCCAGCTTCAACGATAACATCGCCGGTTGCTGGATTGATGATCGGATCAAGTGCCGTACGACCCAGAACGCGCTGTCCGATTGGAGCAACGATCTGACCAGCATCGACGATTGGCTGCATAGTGAGACCGATTTCAGCGCCGCAATCGACTTCTGAAATAATCGCATCCTGTGCAACGTCAACGAGACGACGTGTGAGGTAACCCGAGTTAGCGGTCTTCAAGGCAGTGTCTGCGAGACCCTTACGGGCACCGTGTGTCGAGTTAAAGTACTCGTTAACGGTCAAGCCTTCCTTGAAATTCGAGATGATCGGGGTTTCGATGATTTCACCCGACGGCTTGGCCATAAGACCACGCATGCCGCCAAGCTGACGCATCTGGTTGACCGAACCACGGGCACCCGAATGAGACATCATGTAGACCGAGTTCATCTGCTTCTGACGGCCAGTCACCGGATCGAACTCAACAGCCTTAATGCGGGCCATCATTTCTTCGGTGATCTTGTCAGTCGCCTTACCCCAGGCATCAACAACCTTATTGTACTTTTCACCCTGAGTGATCAGACCGTCATTGTACTGCTGTTCGTATTCGGTCGTCAAAGCTTCGGTTTCTGCAACGATCTTTACCTTGGCATCAGGAATGACCATGTCATCCTTACCAAAGGAAATACCGGCGCGACATGCATGGGCAAAGCCGAGCTGCATGATGCGATCACAGAAGATAACCGTCTCTTTCTGACCGCAATGGCGGTAGACATGGTCGATCATCTTGGAGATGTTCTTCTTCGTCATCTCCTGATTACAGATATCAAACGACACGTTGGCGTGCTTCGGCAGAAGTTCACCAGTGATCAAGCGACCAGGCGTGGTGTCGTAAACCTTGGAAACGACATTGCCTTCCGCATCAACCGTCTTGAAACGGCCTTTGATCTTGGTGTGCAGCGTGACAACCTTGTTTTCCAACGCATGCTGAAGTTCGCCCATATCAGCAAACAACATGCCCTCGCCCGGCTCCTTGTCTGCCACAATCGACAGATAATAGAGGCCGAGAACCATGTCCTGCGAAGGAACGATGATCGGCGCGCCGTTTGCAGGGTGCAGGATGTTGTTGGTCGACATCATCAGCACACGTGCTTCGAGCTGAGCTTCAAGCGACAGCGGAACGTGAACAGCCATCTGATCGCCGTCAAAGTCAGCGTTGAACGCTGTACAGACGAGCGGATGAAGCTGAATGGCCTTGCCTTCGATCAGAATGGGTTCAAATGCCTGAATACCAAGACGGTGCAGCGTAGGCGCGCGGTTCAGAAGAACCGGATGCTCACGGATTACTTCGTCGAGAATATCCCAGACTTCTGGACGTTCCTTTTCAACCAGCTTCTTCGCCTGCTTGACGGTCGAGGAATAACCCTTGGCGTCAAGACGTGCGTAGATAAATGGCTTGAACAGTTCGAGCGCCATTTTCTTTGGAAGGCCGCACTGGTGCAGCTTCAGTTCAGGACCTGTAACGATAACCGAACGACCAGAATAGTCGACGCGCTTACCAAGAAGGTTCTGACGGAAACGACCCTGCTTACCTTTAAGCATGTCGGAAAGCGACTTCAGTGGACGCTTGTTAGCACCCGTGATCGTGCGACCACGACGACCGTTATCAAACAGCGCGTCAACAGCTTCCTGCAACATACGCTTTTCGTTACGGATAATGATGCCCGGTGCGCGCAGTTCGATCAGACGCTTCAGACGGTTGTTACGGTTGATCACACGACGATAAAGGTCGTTAAGATCGGAAGTCGCAAAACGACCGCCATCCAGTGGAACCAGAGGACGCAGATCCGGTGGAATAACCGGAACGATCTTCATGATCATCCACTCAGGACGATTGCCGGATTCCATGAAGTTCTCAACGATCTTGAGACGCTTCATGAGCTTCTTTGTCTTCAGTTCCGACGTGGTTTCTGCCAGATCAACGCGCAGGCTTGCAGCGATGTTTGGAAGATCCATCGAAGCCAGAAGCTCAAAAATAGCTTCCGCACCGATCAGGGCTGTGAACTGATCTTCGCCAAACTCATCGACGGCAATCATGTATTCTTCTTCCGAAAGAAGCTGGTGCTCTTTCAGCGAAGTCAGACCTGGTTCGGTAACAATGTAGTTTTCGAAATACAGGACGCGCTCAATATCCTTGAGCGTCATGTCCAAAAGCGTGCCGATACGGCTTGGCAGCGACTTGAGGAACCAGATATGTGCAACTGGTGCTGCCAGTTCAATATGGCCCATGCGCTCACGACGAACGCGCGACAGCGTAACTTCCACGCCGCACTTTTCGCAGATGATGCCTTTGTATTTCATACGCTTGTACTTACCGCACAAGCATTCATAATCCTTGATCGGGCCAAAGATGCGCGCACAGAAGAGACCATCGCGTTCAGGCTTGAACGTACGATAGTTGATGGTCTCCGGCTTCTTGATCTCGCCGTATGACCAGGACAGAATCTTCTCAGGGCTGGCAATCGAGATTCTGATGGAATCGAACGTCTGCGCCGGAGCCTGAGGATTGAAAAGATTCATGACCTCTTGGTTCATGCCGTTCTCCTTGAGGGCGATCCGCCGCCCTGTGTGTCGTCGATGACAGGCTGAAAATCCCTGGCATCTTGAAAAGAATTCGCGGTATTCAGCAGCTTTAAACTGCGCATTCCGTTTGGCATTTCGTTAGCGCAAACAGCTTTATGCGTTTGCTGGAAACACCTTACGGGCGCGCCACGGCAATACCATGGCGCGCCTTGATGTCTTTTATTCCGCCGCGTCCGGAAGTGCCGGCTGCTCGTCACGTGTATCGTCCAGCTCAACATTGAGGCCGAGCGAACGCATTTCCTTGACAAGAACGTTGAAGCTTTCCGGAATACCGGCTTCAAACGTATCATCGCCACGAACAATCGCTTCGTAGACCTTCGTACGACCTGCAACGTCATCCGACTTGACGGTGAGCATTTCCTGCAGCGTGTAAGCCGCACCATATGCTTCCAGAGCCCAGACCTCCATTTCACCGAAGCGCTGACCACCGAACTGCGCCTTACCACCAAGCGGCTGCTGGGTGACGAGCGAGTAAGGTCCGATAGAACGAGCGTGGATCTTGTCGTCAACCAGATGGTGAAGCTTGAGCATGTAAATGTAGCCCATGGTCACCTGACGGTCGAACGGCTCACCCGTACGTCCATCATACAGTGTCGACTGACCCGAGGTCGCAAGACCCGCATCTGTCAACATCGCATTGATGTCAGCTTCAACCGCACCGTCGAATACCGGCGTTGCGATCGATACGCCGCGCTTCACCTGATTTGCCAGCATGAGGACGGAATCGTCATCATACGAACGGACAGGCTCATTGCGGTCGTTGTCCGGATAGATGTGCTCCAGAGTATCGCGCAGCGGCTGAATATTTGCCGTCTTGCGATAAACGTCGATCAGCTCACCGATCTTCTTACCCATGCCTGCGCATGCCCAGCCAAGATGTGTTTCCAGAATCTGGCCCACATTCATACGGCTTGGAACACCAAGCGGGTTAAGAACGATATCAGCATGCGTACCGTCTTCGAGGAACGGCATGTCTTCGACAGGCAGAATGCGCGAAACCACACCCTTATTGCCGTGACGGCCAGCCATCTTGTCGCCTGGCTGGATCTTGCGCTTTACAGCAACAAAGACCTTAACCATCTTCATGACGCCTGGAGGCATCTCGTCGCCGCGCTGTACCTTTTCAACCTTATCCATAAAGCGTGCTTCAAGCAGCTTCTTGGATTCGTCATACTGGCCACGCAGAGCTTCGAGTTCACCCTGTTGCTTTTCGTCTTCAACAGCGAACTGCCACCATTGCGAACGCGGATACTCAGTGATGAGATCGCGGGTAATGGTTGTGCCCTTCTTGAAGCCCTTAGGCCCAGCGGCTGCAACCTTACCGTCGATCATGTCAACGAGACGGCCGTAAACGTTACGGTCGAGAATAGCCTGTTCGTCGTCACGGTCCTTGGCAAGACGTTCGATCTCTTCGCGCTCTATCGCCATTGCACGTTCGTCTTTTTCAACGCCGTGGCGGTTGAATACACGAACTTCAACGATCGTACCGTATGTGCCCGGAGGCATACGCATCGAGGTATCACGAACGTCCGAAGCCTTTTCACCGAAGATGGCACGCAGAAGCTTTTCTTCCGGCGTCATCGGGCTTTCGCCCTTCGGTGTGATCTTGCCGACAAGAATATCGCCAGGATGCACTTCAGCACCGATGTAAACGATACCAGCTTCGTCGAGGTTCTTCAGCGCTTCTTCCGAAACATTCGGAATATCGCGTGTGATTTCCTCAGGTCCAAGCTTGGTATCACGGGCAGCTACTTCGAATTCTTCGATATGGATCGAAGTGAATACGTCTTCTGAAACGATCTTCTCAGAAAGAAGTATCGAATCTTCGTAGTTGTAGCCATTCCAAGGCATAAACGCGACGAGCACGTTGCGGCCAAGAGCCAGATCGCCCAGATCGGTCGACGGACCATCAGCAATGATGTCGCCCTTACCGATTGGATCACCAACGCGTACAAGTGGGCGCTGGTTGATACAGGTGCTCTGGTTCGAGCGCTGGAACTTCTGCAGACGATAGATGTCAACGCCGGACTTCGATGGGTCGAGATCTTCGGTTGCGCGGATAACAATACGTGTTGCGTCAACCTGATCGACGATACCGCCGCGACGAGCGGCAATAGCGGCACCAGAGTCACGTGCAACAACTGCTTCCATACCAGTTCCGACGAACGGCGCTTCCGCACGAACGAGGGGAACGGCCTGACGCTGCATGTTCGAGCCCATGAGAGCGCGGTTCGCATCGTCATTTTCGAGGAACGGAATAAGCGCTGCAGCAACCGAAACAAGCTGCTTTGGCGAAACGTCCATCAGATCCACGTTTTCACGTGGTGTCATCATCACTTCGCCAGCATGACGACAAATGACGAATTCATCGACAAAACCGCCCTGCTCATCCAGCTCTACGTTTGCCTGAGCAACCGAGTGCTTTGCTTCTTCCATCGCCGAAAGATAAACAACGTCGTTCGTGACCTTGCCATCGACAATTTTACGATACGGGCTTTCGATAAAGCCGTATTTGTTGACGCGGGCAAAGGTTGCAAGCGAGTTGATCAGACCGATATTCGGGCCTTCCGGCGTTTCAATCGGGCAAATACGACCATAATGCGTTGGATGCACGTCGCGGACTTCAAAGCCAGCACGCTCGCGGGTCAGACCACCAGGTCCAAGAGCCGAAAGACGGCGCTTGTGGGTGATTTCCGAAAGCGGGTTCGTCTGATCCATAAACTGCGACAGCTGCGAGGAGCCGAAGAATTCACGAACAGCGGCAGCAGCAGGCTTCGCATTGATCAGATCCTGCGGCATGACCGTGTCGATTTCGATGGAGGACATACGTTCCTTGATCGCACGTTCCATACGCAGAAGACCGACGCGATACTGATTTTCCATCAGCTCGCCGACCGAACGCACACGACGGTTACCGAGATTGTCGATATCGTCGATTTCGCCACGGCCATCGCGCAGTTCAACCAGCATCTTGACGACAGCAAGAATGTCTTCCTTGCGCAGAACGCGCACAGTGTCTTCTGCATCGAGGTCGAGACGCATATTCATCTTCACGCGACCAACAGCGGAAAGGTCATAGCGTTCGGAATCGAAGAACAGCGAATTGAACATGGCCTCAGCCGAGTCCATTGTCGGTGGTTCACCCGGACGCATCACGCGATAGATGTCGAACAGTGCTTCCTGTCGGCTTTCGTTTTTATCAACCGAAAGCGTGTTACGGATATACGCACCGATATTGATATGATCGATATCAAGGACGTTAATTTCGGTAACACCGGTGTCGAGAATGGTCTTGAGAACCTTCTCGTCAATTTCATCACCAGCTTCGAGATAAATCTCGCCGGTCGCGTAATTGACTGTGTCTTCAGCAAGATACGCGCCGAAGAGATCGTCTTCGGTTGCCTTGATGAACTTCAGGCCCTTTTCAGCAAGCTGCTTCGCGGAACGAGCAGTCAGCTTTTTGCCAGCTTCGAGAACGACCTCACCGGTATCAGCATCAACCAGTTCGGAGATGATCTTCATACCCTTGAAGCGTTCTGCCGAATAAGGAATGCGCCAGTTTTCGCCATCACGCGAATAAGTAACGGTCTTGTAGAATGTCGACAGAATCTCTTCGCCGTCCATGCCGAGCGCCATAAGCAGCGTCGTTGCAGGAAGCTTGCGGCGACGATCGATACGCGCATAGACAACGTCCTTGGCATCGAATTCGATGTCAAGCCACGAGCCGCGATAAGGGATAACGCGCGAAGCAAACAGCAGCTTGCCCGACGAATGTGTTTTACCCTTATCGTGATCGAAAAACACGCCCGGCGAACGGTGCATCTGCGAAACGATAACGCGTTCAGTGCCATTGACAATAAAGGTGCCGTTGTCTGTCATGAGCGGCATATCGCCCATGTAAACGTCCTGCTCTTTGATGTCCTTAATGGACTTCGCGCCGGTATCTTCATCAATATCGAATACGATCAGACGCAGCGTCACCTTGAGTGGTGCCGAATATGTCAAATCGCGCTGACGGCATTCGTCAACGTCAAATTTTGGTGCATCGAATTCGTAGCGAACAAATTCGAGCATTGAAGAGCCGGAGAAATCCTGAATAGGGAAAACAGACTTGAAAACGGCCTGCAAACCCTCGTCAGAACGCCCACCAGCTGGTTCCTCAACCATGAGAAACTGGTCGTAAGATGCCTTTTGAACCTCAATGAGGTTAGGCATTTCCGCGACCTCGGGAATCTTACCGAAAAATTTGCGTACGCGCTTACGACCATTGAAAGAATGGGTCTGAGCCATCGTCGCTCCTCGTTCTATAGCCTTGCGGCTTGCTCACGCCTTGCGGCCTTTATCGTGCGCCGCCTTTCGGCGGTCCTTCTAACGGGCTAAACCCGTTTTCTGAAAGCCTGGTCAAGGCCATCAGAAAAAGGGTTCAAAACTATCAGAACGGTCCTATAAAAATCGCTCTGACTATAATCAGCATAAAGAGAACCTAATTCCGCGCTTTTCGTTTCTTTTCATGCATTTACTCTGGATGCAAGCCCCGAGTTAAAACCGGCGGACGAAAACCGTCCGCCGGAATTAGTACGAACTTACTTAAGTTCAACCTTAGCGCCAGCTGCTTCGAGCTGTGTCTTGATCTTTTCAGCTTCGTCCTTAGTAGCGGCTTCCTTGACTGCCTTAGGAGCAGCTTCAACAAGGTCCTTAGCTTCCTTGAGGCCGAGACCGGTGATTGCACGAACTTCCTTGATCACGTTGATCTTGTTAGCTCCGCCTTCAACGAGAACGACGTCAAATTCAGTCTTTTCTTCAACAGCAGCAGCTGGAGCACCAGCAGCAGCAGCAGCAGCTACAGGAGCAGCAGCCGAAACGCCCCACTTTTCTTCGAGAAGTTTCGAAAGCTCAGCAGCTTCCAGAACTGTCAAAGCCGAAAGGTCGTCAACGATCTTTGCGAGATCAGCCATTTTGGTATTTCCTTAGTTTAAGGTTTGAACT
>Ga0308157_10006875_pt1 | contig 13422 bp, 8 predicted proteins | sample PhyBR1_FD_201035 | JGI IMG/M metagenome (GOLD analysis project Ga0308157, IMG submission 201035) | Phyllosphere microbial communities from UC Gill Tract Community Farm, Albany, California, United States - DLSLB.R1 | ecosystem: Host-associated > Plants > Phyllosphere > Unclassified | place: USA...
TCGGCGCTGGCCGTGCCCTGGAATTTACCTTCGATCATGATGGGCGCCACCAGGGACGCCATCAGCGTCGGCTTGCCGTCCACCGGATAGACATACGGTTCGGTGAAGAATACCTTGCCGTTCCGCTTGGGGATGTCATACCAATCGTTGGCGCCGGGCGCGCTATCGAACACGATCGGTTCGACGTGGGTGCCGCCGCCGCTGGCGCGGGTCCAGTAAGGCATGTAACGGCCACTGGGATCGTACAACGGCAGCTTGCCGGCGAAGTCGGCGTCCTTGCCGTCCAGCGCATTGGGCTCCCAGGTGACGGCGGAGCCGATCAGGTCTTCCGACCCAAGCAGCGTGGCCTTGACCATCTCGTTGATCTGGTCGCGCGACAGCGCCTGGTTGGCGCCGCGCGTGCCGCGCATGGCGCCGGCCAGGTTGATCACCGACGACAGGTTGCTGGCAATGCGCGCCTGCAGCGCGCCCGCCACTTCCCGCGCCGAGGTGCGGGCGAGGTTCATGGCCGCCGCCTCGGCGCTGGCGCTGCTGCGGATACCAATCACTGTGGCGGTGATGGCGAGACTAATCACCACCAGCGCGGTGGCGGCTGCGCAGATTTTGCCGTTCAATGAAAGAGAGGTCGAAAAAACTCTGGACATGTAAGGCCCCCGAAAAAAGTCAGAAGGTCCGGGTCAGCGCCAGCACCAGTGTGCCGTCGGCCGGGTCCGAGGTTTCGATCACGCCGGCGGAATTGGGTATCCCCAGCGTGTAGTTGTCGTAGGCGCTGGTCTTGCCGTACGCCTTGGTGTAAGCGGCCGACACTGCCCATCCCGGCGCCAGTGCCTTGGTCACGCCGGCCTTGTAGTCACGCCAGCTCCACATGCTGTTGTTGGCAACGCGGCCATGGCCGAAGTGCAGGTTGAGCGTGTACCCCTCGCCCAGTTCGAGGTTGGCGCCAATGTCGAGATAGCCGGTGCCGCGCGCGTTCTCGATACCGAAGAACTCCTTGGTCACCGTGTAGTTGTACTTGGCGTAGGCGGCCTTGTAGGTCAGTCCCAGCGCCAGCTCCGCATAATCGTAGGTGGTGTGGGTCGCGTGAATCTCGGCGCCGGGATATTTGTAGTAGTAGACGCCCGCACTGTAGCCGACATCGCCGGCTGCGCCGCCGTAAGCCCCGTAAAGGTCCCACTCCAGCGTGCCGTTTTCGACGAAACGGTTGCTGACGTTGGACAGCCAGGTACCCGCCGAGAAACCACCCGGACCGGTGTAATCGAAGCCGCCCTGCAGAGCGGGCTTGCCCCAGGTCTGGCGAAAGCCGCGCGAGATGTATTGGGACGCCAGGGTCACGTTGGCGGTGAACGGCGAGGCCGCAGGAACCGGATCGGCGGCGGTCTGCGCCGACACGGGCGCACTCGCGGCCAGGGCCAGGGTGCTGGCGACGCTTACCCAAAATGCATACTTCATATTTCTACACCTCCGACTGCGTTGAAAAACAGGCGATAGCCTGAACGAGCGGCGGGGATTGGGCCGGGGTTGCACATGTGAGCGCAACTCTAGGATAGACAGTTTGCCCAGATTAAGTCAATTGTATGAGGAGGAAGCGCGACGATCCGTTGTTATCCCACCGCGCCGAAAAATTTGGCGTCGCGCCGTCCGGCATGGCACACTAGACATTTGAAGAGCAGCGGGCGGCATGATGCGTAACATGGTGGACAGACTGCGGGGAATATGGCGCGCGCTGCTGCTGTTGCCCTGTATGGTCGCGCCCCCGGCCTGGGCGGCGACTCACTTGACCTACCCGCTCACCAGCGATGGCATCGACAGCCGCTACGACTATGATTGGGCGGTGCTGCGCGCCGCGCTGGAAAAGACCACGCCACGCTACGGCGTATTTGAACAACACCAGTCCGACGTGGCGATGTCGCCGCCGCGCGTGGTGCAGGAGATGACGTCGCCGTCGGGACGCATCAACATCTTCGTGCGCGCCACCTCGCCGGAACTGGAGCGCCAGTTCATGCCGGTGCTGCTGCCGGTCGATCGCGGCCTGCTGGGCTACCGGCTGCTGCTGATACGCGCGGCCGACCAGCAGCGCTTCTCCCAGGTCAAGACCATCGCCGACTTGCGCCGCCTGCGCGCGGGCCTGGGCCAGGGCTGGGCCGATATCCCCGTCTTCGAAAAGGCCGGAGTAAAGGTTGTGGAAGGCAGCAGCTACGAAGGGCTGTTCGCCATGCTGGAAGCGGGCCGCTTCGATTTCTATTCGCGCTCGGCCGACGAGGCGCTGCGCGAGTACCAGGAACGCCACGACGCCCATCCGCGGATGACGGTGGAACAAACGCTGCTGCTGCACTATCCGCTGCCGCGCTACTTCTTCGTGCGGCGCGATGCCGAGGGCAAGCTGCTGGCCAAGCGCATCGAAGCCGGCATGGAAATGATGATCAAGGACGGCACGCTGGACACGCTGTTCCAGCGCTACAAGGGCGACTTGATCAAAAACACAGCCATGCAAAAGCGCCGCGTCATCCACCTCGCCAATCCGAACCTGACGCCACAGACGCCGCTGGCACGCGGCGAACTGTGGTTCAATCCCCTCGCCGGCAAGTAAAGCGTTTTACTGCCAGATCGCCTTGAGCACGGCGGCCAGGTTGTAGCCGCCCTGGATCAGCTGCGTCTTCGCGGCGGACGAACTGGGAACCGGGTAATCGTCCGGCACCGTCAGCGACCAGACGTTAAACACCTCGCCGGTCTTGCTGGTCTGCTGGCCGATGGCGCCGGCCGTTACGCCGGTGTGCGCCAGCTTGGCCACGGCCAGCGACTGGTCGGCCCAGGCGTACGGCCATGCGATCGGATCGCCGCTGTTGACGTCCACCGCCGGCTTGCTGGCGATGGCCAGCCGCGCAAACTCCTGCGGCGAGCGCGCGCCGACGCGGCGGAAGACGTAGTTCACCACGGTGGTGTCCCAATACGAATGGAACGGGCGCGTGGTTTGCGGCGCGCGCGACGGCGTGCCTGGCGCTGCGGCCGACTTGACCTCAACCTGCGCGGCCGGGATCAGCTGCGCGCTGATGGCGCTCATCTTGATATCGTCCAGCAGCAGGTCGTTGCCGCCACGCGCGTCGTACATGTGGACCGCGTCGATCTGCGCCTGCTTCTCCGGCACCACGAAGGCGCCGTTCTTGTCGACATAGGCCGCGCCCACGTGCAGCGGCTGCACCACGTCGCCCGCCAGATGCGTCAGGATCAGCAACGCCTGGCGCGGCGTGAAGTTGTGCGGGTTGCTGATCTTGTCGCCCTTGCCCTGCAAGGTGGCGATGCACTGCTTGAGCGTCTGCACGATATCGTCGTCGGCGGTGCCGGCGTCGTGGTCGTGGTAGTGCGGGTTCTGGAACGGCACGTCGGTGTAGTGGTAGGTGCTGTGCTGCGGATTGGCGGCGACATAGGCCGTCATCTCCTCGCTCAGCGGACCGCAGTATGTGCCCTTGACGCAGTCGGCCCAGGTGGAGATCTTTTCCAGGCTCTCGCCCGGCAGCAGCAAGGCCTTCACGCGCTGTTCGGCATTGCTGCCCTGGATCAGTTGGTCGGCGATGGCGCCGACGGCGCGGTGGCCGTCGTTGCCCCATGCGTGGGCGTTGAGCGAAACGAAGGCGCCGCTCAGCGCCACAGTCAAAACAAGCTTGTTCATTCGGGGCTGCCTTTAGCGGGTTTGGCGTACTTCTTGTTGATGTCCAGCGGCTGCGCGTACGGCGAGTTCCACGTCTGCTCCTGCAGCGCGGCCAGGCGCTGCGCCATTTTCTCGTTGCGCATCACCACCTCCAGGTTGCGCGACAGGTCCATGTAGCCGCCGCTCCAGTTGCTGGTGCCGACCCATGCCACCTGGTTGTCGATCACCATGGTCTTGCTGTGGATGACGCGCGCGAACGGAATGAAACCGCTGCTGGCCACCGGCAGCGTGACCACGCGGATCTCCACGTTCGGCAGCACGGCCAGGCTTTTCAGATACACCACCGCCGGTTCTTCCAGGTTCCAGTTCGACACCATCAGCTTGATCTTGACGCCACGGTTGGCGGCGGCGCGCACCGCGTTGTCGATCACTGCGTAGTATGGCCGCGTGCCTTTCGGGCCGTAGCTCAACGGCGCGTAGTCCAGCAGCTGCACCCTCACCTCGGTCTTCGCTTCGGCCAGCAGCGCCGGCAGGCCCGCTTCGGAATCGCCGACGCCGGCAGGGTTGAACTGGTTGGGGCTAGCCAGCAGGAAGGTCGACTGGTGGATGTCCGGCGTGGCCGCCTTGACGTTCAACGCCGGCGCCACCAGGCCCTGCGCGGTGATCGCCTGCGCGCGCCAGTCCTGGTTGAACACCGCCTGCACCTGGCCGACGATCTTCGCGTCGGTGATACGCAGGCCGGTCTCGTGGATATGCTCGAACGAGCGCCAATCGAAGTTCTGGCTGCCGATGTAGGCGATGGCGCCATCGACCACCATGTACTTGGCGTGCAGGATGCCGTTGCCGGTCAGCTTGTTGAAATCGATGATGCGTAGTTCCAGGTTCGGTATCGCCTTCAAGCGCTCGATGGTGGCCTTGTCCGACAGGCCGACGCCCTTCTGGTCCAGCAGGAAGCGGATCTTGACACCGCGCTTGCCGGCCGCCTCCAGGTGCTCAAACACTTTGTTGAAAACGCTGCCCTCATGGCCGACCACATAGAACTGGCCGAGCGCGATCTCGCTCCTGGCGCCGTCGAACAATTCGCTCCATACGGTGGCAGGGTCGCGCAGGTCGCCGCTGTGCAGCGGAGTCTCCACCGGCGCGGTCTGCACCAGTTCAAAACCGGGGATCGAAAACTCGGCGCGCGCAGGCAGGGCCGATGCCAGCAGCGCTGGCAGCAAAACGGAAAGTAAAACGCGACGCATGGTGACTCCTAGGGTTGTTGCAGGCGCTTGATGCGGCCCTGTGTTTCGCTACGGCCGGCCGGCTTGCCATACTGCTCGCGCCGGGTCAGGTAATCGGTCAGCGCGTCGATATCGCGGATGTTGGTCATGGCCTGGTTGCTGCCCTGCGTGAAGGCGGGGAACGCATCGCCGCCCTCGGCCAGGAAGTTGTTGACCACCACGCGGTAGACGGTGCCGTTCTCGATCGGCACGCCGTTCAGTGTCAAGGTATCGGCCAGCACTTTGCTGCCCTCGCCGCGCCTCGGGTCCCAGGTGTATTTGAAGCCGTCCGACACCTGCAGCAGGCCGCGCGTGATATCGCGGCCGCCGCTCCACTGCTGCTCTAACAGCTCACGGATCTGCGAACCGCGCAGGTTCATCACCACCAGCGAATTCGTGTACGGCAGCGCCGCCAGCAACTGGCCGACGTTGACGCGGTTGCCGGCGCTGGTGTCGAGGTCATGCCGCAACGAGCCGTTGTTGACGAAGGCGATCTGCGCGCCGTATGGGCGGCCGGCCGCCAGCGTGGCGTCGGTGACAAGGTCGCCCAGCGCCGATTCGCCGTCGTCCTGTTTTTCGCGCGGCACGCTCGGCACGGCCAGCGCCGCCACCGGACGCGCCAGCGCGGCGGCGCTGCGGTCGCGGACTTTTTTCATGTAGGCGTCCAGCGCCGGATCGGCGGGCCACGCACCGGGAAGCATCACCTCCTGTTTGGCGCTGACGTCGCGCAGCGTATTGCTGGCCGTATCGACGGTGAGCGTGATGCGCGACAGGACGTGGCCGCCCATGTCCGACTGCGTCACCAGGCGCCCGTCCACGCGACACAGGTAGCCGCGGTGCGAGTGGCCGCTGACGACCAGCCGGATCGCCGGATCGAGGCGCTTGACCACATCGACGATAGGCCCGCTCAAATGGCTGCATTCCTGCTGGTCGAATTTGTCGGTGGTGCGGCCGCCCTGGTGGATCAGCACCACGAACACGCCCACGCCCTGCTTGCGCAGTTCCGGCAGCTGGCGGTTGATGGCGTCCGCCTCGTCGACAAAATCCAGGCCGGCGATGCCGGACGCCGGCGCCTTCTCGGTGGCCTCGCGCAGCACGGCACCGATGAAGCCGATCTTGACGCCATGCGCCTGCTCGATCTTGTAGGCCGGCAGCAGCGGCTTCTTGGTCACCATGTCGATGACGTTGGCGGCCAGGTACTGGAACCTGGCGCCGCCGTAGGGGTTCTCGAATTTGCAGGCCTTGTCGGCGCGCGGCGAATTGCAGCCGCCCTTTTGCTGGCGCAGCAGCTCCACGCGGCCGGCGTCGAATTCATGATTGCCGAGCGAGCTGGCGCGCAGGCCCAGCAGGTCCATCGCGCCGATGGTCGGCTCGTCGGCCCACATCGACGAGATCGCCGGACTGGCGCCGATCAAGTCGCCCGCGCCGACCAGCAGCAGTTCGGGATCGGTCTTGCGCCACGCCTGCAGCGCCGCGCCCAGCGTGTCAATGCCGCCGGCGACGATGGTGCGTTCGCCGCGACTGTAGGCGCTGTCGAGCACATATTTGCTCGCTTCGAGATTGCCGTGGAAATCGTTCAGCGTGACCAGTTCGACTTGCGCCGTGCCGGGTGGGAGCGCCGGCTTGTGCAAGGCGCAGGAAGACAGGAGCAGCGCCGCGCAGCACGTCAGCGCGGGCAGGGAAAACTTGATCATCAAAAGCTCACTCCGAATGCGGCGGCCGCCCTGATGGCGGCGGCCATATGCGAACGTCGCGCGCGGCGCTCGCATATGGCCGGATCAACTACAACCCGGCCCGAAAACGACGACAGGCCCGAAGGCCTGTACGATTCTCATCGCTACGAGTCCGGCGGCGGCCTTGCGAGCCGCCACCGGATGCGAAACAATTAGAAGTCTACACGCAGCGTTGCCGACATCATGCGTGGCGCGCCCAGGTAGTAGAACACGTTGGCCGGCTTGATGGCGCCATAAGCGACCGCGTTGTTTGCCAGGCCGGTAGGATTGCGATACTGACGGTTGGTCAGGTTCGAAACGTTCAGGCTCAGCTTAGGAGTCTTGAACGCGCCCCAGCTTGGGAACTGGTAAGCGGCGTCCAGGCCAACCAGGGTGTAGCCTGGAACTTCTTCGTCGTTCATCAGCGTGGCTTGTTGATGAGCGGTGTATTTGCCGGTCATGCGAACGTACCATGCATCCGTCTCATACGAAGCGCTCAGGCCAGCTTTCCACTTCGGCGCCAGCGGGAACTCCTTGCCGCCGGTAGGCAGGTAGATGATCGACTTGGTCGCCGCATCGAAACCGCCGGCCAGGTTGTTCTGGATCTCGGTTTTCAGATAACCCAGCGAGCCATACACGGAGAAACCGTTGATCGGGGTATTGCCCAGTTCAAGCTCGAAGCCCTTGTTCTTGACGTTGCCGACGTTGGTGTAGGTGCTGGTCTGGGTGTTCGGATCGGTTGCATTGGCCTGACGGTTTTTGTAATCGATGTAGAACACGGTGGCCGACGTGGTGATCGCGGCGGTCTGGTGGCGGTAGCCCACGTCCAGGTTCCACGACGTTTCAGGTTTTACCGCGCTGGCCAGGTACGCCTGGCCGGCTGGGCTGATCACCACGTTGTTGCCGGTCGTCGCGAACACGAAGTTAGGCGGCGCGCGGAAGTTCTTCGCGTAGCTGGCGAAGATCTGGTCGTCGTTGGTGATGCGGTAGCGCACGCCGAACTGCGGCAGGTACGCCTTGTAGGTCGGGTTCAGCGAGTAGGCCGTCGACGAGTTGAAGCCTTCGTTAGGGTAGTTGGTGAAGTCACGCTTGACGTGCGGGGTACGCACGCCGACGTTGACCAGTACCTTGTCGCCCAGCGAGATCGTATCCTGCGCGAAGGCCTGGTACGCGGTGCTGATGGTCTTCCAATCGCGCGACTCGTACGGCGAACCGTCCGGACGGGTGATCAGGCCGTCGCGCAACCATGCGTCGCCCGGATTGCCGTTGGCGTCGATCTTGGTCATCGGACCGGTTTGACGGTGGTTGGCGCGCTCGTACCAGAAGCCAGCCAGCAGCTGGTGGTCGCCAAGGTTTTCAATCACGGTGGTGGTGATACCTGGGCGCTGGGTGCGGGTGATGCTGCCGCTGTACATCAGCACTTTATCCAGCGTATCGCCGTCGCCGTTCAGGTCGACGCCGGCATTCAGCTTGCCGGTCGCAGGATTCAGGAAGCCCGATTCGCTGATCAGTTTTTCCTGCACGCCGCCGGTGCCGTAACCGTACCAGTAGTAAGGCACGACCTTGATGTCGGTGCTGTCGTTCAGGCGGAACTTGCCGGTCGCCGAGGCGATCACGTTCTCGAACGGGTTCAGCGCCAGTTTGTAGTACGAGTCGGCATTGGCTGGCAGCGTGTCGTTGCCTGCCTTGCCTGGGCTTGGCGCCGCGCGGCCGGTGAAGGTCGTGGCGTAGTCGTAGTAGTAGCCGTTCTTTTTCAGATCAGCCAGGTTGAAGGTGCTGATGTTGTTGTTGACGGCGCGGTTGTACAGGACCGTGCCGTGGATGTAGTTGAAGCGATCCCAGTCGTAGTTGAAGCCGACGTCCATGTGGTCGCGCATCGCCTTGCCCAGGCCCTTCCATTTCTTGGCTTCGGCGTGCGACACGGAGACAAAGACCTTGGCCTTGTCGTTGGCGAACTTGCCGGTATCCAGGCGCAGGTAGGTTTTCCACATGCTCAGCTGACCGCCGGTTTGCATGATGCGGAAGCGCTGCTTGTCTTCCGGATCGCAGGTGGTGATGCCGAAGTTACCGCCGGTGGCGCCAACTTGCGGGGAGTCGACGTCGGTCGAACCCTGGGTCACGAAGGTGGTGCAGGTGTTTTCCTGGTCGACGAATTCTTGTGGGAACACAGCGAAGTTACCCGAGTCGTTCACTGGAACGCCGTTAATGGTCGCGCCGATCTGGTCGCTGTTGAAGCCGCGCAGGGTCAGGCCGCCACCGAACAGGCCGGTGCCGTCGTAGCTGTAGGTGTTCACCGCTGGCATCAGCGCCAGGGCGTCGTAGGCGTTACCGGTAGGACGCTGCTTCGCCAGTTCCTCGGCGGTCACGGTCGAACGTGCTTTTGGCACGTCTTCCTGTACCATCAGGCCCATACCGACTTTGCGGCCGGTGATGGTCACGGTTTCGGTAGGCTTGGCGGCAGGGGCGGCGTCGGACTGCGCGAACGCGGCGCCCATGCAGACCATCTGGCAGGCCAGAGCGACCAGGCTCAGACGCAGCGTCGGATTGTGTTTAACGGCGGATTGCATTAAGGGAACTCCCAGTTTATGTAAAAAAATTTATTGTGTTCTAAGATGCCTTGGACCAGCCGGGCTTATGGCCCGTGGTCACATTCTTGACACAAAGTGCCCATGACATCACAAAATTGTAACCAGTAAATATTTCATCAACATGACAAGAAGTCAGTTGATCAGACTGTCACTGACTTGCCTGACTGACATTTGCATGCAACACCCTCGAAACGCCAATAAAAGTTGGCAGTTTGGAAGCATCTCAAACAACTATGCATCAGCAAAAAAAGCGTGACAAATACGATTTACTTTAGGGATTTATACGAAAGCGATATAAATGGGGCGCTGAACCGCGCAGGTTTCGCTCTGTAAGCGAGGCGCATCTTTAAGGGGAGCATTATAGTAGACCAAACGGCGCTTGAATAAATTTCATTCATAAAACGCACTGATCTGGTGCGGACTGCCCTGCCAATGTCGCAATGTTGCCACATCCCTGAGGAAATATGACAAGTATGACAAGCCGCCGGGGAAGCGGCCAGGGGGAAATTAGATTTGTAACACTAATCCGTCCGTCGCGGCAGCGCAACATTTCGGGGACGGCGGGGCCGTCCCGAAGCGAACTCAGCGGCTCTTGACGACCGGCGCGGCGGCGATCGCGGCCTCGAATTTGGCGAATTTCCCGTCCAATGACTTCAATAAACGTTGTTTATCGACATCAGCCAGGAAGGAATAGCGGATACTGTCGTAGGACAGTTTCTTGATCTCGGCGTAGTCCGGCTTGTAGCGGGCGGCGTACAGCACGTATTCGCCGGACAGGTTGTTGCGCGAGACGCCGGCATCGTCGGTCGACAGCACGAACGGCACGCCATATTTGCGGTACAGGGTGACGGGATGGGCCTCGCCCTTCACGCCCAGGATGAACTGGTTGCTGGTCAGGTTGACCTCCACCGGGATGCGCTGTTCGCGCATTTTTTTCATGATCGCCAGCGCGTCCGTCTCGTGCGCGATGTCGATGCCGTGGCCGATGCGGCTGGCGCCGGCGACGTCGATGGCGTCCTTGATGTGGAAGGTCAGGCCCTCCGGCGGCACCACACCCAGCGCCAGCTCGCCCGCATGCAGCGCCAGCTTCACGCCCGGCTGCTTCGTTTTCAGGAATTTGAACATCCGCATCTGCAGCGCGTAATCGCGCATCGAGACGTTGACGCTTTCCTGGCCGACGATGTTCACGCCGACGATTTTCGGGTTGGACGTGGCCAGCTTGAAGCTCGATACCATTTGCGAAAACACCTGCGACGGCGTCAGGAAACGCAGCGCGAAAGGCTGGTAGCGCAGCGTGAAGTTGGCGTCGTCGATGCCGGCTCCGGCGGTGTCCACGTTTTTCAGGTAGGACGCGATCCAGCCCTGGAAGTCGCCGTTGGTTTCCAGCTTGGCGGCGTAGGCGGCCAGGTCGGCGTCGGTGATGCCGCCGATGGCTGCCTTGCGGTCGAAATCGGCGTCCTGCGCCATCGGCGCGATCTCGTAAATGGTTTCGATGTAGCTCAGGTTTTCCTGGATGGCGCGCTGCTTCAGGCGCTGCAGGCCGTCGGCCGCGTTGGTCGACGCGACCGGGCCGAAGAAACCGAAGGTGTCGAAGAACTGGCGGTCCGGCGGCGATTGCAGCGCGCCGTGGTTGTAGAAGTCCTTGTCCGCCCAGCGCTGCAGCAGGTTGGCCAGCACGGTGTTATTGTTCATCACGTCCTGGCCGGACAGGCAGACGCGGTCGGCCAGCGGCTTGGCCTGTTCGGCGGTGGTGTCGGCCTTGTTGGTGTCGATCAGGTAGGTGTTCTTGTTGACGCAGTAGCCTTCCTTGTCCACCCACTCCAGGTACTGCTCGGCGTAGATCGCGCCCGAGTAGTGGTGGTGCAGGTCGCCGCCCTTGGGCATCATGGTCAGGAACATCGTCAGCTCGGCCGTCTTGGGCTCCGGGCCCGCGACCAGCGCCGCGAACTGGCGCTTGGTGATCTCCTCGTTGCTGGCCGCTTGCGCGCCGTGCGGCAAGGCGCAGAACAGGGCGGCGGCGATGGCGGCGGCCTTCAGGCTGGCGATATTTTTTTGCATGAGTCTTCCAATGTGGTTTAAGTCATTACGCGGGCGTGCACCTGGCGGCCGGCCGAATAGGTGGCCGCCACGGCACGGTCATCACCCAGCAGGGCCAGCGCGAACAGCAGCTCTTCCAGGCTCTCGCCGCGCGCGGTCCGGCGCTGCAGCAGCGGCGTGGCTTGCGGATCGAGCACGATGAAGTCCGCCTCGGCGCCGACGGCGAAATTGCCGATCGTGCCTTCGAGCTGCATGCTGCGCGCCGCGCCCAGCGTGGCCAGGTAGAACATCCGCAGGGCCGGCAGGTAACTGCCCTTCAGTCGCGCTACTTTATAGGCTTCATTCATCGTTTGCAACATCGAGAAGGAAGTGCCGCCGCCCACATCGGTCGCCAGCGACAGCGGCACGCCCGCCTGGTCGGCGCGTTCGAAGTCGAACAGGCCGCTGCCGAGGAACAGGTTGGAGGTCGGGCAGATGGCGGCGGCCGACTGCGTTTGCGCCATGCGCACGCGGTCCTGCTCATTGAGCCAGATGCAGTGGCCGTACATGGCGCGCGGCCGCAGCATGCCGTAGCTGTCGTAGACGTCGATGTAGCTGCGCGAGTTGGGGAACAGCTCGCGCACCCACGCGCATTCGGCTTCGTTTTCGGAGACGTGGGTCTGGATAAAGGTGTCGGGATAGGCGCGCGCCAGTTCGCCCGCCAGCTGCAGCTGCGCCTCGGTGGAGGTGGGCGCGAAGCGCGGCGTGATCGCGTACAGGGCGCGGCCGCGCTTGTGCCAGCGCTGGATCAGCGCCTCGGAGTCGCGGGCGCTGGATTCGGCGGTGTCGCGCAGGAAGTCGGGGCAGTTCCGGTCCATCATCACCTTCCCCGCCACCATGCGCAGGCCGCGCTGTTCGCTGGCGGCGAAGAAGGCGTCCACCGATTGCGGATGCACGGTGCAGTAGACCATGGCGGTGGTGGTGCCGCAGCGTAGCAGCTCGTCGAGGAAGAAGTCGGCCACGCCGGCCGCGTGGGCCGGGTCTTCGAACTGGCGCTCGGTGGGGAAGGTGTAGGTCTCCAGCCATGGCAGCAGCCCTTCCGACGGCGAGGCGATCATGTCGGTCTGCGGATAGTGGACGTGGGTGTCGATAAAGCCGGGCATCAGCAGCTTGCCGCTGTAGTCGTGCAGCTCGGCGCCGGGCGGCAGTGTGGCGCGCAAGGTGGCGTAGTCGCCGGCCGCCTGCACCTTGCCGCCGGCGACGATCAGCAGGCCGTCTTCATGCCACGCGTGCGACTGTGCGCTGAACGCCGGATCGGCGAGAAAGTGCAGCAAGCTGCCGCGGTAGGCTTGCAAGTTGTTAGGCATGGCGATGTCCTGAAGAGGATTGCTGATTCTAGCGCGATGCGGCCAGGCGCACCGGCGCGGCCGTCGTTTCGAGTGCGGCGATTTGCTGCGCTTCCCATACCGTCAACAATTGCGCGCAGACGGAGGCGGCGATCGCGGCCGGCAGTTTGTTGGTGATGCCGGCGATGCCGATCGGGCAGACCATGGCGGCGATGCGGTCTTCGGGCAGGCCGCGCGCGGCCATGCGGCGTTCGAACTGCACGCGCTTGGTCTTGGAGCCGATCAGGCCGAACCAGCCGACATCGGCGCGCGCGAGGATCGCTTCGCTGAGGCGCTGGTCCAGCGCGTGGCTGTGGGTCATCACCAGATAGCTTGCGCCGGCGGGGGCGCTGGCCACCAGGGCTTCCGGCGCGTCGGTGGCTTCGATAGTGACGTTGGGCGGTATCGTTGACGGGAACATGTCTTCGCGTTCGTCGATCCAGGTCACGGTGCACGGCAGCTCGCCCAGCATGCGGACGATGGCCGCGCCGACGTGGCCGGCGCCGAACAGCAGCAAGTGTGCGCGCGGGGCGAGGCAGGGATCGGCCAGCCAGCGGCGGCCGGCGGTGTCGCGCAGGATGTGGGTGCCGCGCTGGTGGTCGATGGCGGGGAATGCCTCGCCCGTGCCGGCGATGACCGCGCCATCGGCGTCCAGCAGCAGGGACACTGGCGCGCCGTCCATGGCGCTGAGTCGCCAGCTGTCTTCGCGCCAGCGCTTGCGCAGGCTGGCCATCACGTCGGCAAGCGGTGCGTCGATCAATTCGAACGCGAGATGGACCACGCCGCCGCAGCATTGGCCAAGCGTGGGGCCAAGCG
>Ga0308157_10006877_pt1 | contig 13419 bp, 9 predicted proteins | sample PhyBR1_FD_201035 | JGI IMG/M metagenome (GOLD analysis project Ga0308157, IMG submission 201035) | Phyllosphere microbial communities from UC Gill Tract Community Farm, Albany, California, United States - DLSLB.R1 | ecosystem: Host-associated > Plants > Phyllosphere > Unclassified | place: USA...
CAAAAGTGGCGAAGTCAAAGGCCGTTAGGCACCATTAGTTGGGGAGAAAGATCTGCGGCAGGATTTAGGGTTGCGGTACCTGTTAGTTGCAGATTGTACTTGTCAAAGCTTGTGAATAGGAATACCCGATTTTTTTGAGGGCTCAAAGGCGGGCGGACTTTGCATAACAAGAGATGTAAAGCCTTTATGAATATCTTCTTACTGTTTAGGCTTCAAAATTTACCAACGCTGTACCTCAACACAATTAAAGGGAACATAATTTGAAGGGGTTGATCTGGATTTCATCCTCTTTTCACCTTTCCAACTATCCTGCAAATGGCCAAACGCATCCCTAACTCCTATTTTCAAAAACATGATGCAGTATATCTGGCACAGGCCCTCCTGGGTAAAACGCTGGTCCGCAGATTTCCGGACGGCCGTGAACTGCGTGCGCATATTACTGAAACCGAAGCCTATTTCGGCACCGATGATCTGGCGAGTCATGCCAGCAAAGGAATTACGCCGCGTACGGAACTCATGTTCGGTGAAGGCGGCTATGTATATGTTTATCTAATTTACGGGCGCTACTGGCTGCTGAACATCGTAACCGGCAAGGCCGGACAGCCTGAAGCCGTGCTGATCCGGGGACTGAGTACCGTAAGCGGACCGGGGCGAATCGGCAATCTGCTGGAACTCGATAAAAGTTTTTACGGCGAAGATGTGGGGAGCTCCGATCGGCTGTGGCTAGAGGATACTGTATTGGCAGGAACGATCACCGCCGGTCCGCGTATCGGGGTAGATTATGCCGGTGAAGTGTGGAAAAATATGCCGTGGCGGTTTGTGCTGGATCCATTGCGAGATGTGTAACTTGTTGGACTTATTTATCGGCATTACATCCCGAAAACGTTGCAGGCAACAAGATCCCTTACTCACGAAGATAAAAGGATAAATTTATCGATTGCTCCTTTCTGTAATGTCTGAACAAAATCTCCTTTAGATTGCTTAAAAAGGGTAAAAGCGCCGTATTTTCTCAAAAAAAATTAATATTGAATCCCCACAGCGGATATACCAATCCCTTTATGCTGCATCTTGTGTGGCTGACCCTATGCGACCACCCTTGGGTGGGAGCTAACAAAGGAGAAAAAACAGGAAAAAAGGGGTAAAAATAAAAATCGGCCAAAAAAGGCGGGAAAAATACCCCAAAATTCCGGGCGGAGCCCTACAAAATCCATCATTTGTGCAGAAAGAGCCATTTCTCTGCAGCAGCCAAGGAACACTTCCGTGCGCGACCGTTTCTTATGTATTCGTGCCCAAGGCACCCGGCTTTTTCGTTTACCGTTCCATCTTACCCAATTTTTGGGGATGCAGCACCTGTTGTCAGGGATAAGCGACATTGCAGGATTTTTTGGTTCGGTATTTCCTTCAGACTGCTTTTTCTGTATCTTGTTTTTCTTTAATCTCCTTTTTCTGTTCCTACGTCGGAAACCTTGGCAAGCCTAATGATGTTGGGAGCTGAAAACACCTGAAACGCGCCATACAGAATGGCTATAAATTCATCATTACAAAAATACGAAATAATTGAAAATCAATAATGTGAAAGTTTTCAACATTCACTATGACACCCTACTAGTACGTAGTTTTTTTGTCAGGTGAGATTTTGGTAATTGATAAAGTCGTGTCGCAAGTTAGGGATTACAAATGCGCGAAATCGGATTCGTCTTTACAATGCGGCTCAAAGTGACAGTTTGCGCAGCAGGGGGGCGGCTGGCCAAGGAAGCCCCCGATCTTCGCTGCCTTTTTTGGTTTTTTTTGGATATGGTAACCTACTTTCTTTACGGTTTGATGAGGAGGTAATAAAACGGTGTGACTGATTTAGTCTTTTGAGATGTTGTAAATAATTTTTAACCTGCGTTTATCCTTATAATTTGGAAGGTTAGGATAATGAACCGAATTTCCGGTCGGTGCTGTTTTCTTTGAAGTAGCGATTTTGGATTCCCCAGGTTTCTTTTTACTTCGAGGTTTTGGAGGTTTCTTCTCGGTAGGGAGTATGATTATATCCGCTAAACTATCGTATTCTATTTTTCCAAGGTAAAGTTCAACATCTTGATAAAGACGATAACCGGGTTTCAATTCTTTATCCGGCGGGAATTGTTGGCTGCCTACAGAAAACCCTATCATTTCGATTAGAAGGCGTGGGCTGTCAGGATTGTAACCACCCTGAAACAGGATATGGGTTTTTGGTTTTAATATTTGAAATTTTTTATCCTTATTTCTTTTGAATAGTCTGCTTAACAGAAATTCGCTTCCTTCTCTGTACTCGGTATCCTTTGTGCCTTCCCGCATTTCCTGCATGTAGATTTGTTCCAAAGTGAGATACAGAATGTTTTCTTTTGAGATACCGAGGGTATCGATGGTGTTTTGAAGTTCAGGAGAATAAGTCATCAATGTGTTTTTAAAATCTTCTTACTAATATACAATAAACTATCTATGTAGTCGTGGCGAGCGCTGAGTAAACCAGCTGTATGACGGCATGCCAGTGCTAAAATGGATAAATAAAACCATGTGTGCCGGCATACTGCTGTGCGCGGTGACGTATTTTATTTCACGGAAATCGTTTTTGTAAAAACCGTTTACGACTTGATACTGTCAGCGCATTTTCCTTATATAACAGACCTCTACTTTCTTTTTTATTTTTTCTTGTGGACTAATTATCTAACGAAATAATGATATTGAAAATCAAATAGTTAAAATTAATTTAACATTTTATTAACTATTGTTAAAATTTGTTAATGTTTGGTATAGATTTAGCACAAATTAAAATGTCAAAACTTGCTGAACAACGACATTAAAAGTAGTAAGCGATAACAATTAAAAACTATGAACGATGGCAAAAACATCTGGATCCAATCCAAACTGGCCGAGTAAAACTGGTAATCCATCAGGTGGAAGCAGAGGGAACAACCCTCCAAGAACCACAAATAGCGGTAGTAAACCTTCGGGTTCACCGAAAAAATAAATTCGATAGATTAATTTTGAAGTCCAACAATATAAGTTGGGCTTTTATTTTTTTAAAATACTATGTTAAAAAGAAGAAAATTTGTAGGAAATGGACAGAAATGGAAAAGACAGCGGTATAGCGACAGGAATACCTGGACTGGCGACATACTGCGGTGCGCGGTGACGGAAGTGTATACGTTATTTATCTACAATATAGAGCGCAGGCATTAAAAATAGTGTTAATGCATTTTTTCGTTTAGATTTATATTTTTTATGTAACGTGGCGAACCGAAAACTTCGTTATCTACTCACCTCTTAAAGTTGCCCGCCCACTCCTTTAAACTTCTCAACAAAGGAAACGAGCTTTTGAAAGACGCTTTGCTTCTTGGTCAAATACTGAGGATTTAGCGGGCTCATCTTTGGTAAAAGTGCATTCAGTTCCATTCCGTTGTCGCTTGCGAATTCGCGTTTTAATGAATTGGAAATATAGCGTTTTGCTGCTTCTTCGTTTAAGCCTTCTTCGGAAATTAGTTCTGTTGCTTCAGCAGTTTTCTTTTCGTTGGCGTAAGCGTAAAAGGCATCTAAAATATTTGCTTTTTCTTCGATGCTGTCCAAGTCTGTTTCGTTGATAAAATCAACAATCAGGCTTTCTTTTGCTCTGTTGCCAATACTTGCACGAATCAGTCTTCTGACTTCATCAATTAAGTCTGATTTATTTTTGGTTTTCTTATTGTGCTCAAAAATCAGTTCCAGGATGTAATCCAGATTGATTTCCTGAGATTTCAACAGGTCGATTTCAAAAACAACATCGTCCCAATCTACCGTAGATTCTTCTGCTTCCTTACCGCTTTTCTCCCGGCGTAACCAATCACGTATGTCATTATAAGTTGAACGGTAATCCTGCACGACTCTGTCCGGTAATACTTCGAAATTCTGCATGGCAGCAATATCTTCGTCAGTTACATAATGGGTTGCCTTAAACGCTTCCACTGCTTCCGAATCGGATAAATCAACAGTCTGGAGGTCTTTAAGATTGGTAAATTCATCGTAGTTCTGTAAAATGTTTTCCACTCGGAGATATTCTCCAAAGAGTTTTACAAATTCCTTTTTGTCTTTTTCTTTAACGATCTCATCCGGATCAGGGAATTTCGTATTTAAATCCTGTACGACTTCGATATATCCTCTGCGTGCCTGACCTGTAAGAAGATCAGTGAAACCTTCTAAATATTCTTTAAAGCTCTTTTCTAAAACTACATTCTTCGTGTTTTTGTCACCGAATAACGTAATGGCATCAATGGTGGCCTGTTCCAGGTTTCTGAAGGTAACAATATTGCCAAAAGTTTTGGTTGTATCAAAAATACGGTTGGTGCGCGAAAAAGCTTGCATCAATCCATGATAACGCAAGTTCTTGTCAACAAATAAAGTATTCAGTGTAGGAGCATCAAAACCCGTAAGGAACATTCCTACTACAATTATTAAGTCTATTTCTCTGTTCTTCACTCTATTTGCAAGGTCCCTGTAATAATTCTGAAACTCCTTACTTTCTACTCCGTAGTTGGTTTTAAACACGGCGTTATAATCGTTAATTGCTTTGGTCAGGAATTCTTTTGCAGAACTGTCCAACGCGGTAGGCTCAAACGTTTCATCGGTAATATCTCCTATGGCGCTTTGTTCTTCATTGGCAGCAAAAGAGAATATTGTCGCTATCCTAAGCGGTTTTTCCGTGTCCTTCTGTAAGTTAGTCAGTTCTTCATAATAACTTTTTGCAGCATCCACACTGCTTACGGCAAACATGGCATTAAAGCCTTTATTACCGGCTTGATTCCTATGGGTTTTATGATTATAATTATTCAGGATGTACTGTGAGATTTCTTTAATACGACCGGGATGTAGGAATGCCTTTTTATTTTCAGCAGAACTCAGTTTTTTTTCGTCCTGTTCCTGCTCTATATTTTTGAACTTTGGGCGTACATTATTGTAATCCACTTTAAACTTCAACACTTTCTCGTCTCGGATCGCGTCTGTAATTACATACGAGTGCAATTCAGTACCAAAAACACTGGCAGTAGTTTCGGCTCCCAATGCATTTTCCACAAAAATCGGGGTGCCTGTAAAACCAAACTGATAGAACTTTTTAAATTTCTTTTTTAAATTTTTCTGCGCTTCGCCAAACTGGGAACGGTGACATTCGTCGAAAATGAACACCACCTGTTTATGGTAAATATCCAAATCCCCCTCAGTCTTAATGAGGTTATTCAGCTTCTGAATTGTGGTAACGATGATCTTATTGTCCTGCTTTTCGATGTTACGCTTTAATCCCGCGGTATTGTCTGAGCCGTTTACGCTATCGGGTGAAAAACGCTGGTACTCTTTCATGGTCTGGAAATCCAAGTCCTTACGGTCGACCACAAAAAATACCTTATCAATAAAATCCAGTTCTGTAGCCAGGCGGGCTGCTTTGAAACTCGTCAAAGTTTTGCCCGATCCGGTGGTGTGCCATATAAAACCACCACCCTCTACCGTTGCCCATTTTTTGGCTTCAAAAGAACTTCTGATCTTCCATAAAATCCTTTCAGTTGCTGCGATCTGATATGGACGCATGACCAATAAAGTATTGCTTATGTCGAAAACCGAATAGGTTAGAATTACATTCAGTAATGTTTTTCTTTCGAAAAATGTAGCAGTGAAATCCTTAAGATCTTTAATTAACGAATTATCAGCCTTCGCCCAATTCATGGTAAAGTCGAAACTGTTTTTATTGCGTTCAACGGTATTTGCAAAATAGCGGGTGTCGGTTCCGTTGGATATCACGAACAACTGTACATATCTGAAAAGAGAAGATTCTGTATTTAAACTTTCTTTGGTGTACCGATGCACCTGATTGAACGCCTCGCGAATGGCGACGCCTCTTTTCTTCAGTTCCACCTGTACCAACGGTAAACCGTTGACCAATATCGTTACATCATATCGGTTGGCGTGGGTACCTTTCTGTTCGAACTGAGAAACCACCTGCACTTTGTTCCGTACGATGTCTTTTTTATCGACCAAGTAAATATTCTGAATATGCCCATCGTCAAAGACAAAATCGTAGATATGATTTTTCTGGATTTTATCCGTCTTTGCGATTAGGCCATCACTCGGGCGGTTCAGGTATTCTTCCTGAAAACGGGACCACTCGCCCTCGGTGAACACCATATTGTTTAACGCCTGCAGCTGTTTTCTCACATTCACCAACATCGCATCCATCGTTTTGATATGGGAAGCATGTTCGTATCCCTGATTGATTAAGTCCTGAATAAACTCACGTTCCAAAGCCGCTTCCGTCTGGTAGGCCACCGGTGCATCATTCACGGTGCTGTGCTTATCATATTTTTCTAAAACAATAAAGTTGTTGCTTTCTGCGATGGTGTTATACTGTGGCATAAATCTTATTTCTGTGTTTTTTATGGAATTGCTTCCGCTTCTGTTTCCAAAGACTGGAACGATAGTAAGCGGTCGCGGTAATATTCGTATTGTTTGTTTCTTAGGGCTATTTCTTTTTTAATGGCTGATGTAATAGCTTGGTTTTTTTCATCCATTTCATCTAAAATTTTTACAACACGATCTTGCTCAGCAAGTGATTTAACAACATCTCTTTCATAAGGAATGGGTACCATAACTCTTTTTAAAGCATTTGCATTAAATTGAGGTTGACCACCGCCACTTACTAAATTATTTGCTTGGTGCCAAAATATTGTACTCTGTGCAAAATGCCAGTAAAATTTAGGTAATATGATAGTTTTGTCTAAATTTAACCTTATCAAGAACCCAGCATATATTGCTGAATAACTTTCCGTGAAAATCATTGTTTTACCAAAAGTAGCTCCTGTACGAGCCATTAATAAATCATCCTTTTTTAGCAAATATTTCTTATTATCTTCTGCCAAATTAACGTATTTTGGATCACTTTGAATAAGTTGCCCATTAGCATTAATATCGGTAATTCTCACAAAACGCGTATCACCAGAATCAAGCGCACTGGCTGCATAACCGTATGTAAAACTTCCCAAATCCGCCAAATTTTTCCAACCAACCTCTTTACCATTTGGATTAAACAACTCCTCACGGTAAAAATCATATCGCTTTTGGTGGAGGACGAGTTCTTTTTGGAGTGCTGCGGTGAGCTGGTTGGTTTCTTCGGAAAGGCTGTCTAATATCCGAACAATCTCTTCCTGAATTTTTAAGGATTTTTCAGGGTTATCGGGGCAAGGGATGGGGATCTGTATCTGCAAAAGATTACCTTTTGTTAATTTCGCTCTTTCGCCACCTGTTAAATACGGAATAAAATTTACGATTTTTAAGCAATGAAACAAGAATTTAGTATTTAATCCATTAATTCCCCGCAATACATGAACATGATTGTTAGCCCAAAAATCACCTTGTGCATATTGTATTGAGTAATTATTGAGGTTGGAAGATCCATCTTCAGCAATCAGGACATATTCTCCGGAATGAGTTTTTCCCTCTACATAATCTTGAATATTATTAGCTCCGTAATATGGCGTATTTCCACTACTACGTAATGATGCTTTTATGGGTTTTCTCGCAGAATTTGCTATTTCTATATAGATTTCATCTGCCAAAAATTTCCACTCCACCTTAACCTCTTCCAATATTTTTTTTAACTCGCTCATGCTTCAATCTCTTTAATGATGTTGGCGATAGAAGCTCTCAGCGTCGTGATTTCGTCGACGGTAACTTTCAGCTCCTCATTTAAATCATCAATATTTAAAACTTCGCGCGTGTCTTTAGCTTCTACATACGAACTTACGGACAAGTTGTAATCGTTTTCAGCAATCACTTTGTTGTCTGCCGTAATGGCGATATGGTCAATATTTTCTTTGGTATCGAAGATTTCCATGATCGTATCGATATGGTGATCTTCCAAAATATTATTGTTGGTTACTTTTTTAAAGAAGTTTTCGCCAGTGGCATCGATAAACTGGGTTGTAGGATCTTTCTTGTTCTTGGAAAGCACAAGAATGTTTACGGCGATTGTAGTTCCGTAAAACAGGTTGGGCGCTAAAGAAATGACAGTTTCCACAAAATTATTGTCGACCAAATATTTTCTGATTTTCTGTTCCGCACCACCGCGGTAAAAAATACCCGGAAAGCAGACAATGGCTGCTCTACCTTTGGCAGAGAGATAGCTCAGAGCATGCAATACAAAAGCAAAGTCAGCTTTAGATTTGGGAGCCAAAACTCCTGCGGGCGCAAAACGCTCGTCATTAATCAAAGTAGGATCATCTGAGCCAATCCAATTTACAGAATAAGGAGGATTGGATACTATGGCATCAAAAGGTTTATCATCGCCAAAATGCGGATCGGTAAGGGTATCGCCCAACGCAATATCGAATTTATCGTAATTGATGTTGTGCAAAAACATATTCATACGCGCCAGGTTGTAGGTGGTATGATTGATTTCCTGCCCGAAGAAGCCCTCTTCGATAATATGATCATCAAACTGTTTTTTCGCCTGCAGCAGCAATGAACCCGAACCCGCTGCCGGATCATAAATCTTGTTCACCTTTTCCTGCTTGTGCATTGCAAGGCGTGCAATTAAGTTGGAAACATTCTGCGGTGTAAAAAACTCACCACCCGATTTTCCTGCATTAGCGGCATAGTTATTAATCAGATATTCGTAAGCATCACCAAACAAATCGATTTTGCTGTCGGAAAAGCTGGAGAAATTCAGTTCTGCGATGCCGTTTAAAACGGCAGTTAAACGCCTGTTTTTTTCTTCAACGGTATTACCAAGACGTGAACTTGTTGTATCAAAATCTGCAAACAAGCCCTTGATATCGGATTCTGAAGCATAGCCATTTGCAGAGTTTTCGATTGCATTAAAGATCATTTTTAGATCAGTATTTAAATTGCCGTTTTTAGCAGCTTTGGCCTGTACATTGGCAAACAATTGCGAGGGATATATGAAGTAGCCTTTGGTTTTAACGGCATCATCAATAACCGTTTCCGGAATATCCGAATCATTGAATTTGGCATAGTTTATACTATCATCGCCAGCTTCAATATATTCGGTAAAATTTTCACTGATAAAGCGGTAGAATAAAGTCCCTAAAACGAAATTCTTAAAATCCCACCCATCCACTGAGCCCCGAACTTCGTTGGCAATCTTCCATATTTTATTTTTTAACTCGTTTCTTTGGTCTATGCTTGTCATTTTCAATGGTATCTATGTCGTGTAATTTATGTCCTTTTATCTGTGGTAATCTCCAAAGATACAAGAATAAGTTATTTTTTTAAGTTTGATTTTTAAGTTAAATGTGCCCGTAGTTCCCACCGATGTAGAAGGTTTATAACACCGTGATGTTTTCTCGGTGACTGCAATCAGTTTCTTCCTAATTGCCTGCACCTTCCTTCCCAAAAAACGTGTTATTCGGAAACAAACGGCAACCGCACCGCAACAAGTCTGCAACAAAACCTCAATTTATCCGGACAAAGTACGACATCACACGACATTAGGCTCCAATCATTGTCATCCGGTGAAGCCCGATGATCTTTACAGAAGTAAGCTGGCTTACTAGCGAAAAAACAGACAGACGCAAACTTTCGCTGTCATTGAGCGATAGTAAATAACAATTCATGTCTGCTGCCGGCATTGCGCGCGAAACGCAGACGAATCCTTACCTGAGCAGCCAATATAGAAACCTGAACGACACGTAACTAAAACAGAGGAATAAATGCTGCACGAAAAGACAGCAAACAAATAAGAGCGAAAAGCAAACTTGTTAAAGCGAAAAAGGAAACATTAAAGCGACACATAAAGAACCTTAAAGAAAGGTTAACTTACACGTATTCAAATACTTGCATTCAATTAAAACGCTTTCTATATTTGTCCTGTTCAACCCCAAAAAATAAATAAAATGGGAACAATTAAGAAAGGAATCCTCGGCGGATTCAGTGGTACTGTAGGTACCGTAGTGGGCGCCAACTGGCGCGGAATGGACGTGATCAGAAGCCGTCCGAAAAAGTCGGGAAGTATTGCTACTCCCCTGCAACTGCTGCAGCGCGAAAAGTTTGCGCTCGCCATTAAGTTCCAGAACTCGCTGCGCACGATGCAGAAGCGGCTCTATGGTGACAATGCCGGCGTGAGATCGCGGGTGAACCTTGCCGCCAGCCAGCTGCTGCGCGAAGTGGTGACGGACGTTAACGGACTGGTAACGCTGCAGATGGACAAAGTGCAGATCACCAAAGGTGAGCTGACGGGCTTCCAGGATCTGGCGGTAACGGCGACGGCCGGTGAACTGCTGAATTTCACCTGGACGGACAACAGCACGCAGATGATGGCTAACGCGACTGATATTTTCAGCTGCGCCATCTATGAAGCGGAAAGTGGTGAATTCTTCGTGAAGGAAGGGCCGGAAGTACGTACTTCGGCGCTGGCAGAGGTGGCATTGCCTGCAGACTGGGCAGGTGCTACGGTGCATGTGTATGCATTCTTTCAGAATGCGGAGCAGAATCTGGCCTGCAATTCCGTTTACCTCGGTTCAGCTGTCCTGATCTGACAGCTTGCCGGGTAACCGGGTGAGAAGATGCCGCAGAAAGCCTCGCTTTCCTGCGGTATTTTTTTTAACATGTGACAGATCACTGATCCTCGAGGTCATCTTGGCGCATAATGATGTCAAGATCATCTGCGAGGTAATAGATTTTACCGCCAAGTTTCTTAAACGGAAGTTTACCTTCTTTGCGCCACCTCTGCAGGGTGCGGTCACACACGTGCAAGACCTCCATCATCTCTGCCGTGTCATAATACTTGCCCGTCAGTGGGTGCGCGCCACTGTCGTGCTGCCACAGCGGAGATCTGTACGGAGGTCTTTTCTTGTTATCTTTTCTGTTCATCGGTGTTTTGCACCTTTGCCGGGTGCGGGTCTGGATTATACTTCTGTATTTTGATTGTGGAGAGATATCACTTTTTTATTACCCTTTGATGAAGTCTGTATATGCCATCTTCAGGGGTTTTCTTAATGTCATAAATTACCGTTTCTTTAGCCGTGTAATCTACGCCCAGTTCATCAAGCATGGTCCGCGCACTGATGTAATCGTACTCCCCGGCTCTGCCCACGGGAAAACTGTTTTCCATGGCAGTTTCGCACATTTGCATCAGCAGCTCATCCTGTTCACCAAAGCCAAACCGCACAAAGCGGTTGCGGCCGGTATTGAGCAGTTCCATTGCGCCTTTCGAGAGTCCAAGTTTACCCGTTTTATGCACGGTAAGTTTTGCACTTCCGCCTCTTGGGTCTGGCTTTATAAATCTTATAATCATCTCTTAATGTTTTTACAAAAATAAATAATGATTTCCTTAATAAACCACGGTAAATGATAACTGTCTAAAAGTCAGCGCTATAACTTTTCCACAATCTGTAATTGCCGTATATGAGCGGGTTAACGAGGGGTGTGTTTTTTACCAGTTGGAATTAATACGTAACCAATTGTAATTTAGTAACTTAAAAATACACATTTAAAAGCTACTGTAACTTACTGTATAAATTAAGATAAAAAGAAAGTGTAATACAATATATTGTAAGATAATTGTCAGCAGTAAGAGAAGGAAACATTCGATGTTAATATACTCATGCAAAAACTGTTGCTAATGTCAGGTAGGTGTAGTTGTAGATGGAGCATAAAAGAAGAGAATAAATTCTATCACGCACGACTACTATGGTCACTTTCAATCCGGCTGGTTTCCGGTGAACGGTGACGTAACCGAAAATTCGGGTAGTCAATGACAATTACCCTTAACCGTCAGTCACTACGCTCATTTGTAACATGTATATTTGATGGGAGAGCTAACAGCTTCAAGTATAGTTTTAAAATTGTCCCTGAAATTACAATTTGCCGCGGTATAGAAGCAACCCCTCCGCTCCCGTCAGACATTTCGAACAAACTTTTCATACCTTAATGCAGGATAGCGTTTCTGCGGAATGCTGAGGTACTGATACGGGATGAAACCTTTGTGCTTGTCGGGTTCTCGACCAACGAACTGCAATTTAACGAAAAAAGTGTGTGTGCGTGTGAAAGGCACGATACAGAATATAATCTAAAATGCGCACATCTTTTAAGCGTTTACAACTGGTTTCAATTAAATAGGTTGCTAACAATCAACTTATTAATAATGTGTTTTTATTTCCGGTGGATTTAGGTTATTGTGTATATTTGAGAGTTGTGCGTCAGCTTAAAACGACAGCGTACAATACAAACAAAAAGACAGAAAACAGAAAATATGAAATTTATTTATTACAACTTACTTTTTATACTTACAACATTTACAGGTTGCTCAAACGCATCACAACCAAACGACCCTATTCCAAAACACGGAACTTTTAAGATTCAATCTAAGCAAATTGGAGAAGAAAGAGTAATCAATGTTTGGACACCCGAAAATTATAAAACAAGCAAAGACTCTTTGGCCGTAATGTATATGGCAGACGGTGGAATAAAAGAAGACTTTCCACACATTGCAAATACTATTGCTAAACTGATAAAAGAAAACAAAATAAAACCTCTAATACTTGTAGGAATTGAAAACACTCAAAGAAGAAGAGATTTAACAGGATTTACAGAAGTAGAAAAAGACAAAGAAATTGCACCTGTTGTTGGTGGTTCAGAAAAATTTAGAGCCTTTATCAAAGACGAACTTTTCCCAGAGATAAACAAACGATACAGAACAACGACTGAAAAAAGTATTATTGGAGAATCTGCGTCAGGACTTTTTGTAATGGAAACATTTTTCTTGACACCTGAAATGTTTGACAATTATATCGCTTTTGACCCTTCACTTTGGTGGAACAATCATTATTTGGTAAGGACAGCAAAAGAACATTTAGTAAATTTCCCAACCACAGAAAAACGGATTTGGTTTGCAGGTTCAAATGCAGAAGATGTTTCGCCCTTTACAAATGAATTAGCTGAAATTTTGAAGGCAGAAAATATAGAAAATATTAAATGGAAATTTTCTGACGAACCAAAGGAAAAGCATACAACAATTTTTAGAGCAACAAAAGAAAAAGCAATTATTTGGACACTAAACAAAACTGAATAAAAAGCCGAACGCACAACAGCAGTTTGGCAAAATGGCGGGTTCAGTGCTAAATTAAAGTAAGTGTTTCTAAATCCGCCACTTCGCCAAGCTGCGAACCGTTGTACGAGATTTCATGAAAACCAGTCCACAATGAAATATTACATAAAAAAATATATAATTCTTTTTTTAGCAATTCAGTTTTTGTCCACACTAATTCCTGTGATTTTAAAATTTGTTAATACTGACATATTTACAAGACAAATTTCGAACGAGGTAACCGAGACTTTTGGAGATGGGTACTTTCAATTGATTTCCAGATATGTTTTAAATATCATAATTATTATATATATGTCGAATGATATGAACAA
>Ga0308157_10006878_pt1 | contig 13418 bp, 11 predicted proteins | sample PhyBR1_FD_201035 | JGI IMG/M metagenome (GOLD analysis project Ga0308157, IMG submission 201035) | Phyllosphere microbial communities from UC Gill Tract Community Farm, Albany, California, United States - DLSLB.R1 | ecosystem: Host-associated > Plants > Phyllosphere > Unclassified | place: USA...
CCCAGATCAGGGCGGGGCGCGGCCAGCGCAGATTTAGCGGCCCGATCGCTCGCGCGCTGTAGAGCATGAAGGCGGGCAGGCCGAGCAGCAATGCGCCGGCGGCGTATTGCACGCCGCGCAGGATGACGATCCAGACCTCGATCATCTCAGCGGACGACGAAGTCGTAGCTGCCGGTCATGCGGTGGCCGTCAACGGAGGCGATGCGCCAGTTGACGACATAGGCGCCGGCGGCCAGCGGACGCGCCAGCGCGCCGGTAATGGTCTTGCCGTCCTGGCTGACCTCGGTGCGGATCGTCGCCTTCGTCCCGGCGGCGTTGACCACGTCGAAGCTGGAAAAGGCCGGGGCCACACGTTCGCTGAAGGTCAGGGTCACCGTGCGCGGCGATGCGACGGTCGACTTGGCGGCGGGCGTGGCGTTGACCAGGCGAGCGTGCGCCTGAGCAGAGACGGGGGGCAGGACGACAGAAGCCAGGGCGACGGCGGCGGCCAGGCTGGGGTAGGCGAGGGGGCGAAGGAAGGACATGACAGGCTCCGGTTGAGAAGGGGTCTCAGTCAAACTACGCAGCGACACGGGGCGTCCCTCGCGAAGCCGCCTGGAGGTCAGCCTGAACCGGCGGCTTGGGGGAACTCCTTTCCGCGACGCGCGCTGCTCCCGGGAAGGAGGTCGTCGTGGCTCAAATTCCCTCGCCCGTGCACCCGGACGGCGACATCGGCCTCCTGAAGGCGGCGCCGGATGCGTTCGACCTGATGCTTGGGCCTTCCCCGATGGAAAGCGGCGCTCACGGCGGGCCTGACCGCAGGTGAGCCGGGCGAGCGACAGGCCGGTGGGGCCGGGCGAGACCCATCCCCTCAAGGAGAACATCGTCCTTCTCGGCGCGCTGGCCGCCAATCTCGGCATCGCCGTCGCCAAGTTCGTCGCCTCGGCGATCAGCGGCTCCTCCTCCATGCTGACCGAGGGCGTTCATTCGCTCGTCGACAGCGGCAATCAGATCCTCTTGCTCTACGGCCAGCATCGCGCGAAGCGCCCTGCGGATGGGCTTCACCCCTTCGGCTACGGACGCGAGCTCTATTTCTGGGCCTTCGTCGTCGCCATCCTGATCTTCGCCGTGGGCGCCGGCGTGTCCATCTATGAAGGCTGGCTCCACATTCGAGATCCGGAGCCTCTGGGCGATCCGCGGATCAACTATGTGGTTCTCGCGGTGGCGGCCCTGCTCGAAGGCGGCTCCTGGGCCATCGCCGTGAAAGCGTTCAACGCCAAGCGGCAGGGGGCCGGCTGGTGGCGCGCGGTGCGACGCTCCAAGGATCCGGCGGGGTTCATCGTCCTGTTCGAGGACAGCGCCGCCCTTCTCGGCCTCGCCATCGCGGCGCTGGGCGTATGGACGAGCCATGCCCTGGGCGAGCCGCGCATCGACGGCGTCGCCTCGATCGCCATCGGCCTGATCCTCGCCCTGGTCGCCGTCCTTCTGGCCCGCGAGGCCAAAGGGCTGCTGATCGGAGAAAGCGCCGACCCGGAACTGGTCCGCGGCATCTGGGCCGCCGTAGAGCGAAGCTCCGGCGTGGCGGCGGTGAACCATGTGCGCACCATCCATACCTCGCCGGACGCGGTGTTCGTCGCGGTCAGCGCTGACTTCGAGGACGGCCTGGCGATGGGGGAGGCCGAAACCCTGATCGAGGCGCTCGAAACCGAATTGAAGCAGCGGTATCCGCAGCTCACCTCGATCTATATCCGGCCTGAAAAGGCGGAACTGGCGCTGCGGCAGGCGCCGCCCACGGCCGCCAGGGTCGGCTAGAGGCTTCGGAACGGCGAGGCTAGGGTCTTGTGTCCGGTTGGCAGGCCCGCTTCCGGCGCCTAGTGGAAATCCCGCGATCCCGGCAGGATGCGCACGTCGCGCGGATGCCGTTGCGACGGGCGTCGCGGCGGTTGCGGGTTAGCGACGACATCGGCGCGGGCGAGCTGGATGTCGGTCTCATGGTCCTCTGACAGGCGGGACAGTTCGGCGCTGCGGTCGATGACGCGGCGAGCGACGACGTGGACCACGCCTTCGGGGCTCTTCTCGACCACGCCTTCGACCTGCATCAGGCGGGCGCCCATGATCTCGCGCCGAAACTGGTCCAGCATCCGCGCCCACAGGACCACGTTGGTGATGCCGGTCTCGTCCTCCAGGGTCACGAAGACGGCGTTGCCCTTGCCGGGCCTCTGACGCACCAGGACCACGCCGGCGACCTGCACAACGGAGCCGCCGCGCTTGGCTTCGGTTTCGGCGCAGGTCAGGATCCGTTCGGCGGCGAAGACGGGGCGCAGTATGGCCATCGGGTGGGCCTTCAGCGACAGGCGGGCGGTCTGATAGTCGGCGGCGACGTGCTCGCCCAGCGGCATCGTGGGCAGACGAGCGTCGGGCTCCGCGCCCAGTTCGCGGGCGCCGCGTTCGCGCGCCTCGGCGGCGGCGAACAGGGGCAGGGGATCGTCGCCGGGCAGGCGCCGCACCGCCCACAGGGCCTCGCGCCGGTCCTGCCCCAGGGAGCGGAAGGCGTCGGCGTCGGCCAGCTTGCGCATGGCGGCGGCGGGCAGTTCGGCGCGCCGGGCCAGGGTTTCGATATCGGCGAAGGGCGCCTCGGCCCGCGCCGCCGACAGGGCCTTGGCCCAGTCCTCCTTGAAGCCGTCGATCTGGCGCAGGCCCAGACGCAGGATGGGCGCTTTCTCAGGCCCCTCCAGACTGTTGTCCCAGTCGCTGTGGGAGACGTCGATGGGGCGAACCTGCACCCCGCCGACCTCCTGCGCCTCGCGCACGATCTGAGCCGGGGCGTAGAAACCCATGGGCTGGCTGTTCAGCAGGGCGCAGGCGAAGGCCGCCGGATGACGGTGCTTGATCCAGGAAGAGACATAGACCAGCCGGGCGAAACTGGCGGCGTGGCTTTCGGGAAAGCCGTAGGAGCCGAAGCCCTTGATCTGTTCGAAGCAGCGCCGGGCGAAGTCAGGATCATAGCCGCGCGCGATCATCATGCCGACCATGCGGTCTTCATAGGTGTGCAGGGTCCCGTCGCCGCGAAACGTGCCCATGGCCTTGCGCAGGCCGTTGGCCTCGGCGTCTGAGAACCGGGCGGCGACCATGGCGACCTTCATGGCCTGTTCCTGGAACAGGGGGACGCCCAGGGTCCGGTGCAGCACCTGCCTCAACTCGTCAGGCGGACCATAGAGGCGGCCGGGTGGCGGATAGTGAACCTCTTCCACGCCGTTGCGGCGGCGCAGATAGGGATGGACCATGTCGCCCTGGATCGGACCGGGACGCACGATGGCGACCTGAATCACCAGATCGTAGAAGGCCCTCGGCTTCAGCCGGGGCAGCATGTTGATCTGGGCGCGGCTCTCGACCTGGAAGACGCCGATGGACTGGCCCCGGCACAGCATGTCGTAGACCTCGGCCTCCTCCGGCGGGACGGAGGCGAGGTCGTGCTCGACGCCCGAATGGGTCTTCATCAGGTCGAAGGCCTTACGGATGCAGGTCAGCATGCCCAGGGCCAGGACGTCGACCTTCATCAGACCGAGGGCGTCGATGTCGTCCTTGTCCCATTCGATGAAGGTGCGGTCCGGCATGGCGGCGTTGCCGATGGGCACGGTCTCGTCCAGCCGTCCCTGGGTCAGGACGAAGCCCCCGACATGCTGGGACAGGTGGCGCGGAAAGCCGAGCAGACGCGTCGCCATGCGCACGGCGCGATCGACCATCGGATTGGCGGCGTCCAGACCGGCCTGTTCGATCTGGCGGCCGCTGATCTCCGATCCCCAACTGCCCCACTGGGTCGAGGCCAGGCGCGCGGTGACGTCCTCGGTCAGGCCCAGGACCTTGCCGACCTCGCGGATGGCGCTGCGGGGGCGATAGCGGATGACGGTGGCGGCGATGCCTGCGCGATGGCGGCCATAGCGATCATAGACGTACTGGATGATCTCCTCGCGCCGCTCGTGCTCGAAGTCGACGTCGATGTCGGGCGGCTCGTCGCGGTTGGAGGACAGGAAGCGCTCGAACAGCAGGTCGTGGCAGGCGGGATCGACGCTGGTGATGCCCAGGACGTAGCAGACCGCCGAGTTGGCGGCCGATCCGCGCCCCTGGCACAGGATGCCCTTGTTCTCGGCCGTGCGGACGATGTCGTGGATGGTCAGGAAGTAGGGGGCCAGGCTGCGCTCGGCGATGAACTCCAACTCTCGATTGAGTAGAACTGCAACCTTAGGTGGTGCGCCGTCGGGATAGCGGACGAGGGTGCGGCGTCGGACCAGCTCTTCCAGCCAGCTCTGGGGCTCCCATCCCGGCGGCACGGGCTCCTCAGGGTATTCATATTTCAGGTCGCCAAGATCGAAGGTCGCGCGCGACAGGAAGGCGGTCGTCTCGGTCACCGCCTCCGGCGCGTCTTTGAACAGACGGGCCATTTCATCCAAGGGCTTCAGCCAGCGTTCGGCGTTGGCCTCCAGCCGACGGCCGGCGGTTTCGATGGTCGCGCCTTCGCGGATGCAGGTCAGGACGTCCTGCAGGTCGCGGTCATCGGGAGCGGCGTAGAGGACGTCGTTGAACGCCAGCAGGGGAACCTCCACCCGCTCGGCCATGGTCTTGAGCCGGGCCAGCCGGCGCCGGTCGTCGCCGCGCCTGTGCAGGGCGGCGCCCAGCCAGACCGCGCCCGGCGCCGCCGCGTTCATGCGGGCCAACACCTCCTCCAGCCCCGTCAGCCGGTCCGGCAGGACGAGGATCAGCAGCAGGCCTTCCGGATCGGCCAGCAGGTCGCGCAGGCCGATCTCGCATTCGCCCTTTTTCGCGCGGCGATTGCCCAGGGTCAGCAGACGCGTCAGCCGACCCCAGCCCGCCCGCGTCTCTGGATAGGCGATGACGTCCGGCGTCCCGTCGTTGAAGACCAGCCGCGTTCCGGTCAGCAGGCGGAAGTCCGCCGCACGGCGCTTCACCTCTTCGGAAAGGGCTGGATCGTTCAGCGGGTCCTCGATGAAGGCGATCTCGCCGGGACTGCCGCCGTCGCGCATCCTGTCCGGCGGGGCCAGGCCCTCGACGCGAATCTCTTTCAGCGCGCTCCAGGCCCGCACCACGCCCGCCACGGTGTTGCGGTCGGCCAGCCCAAGTCCCGCATGGCCGCGCAGGATCGCCGTCAGCACCAGGTCCTTGGGATGCGAGGCGCCGCGCAGGAAGGAGAAGTTGCTGGCCGTCGCCAGTTCGGCGTAGGCGCCGCAAGGGTCGAGCCTCCTCATGCGAACAGGCCGTGGATGAACCAGCGCGGTTCGGGCGTCTCGCCATAGAGGCCTTGGCGGAACAGCCAGAAGCGGCGGCCGTCCCGGTCTTCGACCCGGTAATAGTCGCGGGTGCGCTGGCCCGGCGCGCGCCACCATTCGCCGCTGATCCGCTCGGGCCCTTCGGCGCGGGTCACCTCGTGCAGGACGCGCCGCCAGCGGAACTTCAGCGGATAGCCGTCGGGGACCTCGGCCAGGGTTTCGACCGGCTGGGGCGGGTCGAACATATGCAGCGGCCGCAAGGACGGATCGTCGGGATCGAGATCGGGCCAGGTCTCGTCGCCATGACGGGCGGCGGCCGGAACCAGTCGCGCGGCGCGTTCGGGGATGTGCGAGGCGAAGGGTTCGAAGCGCAGCACCGCCTCCGGCCCCAGACGCGCGGTCAGCCGGTCGACCAGACGGCTGAAGGCCTCCTCGCCGGGCGTCTCGCGTTCCAGTCCCTGCTGGGTCGGCGCCAGAACTTGCGTCCAGGGTACGGACATCCGCATCTGGTCGAAGCCGAAGCCGGGATCCAGCGGGGCGGCCAGGGCCGCCATCCGCTCGCGGAACAGCCGCAGGGTCGCGGGGGCGTCGCGGGTCGGACGTCCGGTGCGGACGACGATCCGGCGCGTCTCGCCGTCCACGCGATAGAAGCCGGCCTCGAAGGCGCGGCCGCCCAGGCCCGTCTGGTCCAGCCGGTCCATGGTCTCGACCAGCAGGTCGGACAGGACTCGCTCCACGTCCTCGGGCGCCGAGATCGGCTCGAAGAAGACGCGGTCCACAACCACGGGCGCGGGCGGGCGATGCGGGGTGATGCGCATGTCCTCGTCGCCCAGAACCCGCGCCAGTCGGGTCGGAAAGTCGGCGCCGAAGCGGGCGGCTAGGGGCGCGCGAGGCCGGTCGTCCAGATCGCCCAGCCGCTTCAGGCCCAGACGGCGCAGGGCCTCGTCCTCCTTGTCCGATAACTCCAGGGCGGCGACCGGCAGGCGGCGCGCGGCGGCGCGGGCCTGGCCGGGCTCGAACCGGCCGCCGGAGCCAAAGCGGGCCAGGGCGCGGGCGACCTGGGGCGTGCCGGCCAGAGCGCACTGGGTCTTGAGGCCAGCGCGTTCGGCCCGCGCCTGAACCGTCCGCATCAAGTCGGTCTCTCCGCCGAATAGGTGGGCGCAGCCGGTCACGTCCAGCATGAGGCCGTGCGGAGGGTCCAGCGCGATCATGGGGGTGAAGCGGCCGAAATCCTCCAGCACCCGCGCCAGCAGGGCGTCGTCGAGGTCCGGTCGATGGGCGACGACGCGCAGGGCGGGGGTCCGCGCTCTTGCATCGGCTAGGGCCAGGCCGGGGGTCAGTCCCGCCCGCGCCGCCGCCGGATCGACAGCGGCCAGCCGCAGCGCGCCCTTGATCTTCTCGGCCAGGACGACGGGCGGCGCATCCTCAGGCGGCGCGTCGTCCCACTGTTCCAGACGCCGCAGCCGGTCGCTGGGCAGCCAGGGGAACCAGACCGCCAGATAGCGGCGCGGGCGGACGGAAGGTTCGCTGTTCACGATCCCACTCCATGATCCAGGTCCCGGTCGCCCCGCCGCCGCGCCGCCGCAGCAGGGTCGCCGAAAAAGACGGCCGCCCCGGCGCTCCGCCTTCCAGAGGTTCTGAAGCGCAGGACGCCACCGACCAGCGGGTTTCTGCCGCGCTGGGGCAGGGAAGGGCGCCCGCCCGCGCCAGGAACAGGGTCGCGCCGCCCGTCTCGGCCACCAGAGCCAGTCGCCGGCTGGCCGTCAGGCTGAAGGCCTTGGCTTCGCCCCAGGCGCTCAACAGCACGGCGCCCACGGCAGGACTGCGCAGCGCTTCTTCGCCGACGGCCAACAGGGTCTGCACGTCGCGCGTCCGCACCAGCAGCAGATCGCGTGGCGACAGGCCCATTTCATGCAAGCCCGGACCGTGCGGCTGTCCCGCCTCCTGGGCCATCATCTCATGCAGGCCCCAGACGATGGGCCGCCCCGCCGCCGCCCGCAGCGCCATGCCCAGCCCGAAGGCGTTGACGGCCACCGCGTCGGCGGGCGCAGTGGCGTAGAGATCATGCAGAACGCCCGTGGTCAGCGGCGCGAGGGCGTCGTCGCTTCCCGCGCGCACGCGCACGCCCGCGCCGACGCGATGACCGCCGGCCCGGTCCAGGGCCTCCAGGCGAGTCTTCAGCGCCGCCAGAGCGTCAGGCTGAGAATGAATGTTCCGCATATGTTCTTATATGCGCCCTGACCCCAGGAGGGAGTCAAGCGGAATAGCAGACGATGATCGACCTTCGATTTCAGACGGTCTTTCAGACGACCTGAACGGGTGATGATGCGGAACCTCAGGTTCCGCGCGCGCTGCCGCTTAAACGATCGGACTCTTCTGAGGCAGTTTGAGGCGGTATGAGGCAGTCTGCGCTTCAATCTCAGGTTGGGGTTCAGCAAGTGACTGATCTTGAACGGTCACGGCAGACACGAAACGACCCAATGTCCGTTGTTGGGCAGAGATGAACTTCTTCGTGGTATCGGAATCGCTCATGCGGTCTCAGGCGGATAGAGATCGATTGTCGCATTCGGGTCTCGAAAGAAGCTCATCAGCGCTTTGGCGACGCAGCGATGGACGGTGCGGCACTCTTCGGCTGACAATACATCCGCCGCCGCATCTTCGAGCAGCGGTGAGACGCGAAGTCGATTGCGAAAATACGGCTCGATCCAGGGTCCGATCAGCCGGTCGAGCACCAGACCGCCACCCGCCACCGATGGATCGAGCGCCGCGATCCGTAGCGCCAAAGGGCGATCGAAACCGGCAATTATGAGGCTTACGCGCAAAAGCAGGGTCTGGGCTTCGGGCTCCATCGCATTGACGAGCCGCTGACGGGTCGCCCGACGCTCCGTATCCAGCTCCGAATGCATCGCCCCACCAAGCAACGCCGCAATCGAGCGTCGTCCCCAACTGCTGGCCTGCAGGTGGAGCAAGGTCGCCATAGTGAGCTGGGGGTGGCCTTTGGCGGCTGCGCGGTAAACCGATCCAGCGTATTTAGATTCACCACCCGATCCGACGACAAGCATCTCGACTTCGGTCTCATCGAGATAAGGCACCTCGATCGGCTCGGCAGGCACGTTCGCAAGCTGATGCAGGGTCGTCTTGGCGGGACAGCGGTAGGTCGTGATGATCGCCGTCCTATCCCGGCGGCGCAGAGCCGTTAGCAGACGCGCCAGTGCGTCGCGAATGGCCGGTTCGTCTATATCGTTCAGATCGTCGAGAATGACATGGGTGCCGGGCGAGGCGGTGAGCTCGGCCTGAATATGGCCGAGGCGCGCCGCCGTCTCCACAACGCTCAGATGCCGTAGGTCCGCGATCGCCCAAATGGCCTCAGATCGTGCGGCGGCGAGGCGTGCGGCCAAGGTCTTACCGAGACCCGTCGCGCCGTGCGCGATGGCCAAGCCGCATGTCCGCCGAGCCTCGTCAATCTTGGCGACTAGGCCGTCTCGTTGAGCGTAGATCGCCGGCATCAGATTGTCGTTCACCGGGTTCAACAGGCGAGGTTGGACTTGTGCCGACTGCGCGCCGATGCCCTGGAAGGCGGCGGCGAGCTGCTCGATCGGCACGGCGACCATGGCTGCTGCGTCGATCAAGCCCAGAAGATCCGCGCGGCGGAGAAGGGCGGTGGCTCCTCGACATGGCGAACGTCGAGGACATCGCTAAGGAGAAGGGGCGCAAAGGCCGGCGTTGGCTGGAGGCCCGATGGCGCCGCCGCATGAAGCTGACACCCTGCGTTGTCTCGACTTTCCATATGTTACCGGACCTGCTGCGTGGTCGAAGGCACGAGGACGACCGCTTCGTCGACGACTATCTCTATGACTTCGCGGACCTGCTCATCGTCGATGAGGCCGGCCAGGCGACGCCTGAAGTCGCTGGCGCCGCCTTCTCCCTTGCCAGACGCGCGCTGGTCATTGGCGATACGGCGCAGATCTCTCCGATCTGGGGCATTCCCGGTCGTGTCGACGTCGGCAACCTTATGGAGCAGAGCCTGCTTACGCCCGACGACCGGAAAGCCGGACGCAATCCGGCCCGGGACAGCGGCCGTGCCGCGGCTTCCGGCAGCGTCATGCAGTTGGCCCAGACCTTGTCCCGATATCATCAGGCCCCCGATCTTGCCCGTGGGCTGATGCTCGATGAGCATCGACGCTGCTTTGACGAGATCGTCAGCTACTGCAATGCGCTCTGGTAAGCTGCGGCCATTGCGCGGCCGCAAGGCGGATGCGGCCGGCGGCGACGGTCTCCCGCCGCTCGGCTACATTCATATCGACGGCCGCTGCGAAGCGGACGGTTCCGGCAGTCGGCGTAATCTGGCCGAGGCCGACGCGATCGCCGCCTGGCTGACGGAGCGGCGAAAGGACCTTGAAACCGCCTATCCCGGCGGACTGCTTAGCGACATCGTCGGCGTCGTCACGCCGTTTGGCGCGCAGGTGCGGGCGATCCAAGCTGCCTTGCGGCGGGCTGGCGTCTCAACCGGATCGGGCGAGGGCTTGACCGTCGGCAGTGTTCACGCCTTCCAGGGCGGGCAACGGCCCGTGATGCTGTTCTCACCGACCTATTCCAAACACGCCGACGGCGATTTCATCGACCGCGACCCGAGCATACTCAATGTCGCCGCCTCGCGCGCGATGAACAGCTTCATCGTCTTCGGAGACATGGACCTGTTTTCAGCTGCGCCCCGATCTAGCCCTCGAGGGCTGTTGGGTGACTATCTGTTCGCCGATGAGACCAACCGGCTCGCCTTCGAGCAAGCGCCGCGACAGGATCTGATGCGGCGAGGCAAGGTGGAGCACCTGCGCGACACGGCTGCGCATGATGCGTTCCTACGCGGCGTGCTCGCAGACGTCCGGCGCGAACTGCACATTGTGTCGCCTTGGATCAGCCGTCAGGCGCTGGAGCAGACGCAACTGGGAGACTACATCGCCGCTGCATCGGCACGGGGCGTCAGGATATCGGTCTATACGGATCGAGCGCTCAACGCTGATCGCTCCGCCCGCAGCGCGATGGGGCGTGACGACCTGGAAGCGGCCAAGACAATCATGACGATGGCGGGGGTTGAGACGATCGAGGTGCGCGACGTCCACAGCAAGATCGTCATGGCCGACAACGATCTATACTGCGCTGGTTCGTTCAACTGGCTCAGCGCTGCGCGCGATGGCGCCTACGTCCGCCACGAGACGTCGATCGTCTATCGCGGACTCGACGTCGTCGGCGAGATCGAGGCGATGAAGGTGAGCCTCGGCCGGCGCGCCATCGGCGCCGGAGATAGTCGCAATCGGTGACGCCAGCGTACCGGACAAGGTCGGTGGCCGTCTCCTCGTCAAGGCTCGTCGGCCGTCCAGACGATTCGTGTTGCGGCGGGTCAGTCGCCTGCCGTTAGTCCGCTCATCGGTAAAAGGCCGATATCCGCTTTTGGTGCTGAGTTGTTCTCACTCACCACTTCGCCGTCGCGCAAATGCAGGCGTGTCTGAGGTCTCCAGCCGAACGCCCGCCCCGACCACCTCGTCTGCGGGCAGAAACACCACCCCTAGATTCTGAAGCACTGTGACCAACAGGTTGGCGTTTGCGCGGTTGATCGGCGCGAAGTCGTTCGTCGCTTCGGCGCGTTTGATGGTGTTGACGGCCAGACCTGTGCGCTCCGACAGGTCCAGGACAGACAGATTCAGAAGGCCTCGGGCGCCGCGCAGTTGGGCGCCTGTGGGATGGTTGGGGGAGCGCGCACGAGGTGTCTTCATAATTAAATTTGACTCTTTAGACTCATTTTGAATTCATGGGCTCATTATCAACCTGGAGTCTTATCTGTCCATGAAGAACCAATTTGAATTGAATTGTCCCATTCACGGAGCGCAGCTGAAGCGCGCCAACTGTCGGCGCTGCAACGCCCTCTATATGAGCGCCTATATGCGCCAGCGGCGGCGTCGCGATCCGGTTGCGGCCCTGCTGGAAAGGGCGCGAGAAAGGGCGGCGCGTCTGAGTCTCCCGTTCAACCTCCGCCGTCACGACGTGGTGGTGCCGCCCGTTTGTCCTGTGCTCGGTGTGCCGCTGGCGGCAGGTTCCGAACGGTCGAGCGGATCGCCTTCGCTGGACCGCATCAGGCCCGCCCAAGGTTATGTGCCTGGGAATGTTCGCGTGATCAGCGACCGCGCCAATCGTCTCAAAGGCGCTTGTACGCAAGAGCAGGCCAGAGAGCGCGCTCGATCGGCGCCGCCGCCGCGTCGGCCTGACCTGGAAAGGATCGCAGCCTATATCGAACGGGAGGAGCTTCTGGCCGAGGTGCGCCGGAAGGCCGCGCAGGGCGGTCGTGCAGGCGCCGAATGGGAGAAGGTGGCGATCTTTCTAGACAAGGCGTTCGTCGCAGCGGACTGGCTGCGGAAAGATCAGAAGCCGTGATGTGTTGCCAGGCGCAGATCATTTCTTAACAAAAACAACAAGATAGATGTTTTTTCTTGTTGCGCCTGGAACGCTGTTCGTTGTATATGTGTGTGGACGACAACTGACGCCCGTCGGGGCATCTGTCCCGGTATCCCGCCGGGCGCCTCTAGCGATTGTCGTCTCTGACGATCGAGTTCGCTGTTTTGTCCCATGTAGAGCGTTATCTTCACGACCGCAGGTCTGACGCCATCACGTCTTCGACCCCGCTTCGCCTGTCTGTGGCGGCGCGTCTCGCCTTTCCTGACGGCTCCGTCTCGGTGCGCACTCTGCGGCTAGAAGCCAGCCGGGGTCGCCTGATCATCGAACGGATCGGCAACAAGGATTTCACCACTCTGGCCGCCATCGAAGCGATGAGGGAACTGTGCCGCGTCCCGCCCAACCCCCGCACCTCTATCTGCGCGAACGAAAGGGCCGAGAGGCCCGCTATGTCATCCTCGACCGTGGACGTGAAATCGGCACGGGCTTTGGCGAGTCGGACCAGCGAGGCGCTGAAGAAGCGTTCGGCCGCTATCTAGCCGACAAGCACCGGCCTGATTTCGGCGATGGCCATCCGTCCAAGGTCGCCGTCGCCGACGCGCTGACCTATTATCTGGAATCTCTGCGGGACGATCATTCCGGTCCCGAGCCCTATCATGTCGACCGTCTGCTTGAGGGTTTGGGGGACCTGACCTGCGACGCGATCAATATCGAGGCCTGCCGGAAGTACGTGAAGGCGAGAACCGGCGGCGCCCATGGGCGCAGACCAGTGGTGGAGGCCACCGCCCGGCGTGAACTCGAGACCTTGGCGGCGGCGCTGAACCTGCTTCATCGCCATGGAAAACTGGATCGGCCGATCCCGATCGCGAAGCCGGATGCGGGGCAGCCCAATGAGCGTTGGCTCACGCGGATGGAAGCGGCGCGGCTTCTCCGTGGGGCGTTGGGTTATGAGGCGGTTGGCGTTGACGACCAGGGCGGCGTCAAAGGGTGGCGACGTGTCGCCGAGCCCAACTATCATGTGGCCCGTTTCATTCTGACCGCCCTCTATACGGCGACGCGCCATTCGGCCGCTTTGGCCCTGCGCTGGACGCGGAGCCCGACGGCGGGTTCGGTCGATCTGGTCACGGAAACCATCCATCGTCGGGGCACGGCGGAACGGGAAACGCGGAAGCGTCGGCCGCCCTGTCCGATCCCGCATCGGCTGATGCCGCACCTGCGGCGATGGCGTCGGCTGACGATCCATGGCCCGTGCGAGTACGAAGGGGAAATCATCCAGCGTCAGCGCAGCGGCTTTGAAAGCGCCAAGGAGCGGGCGGGCCTGGGGGCGGACGTGACGCCGCACACGCTGAAGCACACCTGCATCACCTGGTTGCTTCAGAAGGGGGTTCCCACCTGGGAGGTCGCCGGCTTCACCGGCACCAGCGAGGGACTGATCACCAGAGTCTATGGGCACCACAGCCCGAACTACATAGAGGCGGCGCGCTCAGCGATTGGTCGGCGATGAACTGGGCGGGGAGCGTTTCATGGGCGTTTCCTGGGCAGGACGATCTCCCGAGTGGGGAGTTGTTCCAAAAAGCCTAAGGAAAAGAATGGTGGACGCGACAGGGATTGAACCTGTGACCCCTACGATGTCAACGTAGTGCTCTCCCGCTGAGCTACGCGTCCGCCTGTTCTGCGGCCCCTCGGCGTGTGCGCCGGTGGGCGGGAAGGCGGCGT